>WNFJ01405651.1_pt1 | contig 11579 bp, 13 predicted proteins | sample 5400461 | NCBI WGS metagenome assembly WNFJ01 (sample SAMN13153349, study PRJNA577476) | soil metagenome | isolation source: 115 cm saprolite on Douglas fir-dominated hillslope | place: USA:California | collected 2013-09-17 | reverse complement strand
CACCCGCGGCGTGCATCCCTCGATGTACCGCGGCAGGCTGTGGACCATGCGCCAGTATGCGGGCTTCGGCACCGCCGAAGAGACCAACGCGCGGTTCCGCCATCTGCTGGCGGCGGGCCAGACCGGCCTCTCCGTCGCCTTCGATTTGCCGACGCAGATGGGGTACGACTCCGACCATCCGATGGCGCGGGGCGAGGTGGGGCGCGTGGGCGTCGCGATCGCCACCGTCGAGGATCTGGAGCGGTTGTTCCATCAGATCCCGCTCGACCATGTCTCCACCTCGATGACCATCAACGCCACCGCCGCGACGCTCCTCGCGATGTACGTGGTGGTGGGCGAAGAGCAGGGCGTGGCCCACGCCAAGCTCCAGGGCACCATCCAGAACGACATCCTCAAGGAATACATCGCCCGCGGCACCTATATCTATCCGCCCGAGCCGTCGCTGCGGCTCATCGCCGACGTGTTCCGCTGGGTGTCGGACGAGAGCATGAGCTTCAACCCGATCTCCATCTCGGGTTATCACATGCGCGAGGCCGGGGCCACGGCGGTGCAGGAGGTGGCGTTCACGTTCGCCAACGGTCTCGAGTACGTGCGGCGCGCCATCGGCGCGGGACTCGACGTGAACGCGTTCGCGCCGCGGCTGTCGTTCTTCTTCGCGGGCTATACCGAGCTGTTCGAAGAAGCCGCCAAATTCCGCGCGGCGCGCCGGCTGTGGGCCCGATTGCTGCGCGAGAAATTCAATGCCGACGAATCGGTCTGCCGCCTGCGGTTCCACACGCAGACGGGCGGCGCTACGCTCACCGCCCAGCAGCCGGTCAATAACGTCGTGCGGGTGGCGTTGCAGGCGCTCGCGGCGGTGCTCGGGGGCACGCAATCGCTCCACACCAACGCGTACGATGAGGCGCTGGCGCTGCCGACGGCGCAGAGCGCCACCTTGGCGCTGCGCACGCAGCAGATTCTGGCGCACGAGACCGGCGTGCCCGAGGTCGTGGACCCGCTCGCCGGCAGCTGGTACGTCGAGGCGCTCACCGACCGGATCGAGCGCGAGGCGCGCGCGCTGCTCGAGGACATCGAGCGGCAGGGCGGCGCGGCGCGGGCCATCGAGCACGGCTACTTCCAGCAGGCCATCGCCCAGAGCGCCTACGAGCAGCAGCAGGAGGTGGAGCGCGGGGAGCGCGTGGTGGTGGGAGTGAATCGCTTCGACGACGGCTCCACGGCTGCCACCGCGGTGCAGCCCGACTACCAGGCGCTCGCTGAGGGGCAGCGCCGCCGGCTCGCGGAGTCGCGGGCCCGGCGCGACAGCGGCGCAGTGAAAAAAGCCCGCGGCGCCCTCGGGGCCGCGGCGCGGGGAACCGATCCCCTGATGCCGCGCGTTCTGGATGCCGTACGGGCGCGGGCTACCTTAGGGGAGATCGCGGACACGTTGCGGGAGGTGTGGGGTGAGTATCGACCGGGATGAGCGCGATGCCTTGGCCGTGGCGTGCAGTCTCACCACGCCCGAGCTGCGAGCGCGCCGCGCGGCAGTGCTTACGTTTGTCCGCGCACACCTGTCGGAACGGCGCGACCTGCCCAATGGCATCGGCCTGCGATTCCCGGCCGACTCCTCCGTGATCGCGCGCGTCGCCGAGCTGATGGACGCCGAGCGGCAATGTTGCCCGTTCCTCGAGCTGCGTCTCACCGTGACACCAGATCGTGGTCCCGTCTGGCTGGAACTGACGGGCCCGGAAGGCACACGCGACTTCCTCACTGACGAGTTGGGTCTATGAGCAAACGCCTGCAGGTCTACGAGACTCCCGATATCACCGTGACGTTCGATCCGAACCTCTGCCAGCACACGGGCATCTGCGTCCGCGGCTTGCCGCTGGTGTTCGACGTGAAGCGCAAGCATTGGGTGCGCCCCGAGCTGGCGGCGCCCGAGGACGTGGCGGCCCAGGTGGCGCGCTGCCCGTCGGGCGCGTTGCAGTATCAGCTGCACAAGCGCGACCTGGGGCCCGTGCCGTGACGGACGGGCGGCGCCCCGCCCGCTTCGAGCAGACGATCGACGTACAACCTGAAGACATCGACGCGCAAGGGCACGTCAACAACGTCGTGTACCTGCGCTGGGTGCAGGACGTGGCGGGCGCGCACTGGAACCGCGCCACCTCGCCCGCCGAGCGCGCGGCACTCGGCTGGGTCGTGCTGCGCCACGAGATCGACTACAAGCTCCCCGCCCGCTTGGGCGACCGCGTGATCGCGCGCACCTGGGTGGGCGAGAACACGGCGGCGACCTACGAGCGGCACGTCGAGCTGCTGCGCGCTGCCGACGGTCGCCTGTTTGCCCGCGCGCGCTCGCTGTGGTGTCCCGTCGACCCCAAGTCCGGTCGGCCGCGGCGCATGGACCCCGCGCTGAACGAGCGTTTCTTCGAGTCTGCTTGACCGTGCTGCAGCGTGCGGCTAAGATGTTGTGCGATGCCGACCTACGAGTACCGCTGCCCGCAGGGCCACGTGTTCGAAAAGTTCGCCCAGACCATGTCCGGCCCCAAGCGCACGCGCTGCCCCAAGTGCGGCAAGATGGCGACGCGCATCATCTCGGGCGGGGCGGGGCTCGTGTTCAAGGGCTCGGGGTTCTATATCACCGATTACAAGCGGGCCGGTGAGAAGAAAGAGCCCACCGAGGCCAAAGAGTCCAAGCCCGACTCTAAGCCCGAGTCCAAGCCCGAGTCCAAGCCTGAGTCCAAGCCCAAGAAAGACTCGACCGACAAGTGACGGCCCAGGAGACGATCCGCGCGGCGCTGCGCCGGGCCGCGGAGCGGCTGGGCGCGCCCGTGCCGGATATCGCCCTGGAGCGTCCGCGTGAAGCCGAGCACGGTGACGTGGCCACGAACGTGGCACTCGTCCTCGCCAAGACCCTGAAGGCCAAGCCCCGCGCGGTGGCCGAGCAGCTCGTGGCGGCGCTGGAGCTGCCGCCGGGCGTCGTCAAGAAGACCGAGATCGCAGGCCCCGGCTTCATCAATTTCTTCCTCGCCGACGCCCAGCTACACGCGGTGCTGCCGGCGGTGATCGCCGCGGGCGCCGACTACGGCAAGACCGACGTCGGCCACGGCGCGCCGGTAAACGTTGAGTTTGTGTCCGCCAATCCGACGGGCCCGCTGCACGTGGGCCATGGGCGCCAGGCAGCGCTGGGCGATGCCATCGCCTCACTGCTCGAGTGGACCGGCTGGCGCGTGACCCGCGAGTTTTATTACAACGACACGGGCACGCAGATCATGAACCTGGCGCGGAGCGTGCAGGCGCGCATCCAGGAGCTGCGCGGCCGCAAGGTCGAGCTACCCGAAGGCGGCTACCACGGGGAGTACATCCGCGAGATCGCCGAGCGCTATGTGGCGCAGCATGCCAAGGACCCCGACGGCGCCGACCTCGAGGCGGTGCGGCGTTTCGCGGTCGCGGCGCTGCGCGAGGAGCAGGACCGCGACCTGCAGGCGTTCGGCGTGAAGTTCGACGTGTACTCGCTGGAGTCGTCCCTATACACGACGGGCAAGGTCGACGCCACCTTGCAGCGTCTGGTCGCGGCCGGCCACACCTATGAAGAAGACGGCGCGCAGTGGCTGCGCACCACCGACTTCGGCGACGACAAGGACCGCGTGATGCGCAAGAGCGCCGCCAAGGGCTCGGACCTCACGTACTTCGTGCCGGACGTCGCGTACCACGTCACCAAGTGGGAGCGCGGCTTTCACCGGGCGATCAATGTGCAGGGCGCCGACCACCATAGCACCGTCATGCGGGTGCGCATCGGGTTGCAGGCGCTCGACATGAAGATCCCGCGCGACTACCCCGAGTACGTGCTGCACCAGATGGTCACGGTGATGAAGGGCGGGGAGGAAATGAAGGTGTCGAAGCGAGCCGGGAGCTACATGACCGTGCGCGAGCTGGTGGACGAAGTGGGCCGCGACGCGTTGCGCTATTTTTTCCTGATGCGCCGCAGCGACTCGCACTTTGTCTTCGACGTGGACCTCGCCAAGAGCCAGACCGAGGAGAATCCCGTCTTCTACGTCCAAATGGCGCACGCGCGCATGAGCGGCATCTTCCGCGTCGCCGCACGAGCGCCGGAGAGCGTGGCCGCCGCGGGCGCGGACCTCGGCCTGCTCCAGGAGCCCGAGGAGCTCGAGCTCATGAAGGAGCTGGCGGATTTTCCGGCGGTGCTCGCCGGCGCCGCCGCGGCGCTCGAGCCGCATCGCATCACGGGCTATCTGGAGATGCTCGCCCGCCTGGCGCACGGCTGGTACCACAAGTACCGCGTGCTGGGCGAGCCGCAGGAAGCGGCGCGCCTCGTGCTGGCGCGTGGTGTGCGCCAGGTCCTCGCCAACGGCCTCGCGCTGCTCGGCATCGGCGCGCCGGACCGGATGTAGCGATGGGCCTGCTCGTGGTGGGCTCGATCGCCCTCGACTCGGTGTCCACGCCGTTCGGCCAGACGGCCGACGCGCTCGGCGGCTCGGCGGTCTATTTCGCGGTCGCGGGCGCGGTGCTCCATCCGGTGCAGGTGGTGGGCGTGGTGGGCTCCGATTTCCCGTTCGCCGAGCTGGAGCGCCTCGCCCAGCGCGGTGTGGACCTCGCGGGCGTGGCGCGCGTGCCGGGCGAGTCGTTCCGCTGGAAAGGGAAGTATTCCTACGACCTGCAGAGCCGTGAGACCCTGGAGACGCGGCTCGGCGTGTTCGCCGACTTTCACCCCACGATCCCGCCGGCCTTCCGGGCCGCGAAGTTCGTCTTCCTGGGGAACATCGATCCCGAGCTGCAGCTCAGCGTGCTCGATCAGGTGACGGCGCCGACCCTCGTCGCCTGCGACACGATGAACTACTGGATCCATTCGAAACGCGACGTGCTGCTCGAGCTGCTGCGGCACATCGACGTCCTGATGGTGAACGACTCGGAGGCGCGCGAGCTGTCGGGCGACTGGAACATCTACCGCGCCGCCCGCTGGGTGCTCGGCCGCGGGCCGAAGCGCGTCGTGATCAAACAGGGCGAGCACGGCGCGCTGCTCGCCGCGGGAGACCGCGTGTTCAAGGTGCCGGGCTATCCGCTGGAAGAGGTGTTCGATCCCACCGGCGCGGGCGACGCGTTCGCCGGCGGCTTCATGGGGCACCTGGCGCGCACCGGCGATGTGTCGGAGCCCAATCTGCGCCGCGCCATGGTGTACGGCGCCGCGATGGGCTCGTTCGCGGTCGAAGCGTTCGGCGTGCAGCGCTTCGAGCAGGTCACTGCCCAGGACGTCGAAGCCCGGGTGCAGGGCTTCCTCCAGCTGACGCAGTTCGACGTCCCCGGGCGGGGTCGGTGAACGACCGCTACGCGCAGGCGGGCGTCAACCTCGACACGGCGGAGGAAGCCAAGCGCCGCATCGCGCAGCTGGCGGCGGGGACGCGCACGCCGCTCGCCCTCGGCAAGGTTGGCGCGTTCGGCGGGATGGTGCGCGTCCCGCCGGGCTACAAATCTCCCGTGCTCGTCCTCTCGACCGACGGCGTCGGCACCAAGGTGCTGGTCGCCGCGCGCGCCGGCGTGCACGACACGGTGGGCGAAGATCTCGTCAATCACTCGGTGAACGACATTCTGGTCCACGGCGCGAAGCCGCTGGCGTTCCAGGATTACATCGCGGCGGGAACGCTGGTGCCGGACGTCGCGGCGGCGCTCGTCACGGGCATCGCGCGCGGCTGCACGGCGCACGAAATGATCCTGGCCGGGGGCGAGACGGCGCAGCTGCCGGACCTGTATCAAGCAGGGCACTACGATCTCGCCGGCACGATCGTCGGCGTGGTGGAGGAGGGCGACGCGTTGCACGGCGACCGCGTCCGCCCGGGCGACGTGTTGATCGGCTACGCGTCGAACGGACTGCACACCAACGGGTACACCTTGGCGCGCCGCATCGTGTTCGAGCAGATGCAGCTCGATGTGGGCGATCCGTTCCCCGAGACCGGGCGCAGCGTGGCCCAGGTCTTGCTCGACGTGCACCGGAGCTACGCGGCGGCCGTGACGCCCGCGCTCTCCCGCGTGCACGCGTTGGCGCATATTACGGGCGGCGGCATTCCCGGGAACCTCGTCCGGGTGCTGCCCGCGGGCTGCGAGGCCGTGGTGGACCAGCGCGCCTGGCCGTGGCCTGACGTGTTCCGGGTGCTGATGCGCTCCGGGGGGGTATCACTAGCCGAGATGCGGCGGGTGTTCAATCTGGGCGTCGGCATGATCGCCGTCGCCGCGACCGCGGACGTGGAGGCGATCATCGCCGCTGCGACGCGGGCGCAGGTCGCCGCATGGCTCATCGGTGACGTGCGCGCGGGCGAAACGCGCGTGCGCTTCCTCGAGCGCTAATAGCTTTCCGGAGGACCTATGCGTCGCTTCTTGTTGTGCGCGCTCCTGCTCGGTCTTGCGATCGAACCGCTCGCCGCGCAGGGCGACCCCCAGTGTAGCGCTGCCACCACCACGCCGGCGCTGAACGCCTGCAACACGGCCGTGGATGCGATGAAAGCCTTCAGCCCGCTCGCAGGGATCGTGATCTCAGGTGGCAATCCCGTTCTCGGCACCGCTGGCACGCTGGGCGGCGTCGGCCACATCGCTTTTTCGGCCCGGGTGAACGCGACCAAGGTCGCCCTCCCCAATCCCGACAGCGCGTTCACCAGCGGTTCGTCGGTCGCGGCCGGGTACAATGGCGCGCTGCCCGCGCCGGTGGTCGAGGGAAGTCTCGGCGTGCTGCGCGGCATGGGTGGCGGCCTCTTGTCGATCGACGCGCTCGGGTCCGCCGTCCTGCTGCCGACGAATCAGGTGGCCAACCTGTCGGTCGACCCCAACGCCACCAGGATCGGCTCGGTCGCGCTGGGTATCGGCTACGGCGCGCGCGTCGGCGTCATCAAGGGCGGCCTGCTCATTCCGTCGGTCTCCGTGAGCTGGATGCATCGCCATCTGCCGCGGCTGCAATACGGCGACGTCAATACCAACGGCCAGATGGATTTCGCCATGGCGCTCGACGCCACCAACATCCGCGCCATCGCTGGGATGCGGCTGCTGTTGTTCGACGTCGCGGCGGGACTGGGCGTCGATCACTACGTGACGACGGGCCGCATTCGCTATCAGGACGTCACCGTGCAGACGGTGAACGTGAACCCCAAGAACACGCGTCAGGTGTTGTTCGTGGATGCGGGCATGAACCTTCTCGTCGCCAAGATGGTGGGCGAGCTCGGCTGGCAGTCGGGCAAGGACCAGGGATTCACCCGCGCCAGCTTCGGCTCCTTCGATCTCAAGGCGGGGCATGTCTTCTGGAGCATCGGCGCCCGCCTCTCGTTCTGATCGCCCGGACGAGCGGGCGTGGATGACGCGCGCCCTCGACCTCGCGGTGCGGGGTTGGGGGCGGGTTGCGCCGAATCCCCTCGTCGGCGCGGTGGTCGTGGCGCAGGACCGCGTGGTGGGCGAGGGCTTTCATGCCGAATACGGCGGCCCGCACGCGGAAGTGGTCGCGCTCGAGCAGGCCGGGGCGGCGGCGCGCGGCGCCACGGTGTACGTCACCCTCGAGCCCTGCGCGCATCACGGAAAAACGCCGCCCTGCACGGACGCGCTGATCCGCGCCGGCGTCGCGCGTGTGGTGGCCGCCGTGCGCGATCCCGACCCCGAGGCCAAGGGCGGCATCGAGCTGCTGCAGCAGGCAGGGATCACGACCGCTGTCGGTGTCGGCGCCGAGCAGGCCGCGGCGCTCAACGCGCCCTTCCTCTTCTCCCGCCAGCAAGCCGAGCGCCCGTTCGTCGCCCTGAAGCTCGCCACCTCGATCGACGGTCGCATCGCCGATGCGACCGGCCGGTCGCAGTGGATCACGGGCGAAGCTGCGCGCGAGTGGGTGCACTGGCTGCGCGCCGGCTTCGATGCGATTGGGGTCGGCGGTACTACGGCCCTGAGAGACGACCCCCAGCTCACCGTGCGCGGCGCCGTAAAGCCACGGGTGCCGCCCGTGCGGGTGGTGTTCGACCGCCGCGCCATGCTCAACGACTCCGCCGGGTTGGTGCGCGGCGCGCGCGAGGTCCCCACGTGGGTGGTGGCGAGCCGCGAGGCGCCCGCGTCGAACGTATCGGTGCTCGAGCAGAATGGGGTGCGGGTGTTCCGCTCCACGTCGCTGGCGGACGGGCTGCACGAGCTGCGAACCGCCGGGATCCTTGCGCTGTTATGTGAGGGTGGCGGGGCGCTCGGCGCCAAGCTCCTCGCCGAGGAGTTGGTGGACCGGCTGTACTGGGTCCAGGGCCCGGTGTGGCTCGGCGAGGGCGCGATTCCGGCCTTTCCCGGCGTACCGCCCCGCCCGCTCGCGGCGGCGCCGCGCTGGACGCCGGTGGAGCGTAAGGCGTTGGGCCCAGATACATTACTGGTCTTGGACAGGCGACTATGTTTACCGGAATCGTGAGCGCCGTAGGGCGCGTGGCGAAGGCCACCCAGAACGGGGGGCTTTCGCTCGTGATCCGCGCCCCCTTCAAGGGGGTGAAGCGTGGCGAGAGCATCGCCGTGAACGGGGCCTGTCTCACCGTCGAGCGCGTCGCGAAAGGCGCGTTCACGGTGCACGTGATCGACACGACGCGGGATCGCACGCTGCTCGGCGAATACGCGGCGGGCCGCCCGGTGAACCTCGAGCGCGCGGTGCGAGCGGCGGATCGCCTCGGCGGCCATCTGGTGCAGGGACACGTGGACGGCGTCGCGGTGGTGGAGCGGGTGGAGCAGCGCGGCGACGCGTGGCTGTATGACGTGCGGGTGCCGGGCGAGGTGTGGGACGTATCGATCCCGCACGGCTCGATCACCGTGGACGGCGTCAGCCTGACGGTGAACGCCCTGCCGGCACGGCCGCTGGTGCAGGTGTCGCTCATTCCGTTCACGCGGGCGCATACGACGCTCGGACGTTTACGTGTGGGCGACCAGGTGCACGTCGAAGGCGACGTGCTGGGGAAATACGTGAGACAACTATGCCGTTCGGAACGGTAGAGCAGGCGATCGCGGACATTCGCGCGGGGAAGCTCGTCATCGTGGCTGATGACGAGAACCGCGAGAACGAGGGCGACCTGGTCGGCGCGGCCGATCGCGTCACCCCCGATATGATCAATTTCATGGCCACCTCCGGGCGCGGGCTCATCTGCTTGACGCTCACGCCCGAGCGCTGCCAGGCGCTGGGCCTGCCGCAGCAGGTGGAGCACAACACCGAAGACAAAGAGACGGCGTTCACCATCAGCATCGACGCGGCGCGCCGCTTCGGTGTGACGACCGGGATCTCGGCGCACGATCGCGCGGCGACGATTCGCGTCGCCATCGATCCGGCCACGGTGCCGGCCGATCTGCGGCGGCCCGGGCACGTGTTCCCGCTGCGCGCCCGTCCCGGCGGTGTGCTGCAGCGCGTGGGTCAGACCGAAGCGAGCATGGACTTGGCGCGGCTCGCGGGGCTCTATCCCGCGGGTGTGATCTGCGAGATCCTCAGCGCCGACGGCACCATGGCGCGCCGGCCGGAGCTGGAGCGGGTCGCGGCGGAGCACGGGCTCACCTTCATCACCGTGGCGCAGCTCGTCGAGTACCGGCTCGCGAAAGAACGGCTGGTGCACCGCGTCGCCGAGGCGCGGCTGCCGACGCCGTTCGGCGAATTTCGCATCATCGGCTACCGCAACGACGTGGACCAGGCCGAGCACGTGGCGCTGGTCTTCGGCGATGTGGCGGGCCGGCGGGACGTGCTCGTGCGGATGCACTCGAAGTGCCTCACGGGCGACGTGTTCGGCTCGGCGCGCTGCGACTGCGGCTGGCAGCTGCACGCCGCGATGCGCACCATCGCCGAGCAGCAGGGCGGCGTCATCGTCTACCTCGACCAGGAAGGGCGGGGCATCGGCCTGCTCAACAAGCTCAAAGCGTACGAGCTGCAGGACGGGGGAGCCGACACCGTGACCGCCAACGAGCAGCTCGGCTTCAAGGCGGACCTCCGCAACTACGGCATCGGGGCGCAGATCCTGCTCGACCTCGGTCTGTCGTCGATCCGCGTGCTGACCAACAATCCCATGAAGCTGGTGGGGCTCGAGGGCTACGGCCTGGAGATCGTGGAGCGCGTGCCGATCGTGCCGCCGTCGTCGGACGAGAACCGCTCCTATCTCGATACCAAGCGCGACAAGCTCGGCCACTTCCTGACGCACTGACGTGGCTCGGGTCGCGGTGCGCGTCGCGGTGGTGGTCAGCCGGTACAACGAGCTCGTCACCACGAAGCTCTTGGACGGGGCGCAGCATTGCCTCCGGGACCAAGGCCTGTCCGACGATCACGTCGACGTGTTCTGGGTCCCCGGCGCCTTCGAGCTGCCGGTGGCCGCCGCCGCCGCCGCCGCGACCGGCCGCTACGGCGCGATCGTGGCCCTGGGCTGCGTGATCCGCGGCGAGACGCCGCACTTCGAGTACGTCGCGGGCGAAGCGGCGCGGGGCCTCGGAAACGTCGCGCTGGCGCACCGGATCGCGGTGGGATTCGGCGTGCTCACCACGGACGATCAGGCGCAGGCCCTGGCCCGCGCCGGCGGCGCCGCCGGCAACAAGGGATACGAGGCCGCGGAGGCGGCGCTCCAGACCGCCGACGTTCTCGCCCGGCTCGCCCGTGCAGCGCCCCGAGACTAAGGCGCGGGCGCGCGCGCTCCAGATCCTCTATGCGTGGGAGTTGTCTGGCGAACCGTCGATCGCGACGGTGGTCGCCCGCGTGTCGCGCATGCACGGCGGCACACCGGAAGGCTTCGACCGCGGCGCGGATCTCGCCGCGCGCGCCGTGGCGGGGCGCCCCGAGTTCGACCGGCAGATCGCCGAAGCCGCCGAGCATTGGCGCTTCGAGCGCGTCGGCGTGGTGGAGCGCAACATCCTGCGGCTGGCGCTGGCCGAGCTGGATGAGGGGTCCACACCCGCCCGGGTGGTGGTGGACGAGGCGGTGAAGCTCGCGCATTGGTTCGCGGGCCCGAAGGCGCCGGCGTTCGTGAACGGTGTGCTCGACCGGGTGGGGCGGGAGCTGGGGCAGTTGTGAGGATTCTGCTCGTCAATTGGAATGACCGCGACAACCCGCACGCCGGCGGCGCCGAAATCCACCTGCACGCGCTGTTCGGGCGCCTGGCGAAGTGGGGCCACACGGTCGACCTGGTGGCGAGCGGCTGGCCGGGCGCGGCGCCCGAGGCGGAGCTCGACGGCATACGCGTGCATCGGGTCGGCAGCCGCAACAGCTTTGCGCTCAAGGCCCGCGGTGCGGTGCGCCGGCTCTTGGCGGCAGGCAGCTACGACATCGTGGTGGAAGACGTCAACAAGCTGCCGCTGTTTCTGCCGCAGCTCACCCGGTTGCCGTTCTGCGCCATCGTGCCGCACCTGTTCGGCACGACCGCGTTCGCGGAGGCGAGCTGGCCGGTGGCAACGATCGTGTGGGCGGCCGAGTGGCCGATCCCGCGGGCGTATCGCCGGGCCGTATTCCACGCGATTTCCGACAGCACGCGCGACGACCTGGTGCGGCGCGGCGTGCCACGCGAACGCATCACGGTGATCTATCCCGGTGTGGACGCGGCGTGGTATTGTCCCGATCCGGCGGTACCGCGAGCGCCGGTGCC
>WNFJ01169309.1_pt1 | contig 11579 bp, 10 predicted proteins | sample 5400461 | NCBI WGS metagenome assembly WNFJ01 (sample SAMN13153349, study PRJNA577476) | soil metagenome | isolation source: 115 cm saprolite on Douglas fir-dominated hillslope | place: USA:California | collected 2013-09-17 | reverse complement strand
GCCTTTTGCTCATCCGTTCCCATCATCGAGTAGAACACTTTCGCCACCCGTAGATCCGGCGAGACTTTGACGCCGGTAATGGTGATGAATCCAATCCGCGGATCTCGCAGCTCGCCGCGGGCGACGATCGAGGCGATTGCCACCTGGATTTCTTGCCCCACCCGCTCCGGCCGGACGCTCATTCCTTCTCCCAGTCGCGCGGGTTGCGCAGCCCTCGAGCCTTTGCCCGCGCTTCCTCGAGCGAGAGTTTCTTGGTCCGGCGCGTCGGTGTGCTCGACTTGCCCGAGGAGCGCGCATAGCGCTGTTCCCAGTCGCCCAGCCCTTCCGCTTCCGCCAGCGAGCGGTGTCCTTTAGGGACTGACAGGACTCCACTCTCCGGCTCATCCGGGTAGAACTGATCTCCGAGGGAGACGATCTCCGTCTCGCGCGAGATCAGCGGGGCCACGTACATCTCCTCCACCGAATGGATGATGGTATCCATCTGCTCATTCACCTGGCGGCGCTCGTTGGCTACCACCGCCAGGCCGATGGTCGCCTTCTGCCACAAGTCGTTGCTGTCAACCTCGGCGACCGCGACGTTGAAGCGGGCTTTCAGCCGATCGATGATTCGTCGCAGCACCTGCCGCTTCGCTTTCAGCGACCCGCTCTCGGGGATGGCCAGATTCAGACGAGCAACGCAGACGAACATCAGCGCCCCTTGCTGCGGTTGAATAACAGCTCGCGGGAAACGCCAGCGGAAAATCAGTTCAAGCTGGGCCGGGTTTCCTCAATTTCATAGGCCTCGATGATGTCTCCAGGCTTGAAGTCGGAATAATTCTCGATCCCGATGCCGCACTCGAATCCTTTCTCGACTTCCCGAACGTCATCTTTGAAACGCTTCAGAGACGCCATTTTTCCGGCGTAGACCTGTTTGCTGTTTCGCAACACGCGCGCCAGCGCGGTCCGCTTGATCGTCCCGTCGAGCACCGCTGCTCCGGCGATCGTCCCCAGCTTGGGCACATTGAACAGGTTGCGCACTTCGGCGTGGCCCAACTTCTTCTCGCTCCGGATCGGCTCGAGCAGGCCTTCCATCAGCTGGCGGACTCCATCGAGCAACTCGTAGATGATGGTGTAGGTCTGCATCGTCACGCCTTGCTGCTTGGCGGTCGCCTCCGCCCCGGATTCCGGCCGGACATTGAAACCGATCACCAACCCGCTTGAAGCGGCGGCCAGCATCACGTCCGACTCGGTCATCGCGCCCACACCCTTGTGGATGAGCTCGACCTTGACCTTTCGGGTCGAGAGCTTCTCGAGCGCCTGAGACACAGCCTCGAGAGACCCCTGGACGTCGGCCTTGAGCACGATCCGACATTCCTTGCTCTCGCCCGCCTTGATCTTCGTGAACAGGCTGTCGAGCGACTCCTTCGAAGTCTTGCCCAGCTCGGACTTGCGCTCCTTCATGACCCGGTGCTCGGCAATCTCCTTGGCCGATTTCTCGTCCTCCACCACATTGAGGACGTCCCCGGCGACCGGCACGCCCGACAGGCCGACCACTTCTGCACAGTAGCCTGGCGGCAACTCCTCCACCGCATCGCCCCTGTCGTTGGCCATCGCCCGGACCTTGCCGTAGGTCGTGCCGCTGACGATCGCGTCGCCCAGGTGAAGGGTGCCCTCGCGAACGAGTACCGTGGCTACCGGACCCCGGCCCTTCTCCAGTTTCGCCTCGAGGATCGCTCCCACCGCCGGAAGCGTCGGGTTGGTGCTCAGCTCCAGCACTTCTGCCTGGAGCAGGATATTTTCGAGCAGCAGATCGATTCCCAGTCCGGTTTTCGCAGAGACCGGCACCATGATCGTCTCTCCGCCCCAGTCCTCCGCCAACAACTCTTGATTGGCGAGATCCTTCTTCACCCGCTCGGGGTTCGCACCCGGGGTGTCCATCTTGTTGATCGCCACCACAATCGGCACCTTGGCCGCTTTGGCGTGGTTGATTGCCTCGACCGTCTGGGGCATCACTCCGTCGTCCGCCGCGACGACCAGCACCACGATGTCGGTCACGTTGGCCCCGCGAGCGCGCATCGAGGTGAAGGCCTCGTGGCCGGGCGTATCCAAGAACGTGATGTTCCCCTTGGGCAGGGTGACGGTGTAGGCGCCGATGTGCTGGGTAATCCCGCCGGCCTCTCCGGCCGCGACGTCGGCATGCCGAATCGCATCGAGGAGCGAAGTTTTCCCATGATCCACGTGACCCATCACGGTCACCACCGGCGGACGGGTCCGCTTGTCCTCCGGACGATTGACGACTTCGGGCAGATGTTGCTCGACCTCGAAGCCGACCTTCTCCACCTTCCACCCATAATCCGCCGCAATGATCCCGGCGGTCTCGACGTCGAGAGTCTGATTGGCGGTGGCCATCGTTCCGCCCGTCATCAGCTTTCCGATCAGCTCGGACGCCTTGATTCCAATCCGCTGCGACAGCTCCGAAACACTGATCCCCTCTTGCAGCTTGATCACCTTTTTCTCTTCAGCCATCTCGGTGATCTGGGTCTTGGCGCCCTTCTTGGTCGGCTTTTTCTTCTTGCCGCGCAGCGGGATGCTGACCCGCCCCCACACCAGGTCCGCCATTTCCTGCTTAGTGAACGTAGCCTCCTTCTCGGAAGTGCGCTTTTTTCCGCGGTCCGCCTTGTTCTTGGTGACATCCACCAACTCGCGCCCGCCCCGCCCGAGGTGATCGGGCACTACTTTGAACTCCCGAACTTCGCCGATTGCCTTCTTGCCCGGCGCCATCGGGATGCTCTTGTGAGCTGTCGAGGTCGGCGTCACTCGCCGCACCTGAACCAGCGGACGGCTGATCACCACCGCCTGGGTCGCGGTGGGTCGCATTTGCCGTTGCTCAGTGGGCGGACGCGCTGCGACGCCCACTGAGCCTCCGCCTCCTTGGGCCGGCGCGGTGCTGCGGGCGCTCGTGGGCTTACGCGCCTGCGCGGCAACCGGGACCGGAACCGACGGAGGCGCTGGCGCTGGAGGTGGCACTGGCTTCGCCGCCGCTGGGGGCGGACGAATCGGCTCGGCTGCTACGCTCACCGGCGGAGGTGGAGCCGCGGGTGGGGGTGCGACCGGCGGCGGAGGTGGAACCTCGGCAGGCGGCAGAGCCGGCTGCGTTTCCACGGGTGCCTCCGCCTCGATCAGCGGCTTTTGCTCGGCCTCGGCCGCGGGAGTCCCTACCCTGCGCCGGACCACGAAGCCTTTGGCCGCCACGGGCGCAGGCGCAGCCCTCGGCTTCCTCAGCTCCACAATCCTCTGGATCGCGGCGTTCGCTTGGTCGTCCTCGAGCGAGCTGGAATGGCTCTTGACGTCATAGCCAAGCGCGAGCAGCTCGGTAACGACCTCCTTGTTATCGAGCTCGATCCCGTGGGACTTCAGGTCTTTTGCGATTTCATGAACGCGTTTCTTTGCCATACCACTTCTACGACCCTTCGAGGGCTGCCTCCAAATTCTTCCGATCCAGCTGCTTCATCTTCCCCCGGAAAGCCCGCTGGAAAACCTTCCGCTTGACCGCCGCCGCCAGACAACCTTTGCCACACAAATACGCGCCGCGCCCAGCCGCCCCTTTCCGACCATCTACGATTGGCTGGCCGTCCTCCCCGAGGGCCAACCGAATCAGCACCGATTTGGGCCGCCGCCTTCCGCACCCAATGCAGGTCCGCTCCGGGTTCGGACGCTGCCTATCTGGGGCGCATATTTGTTTTATTACCAACCTCCATCAAGTTTGCATGCCATCGCTTCAGATTTTGGCCTCTTCCGTGCTTGCCGCCGCCCCCGGCGAAGACACCATCATAGCTCGCTCCGCATTGAGTTCCGTCCGGAGTTTGGCTTCCTCCAGAAGGTAACCCTCCGCGGCGCTTTTGATTTGGCGGGCCTTCTTGATCCCGACACCGGGAACGTCGCCCAACCGGGCGATGTCCTTCTCGTTCGCGAGGTCCTCGACCGCGTTGTACCCGGCGTTGGCAAGCTGCTCGATTAGCTTTTCATTGACGCCGCGCACCCGGGTCAGCCGCTCCTTCTGGCTCAGCTCGTCAGGATGGCGTCGCGCTTCCACCAGCCGCGCCTGCTCGCGCTCGTAGTCCATTTTAGCCAACTCGGTAGCGTCCTCCACCGCCTGAGTCTTTGCCGCCTCCTGCATCGCCGGGATGCGGGAGACGTCAATGCCCGGGATCTGCGCAAGCACCTCGGGAGCCGCTTCCGCGACGTCCTTGGCTTGGCGAAAGCCATGGGCGTAGAGCGTTTCGATCAACATCTCGTTCATGCCGGGCAGAGCACCCAGCGAGCGATTGGCGAAGTCCCTCATCTCCTTGACGCGGGTCTCGCTGTTGATGTCCAGCTTCCAGCCCGTCAATTGGGCGGCGAGCCGCACGTTTTGACCCCGGCGCCCAATCGCCAGCGAGAGCTGGTCATCCGGAACGATCAGCTCCATGGCGTGGTTCGCTTCATCGATGATCACCCGCGAAACCTCCGCCGGCGCGAGAGCGGAGCAGACAAAGCGAGCCGGATCCTCGTCAAACGGAACGATGTCGATCTTCTCGCCCCGGAGCTCCTGAACCACGGCCTGCACCCGGCTGCCCTTCATCCCAACGCATGCCCCCACCGGGTCGACATCCGAATCCCTCGAGGAAACGGCGATCTTCGCGCGGCCTCCGGGCTCACGCGCCGCGGCTTCAATCACCACGATACCCTCGGAGATCTCCGGTACCTCCATTTCGAACAACTTGGTCAATAGATTCACCGATGCGCGGGAGAGGATGATCTGGGGACCCTTCGATTCCCTGAGCACGTCGATCACGTAGGCCTGCACCCGGTCTCCGGCCCGATAGGTTTCCCGGGGGACCTGCTCGCGAACCGGCAGGACCGCCTCCGCGCGGCTGAGCTCGACAATGATGTTTCCGCGCTCGAAGCGGCGGGCGACCCCGGTCACGATCGTGTCCTTGTGCTCCTTGTATTCGTTGTAGACGTTCTCGCGCTCCGCATCCCGGGTGCGCTGTAAAATCACTTGCTTGGCGGTTTGGGCCGCAATTCGGCCAAATCCGTGCCGGAACGTCTTGAGGTGGAGGATGTCCCCGTATTGATCGTCCTGTGCCTTGGCCTCGGCTGCGTCCTCGTCTCGATAGAAGATCTGAAAGACCAGCTCGTCCCCAGCCTGGACGTCCATTCCCTTTTTTCGCGCCTCGGCCAGGATGAGCTGGTTCACCGCTTGGATCGGGTCGACGATTTCTTCCACCACGGTGATCGCTTGAAACAGCTCCACCACGCCCTTTTCGGGGTCGTACTTGGCCTCCAGGTTTCGATCCTGCCCAAAGTGCTTCTTGGCGGCGGTCTTCATCGCATCTTCCAAAGTCGCGATCAGCACACTTCGGTCAATGCCCTTGTCCTTCGCCACTTGGTCGAGGATGAGGTTGAGATTGACACCTGGGTTGCTCTGCGTAGCCACGTCTGCTCCTTAGGCTCGGGAAAGACTAGAAATCGAATTCCAGATTCGCTTTCGCAATCTCCCCGAACGGAATTCGAAAATCCCCTATCCCCGACACCTCCAGCATCACGGCATCTTCCGCAACACCCTTCACGACTCCCATGAAATTGCGACGAGGCGGCTCACCGAGCGGCGCGTAAGTCTTGAGCCGTACCCGCTTGCCTTCCGCTTGGCGAAAGTGCTCCGGCCGCTTGAGCGGTCGGTTCAATCCGGGGCTGGACACCTCGAGGTGATACGGCCGATCGATGGTCTCCTCCACGTCCAGAGCTGTGCCGACCGCGCGAGATATCATTGCGCAATCGTCCAGGTTCACCCCACCGGGCTTGTCGATGAACAAGCGCAAAATCCAACCGCTGTGCTCGCGCGAGAACTCGACGTCGATCAACTCCATCTTTTCGCCTGCGATGATCGGCTCGGCCAGTGCTCGCACTTGCAACAATAGGCTGTCTCTTTTTTGGCTCGGTTCCGGCATAACCAGCCCAAAACGCGAAAAGTGGGCAGCCAGGGCCCACTTTTCGAGGAAGAATCGAAAAATGTCGCGTTGCTCGTACCATACGCCCCCTGGAAATGCAAAAGCGCGTGGACCGGCAACTACTCAATAATCCTTGAGAACTTTGGTTAATTCTTGGTGCGGGTCGCTGCTATAAAATTAGCCCATGCGGGTTGCAGCCGTCCAGATGACCTCCGGCCCCGACAAAGGGCGCAACGTCGAGATAGCCAGCCACTGGATCCGCAAGGCCGCGGAAGATGGGGCTCAGTTGATAGCCCTCCCGGAAAATTTCAGCTGGATGGGCCCCGACGCAGAGCGAGCGAGTGCCGCGGAAGGGCTCAACGGCCCGACCCTGCGGCATTTCCAGGCGCTAGCAAGAGAGCTGTCGGTCAGCCTGCTCGCTGGCTCGATCGTGGAGGCTGGGGCTCCGGATGGGCGCTTTTACAATTGCAGCGTGCTCTTCGACGAGCGGGGAGAGATGGTGGCGGTCTACCGCAAGATTCACTTGTTCGATGTAGAGGTCGGGGACGGAGCCGTTTACCAGGAGTCAAAATCGATCGCGCCGGGGACCGAAGTCGTCGTCGGCGAGGTGTTCAAGGTTCGAGTTGGCCTATCGATTTGTTACGACCTTCGCTTTCCGGAGCTGTATCGCCGCCTTGCTTCGCTGGGAGCCACGCTTCTGACGGTGCCCTCGGCATTCACCCTGATGACCGGAAAGGATCATTGGGAAGTGTTGCTTCGCGCCCGCGCGATCGAGAACCAGAGTTACGTCCTGGCACCGGCCCAAGTTGGACGCCACTCGGAAAAGCGGGTCACTTACGGGCATTCGATGGTGGTCGATCCCTGGGGCGCGGTGATCGCACAAGCCTCGGATGGCGAGGGACTTGCCATCGCCGACGCCCGGCCGGAAGTGGTCGCCGAGGTGCGGCTCAAGATTCCGAAACGCGGTGATCGATGTGCGACTTGCGCCGCCTGGATCGAGCTCGATGCCCGGCCGCGGATCCAACTCGGCTAAACTCACCCGTGCGTGAGGCTGCTGAAAGCTACGGTGCTGGCGGTGTTGGTGGCGAGCTTGATCCCCACGCTGATCGTGGGTTGGCTCTCCGTCGCTGATACCAGCCAGCTACTCACCCAAGATGCCGAGGAGCTTGCGAAGGAGCGGGTGAAGCAGATTCGGATGCGAGTGGATCGCATCTTGGAGGAACCCGTTCGCGCCCTTACCCGGGTGGCGCAGCTTCCCGGATTTTTCGAGCTGCCGCCCGGCGAGCAGCGCGCGCAGCTTTACGCCCTTTTGAGACTGCAACCCGGCATCACCACCGTCTCGGTCCTCTCGACCGACGGGGGGTTTTTGATGGACGTGAGGCTCAATGCGGGCTCGGGGGAACCAAGCGCCACCTATCGAGCTCGGGTCCGGGCTCTGTTGGATGGAGCCGCCGGCATCCGCTACTCGGAAATTTACTTCGTTGGCCCGCGCGAGGTCCCAGCGCTGACGGCGCTCGCCCCGTCGCCGGATATTTTCCCGGAATTCCTTGCGGCGGAAGTCTCCCTCGACGGTTTGAGCAGCGCTCTCGCGGAAGAAACGGCTGGGGGTCAAGGCGTAGCCTATGTGGTGGATCCCCGAGGTCGGATGCTGGCGGGCGCGGGTGAGGCCGGCAGCAGTCGCAACCTGGCGTCCCGACCCCCCACCTCCGAGCTTGCGAAGCTCTTTTCAGATCCGTCGTTGTCGTCGGGGATGAAGGTTGATCAGCTGGATAGCGGCAGCGAGCGGGTCATCGCCGCGTACGCGTTGATCCCACAAGTCGGCTGGGTCGTCGTCTGGGAGCAACCCATCGCTGCCGCCTATGGCCAGGTGGCCAGGGTGCGCCGCAGCATCGTATGGGGAGTTGCCTGGGCGGTCATCGCAGCGGTCATCTTGGCCTTGCTGTTTGGAGATTGCGCGAGGTCAGTTCGGCGTCCGGGTCGAGGTCAAGGGCAAGAATGAGCTCGCCGAGCTCGCCCAAACTTTCAATTACATGAGCAGCGCGCTTCAGGCCTACGACAGCGAGACCAAAGGTCTCTACCAGAGCGTGGAAAAAGGCTATTTGGAAACGATCGTCGCGCTCGCCCATGCGATCGATTCCAAGGACACCTACACCCGCGGGCACAGCCAGCGGGTCGGCGATCTTTCGGTGGAAATTGGACGCGAGCTGGGCTTCAGCGAGCGTCAGCTACGTCAGCTCCAATACGGTGGCATCCTCCACGACATCGGAAAAATCGGCATTGCAGAGTCCATTCTTCGCAAGGGCTCGCAGCTGACGGCGGAGGAGATGCAGATCATGCGCAGTCATCCGGCGCTCGGGGAGGCGATCATCGAACCGGTCGGATTTTTGATGCCGATCCGCGCGGCGGCCCGCAACCACCACGAACGTTGGGACGGAACCGGATATCCAGACGGGCTGAAGGGGGAGGAGATTCCTCTGGTTGCGCGGATCGTCAACTGCGCCGACACCTTCGATGCTTGCACCTCCACCCGTCCGTATCAGAAAGGTATCCCGCAGGCGAAAGCGATGGAAATCATCGAGAGTCTCAAGGGCACCCAGCTGGATCCGAAAGTGGTCGATGCTTTACGCAGGGTGATCGCCAAGAAAAGGGAGCGGATTGAGGCGGAACCCGTTCCCGTCAAGCAGGCCAGCTGACGGCCCGAGCCGCTCGCTACTTAATCAGCCGCAGATGACGCGCCCTCTTCGGCTTCGGACCATCGTCCTTGCAGGGATCGCACTTGACCTCTCGCAACAGGGTACCCGACTTGGAGATGCGCTCGGCGGACCCGAGCTGCCTTGCCTGTTGCCCGACCTGTTCAAGCAGCTCTCGCGGCATGTCCTCGGGGAACATCCAAAACTCTTTTGCCGGGTGACTGGTGATCGCAAACAAGGCGGACCAGGGGATTGCAACGGTGAATCGCTTTCCCGAAAAGCTCAATGTGCAGCGAACTCCCCAGTCCCCGATCGCCAGGTCCGGCGGCTCAAAGCGGTAGGAAAGGTTGAGGCGCAGGTGGGCTTCGGATCGAAGGGGATCAGGCACCACCACGCCGGGTCGGCGAGCGTCCAAGTGAATCATCGCCATCCCACGAGCCAGCACGCAAAGTAGGCGATCCTTCTTTTCCGTTTCCTTGCTGTCCATGCATTCACCCAACGCGCTAGCGTCGGCGCAGGGCTCGGTCTATCTCGCGTTGCATTTCGCGCTCCTTGATAGCCGCCCGGCGGTCTTCATGGGTTTTGCCTCGAACCAGGCCAAGTTGGACCTTCACCAGGCCCTTTTTGAAGTACAGTGTCAGCGGGATAATCGAATAACCCCTTTCGTTGACTTTTGCAGCCCAGTCATCGATCTGGTCCCGATGCATTAGAAGCCTTCTGGTGCGAGTCGGGGAATGGCTAAAGACGCTGGAAGGCCGATAGGGGCCAACGTGGGCATTCAGTAGATAGAGCTGCCCATCCTTCGGGATGGCGTAGGAATCCGCCAGGTTGGCTTGCCCCTCTCGCAGGCTCTTCACCTCGCTGCCGAGAAGCTCGAGACCGGCTTCGAGCGTCTTTTCCACGACATAGTCAAACGTTGCGCGCTTGTTGCGTGCAATGAGCTTGATGCGGTCATCGCTTTCGGCCGCTGCCTTCGCGTTGGCCATGAATCAGGGATCATCCTTCCAGGCCGATGTTATCAATCAAACGGGTAGTTCCAAGGTACACGGCCAATAGAATACGAGCTTGCTTCGCGAAAGCGAGGCTGTCGATCCGTTCCAGGGTGGAGGCATCCACCAGTTCCAGGTAGTCCTCCCGGATTTGAGCGGCTTGCAGCTCTTGACGCACGGCTTCCTTCAGCGATCCAGCTTGAGACACTCCGCGGAATGCCAACCGCTGAGCGGCTTGCAATCCTCGCCACAGCGCGGTGGCCCGCTGGCGTTCACCCGGCGTCAAGTAGGCATTGCGCGAGCTCATTGCCAAACCGTCCGCTTCTCGGACAATCGGCATCCCGACGATCTCCGCGCCCAGGTGAAAGTCTCGATTGAGGGCGCGGATGATTTGAAGTTGCTGGTAATCCTTTTCCCCGAAGATCGCGAACTGCGGACGCAAGAGCGTCAACAACTTTGTAACCACGGTGGCGACACCGCGGAAGTGACCGGGGCGGGACGCGCCATCGAGCCCTTGGCTTAGCCGTTCAACCTCGACGAAGGTTTGATGTCCTTCGGGGTACATCTCGCTGGCGGCGGGAGCAAAGACTGCGTCGACGTCAGTGGCCTCACATTTCTCCAGATCGCCTTTCTCATCCCGAGGATATCGCCCGAGGTCTTCGTTCGGCCCGAACTGGGTCGGATTGACAAACAGCGACAGCACCGTCGCATCGGCCCGACGATTTGCCTCGCGCACCAACGACAAATGCCCTTGATGGAGGAATCCCATCGTCGGGACCAAGGCGAGCCGCTTGTGCGCAGCGCGGGTTTCCGCTGCGTAGCCCAAAGCCTCGTCGACAGTGCGCAGAACTCGAAGGCGCAAGGCGCTGACACCCCTAGACAGGGACGCCGTCTACAGCTCCCGCCCGTTCCTCCCGATCACTCGCCACCTGCGGCGCGGGATTGGAGGCCACCAATCGAATCGTCTTCGACTTGAACGAATGCTGCTCTTCCGGAAACGCGGCGCTTCGAACCTCGGCGAAGAATGCTCCGCTCGCCTCTCGAATGCCGGAATAGAGATTCGCGTAGTGCTTCACGAATTTGGGCTTGAACTCGGGATTCATGCCCAACAAGTCGTAGCAGACCAGAACCTGTCCGTCGCAATGCGGACCGGCGCCGATGCCGATGGTGGGAATCGAGAGCCGCCCGGTAATCTCCTTCGCGAGCTCGAGGGGGATCCCCTCCAAAACCAGCGAGTAGCACCCGGCCTGTTCGATTGCCAAGGCATCGCTGAGGATCTTCCGCGCGGTCTGCTCGTCTCGTCCCTGAACCAGGAAGCCACCCATTTTGTGAACCGACTGGGGGGTGAGGCCGAGATGACCCATCACCGGGATGCTCGCCCTTGAAATCCGATAAATGACTTCGGCGAATTCCTCACCACCCTCCAGCTTCACCGCCTCCATCTTGCCTTCCGCGATCAGTCGCCCCGCGTTCTTCACCGCTTCATCCGCGGAAGTCTGATAGCTCATGAACGGCAAATCGCCGACCAGATGCGCCCGCGCTGCGCCGCGCGCGACCGCGGTGCAGTGGTAGATCATCTGATCCATGGTGACGGGAAGGGTGGACGGGTGTCCCTGAATCACCATTCCCAATGAGTCGCCCACCAGCAGAACGTCGGCCCCCGCGTCATCGAAAATTCGGGCGAAGGTGGCGTCGTAAGCGGTGACCATGCAGATCTTCTGGCCGATCTGCTTGAGCCTTTTGAGACTGTGGATGGTGACCTTTTCCTTCACGGTTCACCTCCTGGAACGCTATTGAGTTTTGAGCCAAGGATCCTTCGCCGTCCTCACAGATCGTCGAAGTCCAACCAACATCGATTCTACCCTACCTCCGAGAACTATCGCACTGCGTCACAGCCGCTTACTGCTGATCGGAATGTAATGATGCGTCCC
>WNFJ01359114.1_pt1 | contig 11580 bp, 11 predicted proteins | sample 5400461 | NCBI WGS metagenome assembly WNFJ01 (sample SAMN13153349, study PRJNA577476) | soil metagenome | isolation source: 115 cm saprolite on Douglas fir-dominated hillslope | place: USA:California | collected 2013-09-17 | reverse complement strand
GCTCAGATGGGAACGCGCTAACTAGTTCGCATCACACCCCAGAGAAAACCGCAGAACAGCACACACCTCATTCATTCGTGCGGCACTAATCTGCGCCACGCGTTTCCCAAGGCGCTGTTGCTATACCGTAACTGCATTGTGCAGGTTCACCGCGCATGGGGACTTCATGCCGTCCTCCTCGTTCAGCACGACTTGCGCGCCGTCGGATATTTATCTAACAGTCACGGTTGCGCTGGGGTGAGCCGCACTATTTATGTATACATATCCTATAAAATGTAAGATCTGGTGACGTACAGCATTAAAGACCTCGCCGAGGCCGGGGAACGCTTTAGAATTTCCGTGCTGCGTCCGGGAGATTTGTTGAAGAGGGTGAAAGCATGAGCAAAGCGACCTATCCGTTGAAACTTCCGCTTTCCATCAAGAAGGCCGCGCAACGGCTGGCCAAGGAAGATGGGGTTTCGTTAAACCAGTGGATCGCGGTGGCGGTGGCTGAGAAAGTAGGAGTGGTGGAAACTGCGGCTGACTTCTTCGAGAAGCGCGCTGGGAAGGCCACCGGGGCCGGGTTGATGAAGTTTCTGCGGAATGCTCCCAAGGGTGCTCCTGAAACGCACGACCGGCTCTAAAGGCGGTTTGGGAAATTCGGGGACGGGACGAAACGCTTCCACTAACTAGTTTGCATCGCAACCCAGAGAGAAGCGCAGAGCAGCACACACCTCATTCATTCGCGCGGAACTAAGCTGGGCCACGCGTTTCCCCAGACGCTGTTGCGACACCGTAACTGCATTGTGCAGGTTCACCGCGCACGGGGACTTCATGCCGTCCTCCTCATTCAGAACGACTTCCGATGGCACGCCGCGAATGGTGGAAGTGACCGGCGCAACCGTGACTGTGGATAAGTACGCGATGGCGCTGTTCCGGGTGAGCACGAGGGCAGGTCGTTTCTTGTCGGGCGCGGCAAAGTGGTACAACCGGACCTCGCCTCGGGCTATTCTTGCGGCCACGTGGCCTCCGATTCCCAACCCCGCGCTTCCGCGTCGGCTTGCGGCTGCCGCGAGTAGCCCTGGCGGTCGCGCTCTTCACTGGCTCGCAGTTCCAAGCGGCGGAGATGTTCCCGCAGGACGATAATTCGGGGACAGACGGGTCTGTCACCATTGTTTCGACTCAAAGAATGGCGCCAGTCCCGTCTGTATGAATGCATAAGTGAATGAAGAAGGGTTCTGCGAGCGGCTACGATGCTGAGACTGGCGAAGAAAGCGCCGGCTCAGAAAGCTCACTCGGAGAACCCTATGAATGCCCTTCACTATATCGGATTCGACGTACACAAGAAAGCCATCAGTTTCTGCGTCAAGACCGCGGCCGGCGAGATCGTGGAAGAAGGCAGCGTGCCGGCACAGCGCGGGGTCTTGCGGCAATGGGCCTCGGCAAGGCGGCAACCTTGGAAATCGTTACGGCTGATTTCCACTTTCGCACCGCTCCTGCTCCGGCGGGCTTTCTAGCGAGCTGCTAAGGTACAACGTCTTGAAAGATCACAGGTGCCCCGTCCTTGTCGCTGCGTCTTTTGCAGCGACAGAGCCTGGCCCTGAGCTTGTCGAAGGGGCGGGGATTTTGACTTCCAGTTCAGCGCGTCGACGCTCTCGATTTCCCTTGACTTCACCCCACAACCGGGAAGATACTATTCCTTGTAGCAACAGTTCATTGAAAACTGAATATCGTATGGCTAACTCCTTCGGAGACAAGATTTTACCTGTAAGCCTTCGGAGACAAGATTTTACCTGTAAGCCCAGGGCGCTCAATAGTTTACAGTCACTTTCAGTCTCCACAGAAATTGCTCCCCTGATTCTAAAGGACTTACCGCAACAAGCCCCCTCTAACTCCTTTGCCCGCAACATTTTACAGGCAAGTTGCTCAGAATCAATATTTTACCCGGATCAGCGGCAGATCGGTCACCGCAAGTCGTTGATTCCAGATATTTAAGCCAATTCGATCCGTTATTTTTTATCCCGATCTTGCGCCGTCAAGTCGGCCGACCAGCCGCCGGGCTAGGTACTCGCGACGTATTAACTAACCAATAAACTGCATTTGCTTGTTGAAAGATCACAGCCACCTCTATGCCTTTGTCACGTTCGCGGCTGACCAACTTTTAACAAATTCCCCCAGCCGGTCCAGGGCGTCGGGAAATTTGTCGGTCATCGCCGCGAACCCAAGGCGGAAATGCGAGGGCGCATCGAAGCAATCCCCGGGCGCGAGCAGGATGCCCTGTTCCGCAGCCGCTTGGCAAAAGGCGCGGCTGTTCTCTCCACTGGCTAGCCAGGGAAATGCGGTCATTCCGCCACGAGGAGGAATCCAGCCAAGCGTCTCGCGATGCTCGGACATGAAGGCGGCAAGCTGCCGAAGATTTTGAATTGCGGTTTCCTGCGTTTTCCCGAGGACGATATTCCGGTGGCGCATTGCAATCTCCGCCAGCATTTCTCCGGCAGTATTGTTTGAAACGGAAAAATAGGCGCGCGCATTCCAGTAGCGCTCGCGGCGCTTGGCATCATGCTCGATCATCCACCCGGTCCGGACTCCGGACAAAGGAAAAGCCTTCGAGAAATCATGGATGACGGTGGCATGGGGCAGACGGGCAGCCGATTTCGTCGCCTGTCCGTGATAGATAGGGTGGGAGACCTCATCGCTGACAAGTTGAATTCCACGCGATGACGTGAACTCGTGCAAGCTGTCCAGTTCCGCATCACTGACGGTGGCGCCAGTGGGATGGTGGGGGCTGTTCACCAGGATCAGCTTGGTATTTCGATCCGCCAGTTGCTTGATTTCATCGAGATCGACACGGAAGTCGTTCTCCTTCCGAACAGCGTAGCAGCGAGTCTCGAGCCGAAGGGATTCGGCCAGAGCGGAAAAGGTCGCAAAGCCTGGTTGAGGGATTATGACATTGGCTCCGGGCTCCGCGGCCAGCCACATCACAACAAGAAGTGCCTCAGAGGCGCCGGTTACGACCTGGACAGTGTCGACATTAACATCCTGCATGTCGGCGATTGCTGCGCGTAAGCCCTCGGCTCCTGCTGGGCGGCTGTAGACCAAGTTGTGATTCAGGAAGCGCTGCCGCTCCTCCTCACTGGCGAGGCTCAGGATCTCGTTCAGGGTCCAGCACGGTCCGGTACTTGCGGCCAGGTTGAATTCGATGTTGTGCTCGTAGGTGTCCAGCCACATGTCCAGCAGGAAGGGTTTCAATTGCATGTCGCACCTCGAAGGCTTAGACCAGACGATCGTCAGGCTGGCCTCACAAAACTTTCACGCGCTCGCTTCTGGGATTGGCATAGCGATCATGACCGACCCACTTTCTTCGTCGCACTCCGTGAGCGTTACCTATTCAGCATGTCCCCTTGTGTCACGCAAGGTGCGATGACCCCAGTCTGCTACTCAAATCGACGCCGGCCACGTCGAGGCTGAATACGTACTGAGACAGTACGCAGGGAATGCTATTATTTGGCAATTGCGCCAAACGTCTTTCTGCGCTTCCAGAAATCGGAATCAGTCCTGACAAGCGCGTAAGGATGTCAGCCATGCTCAGAGAATGGTTTGAACCTCCGACTCCCTGGTCCCGAACCACACGGGATTTTTCGTTTCATGCGATGGTTCTCAATGCACTAAAAGAACGTCTCAGAGCTAGCGGGATTCTCTAAATAAAAAAACTGCGAGACCGGATGTAGGCCGGCCTCGCAGTGCTGTCTGAATTTTCTCTAGTAGACAGTGACGCTTCCATCCAGCAGGCTGCCACTGTTGTTGTAACCGTCGTTGAGCGTGATGCTAAACAGTCCCGGAGGCGCCAGCGAGCTGTCGGCAGCGACGATCGTGAACGCTACCGAATGCCCATTGTCGGTCCCAGTCCCGGTGAGGGTCACGGTGTGCGCAACTTCATCAAAGGTCGCGGCCGTGACCTGAGTCGACTGAAAGCTAACGCCTGAGCCAGAATCGCTGAACGACGCGCCTCCAGTGGGCTGGTTGGAATCATCGTAATTGAAGCTGAACTGGGCCGTGCCGCCATGCTTGCCGCTTACGTGGCCGTTGCCCCCAGCCTGGTGGGAGGTTCCGGCACACTTGGCTTTGGTAGAGATGCCGGCGGTTGCCGTCTTTTGCCGCGTGAAGTACGTGACAGACGGACCGGCGTGATTATCCGCGAAGGCAATGTTGACGAGATGGTTCGGGTCAATCCCGATCTGGAAGAAGTCGGCGAGGCTGCGATCGGAACTGCCGAGAAGGCCCCCGGTTGAGATCTGGCCGGTGTGGTTGGAGTGGTCGGTGGCCTGGCTCACCGCGAAAGCCGGTGACATGGCATGGCCATTGACGCTCTCCGCAACGAACACGTTCCAGTGTGTGGTGGTCGCTGAGACCGTGTTCGAATTGCCGGCTTGATCGGCGCCATACCACGCAACGGCCACATGGCCGTTGGCATCAGCAGCGATCCAGGGGAAGACATTTGACTTTCCGGCTTGAGACGTGTTCTGGGTCACCTTGATGGCCGGAGACCAGCGTTTCCCGAGAGTGGTCGAGAACGAGTAATAGACGTCAGTGTTATCCGACCAGGTGGCGTACACGTACCCGAAGTTGTCCACCGCGAGCCCGGGGAACAGGTTGCCGAGACCTAACGTCGAAGGACACGTGGAACCCGCACCACAACTGAAAATCTTGTAGTCAGTGAAGGTTAGTGTAGGACTCGTAAGACTGACGGCGGTAGCCACGCCCACGTAGGCAGCGTTGAAGAAGGCGCTGCTGTTATTGGAATTGTCCACGGGATTGTCCGGACCCACAAAGATCTGGTACAGATTGCCGTGGCTGGAACAACTGCTGTTGTCCACCTTGATCTGTCCCGCGATGTTGCCGGAAGGAGGGCCGACGCTGGGCTCGGTCGCAGCGTCAATTGCCACGCCCAGGGCGCCGCTATAGGTCTCGCCTCCATCGCTTGAGCGTTGCACGAAGATTTGGGACGTGGTCCCAAAATCGTGGTACTCCATGTAGACGTGAGAGGCATCGTTGAGGCCATCGAGCCACATGCGATCGTCGAAGGGAACCCCAGCGGTGGCAGGGTTCGGAGTACTGAATGTATCCGCGCGGTTGGTGGAGTGGCTGCCAGTGATTTCCGCTGCGCTAAGGCTGACCACAGCTAGATTGGGAATGTTCGCGTTCGAGGGGTCCGGGTTGTTCACGGCAACGTCCCCATCGCCTCCTCCTGGCGCAAACCCACTCGAACTGCAAAACGGTGTTACAAACATGCCGCAATCGGGCTGGCCTTCGTACTTGAAGGGCAGGGTTCCATCAGCGTTCGGTCCGCCGTCGGCAGTCTTATACCAACGCCACAGATCAAGACCACCGGGAACTCCGCGGATAGACTCGACGTAGATGTTGCCCTGCGAGTCCACGGTCATGCTGGGCTCGACAGCCTGGCCTGCTCCCGCGGGCAGACACAGACTCTCATTGGGAGTGTATTTCGCGGTTCCCGGACCAACGTATGCCGCAACAGCCTGACCGTTCGGGCAGTTGTGCTGGGCGGTTGGGTTGCTGGGTGGAACGGCGGACGCCGGATTGATTCGGACTGGGAAATTGGAGACTCCGGTGGACGCGTTGAACCCGACGGTATTCCGCAGGAAGTCTCCATTGGCGGTGGAAATGGTAAATACCGGGATAGCCGATGGAGCGGTCACTCCACTGTCACGGATGAGCAGGAGCGCCGTGCCTCCGGCCACCTGACAGTCCGCGGCGATTTGGCCGAATAGCGTAGTGCCAGTCAGATCACGGGTGTCGGCCAGGCAGACTTGGCCTCTGGTCGCGGCCGGAAAGTCGGTGGGGGAAGCGCCGCCGTTAGTATCGAAAACGAAGTTCGCGGTTATCGCCGCGCTAATGTCTGTGCCCGCGTTGGAGGTCGTGGACCAGACCGCCGGAATACATTGTGGGTTCACGGCGCAGCCGGCGGTGTTCGCGGGCTGTGGTCCGTTGTTCAATATATCAACGCTGTTCTGAGCGGCGAGAGGAGCTACGGTAAACAGCAATAGGGCTCCCCAGAAGGACAACATCAGCAGCTTTTTCATCGCTTCTCCTTATGCTGTCGCTCGACGGCGCAGCGCAGCTGTATTTACGCCAAGTGAATGTGGCATAGGTTCAAGACATTTCGTTCCCAGGGAAATGAAATAAGCCAACCTGCGTATGAAGCGATAAATGAAAGCAAGCTAGTTTCGCGGGACCGATCGCAGTTAACCTGCGACCAAGTCGCGGTCGGCATCGCAAAGATGCTGGTAGTGGTACTAGGGGTTGTCTCCCGCGGCTAGTTTTATCGCGGAATGGCCACGCAGTGGTAAATGTGCGGCGAACTTTAAAACCGGATGTCGCGCATGAATTGGTCGCAGAAGAAGGTACGATCCGTTTGTTCGGAAGCCATGAATGGGGATTAATCGTGCTTTCAGAAATCCTTCATCTGAAATCGCTATCATTGGCAAGCGTGTAATCCGAATCGTATAGTCGGGGAATCGGTTCAGTCAGCGAAGATGTGGGTGGGCCAAAGGGGCCTGGCTGAGATTCCATCCGTCACAAAGTTCTCAAAAATAGGAAGGCGGTTCCATGACAGTTTCGAGCATGAGAGTTTCCAGCATGTGCAGGCTTGCGGTTTGTACCTTCTTCGTACTGTGCGGGGTGGTTGCTATGGCGGCTCCGCCGGCGAGCGGTTACCACCTGATCAAGAAAGTTCCCTTGGGAAAGGCTGCGGGTGGCGCAGAGTACTTTGACTACATTACCGTGGACGCCGAGGCGCGCCGCATCTACGTGAGCCATGGTTCGGAGGTCAAAATCCTGGATGCTGATAATTTCTCGGTCGTGGGCACGATTTCCAGCCTGAAACGGTGTCACGGAGTCGCGCTGGTCCCGGAATTGGGCAAGGGATTCATCACGGATGGTGATGCCGCCAGCGTCGTAGTATTCGACATCAAGAGTTTAAAGAAGACTGGCGAAATCAAGAGCTATCCGGACACAGACGCGATTGTGTACGATCCAGCGTCCAAGCTGATCTTCACTTTTAACGGCGACAGCAAGAACTCCACCATCATAGATCCGGCAAAAGAAACCGTCGTAAAGGCGCTGGACCTGGGTGGCGCGCCCGAGCAGGCGGTTTCCGATGGCAAAGGGATCGTTTACGACAACATCGCCGAGACCAACGAAGTGGCGGTCATCGATACGCATTCGCTCACGGTAAAATCACGCTGGAAAGTAGCGCCCGCGGGTGAGCCCGTTGCTATAGCTTTGGACCAGGAACATGGGCGGCTATTTTCCGCGGGCCGGGGTCCGGCACTTCTGGTGATGTTGGATGTTGATAGCGGCAAAGTTCTTCAGTCACTCCCGATCAGCGACGGAGTGGACTCAAACGTCTTTGACCCCGACTCTAACACGGTGTTTTCCTCGAGCCGCGCAGGGAAAATCCACGTCTTCCACGAAGACTCGGCTTACAAACTAAGCGAGGTAGAGACGATTGATACCGAATATGGCGCCAAGACGATGGCCATCGATCCAAAGACCCACAACCTGTTCCTAAGCACATCTGATTTTGGTCCTGCTGGCCCGAAGGGAAAGCGTCCGGCTATTTCCGGAACGGCACATCTTCTCATCTACGGAAAGTAGAGAGACCGGATAGTAGAGAAACATGTTGCGATTTGCAGGGCGGTCCAGGAACCGCCCTGCTTATGTTCCCTGTCCGGTAGTGCAATCGAGGAGATGAATACTTATGAAAAAGGGTCAGTGCGCGGATACGCCGTCGAACAAAAGCTTCTCAGGCCTGACTCGGCGCAGCTGGCTGCAAAGCACAGGCTGGATCATTGCCGCAGGAGCATTTTCGCGGGTGACGGCGTGGGCGGCGGCAGAGATCAGCCCGGTCATGGAAAAGCTCAGTACGTACATGACGGAGGCTCGCAATCGCGAATTGCCGGAGAAGGCGCTGCGGGAAACGGAGCACCATATCCTCGATACCGTGGCAGCCATGGTCTCCGGCTCTGAGCTTCTTCCCGGACGCGAAGCGATCAAGTTCGCTCGGAACTATGGGGGCGAGAAGATCGCAACGGTGGTGGCTGCGAAAGTTTTGTGTGGACCGATCGAGGCGGCACTGGCGAACGGGCAACTGGCACATTCCGACGAAAGCGACGACGATTACACCGCGGGAGGAGCCCATCCAGGATGCGCCGTGGTTCCAGCAGCGCTGGCCGTGGGCGAGCAGTTCGGCATCAGTGGCGCGCATTTCATGCGAGCCGTGGCCCTGGGTTATGACGTCTGCATGCGGTGCATGAAGACCATCGGTCCCGGCATGAAAGAAACCCACAATTTGGTCGGGACCATGGGCGCGGCAGCGGCGGCTGGATGCGCAGCCAGTTTGAATGCCCAGCAAATGCGTTGGCTTCTGGACTATGCGGCACAGCAGGCGGGCGCTGGCATCGGGGCCTGGCGGCGTGACACCGAGCATATTGAGAAGGCTTTCTTGTTCGGTGGTATGGGAGCGCGCAACGGAGTAACCGCTGCGTTGGTGGTTCACTCGGGGTGGAGTGGGGTCAACGACATTCTGTCCGGTCCCAACAATTTCGTCGAATCCTACAACCCAAAGGCCGACCCGGCAGCGCTGATCGATCAACTCGGTGAGCGTTACGAAGTAACCCTTACGACACTGAAGAAGTGGACTACGGGCGGTCCGATCCAGGCGCCGCTGGATGCGCTGGACAATATGCGGAAGAAGCGTCCCTTTGAAGCGGATCAGGTAGACAAAGTCGTGGTACGCGCGGCCACCAGCGCCGCCTACACGGTCAATAACCGCGACATGCCGGATATTTGCCTGCAGCACCTGGTGGCCATCATGCTGCTCGACAAAACTGTCTCCTTCCGCGCGGCACACGATAAAGCACGCATGCAGGACCCAGCCGTGCTCGGCGAGCGCGCCAAGGTGCAACTCGTCCCCGACGAAAGCCTGGAAAAACTTATCCCGGTGCGGGTAGCGATCGTTGAAGTTACTTTGAAGGACGGGACGCAGCTCAGCGAGCGAGTCGACGCGGTTCGTGGGACGCCTGACAATCCGATGCCTCGCGAAGAAGTTGTCGCGAAGGCACGCGACCTGATGACGCCGGTGCTGGGAGCTGCGGCGTGTTCGAAATTGATCGAGCGCATGCTCGAACTCGACAAAGTGAAGGATATCCGCCAGTTAAGACCGTTGCTTCAACGGGGCTGAAACGGGTACGTAATCGGATGGCGGGGTGGCCTTCATCCGAACCAGTTTAGAGGCCTGCTGTCGCCTACATCTTCAGCTTGTAGAGTGGGTCACTGGCTGAGAGGCCATCGATCTTCACCGCTTTGACTTCGGCGGCGCCAGTGAAGTCCGCGGTTTTCACGAAGCCGATGGCGCCGGGCGAGTTGGCCACTATTCTCTGCACTCCCTGTGCGCTGCTGACTTCTTTGGGGGGAGTGGCGTATTTTCCGGTGAAAGACGCTTGCAGAAAATACTTGTCGAAAGCGGCGTTGTCCATGCCGCAGACAATCTTGAGAAAGGCGGTACGTTCCGGCGCGCCGGCAGTGACCATCACCGCCGCCACGGCCCTGCCCGTATCCCATTTGCTGCGGTCCGACAGGAAGATCTGTTTCAATTCCCCGACGGTTAAGTTATTTATGGGGTTCGAGGCATTGACCAGGACGACGATGGAGTTGCCCTCCGCGTGCACGGGGCGGATGGGAAGCGTGATCGCCGTTATCGCCAAAACCAAAGCGGCGACGCTGGAGAGTACGGACAAATATTTTGTTTGCGTGCCCATCATCCTCTCCTCAAAAAGTGAATGCAAACTAGATGCCCAACGTGTTGCTGCTGCCCAGGCCTCCGATGGCCAGCCGGTCATACTGCAGCTTAAAGGCGGCATGTTCGTTGAAGTCGTAGCGCACACCGGCCGAAGGCCCATTGCGCCGGCCTACTATCTCGCCGTCACGGGGGTTGCCATAAATGGGGTCGTTATCCGAGGAGTTGAAGTACTCGTACCGGAAATAGGGACGATACTTGCCGAAGGCCCGTGAGAACTGGGTGTAGAACGCGGACGTATGGAAGACTCCCGGAGCACCCGCGAGGGTTGTAGTGTGACGCACCAGCATCGCCTCGTTCAGCAGTTCGTACTTCGAGTTCACATACACGGCATAAACCGTCGAGATCAACTCGCTGTGGTCGATGTGGTCGGGAAACGTGAGGTAGTCGTGATAGATGGAGAATCCGACTTGCAGGTCGGGAACCACAGGGAGGCGCGCAAACAGGGCCACATTGAAAGACTTCCCGTTATTGTGGTCTTGAGTATTCTGGGCCGGTTCGGTGTTCAGGGTATGAAGGCGACCGTTTCCCACCTCGGCCACGTAGTGCAGGCCGAGCTTCCCCGAAGGAATCCGCCCGGATGTCGTCACTCCTACTTCCTGCAGCGGAATCTCGTCGTCGAAGGCATACATGAAAGGCCGGCCGATGGCGGTTTCGAACCAGGCTCCCCGATGGAAGGCGGTGTTGTAGTATCCGACCACGCCGATCTTGCGCCCCCGCAGATGGTTCAGATGGATGTCGACCTGAGCAGGGGTGTTGACCGCAATGTCGACGTCTTCGTCGCGGATGACGTTCTGCGAAATGACGGTCCCAAAACCGGCGAGCCGCCACCGCCGCTGTTGATATTAATTCCCACTGAGCCGGGGGTGGCGGTGTCGAACTGGTCTGCGAGATTTCCCGAGATGATGTTGCCGATGATCTTGTTTCCAGACATATCATCGGCCGGAAGGCCGAAAGCAGGGCCGACATGGGTATGCAGAGCGACACCCCCCAGTCCGTTATTCGTCAGCGTATTTCCGATGATCACCTTGTCTGAGACACGCCCCTGGCCAGCGCCATCGGAAAACATGCCTGCTCCCGAGCCTCCAATTTTTACGCCGTTGCCCGACGAGACGTTCCCGCTGACGGTATTGTGGTTAACTCCGTAATGGGGAGCGAAAGGGGGTGAAGTGTGGCCCGCAGGCGGATGGGAGGCAAGAACGATACCGCACTCCAACGGGTTGTTCTTGATGATGTTATGGATGAGCAGATTGTCGCGGCTCTCCGCCGTCTCGTCACTGATCAGGACGCCGTCGGCATTGCCCGTGATGAGGTTGCCGGAGCAGCCCGGGCGGAGCCAAATCTTTGTGATCCTATGCCTCGAACCAGGTGGCACGCTAAGCCGCAGGCGCAGGATTCGGGCGCACGTCGCCCCGCCGTCCGAGGTGTAAAATATTTGAGACACCTAGAAAGTTTGAAGAAGCAGTTTTCGAAAGGATTTCCCCCATGGCCACCTTGGAACTCCCCATCCGGCCGCGCACATCATCCCATCAAGGCCCCTTCGTCAACGAGCCCTTTTACGATTTCCGCCAGGAAGAGAACGCACGCAAGATGCGCGCCGCCATCGAGCGCGTCCGCGGACAGCTCGGCCGCGAGTATGACCTGATCATTGGCGGCCAGCGCGTTAAGACTGCGGATAAGATCAAATCGCTGAATCCTTCGAAGCCCTCGCAGATTGTCGGAAT
>WNFJ01340172.1_pt1 | contig 11583 bp, 18 predicted proteins | sample 5400461 | NCBI WGS metagenome assembly WNFJ01 (sample SAMN13153349, study PRJNA577476) | soil metagenome | isolation source: 115 cm saprolite on Douglas fir-dominated hillslope | place: USA:California | collected 2013-09-17 | reverse complement strand
TACGAGAATGCACTGTGCATGAGGAAAGGCGACTGCGCGGCGGTGTTGGCTCCCGTGACAAACGGAGGAGTCAAACTGCTGGCGCCTCCGTCGTATCTGGTTGCGGGTAATTTGAGCGTGCGACTGAAGCGCGGCGCAGGCGAGGTCTTCGTGTGGAAAAAAAGCGAGCTTGCAGCAACGCCAGAGAAACTCCGCGAGCTCGAATCGTTCCGTCGCGAACTGACTGCTCTCCTGGATTTGACTGCCAAGTAATAAAATCAAGCCAATTTGCAATTCACAAAAACTCCCGGCAAACTGAATTCCCTCATGGGAGCGTACGACATTATCTGCATTGGAGCGGGGCCGACGGGCCTGGCGACCGCCATAGAGGCCACCCGCGCAGGTATGCGGCCGCTGGTCATTGACAAAGCCTGCCTCTGCCACTCGATCTTCCACTATCCAGTGAACATGGTGTTTTTCACAACGCCGGAGTTGCTCGAAATTGGCGATCTTCCCCTGGTTTGCGCGGCGGAGAAGCCCACGCGCATCGATGCTCTGAAATATTACCGGAAGGCAGCAGAGCATTTCAGTCTGGAATTGCGTTTGTTCGAACGGGTAGTGTGGGTCGATGGCCGGGATGGAGACTTCACGGTCGTAACGACAACGGAGAAGGAAACGGAGCAGAGATATCGGAGCAGGAAGATTGCCGTAGCAACTGGTTATTACGACTTGCCGAATGAGCTGGGCGTGCCGGGTGAGGATCTCCCTCACGTTTCACACTATTACACGGAGCCTCACGAATTCTGGAATCAGGACGTGGTAGTGATCGGCGGAAAGAATTCCGCTGCGGAGGCAGCGCTGGACCTGTTTCGAAACGGCGCGCGGGTGACGCTAGTGCATCGAAACAAAGATCTCGGGTCATCCATCAAGTATTGGGTGCGCCCGGACATTGAGAACCGCATTAAAGCTGGGCAAGTCAAGGGGTTGTTCGAAACACGAGTGAAACTGATCACCAGGGACGAGGTGGTGGTCGAAAACGGGGCCGGTAAGAAGAGCTTGCCGGCGCGACAGGTGTTCGCTCTGACTGGGTATCATCCCGATTACAAATTCATCGAGAGCCTTGGAGTGCGGCTCGATCCGGAGACCCGCAAGCCGGCGCTGAACCCAAAGACGTTGGAGAGTAATGTGCCGGGTATTCATCTAGCTGGCGTGGTGACCGGAGGAAAGCATACCGGTGAGATTTTCATCGAAAACGGCCGTTTCCACGGGAAACAAATCATTGAAGGATTGAAGGGCTAAAGCCTGCGGGGGAAGGGCATTGGCGAGCGAATTTGCCGGTCTGGAATGCGTTTGCTAGACTCATAGTTCATGGCATCGATCATTCGAGAAGTAAGCGAAACGTTGGGCGCGCTGGTGAAGGGCTTCAGCGTAACTTTCCGAAATATGTTTCGTAAGACTGTCACGGAAAACTACCCTTACGAGCCGGTGCATTTTCAGCCGCGTTACCGCGGGATTCACGTCCTGCACCGGGACGAAAACGGCCTGGAAAAGTGCGTCGGCTGTTTTCTCTGCGCCGCCGCCTGCCCCGCAAAAAATTGCATTTATATTGAAGCCGCGGAAAACGTCGACGCCAACCGCATCTCCGCGGGCGAGCGCTACGCGAGTGTGTACAACATCGATTATTCACGTTGCATTTTCTGCGGTTATTGCGTGGAAGCCTGCCCCACCGACGCCATTACGCACGGCCACGGCTTCGAACTCGCAACGTACGACATCAACTCCCTCGTTTACCGGAAGGAGCAGCTTCTCGAGAAGATGCCTGCCGCTGCGAGCGCGTCCAGCCGCTAGCAATTCCTTAAGTTACCTTCATATATTCCTGTACTTGATGAAGTGCCCCTGCATTGATTGCCGCAGAGCGTTCAACGTTCCTCTACATTAGCGTCCTCTAACACATATAAAGCAGCCAAGACGTAAGACCGTGGAGAGGGTTATGACACAGACGGCTGCCATGTTGGTTGGGGCAAGGAGCCAGGCGAGATTTTGCGAGGCCGTCGAGGGGAACGCCGGGGCGAGAGAGCGAGAGCGGCTTGGGCACGCAACGATGGGCACACCTCCGAGGTCGTGGCCAGGCAGCATCGGGAGCGGCGCAGCTAACGGCAAACTTCAGGTTATGGGCTGGAAAGTAGCCGAGACCTCAAGCTGCGCCGCGATTTGCGGGCGGTGGAATCGATCGATCCGGAAAAAAATTATCGGACACGGAATGAGCGTTCTTAGGGGATGGTTCGTTGGGGGAAGCGACTTCTTGTGCCGGCGAAGGACGTTCGCGCTGCTCCATCAGCCAGCGCGCCAGCATGGCTGTGGAACTTTCCTCCATCCACTGGTCGAGAAGAGCTCCGATCTCCTTGCGGAGATTCGAAGCATGGCTGAGGCGCGAGAGTTCATAGCTCTGCAGCGAGATTCGCGAAGCCGAGAGAAGGAACTCCCACGGAGGTTCAGTTTTGCAATTGGACACGTGGGCCTCCTAGCTGAAAGCAGACTTAAGCTAACAGTACAGTGATTCATGTCTATGGTACCGGAAGGGTAAGTCTGTGGAAAAGTGTGGAAGACTTTGGCGGCAGGAACACCAAACTGGTGATCGGATCGACGTGCAGGGCGCAGTTTACTCCATAAACGGCGCTGGCCGGGCAAATGAGATGCGCGCGTGCAGCGCCTGCGCCGGGGATTACGAGGATCCGGATCGCACCGCGTGGACGGCAGATGAGTCGGACGAAGCGGAGCGGGACTACGAGTTGGATTCAGAAACGGAAGGGTTTCCCGCCGAAGAATGATCAACGGCGGAAAGAGGAGGCAACGATGCGGAAAACTCGGAGAGGACTTCTGAAGCGGATCAGGCGGCGCAGGCAGCGCGACGTGCTTTGCGACGTGATGCTAAGCGCGCGGCAATGCGCGACCTGGCTGACGCTGGACGAACTGGCGAAGCTGACGCATTACCCGCCGGCGAGCATCTCCGCGCAGTTGCGGCACCTGCGGAAGTCGGAGAACGGCGGATTCGTGGTGGACAAGCGGCCGCGCAAACTCGCCGCGGTCCTGCGCGGCGAAGACTTCGGGACGGTTTGGGAGTACCAGCTCAGGCGCGCGATTCACAGGAAATTAGTGACCGGGCGATTGCGGAGCGGCAGAAGGTCGGTTTCGTTACAACACGCGGCTATTTGAATCGCGTTGGGATCGGTGCGGAGGGGCCATGGGCGTCAAACCGGAACTCGCATTCGACATCTGTTGGGAAGTGTACCGCGGCGCGCGCGAGGTGCTGGAGACGAAACGCGGCATTTCCGCGCTGAACTGGAAGGACACCGGCAAGTTCCTGTGGCGGCCCGACTACCGCGCACGATTGAACGAATGGGTGGCGGATTTCGCGCTGGCAGGGAAGTCCGCGTTGGACGGCCCGGATTGGGCGTCGCGCATGGTGCTTTTCCGCCTCTACTACCTGGGACTCGCGCCGTATGAAAGGGCACGCCACTTTCTCGGCTTGAGCGAGACCAACTGGGTGAGCTGGACCGAACAGATTCGCAAACGCTGCGGCAAGGAACTCCTGAGCCGCGGCATGTTCCCGCCGAGGAAATATTTCAGCGGGAATTGTGCATAGACTTGCCAGATCCGCCGCTCCTTCTTGCATTCTCAATCAGATATCACTTATGATGGCTCTATGCGAGATCGTAAAGCGAGTCATTCTAAGATTCGACGTAATCCAGCGAAAACGACGCGCAAGGTGCAGACGACTCTTCGGCTGCCGCGACAGCTTTACGAAAGGGCAAGGCTGTTCGTAGAGAAGGGAAGCACGGCCAGCGTGAACGATCTGATTGTGAAGGCCTTGACGGCATACGTCAAAGCCATGGAGCGAAGGGCGATCGACGACGCATTCCGGCCTATGGCCTCGGACAAACGATATCAGCGCGAGGCCCTGCGCATTGCAAAACAGTTCTCCGCCAGCGATTCCGAAACCATTGAAATCGCTGAACGCGACTTGGTCGGCGATTAGATGCTGCGTGGGGATGTGTACCAGGCCAACCTCGATCCCACTGCAGGCTCCGAGCAGGGCGGGACGCGGCCGGTCTTGATCGTCAGCCGGGATGCGCTCAACGTGAACGCGCCCATCGTCATCGTGGTTCCCCTTACCGGCCGGGAAAACAAGCGACGTCTCTATCCAACGCATGTGGAACTCTCCGCAAGCGAAGTCGGATTGGCGAAAGACTCTGTGGTGCTTTGTGAGCAGGTCCGTGCGATTTCAAAGGATCGCCTGAAGAAAAGGATCGGGCAAGTTTCCTCGCAAAGGATGTCCGCAGTGGACGCCGCGCTGAGAATTTCCATGGACTTGTAGGTAGTTTTTTGATTTTGCTTCAAGGGGGGATGGCGTTAAAATGTGGGGGACAGCCCCGGAGTGGAGGGAAGAGATGGACCCCGAAACGAAGCACGCATGGCGCAGGCTGCTTAGAGAGGTACGAGAAGACACTCCCATCGTGCTGCGTGGCTTAGCAAACGCAGCGTGGCGTGTGCCCAGGAAGCTCTCTTCGGCAGTTGTTCGCGGTTGGAGGTCTCTAGGCAGCCGCGTCAAGGAATGGGAAGTACCCATCGGCGACAGAAAAGCACTGGTCACCCAACTCTCCCGCGTCCGTCCCCGCTCGCCGATCTACAAAGTTTAACCAACCCCCGCCGTCTTTCAATGACGGGTGAACAGTGCTTGCGGCGATTCGGCAGCGGTATTGTCTTGCGCACTGCATCGCCGTGCGGCGCCGCAGTGAGACGCGGCCTTAAACTCAGATACCCGCAGTCCCGGAAACCTTTCCAAGAGCCAGGCTCAACGAGCAGATGGCCGCAGCACGTCTCGGCGTATAATGCACGGCCAGGCGCGTGTGTATCCGCGCCTATGTAGCAGCCACACGGGAACACACAGGGGGCGCAATGCAACCGATACTGGGGAAGTTCTCCGAACCGATCTATGGAATTATGCGCATCATCATCGGGCTATTGTTTGCTTGCCACGGGGCGCAAAAGGTCCTCGGTGTGTTCGGATTTCCGGGGCACGCGCACGGCCTGATGCTAGTTGCGGGGTGCATCGAGTTGGCTGGCGGCCTGCTCGTTGCCGTGGGCCTTTTTGCGAGTTTTGCAGCGTTCGTAGCCTCTGGCGAAATGGCTGCAGCCTATTTTATGGCTCATGCGCCGCACGGCTTCTGGCCCATTGTGAACAAAGGGGAACTGGCGGTCGGCTACTGCTTCGTGTTTCTTTACATCGCGGCGCGCGGCTCGGGGCGGTTGAGCATGGATTCGCTACTGGGCCGGAGGTAACCAACTCGCGGTTGCTTGCGCCGCCGACCGGCCTCGGCAGCCGCGGATCGAAAAGGCCTGTGAGTGATGGCTTATTCGTTTCTGCGGATGGCGCTCGAATTTTCAGGAGTTGCCGGTTGGACGGCGTATTTCCATTGGGCTTCGCCCGCGACCATGTTGGGGTCGAGGTAAAGAAGAATGGTTTGGCCGGCGCGGTACTCGGGCTGCTCGAGAACCGGAAGATAAAGCTGCCACCAACTTGTCAGAGGTAAATGCGGCGAATTACTCAGCGTGACACCTTCGCAGAGGCGCGCCTCGAACCAACCCAGGAAGCCATCTAGTCGCCCATCCGCGGTGATGCGAAACGGCACGAAGGTCTTCGCCGGATTCTTTGAATCCTTGTAGAAATCAACGTGATAGCACTGTGCGGGATCGCTCAGCGCGAGAAACGGTTTGCCGGAAGCGCGCACGAGACTGGGCTGGCCGAAGATTCTCTTGTTGAACGGTCGGTAGTCGAGATCGTAGAAGCGCGGCAAGGTCCCAGCTGCGGCCGGGGCGAGGTGGCCTACGCCAAAAGCCTCCGAAGAAACGGGCAGAAAAAACGTGACGGCAGACTCGGGGATAATGCGGCCACCGGGCTTCAGAAAGCGGTCGCGGGCGTCCGCGACAAACTCGATGGCGTTCTCTGTGTCGAAGCAAAAGGAGCTGAGTGTTTCGGTGATGAGGACGTCGCAACCTTCCGGCAATCGCACTCGCTTGGAGTTCTTGCGAATCAGCGTGATGCGGTCGCGGAAGCCGTTAGCTTCGATGAGTTCGGCGGTGGCATCGGCGATTCGGCTCATCTCGATGGCGTAAACGTGGCGCGCGCCGGCCTGCAACGCAAAGAAAGATAGCAACCCAGTGCCCGCGCCGAGGTCCACAACCAAGTCGCCGGGCTTAACCGTGCGACGAATCGCTTCGCGGTACGCGTCGCAACGAATCTTGTCGTAGAGCAACCCTCCGTGCACCTTCGGATTGCCGAATCCTTCGAGCATCCACGGCTGCCGCAGAACGCGGCGCTTGAACCACCGCCGGAGGCTTCGTGCCGCAGCCGCTCCGCGATTGGCAATGTTCATGGGAGAGATTCCTCCGCGGCGCGGCCAGAAAATGGCGGCTACGAAGCGGGGTTGCGGGGTAGTATACGGGCCTCGCGTAAAGACGCCAAGCCTGCTTGGACAATGCTTCGCAAGTGTAGTGCTCCTGCTCTTGTTGGGCCTTGCACAATTCTGAATTCAGACAATTACGACGGGATCGCCCACGCGGAGGATTCTAGCCGATTCCGTGGGAGCCACGCGCGTGTTGGTGGCAAAACGGTAGTAGTGGTCGAAGCGGGCTTCGGGGCACCACGCAGGGAGGTGCGCACGGCGGTAATCGCTGAAGATTTTCTGGAAACCGAGGATGATTTCGCCCGTTCTTGGATTGCGCGGAGGAACCGGGCAGCGCGCGCAGGGGTTGCTGCCCTCAAAGTTCACTTCGCCGATGCGAAAACGCACGGCGCTGCGTTCTTCGGCGCCAAATAGTTGATCCTCCCAGAACGCTGGGACGCCGTCGATTTCAAGAGTGGTCCGAAAGCGCTGGCGCGCTTCGTCTATCATCACTCCAGGGAAAAGCGCGCAAATAACCTGCAAGGTGGCGGTGGAGACAATCGTCGGGCCGCTGGCGATGGAATCGTCGGGGAATCCCTCGGGAGAATAGCGAACGGTAATCGGCTGCTCGAAGAAACTGGAGAACCAGTCCGAGGCGGCCGCCGTGTCGTTCGGGAAGGCCAATGTCGCTGTTGGGATTTTGCGGCGGTCCCCAGGAACGGATAGCGTCACAGAGCTAACGTCTTGCGTGTATGCAGCGCGGATCAAGTGAATAGCTGCGGTTCGCTTGCCATTCACCCACTCCCCATCGACTGAATAGAGTGCCCAAGCGCGGTCATGCTCGAGCCCGCCGCTAGGGCCAATGCGCGCCTCTTTTACCTGCACCGGGTCAAGCGCCTTGATCGGATGCAGACGAATGTTGGCAAGACGCGCTGTTGCTAAGGATCCATTCACTCAAAGGAGTTTAGCAGAGCGAGCCGTTCGCACGGCAGTCGCCCCTACAACGAAAACAGCACAGCACGTCCAGCTTGCAAAGTCGGAAAATCATCACCCCCTTCAATACGCAGGGTAATCCATTAGCTCGGGCGGATGCGGGCGGAACCCATTCAAGCGAAGATAGAGCAACATCTGGCCGTAGTGGTCGGCGGCGTGCCAGACTTGGGCGATTCCGCGCTTGGGTTTGCGCGCTTTAGCTTTAGTAGACAGTTATGATCACGGGCGCGCTGAAGCGCCGCCGGCCGCCGCGGCGACGGGTCTGTAACCGCAAGTTGCAGCTTTGCGCATCGCTTCCAGGCCCTCGGCGTTGGACATGAGCGCCGTGGTCTGACAGTTGCGCAGGGAACCGCCGGCGGCAAAGGCCAGCGCAATTGCTGCGGCGGAAACGTTGTCGGGCATCTCGGTGATTAGTACAGCATCGTACTGGCCGAACGCGAAGTAAGAGTTCATCACGCTTCCACCGAGTTTCTCGATAGGCGCCCGCACGGCGTCAAACCGATCCTGGGGATTGGCAAGCAACCGCGTGAGAGCTTCCGGTGTGTAGCTGACTTGATGAAGGAAAAACGGCATGGCAGGTCTCCTTTCGGGAAGAAATTCTGAGGGATACGCCGGAATATGCTCCTGAAAACATTGCCTGTCAAGGCTGGCGGTGGTCGTAGCAGGTCCGTGCCAGGGCGACCTAGAGCTTACCCGTCAGCCGAGGGCGGTTGAGCCGTTCCTGGAGGCTCACCTGCCTGACCGCCAGGTGGCGTACTCCGTGGCTCCTCCTTGCCGATCTATGAAAGGACGTAACCAACGAGCGTGCCTACAGCGTCTTCCTTGATTTTGCCTTCCAGAGCGAGGATCACGATGCTCGGAAAGACAAAGGCAATCGTTAGCATCTGGATCGTGACAATCCATGGCCCTTTCTTGTGCCTAATCCGTTCATAGAAAACGGCTATCAAACCCACTATCATGACAACTATTAGCGCGGCTTCGAGCCAAAATGTCGGGGATCGCATCGAAGTGCTCCCTCTGGCAGCAGGAGTCTATCATCTTCGGGCGTTTTGAAGATCAACGCCGTGGAAGGGAAAAAAGGTCTGCAGGGTGCTCGTCACCGGGGCAACTCCTGACCTGTTTGGGAGATTGGTGAAAAATATTTTTGCGACAGCGCAAAAACGTGTAAGTTCATTCGCAGCAGGGAATTACGTGGAGAACTACGGCGGAATTGTTCTCCGCGAAAAGAAAATCGCACTTTTCGCGCCAAGAACAGCCCTAATTCGCGAGTCCTCAAAGCCACTGAAAACAAAACACTAAAAAATATTTTTAGATTTTGAAAGATTTTACTTGACAAGAATTTAGGGTGTGATACACTTTCTTCTGTAGAAAGTTGCGCCCCGACCTAATCGGGGCGTTTTTGTTTTTGCGCGCACTTTCGCTGATTGTCAGCTTATCTCGGAACGCGCACGCCGTTCCCCAATTCCTCTGATTCCATACTGAAAACCAAGAACTTACGATCACAAACTACGGCCCTAAGCCGTAAGGAGCCAAGATGCCGAGCTATCAGAATTTGACGCCTCCTACCAGTCTGTTTCCCGGCGACGTGGGGTTCAGCTTCAACAATGAAGCGTTTCCGGGTGGCGCCCAGGCGGGCAGTCAGTTTGCAATCCCCAGTTACGCCGGACAGCCTGATACCGGAACGGCCGTCCGCTGGCAGACCATCTTCGGCACCGCACCGACAGCCGTGAGCCTGGTGCTGCAAGGAGCGATGGCCGACGTCGACGCGGAATATCAGACCATTGACACGACTACCGCGGTGACTGGGGAAGCTCGCCCCGTGACCGGCGTGCAAGCCAAATTCCTGCGCATCAAATTCAATTCATCCACTGGCGGCGCCGGGCTGACCGCAAAGATGATGGTCTGAGGATGGCGCAACGCTTCCGTCGCACGTTTCAACTTCTGAGTCTCTTCAATGCCACGTTGTCTTTCGTACATCCGTGTAGGTATTTCAGCCGAGGGGTGGGCGCGGTGTGCGCGCCGGGCGGCTGAGGGCTCGCGGTTTTGCAGGTTTCATGAAGACGCCGTGAATGGCGTAGTTCTGGGATTGTGGGTAAACGGTTTTCCTGAGCGCTCAACGGCACGCACTGGTCCCGGCACCAAAGACAAGCAAGCGCCTCAACGACAAACAGCGGAATCGCCAGCGAATTTGGACTCCGCGTGAGCTCGTAGGCAAACGCTCGCCCTTTTGATTTCGGAGGATTCATGGTCGAACCGGAACGCACTCTTTGGCGGGCAGTACTCATCCAGGCTTATGAAGATGCGGAGATGACGTCGATTGGCGACACAACCGGAGCCGACCCGCTCGAGTGCGCAGAGGCACGAAGATTTCTGCGCGCCGACAGTCGCTTTGAAGCCGGAGATCTCATGCTCGTTTGTGAGTTTGCGGATTTGCCAGCAGATCGAATCTATTCGTGGGCGCGTCTGCGCTATCCGCTCGCCGCTTGATACCACAATGACGCCTCGAAAAGATCAGCGCAAGGTCAACGGACATACCGGACCACAAGACCGCTCGAATGGCGTTGGCCCCGGCCGGGCCGGGGTCAATGGTCATGGTCCGGTCTCCACGGAGCGGGGCGGAGTCCCGGTGCTGATGGACCGGGCAGCGTCTGACGACGTCGGAGCGATCGTTGCCGGAGACGCATGTTCCCCCACTGCTCTTGACACGGTCCGCCGTGCGTCCACCGCTGCGGCGCCGGCCCGTCCGGTTGGAGATTTGCACGGCGCCGCGAAGGCCACGCCGGATCCCGGTTCCGAAAAGACAAGAATCCCTGGCGGAGAATTTTCTCTTCCCCTTGATCCCGGCGAATTTGTCGACGAGATTCATCGCCGTGCGGACTTGTTCGAGGTATGGCAGAGCCTGCTCAACCACGGGGATCCAAGAATTCAGCAGCGCGCCGTCGAGAAGCTCACCGAGATGCGCTACAAGGGCGCCGCCGCGCTAGCTGACGAGCCCCGACGAATCGTAATCGACATACCCCGGCCCGACCGGGATTAAATCACGTGGCGGAAGAAGCGCCACACAGGAGTGCAGATGGCAAACGTGAAACTCATTTTTATTGGAGAAGTTGCTCAGATCGCCGGTGTCGCCGCAGTTGTAGCCGGTGTCGTATTGAGTTTGCATCATTGGCCGGCCGCAGTCGCGCTGATCGGCGGCGGCGCAGCGTTTTACGTAGGGAAAAAACTGCGCGCCCAATAAATACCAGAAATGCTTCGGGTACAGAATGATCGGCTCACGAACAGGTGGAAAAGGCGAACTGCTGGTCAGTGATTCTTATGACGCCTTTCCCCGGCAGAAAGAATTTCATCGTTCACGGGCGAAATACCGTCTCTTTGGCGGCGCCGCCGGTCCCGGAAAAACCAAGGCACTGTTGTTCGAGGCAATCAGTCAAGCCCTGGAGGTCGACGGCTGCGACACCTTGCTGCTCCGGCGCACCTATCCCGAGCTGGAATCGTCGCTGATTTCTTATTTCCGCCGTGATGTGCCTCGCTCGATGTACGAGAGTTACAACGCATCGAAGCACGTCGTTACCTGGACAAACGGCTCGACCACGCGTTTCGGTTACTGCCGCAACGAAAGTGATGTCTATCAATATCAAGGCGCGGAGTTCCTGTTCATCGGGATCGACGAGCTCACACACTTTACGCTGAAGCAGTGGCAATTCCTCACTTCGCGCAACCGCTGTTCGGCAAAGGTTTATTCCAACGGTAAAAATGCGGGGAAGAGAATCTTCCCTTGCATGGCAGGCGCGACGAACCCCGGCAATGTGGGACACGCCTGGGTAAAGGCGCTGTGGGTCGATAAGCAGGCGCCGGCAGGCTTCCAGCGTTCGGACTTGTATGATCCGCGCGACTACGAATTTATTCGCGCGCGCATCGATGACAACCCCATTTACGCCAACGACGCGGAATACCGCCGGACGCTGGAAGCCTTGCCGGAGCATTTGCGGCGCGCGTTCCTCGACGGCGACTGGAACGTTTTTGCGGGGCAATACTTCGATATCTTCGACATCGGCCGCCACACCGCGCGCCCGGAGGACATTCGCCTCGAGCAGTGGTGGCCGCGGTGGATTTCGATTGATTGGGGCTTTCAACACCCCAGCGCGGTCTATTGGCATTGTGCGGTACC
>WNFJ01248857.1_pt1 | contig 11583 bp, 10 predicted proteins | sample 5400461 | NCBI WGS metagenome assembly WNFJ01 (sample SAMN13153349, study PRJNA577476) | soil metagenome | isolation source: 115 cm saprolite on Douglas fir-dominated hillslope | place: USA:California | collected 2013-09-17 | reverse complement strand
CGACCATCTCGGCCGGCACTTCATCGCGATCGAGGCGCACGACGGTCGGCGCAGGGGCGGTGGGGAAGGTGTCGCTCATAGCTCCGCCAGCTCGGCTGCGGTGTGTTCGGAAAACGAATCCCACACCAGCGTGGCGCCCCGGCCGTCGAATGTGCTCGTGGGGTAATTCGTCGTCAGCATCACGCACGGCATTCCTGCCGCGCGTGCCGCTTCGAGGCCCGGCAGCGAATCCTCGATCGCGACGCATGCGTTTGCCGCAACCGCGCGTCTCGTATTGAAAGCGGCCTGCGCGGCGAGGTAAGCCGCAGGATCGGGTTTGCAATGCCGCGCATCGTCCGCGGCGATGATGATCTCGAATCGATCCCCCAGGCCCGACCTACGCAGCACGATGTCAATCTCGCGGCGCAGTGCGCCGGAAACGATGCCCAACCGGTAGCGCCGGCCGGCATCGCGCACGAATGCGGTAGCGCCGGGGACGAGCCGCAACGATTTCGTAACGAGCGCGAGATATCCGCGTTCAGGATCTCGGTTGTCAGCGTGCGATTCGCGCGCCGAAACGCCTGAACGAATCCCGTGCGGTCGTCCAAGCCGAGATAGTCGGCGTAGTATTGCTCGCGGGACAGCGTGATCGCCTCGTCACGCAGGACGGCCTGGAGCGCCTCACAATGCTGCGCCTCGTCATCGACCAACACGCCGTTGAAATCGAACAACACGGCTTCGGTCACAGCGTCTCCTTGAGCCACCCGACCACGTTCGGCCAGCAGGACTGGCGAGCGCGGTCGGACAGGACCAAGCCACGATGCGTCAATCCCGGTTCGACCGCGAGCATCTTGCGATGCGATCCGACGCGGTCGACGACCTGCCGGCACGCCGCGGGTGGCGCGAAGATCCGATCGGCGCTCCCCGCCACGCCGAGATACGGGATACTCAACGCCGCCAGGCCGCCAAAGTAGTCGAATCCATCCGTCCCGAGCCACGCGCCGCGCACGTTCCACTCCATCCATTCGGCGATGATCTCCGCCGCCTCGTCTTCGTTGCCGAAGCGCAGCGCCCGCGCGGGGAAGCGACCCAACACGCGCGCCAGGGCAATCGTGGTGGCGGCGAGTATGCTCCGTACGGGTCCGAGCCGGCGCGGGCCCGGCGTCCCGAGCGTGACGACCGCGGCGAGCGGAGCCGCCGCCGCAACGCGCGCCAGCCAGCACAGACCGGCGGCGCCCCCCGCCGAGTGTCCGATCCAGGCCAGTGGCGCGCCGTCGGTCTCTTCGCGCACGCGAGCAACCAACGTGGGCGTATCGTTCAGCACCCAGTCCTCGAACGTCCAGGCACCGCGTCGCGGTTCGCGCGCGCTTTCGCCATGATGCCGCAGATCGGCGAGCCACACGTCGAGGCCCGCCGCGCTCAGGAAATGCGCCATGCCTTGGCCGTCTTCCGAGTGCAGCCAGAAGCGATGATTCGTGAAGGCGCCGTGGACGAGCAACACGGCGGGGCGGCCGTCTCGAAATGCGCGCACACGATGCAGCGCGAGCTCCACGCCGTCGGGCGTGGCGATGCGGCGCGCCGTCATTCGTAGCGTCCCGCCGCGCGATAGGAGTCATCGAGCAGTTCGACCGGGTGACGTACGCGCGCCGGAACCCTGGCGGCCGCCAACCCCGCTCCGATTTGCATCACGCAGCCCGGATTGCCGGTGGCGACGACCTGCGGTGCCGCGACTCGCAGCTGCTCGATCTTTGCCGCCAACACCGCGCGCGACATTTCCGGCTCGAGCAGCGTGAACAGCCCGGCGCTGCCGCAACACTCGGCGGCGCCGGGAACTTGCACGAGCTCCAGTAGCGGAATCGCCGTGAAAAGCTTCAGGGGCGGAACGGCGACGCCTTGCGCGTGCAGGAGATGACACGGCGGATCGTAGGCGACATGCAGGTCGAGCGGGGCCCCGGGCACCGGTCCCTTCATCGCTTCGCTGGCGAGGAGCTCGGTCACGTCGCGAACGCGGGCGCCGAACCTCACCCCCTGGCCCCCGCTCCGTTCCGGCGAGGGGGAACGCAAGTCCCGATCATCAGCGAGAAGACGCCCGTATTCTTTCAGGAGAGCACCACACCCGGCGCTGTTCACGACGATCGGCTCGTCGCCGTCGCCGAACGCTGCGACATTCTTGCGCGCCAACTCGCGTGCTTCGTCGATCAATCCGGCATGCGCGTGCAGCGCACCGCAGCAGCCCTGGCCCGAGACTTCGCGGACGTCGTAGCCGTTGATGCCCAAGGTGCGCACGGTGGCATCGTGGACGTGCTGGAACAGGCCTTCCATGACGCATCCCCGGAACAGCTGGACGGTAAGGGACGGTAAGGGACGGTAAGGGACGGTAGGTGTTGTGCGCTTACCCGTACCGTCTCTTACCGTCCGATACCGTCCCTCACCGTCGGCTTTCGTCGCCGCCAACATCCCCATGGCAAATCGGAATCTTCCCCAGCCGGCGAACAGTCGCGGCAGTCCGGTCGCTCTCAGCAGGCGAGCGAACCAGTATACGACCGCACTCACTCCCGGCGTCGTGACTGCCCAGAGCGCCATTCTCGCAAGGCGCGGCACCCCGCGAGCGGCGGTGAGTCGTGCGCGAGCAGCCTCGAGGCCATGACCGTACTGCACACCCGAGGGGCAGACGGGCTCGCAGCCGCGGCAACCGAGACAGCGATCGAGGTGGTAGGAGAGCGCGGCATCGTCGGCGCTCAGGTCGCCGCGCTCGAGGGCCCGCATCAGCTCGATGCGGCCGCGTGGTGAATCGGATTCATCTCCGGTGGCGAGGAACGTCGGGCAAGCTTGAAGACAGAAACCACAATGCACGCATGCGTCCAGCCCTTCGAAGCCTCCTCGCGTCATGAGCCTTCTGTGGCAACCACGAGCGCGCCGCCGGGGTCGAAGGTGCGGCGCAGTCCGGCCACGAGCGGGCCCACGCCCTCGCGGTACGCGCCGAAGTGACCGACGGCACCGCGCAGCGGCCACGGCGCGCGCTCGAGCGTGAGCGGCACCTCGAGTCCCGCGAGTGTGCGGCGCAACCGCTGCAGCCGATCGATGCTGGCGTCGCCCGTCCACCGGATTACGCCCGCCGCCGGCGACGCGGAGATCCATTCGTCGCCAAGCTGGTGTTGTAACAGGTCGAGTAGCTCGTCGCTCGCTGACGGCACGCCGCCGATGCGGAACGTCACCGGCCGGACCGCAAATCCCTCGGCGAGACGCATCCAGAACGCGTGCGCCTCTTCGGCGCGAAGCGGCGTGAACCGAGCGCCGCCGCTCGCCGCACGCAGCCCGGCCTCATCGGCCGCGACCAGGGCCGGGGACCCGGCGAGTCGCACGCCGAGCACCCAGCGCTCGCGGCGGGCCAGTGCCGGAGAGACGAGCTCGAGCGCGGCGGGCGTGAGCCCAGCGGCCGCGATGTCTTCGCCAACCTGCGTGAGATCTTCGCGCGCACCCTCGAGCAGATACGTGACGTCGGCGCGCGGCAGCGTGCGCAGTCGCAGGTGCACGAGGACGATGACGCCGAAGGCGCCGAACCCGCCGGCTTGCAGGCGGGTGAGGTCGTAGCCCGCGACATTCTTCATCACTCGGCCGCCGCTCTGGACCATGCGGCCATCGCCGGTCACGAACGTCACGCCCAGGAGATGATCTTTGATCGGACCGAAGCCATGTCGCAGCGGGCCGGCGGTCGCGGTGGCGACGATGGAGCCAAGCGTGCGGCCCGCCAGGCCCGGCGGATCGATGCCCAGCCACGCACCACGGTCGGCGAGCTGCTGGCGCAGCTGGTCCAGTCCGATTCCCGCTTCCGCTGTGGCGGTCAGATCGGCCGGCTCGGCGGCGGGCACGCGGTCGAGCCGGCGCGTGGTGAGGGCAAGGTCGGCAGGCGCGTCGCTCTGCAGCCACGTGCCTGCCCCTTCGATGCGCACCCGCCAGCCTTCCTGATGCGCGGTGCCGAGCAGGAGGGCGACGGCGTCGGGAGATCCGGGCGCGATGCGGGGAACGCGATCGGTGCTGGGCTCGAGGACGGCGCCTTCGCCGAGCAGCGCGGTCACCTTCTCGAGGATCGTCACAGGGCCCCTACCGGTGTCGCGTGCGGCATGTGGCGTGCGGCGTTGACGCTTTCACTATCACGCCGCACGTGGCTCCATTCCCGGCACGCGTGCACCGGCACCACCTTGCCCGGATTCACGCGCTCTTTCGGATCGAACACCCGCCGCACCGCCAGCATTGCACCCAGGGACTCCGGATCGAAGATGAGGGGCATGTAGCGCAGCTTGTCGATGCCCACGCCATGCTCGCCCGTGATCGTGCCACCGGCGGCGATGCATGTCGCCATGATTTCCGCGCTCGCCGCTTCGACGCGTTGTCTGAGCGCCGGATCCCTGGCATCGAACGAAATGTTGGGATGCAGATTGCCGTCGCCTGCGTGAAAGACGTTGCTGACGACGAGGTCATACCGCTTCGCGATCGTGCAAATCGTTTCGAGAACCTGCGGGAGCGCGGAGCGCGGCACGACGGCATCCTGCACGACGAGGTCGCGCGACAGTCGTCCCATCGCGCCGAACGCCTTCTTGCGTCCCTGCCACAGTCGCTCGCGCTCCGCTTCGTTGGCGGCAATGCGCACCGAGCGCGCGCCAGATTTGCGCAGCAGCTCGGCAACGGCCTCGGTCTCCGCGAGGACGCCGGCCTCGTTGCGGCCGTCCAGCTCCGCGAGCAGGATCGCGGCGGCGTCGCGCGGGTAGCCGGCGGCGTACACCGAATCCTCAACGGCACAGATGCAGGACTGATCCATCATCTCGAGGGCCGCCGGCACGATGCCGGCGGCGATGATCGCGGAGACTGCTTCACCTGCCGTCCGCAGTCCATCGAAGTCCGCCAGCATCGTTCGCACCGCGCGCGGCACCGGCGTGAGACGCACGGTGATTTTCGTGGCGATACCGAAGTTTCCCTCGGAACCGACGAACACGCCGACGAGATCGGGACCCCACGGCTCGCCGCCGGGGCTGCCGCTTTCCACCAACGTGCCGTCGGCGAGCAAGAGCTCGAGCGCGAGCACGTGATTCGCGGTGACGCCGTACTTGAGGCAATGTGGCCCGCCGGCGTTCTCGGCGACGTTCCCGCCGATCGTGCAGGCGCTCTGGCTCGAGGGATCAGGCGCATAGTGCAATCCGTGTGGCCGCGCCGCCGCGCTCAGCTTCGCGTTCACGACGCCGGGTTCGACGACGGCAAGACGATTTGCGGCATCGACACGCACGACGCGATTCAATCGCGTCAACACGAGCAGCACAGTACCGGCGTCCGCAAGCGCACCACCCGACAAGCCGGTGCCGGCGCCTCGCGGGACGAACGGCACGTCATGCGCGGCCAGCAAGCGCACGACGGCGATCAGCTGCTCACGCGTGCCCGGTAGAACGACGAGATCGGGGAGGCGGCGATGAGTGGGAAGACCATCCATCGAGTAGGTGACACGTTCGGCACGGGCTTCTCTTACGTGCTTCTCTCCGACGATTGCGGAAAGGTCCCGGGCAAGGAAGGAAGGCGCGGACATGCTATATACTAGATGGACAGACGCACCGCGGTAAACAGGCAAAAAGGGGTCGGGACAATCCTGCTTGTCCCAACCCCTCAAACCTGTAAGCCGCCGCTGTGTCCGCTGCCTCTAGCTCTTGCCTGTCCTAAGCAGCTCTCCAAAATCCCTTGAGAGCTTTACCGTCAGGCGACTCGCGAAGTTTTTCGAATGCCCGCTCTCTAATCTGCCTGATTCTCTCCCGCGTGACGCCCATCAGCGCTCCGATCTTTTCGAGCGTCATCGCCTCGCTGCCCTCTTCGAGTCCGTAGTACAGGTAGAGAATCTTGCGCTCGCGGGGCGTGAGATACTTCTGGAAGATCCGGTCGATGAATTCGCGCATCAACTTGCCGTCGGTGCGGTCTTCGATCTCGCCGCCTTCCTGTCCCGCGAAGCGCTCGCCGAGCGTGGCCGCATCCTTGTCGGTGCGATCGACGGGTGCGTCGAGCGACAACTCCGCGGCCGTCATGCGGCGCGCGGTGCGGACGTTCTCAACGCTGTCTTCGAGTGCCTGGGCGATTTCGTTGTCGGTGGGTTCCCGGCCGAGCTCTTGCGAGAGATACGTCTCCGTGCGGCTCATGCGAATGAGCTGCGAGTTCTGATTCAGCGGAATGCGAACGCTGCGCGTCTGCTCGGCCAATGCCTTCAGAACCGCTTGGCGTACCCACCACACGGCATACGAAATGAATTTGACGCCTTGATCGGGATCGAACTTCTTGACGGCCTTGAGGAGTCCTTCGTTGCCGATGGCGACGAGCTCGGAGAGATCGAGTCCGTGGCCCTGATATTTTTTGACGTAGGAGATGACGAAACGCAGATTTGCTGTGACGAGCCGTTCCGCGGCTTTTTCATCGCCGCGTTGCACCCGTCGAGCAAGGCGACGCTCTTCAGCAGGATCCTTTATGAGTGGGAGTTTTTGGATATCTTGCAGGTACTGGTCGAATGCTCCGGAGGGGGTGGTACGGAAGAACGCTTTTGACTTGCCGCCATTCGACCGAGCCATGCGGATTCTCCCAGCCTGCCAAGTTGTAGTCGGAACAGACGGCGCTGCCGCGATTTAGGCCCACCCGCAACCGCGCCAATATAGGTTTTTCTGCCAATAGGTGCAAATCTCCACGGTTATCCACATCACAAATTATTGGATATGTGATAATTCCGTGGTTTGTCCACTATCCACAAGCCGTGTGGAAACACCTTTCCCCACCCCCGATTCCCTCATGGACGGAGTCAATCCGAAGGATGAGAAGGACCTGTGGAGAGGTGGAAGGAATGTGCGCTATGTGTTGACCAGAATCTGACGCATCAAATCCTCGTCAACGGCTACGGTCCAACCGTTCTCGTCATCGCCGTACGGCGTGCCAATATCGCGGGGGATCGCCACGCGCAGCTCCCGGCCGCGAACCTTCTTGTCCGATCGCATCGCCTCGATCAGATCATCCACCCTACTCGCATCGGGCCGCTCGACGGGCAAGTTGAGCCGCTCCAGCACCGTCGCGATACGCGACGCCGTACCGGCCGCTGCTATCCCGAGCGACTCCGCGAGCCGCGCTTCGTAGACCATGCCGATCGCGACCGCCTCACCGTGCAACGCCTCGTACTTCGACGTCGCTTCGATGGCGTGGCCGACCGTGTGACCGAAATTCAAGATCGCGCGCCGGCCGGCCTCGCGCTCGTCGAGCGCGACAATCGCCGCCTTGATCTCGACCGACCGGTGCACCAGGCGTTCGAGGGCGGGCGCGTGCTTGCCGAAGATTTCCGCGTACTCCCGTTCCAGAAAGCCGAAGTATGCCGCGTCGGCGATGACGCCGTGCTTGACCGCCTCGGCGAGACCGGCAGAGAGCTGCACGCTCGACAACGATCCCAGGGCATCGAGATCGGCGATAACGAGTCGCGGTTGGTGGAATGCGCCCAACAGATTTTTCCCCGCCGCCACGTCGACGCCGGTTTTCCCACCGATCGATGAATCGATCATCGCGAGCAGCGATGTCGGGGCTTGCACCAGCGGTACGCCGCGCAGGTACGTCGCCGCCACGAAGCCGGCGACGTCGCTCACCACACCGCCGCCCAACGCGATGACCGCGCAATCGCGGCCCAGCTGCGCGGCGAGCATGCGATCGCTCAACGATGCCCAGGTGTCGCGCGTCTTGTTCCATTCGCCCGCGGGAAACGTGAACAGTCTCACAGTGACGCCGGCCTGCTCGAGGTGTGCCGCGAGAGGCTCCCCGTACACCTTTCCGACGTGCGAATCGGAGATCAGCGCATATGCTGCCGCCGGACAGTGGCGCTTCAGGAGCCCGTCCAGCTGCTGGAAGAGTCCCGGTGCGATGAGGATGTCGTAAGAAGCGTCTCGCTGCTCCTGGAGCGGGACGCGGATCGTCACCACGTGACGTCGGCGTGCCCCGTCTGCGCGTTGACGGCACGCGCCAGCACGAACAGCAGATCGGAGAGCCGGTTCAGATAGTGGACGATGGTCAGGTTGGTTGGCTGCTCGCGGTTCAAGCTCACCACCGCGCGCTCGGCCCGCCGGCAGACCGTGCGCGCGACGTGCAATGCGGCCGCCTTGGGCGCCCCGCCGGGCAGAATGAAGTTCTTCAGTGGCGTGAGGCTGGCCTCGTGACGGTCGATGACCTTCTCCAGCGCGCCGACGTGCGCGGCGTCCAGCACTTCGCGCAGCTTACCTGAATCGGGCGTAGCGAGCTCGGCGCCCATCGTGAAGAGATCTCGCTGGATCGCCTGCAGCAGGCTGGATTCGAAGGCGGCGGGCTCCAGCGTCACGGCAAATCCGAGCGCCGCGTTGAGCTCGTCGACTTCGCCGTACGCGCGCACCCGCAGATCGTCTTTGGGGACGCGGCCGCCGCCGAAGAGTCCTGTCTCACCCGAGTCGCCAGTCTTCGTGTAGATCTTCACGAATCGGGAACGTACCGTCACGGGCAACGAAGCGCGAGCGGTTGCTCCGCGATGACGCTGCGCGTGGCCGCATCGACCGCGACGGCGCGGGAGTCGCTGAGCGTCACGTCCGCGATTTCATCGACCAAGAGCAGCGTCCCGCCGCCTTCGCCGGCCACCGTTCCCCGTAGCGAGTAGCGCCGCGCACCAGCTGAAATCATCCCACCGACGAGCCGAGTGCGCTGTGGACGCAGGGCCCACCGTAGCGCACGCAACGCGGTGTCCGTGACGGCCACTCCCGTGATCAGCAACGTGTCTGCCGCGCGAACGAATCGTCCTCGGAATCCCACCGCATAGGATGACCCGCTGTGGAACAGCGGCACAACTTCGCCGGCATCCGACGCCTGGTCCGCATCGAGTACGAGCGGATGCAGCCATGCAGCAGCGCTTCCGCTGACACTGTCTGCGCGTTGAGCGACGCGGGTCACGAGATGAAGCGCAGCCTGTCGAGAGAGGGCCGGCGACGGCGTGCCGGCGCCGCCGGCGAACGGCTGCGCATCGAGGAGCGCGACGACGGGCACGTGAGATGGTGGCGTACTGCGGCCCGCCGCTCCTCCCGGGGGAAACGCGAATACCAGCTCCGTGACCGATTCGGAGTTCCCGCAGGTCTCGCCCGCGTGAAAGCGAGCGAGCACCAACCGGCCGGGAGCCGCGCCGCTCGCCGAGAGGACCGTCGCGCCACGTCGACCGTCGGGATCAACCGCGATGAGCGGTGTGATGCGCAACGAGTCAGCCAGATCGCTGCGCGTCAGCTGGTGGTACAGGTCCCGCGCAAATCGGTCGCCGGCAATGAAGACGTGCGCTTCGCCGCCGAGACTCCAGCCGAGCGCGGCGGGCCGTCCGTTACCGGCGCATCCCACTAGGACAAGGACAAGAAGCAGGTTAGCGTTGGCCCGATGCAAGACGCGAAAGATATCACCATCATCGGCGCCGGTCCGACGGGCCTATTCGCGGCGTTTTATGCCGGCATGCGCGGCGCGTCGCATCGGCTGATCGATAACCTCGATCAAGTGGGCGGCCAGCTGACGGCGCTCTACCCGGAGAAATACGTTTTCGACGTTGCAGGCTTTCCGAAGATTCTCGCCAAAGACTTGGTGAAGGGGATGGCGGAGCAGGGACTGCAGTGGAAGCCGCCGCTGCATCTGGCGCAGAAGGTGATCGGTCTCAAGCGCACACAAGAGAACGGCAAGCCCCTGTTCACGATCGTCACCGACCAAGATGAATATCCGGGCCGCACGGTCTTGATCGCCGGCGGGATCGGCGCCTTCACGCCGCGCAAACTGCCGCTCCAAGACGTGGATCAGTGGAACGACAAAGGACTCCACGATCGCGTGCTCAATCTGCAAACGTTTGCGGGCAAGCGGATTCTCATCGTGGGCGGCGGTGACTCGGCGTTCGACTGGGCCGTGAACCTTCAGGGCGTCGCCAAATCCATCGTGATGATCCACCGGCGCGACGGCTTCCGCGCCCACCAGGCGACCGTCGACCAGGTGCAGGCGCTCGCCGCGGCCGGGAAGATGGAGCTGCGCACGTTCTGGGAGCTGAAGGCAATTGACGGAGCCGACCGCATCGAGCGCGTAACCATCGTCAACAACAAGACGAAACAAGAGGAGACGCTGCCGATGGACTGCGTGATCCCGCAGCTCGGCTTCATCTCGTCACTGGGCGCGATCGCGGAGTGGGGGCTCGACATCGAGAAGGGTGACATCAAGGTGGCTCAGACGATGGAAACCAATATCCCGGGCATCTACGCGGCGGGAGACATCTCGACCTATCCGGGAAAGCTGAAATTGATTGCAACGGGTGTGGCCGAGGGGTGTATCGCCGTCAACCACGCCGTGCACTTTCTCAACCCGTCCGCGAAGTTCGAGCCCGGACACAGCTCGAACATGGCGATCTTCGGACAGAAAGAGGATTAACCCCTACCGTCCCTTACCGTCTCTTACCGTCCGAGTTGTACGACAACCGAGTCTATCTGCGCCAACATTTGCCGATTCGGCACATCATGGGCATTTGCTTGGATCGAGAAGGTGATCACCCGCCCGTCCGCGCGCTCGATGTAGCCCGACAGTGTAGTCACCCGGAAAATCGATCCCGTTTTCGCGAGCACGCGACCTTCCAGTGGTGTCGCGCCGAAGCGCTTCTGCAGCGAGCCGCGCTGCTCAGCGCGTGGCAGCCCCGCGAGAAATGGCCGGCGCTTGGGGTGGCGATACATGTAGGCGAGGAGTTGCACGAACGTGTGCGGAGTCACGAGGTTGCCGGCCGATAAACCCGAGCCGTCATCGAGGGCGAACGCCGTCGAGTCGACCTTCACCGAATCCATCAGGAATCGCTTCTCGACGGCGAGTCCCTTCGCCCAACTTCCCGTGTCACCGACTTCGCGCCCGAGAACCTTGAGCAGCATTTCGGCGAACCAGTTCTGACTGGTATTTAGGATCGGGAAAATGATGTCGGGGAGCGGTCGCCCGCGGTATTCGACGATAGGATTGGCGCGGACGCCGCGGTATACCATCGAGTCGGTCGTGCTGGCTGCGCCACCTTCCACCGACACACCCTTGCGCTGGAGCGACACCGCGAGCGCGCGGGCGGCATAGAGATTCGGATCCGGCAACGCGAAGCTCTCGATCCACGGTGTGCGGCTCAGCGACACGGTCCCTTCGGCCCAGATGTCGAGCGTCCCCGGTTTGCGGAAGAAATTGTCGCCGATCGTCGTGCTGGAGTCCGGTGGCACCGTCCGCGCGCGGTTCTCGAACGTGAAGAGGTGCAGGTCGGGATTCCAGGTGATGGACGGCGGCTGATCCACCACAGCGCCGGGGGTGATCTGGAAGTCGACGCTGTTGTCGTGAAATCCAAGCCCCGAGACGGGTGCGGCGTACCACCAGTTCAGGTCGAACGAGCCCCAGTTCGGGTGCGTCAGTGTCGGCTCGAAGTTCGATCCGTCCCCCACGATTCGGCCGGTGACGCGGCGCAGCCCGTGCGCCTTGAGCGAATCGGCGATGGCGTCGACGGCGGTCCACGTCGAGTCACAGGCACCCGGCGCCAACGTATCCACCGCGTAGCAGCGCTCG
>WNFJ01515223.1_pt1 | contig 11584 bp, 16 predicted proteins | sample 5400461 | NCBI WGS metagenome assembly WNFJ01 (sample SAMN13153349, study PRJNA577476) | soil metagenome | isolation source: 115 cm saprolite on Douglas fir-dominated hillslope | place: USA:California | collected 2013-09-17 | reverse complement strand
GTCCAGTCTGTCTCCCGCATCCTGCGAAGTGTACCCAGAGTTCTAGCAAATCAAAACCCTCATTTAATCTGGACACGTTACAGATTCCTGCTCAGAGCCACTTTTCGTTTCACCAACTAGGGCTTGCTGCAAAGGCATGACCGCGGCGACGGCGCCGGCGCCGTTGTCCGAATACGGATATTGCGCGCGTAACTGGGTCGCGATACGGTTCATGTCGGCCCGCGCTTGATCAATCGTGATTCCGGGAAGCAAGCGTCCCACCACGCTGAGATAGTGTTGATCGCGCGAGAGCATCCGGTCCGGGCGTACCTGCTGTTGCAGAGGAATCCAGACGTCGGCCTCGTCGCCACCCAGGCCAGTGAAACCGCGAGGCAGGACGCCTACGACGTAGTAAGGATCGCCGTTCAAAGAAATGGTTTTTCCGACGATGTGGGGATCGCCGTGGAACTCTCCCGACCAGAGGTCGTGACTCAAAAGCACGACGTGAGGCGATGAATAACGATCTTCGTCCGGCAAAAAGATTCGGCCGAGTGCGGGTCGGATACCAAGAATGGGGAAGAGGGAGGGAGTAGTTGCGACTCCGCTTAGATGTCTCGGTTGGCCGTTGCCAGTGAGGTTTTAATGAAAGCCGCAAGAGGCGGCGAGTTCGCTAAATACGTGGTTCTGCCGGCGAAAGTCGAGGAAATTTGCCGGAGAGAAATCCTCTTGTTCCGCTTCATCATTTGCTCTCTTGCTTTGAAAAATGCTGAACAGGCGCGAGGGATCGGCATAAGGCAGCGGTGTAATCAGGACTGCGTCAATGACGCTGAAGACGGAAACTGTTGCGCCAATTCCCAACCCCAGCGTCAAAATAACGGAAAAGGAAAAGCCACGACTCTTTATCAGTCGACGAAGCGCTTGCCGAAGTCCGCTGAAGTGCATAGTTCGAAGTGGGACTCGCAAAGTGTGAGACCTAGAGCATTATAGCGAGCCGCACATGCGCCGGATGCTCCATGAAGATGGGGGGCTCAGCTTGCGCAGCAGTCGGTCGACGGTAACCGTCAGCGAGGATTACCCTTCGGTCCGAAATCAGTGTTCGCCAGAAAGGCCGCCAGCTGGCTCATCGTCGCGCTGGGAGTTCTCGTTGGACTGTTGGCCCTTTCGCTATCCGGGCAGCGATGGATACCGGACCGCGCCACCGATCCCTACTGGTACAAATCGTGCATCCAGACCGCAGGAATTTGTCTCTTGGGTATGACCTTTATTGTTGGATCTCTTCTCGGGGCCTCGAAAGCCCATCGGCATTTCGTGAAGGAAACAAAGCGGGCTGTCGGAAAGATGGCCTGGCAGCTTCCATTTGGCGCCATTTCTCCAACCTCAGTTGGAGCCGAGCCACTCCCTTTGGCAGTGCCTCCGACATTAGAGCGGGCTTTCGGCTATAGGGGGACCTGCGATTCTTGCAGTTCGGGTATACGGCCAGTCGTCGTCAATTTGGCTACCGCGACGGCGGGGACGATTTGCGGTCAGACGAGGGTTTGTGGTCCTGGTTTCTCCACCATCCAGTCGTCGCTCCGCACTTGCCCGAGAATCGTAGTTTGGAGTGACGGGAGTTTGGAGTGACGGTCTGGCACGCTGCTTCGCAGCGGCTGAAGAATGACACGCCACCCCTGGGAGGGTGCTGTACAGCAACTTGGGTTGCTGTAGGGCTCCCGCCGAAAACAGGCGGGTTGTGGGATTCCGGTAGCTATACAGCTACTTTGGTTTCCGCGCGTTAACTTGCTGGAAAATAAAGCAAGGAGTCAACAGAGAGTGTGGCGGTGCTTCGTGGATGGTGTGTTCCAGGGTAAGTATTAGAGGAAGCATACGTTTGAAGTGTTGACTCCGCAGCAAGCGTGACTTCGCCCACTTCGACAAGCCAACTCTTACGCGGCGGAACCCTGACTTCGTCAGTGATCCCCATCCAGCCGTTTGTAAAACCACCTTTCGTTCCAGAAGGATTATTCTTGTTTGCCCTAACGTGATCCGGGCACAATCACGAGGCCGCGGCCAATCGGCTGCACCCAAACGACGGAAAACGCTAAAGCGGTAAGGTCAGCGCCCATCCGCGATAACGCGTGGCCGTAGAGATAAATCACTCTGATTTGGCTTTCGCACTTTCCCCTTTTCCGCGCTTGCAGGTTGCAGGTACACTCCTGAGTCCATCTGATCGCAAGGTTGCTTGGCAACATAACGAGATTCCAGCAGGAGAAGACACGTGGGGGCTGTCTACGAGGAGTTTGTTCGCGAACTGGAGGAATTGCGGCTTAGGTATTCCAAGCGGCCCCGGCGCGAAATGATTTTCCTGTGCCTGCTGTCGCTGGAGCGGGAAGAGATCGTCTCCGTGGCCTACCGGGAAGAGGTATTTCTCCGCCGACTGGCGGCCATGCCTATCCCGCCCGAGATCCGTGATTTGATCCATCACGCGCTAGTATGGGCCTGGAAGGACGAGGAGATGCACGCCATCTACATCCGTGGCGTGCTTCTCAAGCTTGGCGGTCCACTTTTGCGCACGCAGACCTTTGCCCGCCAGTTCGCCGGAGCCGTGGGCGGATGGTCGAGCTCCGTTCGGCAGCACGTTCGCTGGTCTGAAGCTCCCTTCTCCCGTGCCCTTGCCACGCTCATCACTTGGGGTGGCGTAGCCATCGGCAGGGTCCCCCGCGACGTGAACCAACACCTGGATTACGGCAGCTTTCGCGATTTCTGTCTCTTCAACATTGACGCGGAAAAGACGGCATGTCTGTGCTGGAGCCGGCTGGCCGAGTTGGCACTGTCACAACCCAATATCAGCGCACAAATGCACGCCGATTTCACGCGGGTGCAGGAAGATGAGGCCCGCCACGAAAAGATATTCACCATTATCGCCGACGCGCTCGACCAGCAGAACCGGCTCGTTCCCGGCGAAACCGTCGAGACCTTGGCGGAAAAGATCGGTGCCGTGGGTGAAGTCTTTCTTCCGCGCTCCCGCAGAAAACTCGCCGCACAGAACCCACTGGGCAGCGGGGCGCCGCTCTGGGTAGCGTCCGGCTCAACTGCCGAGGAAAAGCTGCCACTGTTTCGCGAATTACTCGTGGACTCTGGTCTGGCAGCCGCCCTGGAAGCTCGCTCGCAAAAACTGAACAAGAGCCTTGCAGAGTTTCATGTAGTGATTAAGGTGACCTTCATGTTGGGCTATGACCGCCGTGATACCTCGGTCATAACCGACCCCGAGCTGGTTTCGGCGCTGGCCGAACATCTTGTGGCTTTGGGCTGTCGCGACGTTTCCGTCGTGGAAGGAAGAAATGTTTACGACTACTTCTACCGTAACCGCACGGTAGAGGATGTTGCCCGCTATTTTGGATACCAGTCGCCGCACTATCGCATTGTCGACACCACTCAGGAGCAGATTGCCCACGAATATTTTCGTGGCATGGCTGTCTACGGCGTCGGCAAAACATGGAAGGAGGCGGATTTCAGGATCACCTTCGGAAAGCTTCGCAGCCATCCTTCCCACGTAGCCTATCTTGCCTTGGGTAACGTTGAAGGAGTAGGTGCGCGTTGCCATGATTTCATCTTTACAGAGCGGCAGGCCCACCGCCTCACCGCCATCATGATGCTCCTCGACGAGTTTCCACCGCACTTCGCGTTGCTCGACGCTTATGACTCTGCAGCGGACGGCCTGATCGGGGTCATGGGCTGTTCCAGGCCAAGAATACCCCGCCGGCTCTATGCCAGTGCTGACGCTCTGGCCCTTGATACGGTGGTTCTGCGCCACATTGGAGTCGAGAACCCGCGCGACTCCGACATCGTGAACGCCGCCTGTCACTGGTTCGGAAGCAGTGCAGGCCAGCCGGAAGTCCGAGGTGCGGACGAACCCGTTGCCTGGCACGGTCCATACGACGATGAGGTGTCGGCGTTTCTGAGCCTAATGTCCTTTCCCGTTTATGTTCTGGCCAGTGGACGCGGGGCATTGTTTGTCCCCGCCATGGACAAAGACGCTTTTCCACCGCTCGGCCGCGAAGGTCTGGTGCTTCGTTTCTGCCGCCGCACTGCACAGCTTGTACTAGGACTACACCCACCGAAATGAAAAAGATCATCGTGATCGGTGCGGGAATGGGCGGATTGAGTGCCGCGATCAAACTTGCCCAACTTGGCCACCGCGTAACCGTGCTAGAGGCGAGAGACGTGCCCGGGGGCCTCGCTTCAGGTTTTGATCACAGTGGCTTTCGCTTTGATGCCGGTCCGTACATCCTGCTTGATCTTCCTGGATTGGAGTGGGCGTTCCAGGACCTGGGCATCGATGTGCACCGGCGAATTGAACTGCGGCGCATCCAACACGTCTATCGCGTGGCGGAGCAGACCGGATCGGTCGTGCACTTCTATGCCGACCTGCAACAGACGGCCTCGGCAATGGAACAGCAATGGCCCGGCTCGGGTAACCGCTACATACAGTTTGTGAATTCGGCCAGCAAGATCTACCACCGGCTCAGCCCCTTGCTCACCATGTCTAGGCCTGGACCTGGCGGATTGCTGCGCACCGGTGCTTGGCGGCACCTGCCCTTTCTCCTGCGCTCGTTGCACAGCGTGCTTTCTCGCGCCGGTTTACCAACTCCCGTGGTGAATGCCATCGGAATCTGGACCCATGTTGCCGGGCAGCGCATGCGCAGCGCGCCCGCTCCGATGGCCTTTGTGCCCGGCCTGATTCATGGCGTGGGATCGTATTACCCGGTGGGTGGCATTGGAAAACTTCCGGAGATACTAGCCAGTATCGCCGAGTCAGCAGGAGTGGAGCTTCGCTATGAAACCAAAGCACGCTTCATTCGCTGCAAAGACGATCAGGTCACCGGGGTTGAAACCCAGAGCACCGAATACATCGGATGCGACGCCGTCGTCGCCAGCTGCGGAGGCGTGGGTACCTACGTCGAGCTGCTGCCATCACTTTCAGCCTCCATCAAAGCGCAGATGGCCCGGCTGACTCTGCAATCTCCGGGTATCTGCGCTTACCTGGGTGTTCGCGGAACCATCTCTTCGCCCTATTTGAAATTTTCTTTGTCCGATGAACAGGATGCCTGCCGGTTGTTCATCACACCAACGGTGATGGAGCCGGAACTGGTGCTCGGTGACTGGCACCCAGCACGACTGCTGATGCCTCTCGACCACGGCCGCGCCACCGCGATGGGAGCCGCAGGACAGACCGCGATCCTCAAGCGGTTGTTAGATGAAAAGTGGTGGCAGGAGGGTATCACCGACTTTAAAGTCTTGCAGACCCGCATACCCGCCCAATGGGGCGCAGATTTCCACTTGTACAACAACAGCATGAATCCGGTGATGACTGCATCGTTCATGCGCGCTGGACGGCTCGCCCATCGCAGCCCTTACGTAAAAGGCCTCTATCTTGCCGGCAGTGCAACCCATCCCGGCCAGTGGGTCAGCTTCTGCTCCATCTCTGGCGTGCTCTCGGCCCAGGCGTTGCATGAGGACCTTTGCTGATGCTGCCTACCTCCATCGAAATCCTGGAAGGCGGCCGTAAGCTGCGCGTGGCGCGCATGGGTCTCGGGCCGCCGGTGCTACTGTTGCACGGCTATCCGGATAACCTTCAGATCTGGTGCGAACTGGCGCCGCGCCTCGCCACCAGCTTTCAAGTAATTGCTGTCGACTGGCCGGGTATGGGTGAAAGCGATCGGTGGCTCGGCGGCGCCACTCCCATGCATATGGGCGAAAGGATCGGCACGCTCCTTGATCACTGGAAGCTGGATCTCGCTCATTTAGTAGCCATGGACATGGGTGCTCAGCCGGCCCTGGCTTACGCCGCACAGAATCCGCAACGAGTGGCCAGTGTTGTGGCTATGAACTCACTGGTTCTGTGGGATGCAGAGACTTCCTGGGAAATTAGCGTGCTTAGAAAATTCGGCTGGAACCGATTTATCCTGCGGAATCTGCCTCGCGTGGTCTTCGCGCGGGCAGAGCGAACTTTTCTTCCACGGGGAGCGCGGCTGCCCGCGGAATTGCACGCTGATTTCTGGAACTGCTTCCGTCGCGCTGAGGTGAGAAGCGACATCGCCAAGATGTGCGCGGGCTACCAGGGGACGCTACCTCGACTGCCCGATCTTTATAAGAAGATCGAGTGCCCCACGCTGGTGCTGTGGGCGGGGAATGACAAACACTTTCCCGTCGAGCACGCGCGCCGCCTGCATGCCAACATCCCCAATTCGCAGTTGCAGATCGTGCCGCAGGGCGAACACTGGATGGCCTGGAGCATGGCTGAAGAGCTGGCAATCAGGATCCATGACTTCCTGAGCGCGCTATAGAAACCTGCCGAAGGCGGGCTTTACGCGGTCGATAAACATCGGGATCTACCCCCTTTTGTGCACAGGTTCATTACCCTCCTGCCGAAGGCGATCCCTATGAGCTATGCTCCAGCGCGAAGTGACCATCGGACTCGCTCGCCATCGTTCCGTCGTGCGTTACCTAATCGCGTTACGTCAGGGGAGCCGTTGTTATTGCAGTTTTGTGTACTCAGCTTTGGCTTGCCTCAGAATAGGGACGTCGGGGTCGGCAGCCTTCCAAACGTTCCAGGTCCGTTCCCAAGAGGAAGCCTCCAACGCGGCGAGGAGAGAGGGTGAGTAAAGCTGCTAGGTGGCGAAAGAGCCAGCGGGAAAAGCAGCGGCTTGGGAGTGATGATCCCCATTCTTTCCACCGGGAGTGTACGGAGCGCGGGAGTCGAGTCAAGGCTCTGCGCTTCGCTCCGATGAACCCGCAGAGGACGCGGCCTTGACTCGCTTCCCTCTCCGCTCCTGTCGTGCTTCCAGCTGGGAAAAAATGTGATTGAAGAATGGGAGAGGACCACGGCTCTGTCAGCGGTAGGCTTCGCGGCGGTTGCGGACGGCTGTGACATTGATGGTCTGCTCATCTCGCTGATCGAAGAACACCCGGTAGTCGCCGCAACGGAGACGGAAGCCGGTGAGCGGCGACTTGAGCTTTTTCACGTCACCGGTGCGGTTGGCCAGGTAGCGATCTAGGCAGTGAAGAATTTGCATTGCGGCGTCGCGGGCGATGGCGCGGAGATCGGCGCGGGCCTCGGGCGACCAGACCACGGCGATTCGCTGGGAAGCTGGCGGTTCGGTCATTTATCCAAGTCGAACTCGCGCACGATATCCTCGTGGGGAATACCTTCTCCGCGAGCGAGCGAAGCGCGGGCACGGTCGAGCGCTGCTGCCGTTTCGGGCGTGATCTCTTCCTCTTCCACCGGAGCGGAAGCCAGCGAACGCGAGAGCGGTTCCAGCATCACTTCGAGCAAGCTGCGCACGGCAGTGAGCTTCTCTTCCGGCAGCATATCGAGCAGCGCGTGGGCCTGCTGGCGTTCTTGTGTGACATCAGTTCCCATGGTTTCCCTTTTTCTATTTTAGATGGCCACGCCCGTGAACGCTTAATGATACTCAAGTTGGTCTGGTTCGAGGCTGAAATCTTGCCACACCCCCCGCGCGTTGAACGCGCAAACCGCTCCCGAAAAGGGGGATCAAAAACGTGACCAAAGAGGAATGGCCGACGGAGGCCCATGCGTGGCAGGAGTCGAGAGAATTTCGATGCCAACGGATGGAACAGTCTTGCGGCCAGTCGTTCGGAGCATTGGTGAGGCGATACATGCATGAAGCAATGCCCGAGCGGTATTCAACCCAGAAGTCCTACGCATCCATATTGAAGAGACACATTTTGCCGCAGTGGGAAAATCCCCCCGTGGCAGAGGTGAAGAAGCCCTTCAAGGTGGAGCAGTGGTTGAAGGAACTGAAGCACTCTCCCAAGACGAAGTCCAACATAAAGGGTCTCCTGCATCGCATTTTTGAATACGCGATGAAATGGGAAGTCTTGGAGACCCAGCGGAACCCGATGCAACTAGTCGAAATCAAGGGTGTAACGAAACGTATTCGCAAGAAAATCGTCCTCACGGTGGAGCAATATCACGCTCTTCTCGCTGAGCTTCCGTACCACATTCAAGTCATGGTCATGATTGCGATGTGTCTGGGCTTGCGTATTAGCGAGATCAGGGCGTTGCAGTGGCAGGACTTTGACTTGAAAGGGCGGATGCTGACTTTGGCGCGATCCATCGTGGGCCGGTACGTCTGGAACGGCGGAAAAGCCGGAGCTTCAGAAGATGAGGTGGCTCTGGATTCCGGTTTGATTTCCGTTCTGGAGGATTGGCGAAAACGGTGTATACCAACGCCTGAGGGCTGGCTATTCGCGAATGTGGACACGAAACGGCCAGTTCACGGTGACGCAATTCAGAAGGACTACTTGCGACCCGCAGGTCAGAAGATCGGTCTGCAAGGAGTGGGTTGGCACGCGTTTCGACACACGTATAGAACGCTCATCGACGATGTGGGTACGCCTCTCGGGGTGCAGCAGCGCCTCATGCGGCATGCTGACATCAAGACCACGATGAACACCTACGGTTCAGCGTTTGAGAAGAGCAAACGCCGAGCCAATAGCCGGGTAGCGGCTCTCGTTCTGCCACCCGCGATCAAAAGGCAACTGAAGGATAAGGCGAAGGCGAAACAGCCGCGATCCAGTGATTTGGGAATTGGGGACTGTGCCAGTAGTCCCTCAGAACCGGTAAGTGGTTGCGGGGGGTGGATTTGAACCACCGACCTTTGGGTTATGAGCCCAAAATGATTAGTAATTACAACAACTTACAAGACGCGGGTGGCCCTCGAAAAACCTTGTAAGAAGCGTTAAGGAACGGTTATTGGACAGCTAAAGGACAGCGAATGAGTGTCGGGCTTGCACTGATTGCGGAACAGGTTTGGCAGAGATCGGATCCGTCTGGAGCTGATCCGCCCCGGTCGCCTCGAAGCGGATTTTCGCCAGCGTTGAAGAGTCCCCTGTAATTTAACCTTCCGACTTGCCATGCTCTCCGGCCCGCAATCGCTAGCAAAACTTCCTACAAGCCAACTTCTGGACCGTGTCGCGAAGATTCGTTCCAGTTACGCAACTTCCGGTTTGCTCGTCAACCGCCAGAATTGGGGGCCAAGGCTCGGCGTCAAGCGCTGTTGAATCGGGAGCCGTCTTGGACTAGGATGTGGCCCTTCGAGAGGAGAATTCTGTGAGGCGTCGTGATGCACTGCTGTCTCTCGCGATTTCCGGGGCGGTTGCTGCAACAAGCTCATGGCCGGCTTCGGCACAAGCAGAGCAAATGCTTTCGGAGGAACAGCTTGCAATGCTGTTGCGGCAAATGGTTGGCATGGAGCTACGGCCAGATGAGGCCCCGAAGGTGCTGGCCTCTCTTAGGCTGAACCGATTTACCCGCAGGGTCGAGCCCACGATTCAGCCCCAGGATTTTGATCCTGAGTTGGAATCATGAGCAGCGATCTGGCCTTCAGGTCGATAAGCGAATTGTCGGCGGACATTCGGCAGCGCCGACTTTCGTGTGTTGACGTAGTGCGATCGGCCCTCGATCGGACGCGAAAGTTCGACCACGCCTTGAACTCCTACATCACGGTAACTGCCGAAGCCGCTCTGGAGCAAGCCAGACATCTGGATGACGAGATTGCGCGGGGTAAGTACCGCGGCCCATTACATGGCATTCCGATCAGCATTAAGGACCATATCGACACAGCCGGGGTCCGCAGCACGGCGGCGCTAAATCGCGAATCAACAATGTGCCAGATAAGGACGCCGGCGTGGTTCGGCGAATGAAGCAGGCGGGCGCGGTCATGATCGGCAAAGCCAATATNGGAGAGTCAGGTGACAACCCGGATTTCGGCCGGATCAGGAATCCATGGAATACGGAGTTCTCGCCGGGAGGATCGAGCGGCGGCTCGGGCGCCCAGCTTGCGGCGGGGCTGATTCCACTGTCGATCGGCTCCGACAATGCAGGGTCGATTCGTATTCCCGCGGCGCTGTGCGGCATCGTTGGCCTGAAGCCGACACATGGCCTAATCAGCCTCGAAGGGATATTCCCACGGCTCTACAGCATGGATCACCCGGGACCGCTGACCCGAACGGTTGAAGATTGCGCGCTTGCGCTGCAGGCGCTCGCTGGTCACGATCCCAGTGATACGACGACAGCGAGAAAGCCCGTTCCTGACTACTCGAAGGACCTCCACGCGGGCATAAAAGGACTTCGCATCGGCTTCGATAGCAAGTACGCGAGCGTCGGAGAACCCGAAGTGCTGGATGCATTTGAAAAAGCGCTCCATGCGCTCGGCGAAAATGGCGCCATGGTGGTGGAGGTTACGATACCGGCTTACGATAACTTCCTGGAAGTCGACAACACGATAAGTGTCTGTGAGTTCGCCGTCGCCGCCACAGACCTGTACCGCACGGCCCCCAGCGACACTGACCCGGATGATATCGTAGATTTGAAGGCCGGAAACGTGATTCCGGCGGTTGACTACATCCGCGCCACGCAGTACCGGCGCGTCCTACAAGCCGAGTATGCCCGCGTGACACGCGACATTGAAGTGTTCGTCGCCCCTTCATACCCGCTGGCCCGGCGCCCCTTCGGCAATTTCCCTCGAGTGCAGGGCCGCGAGTTCACATTCAACGACGCCATCCGATATACCGTTCCGTTCGACGTCTTGGGGCTACCAGCGATTTCCGTTCCGTGTGGCTTTTCCCCGGACGGATTCCCCATGGGGATTCAGTTCATCACACGAGCATTTGACGAACCGACAGCCCTGAGAACTGCGTTTCATTATGAGCAGGCAACTAGTTGGCATACTCGTCGCCCGCCCCTGGTGGCCTAACGACACATCTCTTGTGTTCTAAAGGGAAAGCATTCCCAACGAGGGTAAGGGAAAACGAAGACGAGGTTCTGGACGTGTTGTCGGCAACCCTTACCTTGGGACTACTTCAGAGTAGCCGTCACTCGGGCCGAACTCGGAGAGGAGCCAAGCGGGGCGTCTGATCTGTAAGTGGGCCATGGGTACGTGTGGGCGGCGCGGCATCTGCCACAATAGTTTCTAGCTTTCTGTCCGGAATTATCCCGTTAGCCCGAGGAAATTACAACTTTCGAGGGATTGACACGAGGCTAGTCACCAAATAAGGTTCAAAATCGCGTTGTCGGCTCCGAGTGCAGTCGAAAGTCCGGCGCCCGGCATCCGTCAGCCCTGCCAGGGGGGGAGAGGGCAGGCTAGGGTCTCTCTGCCAAAGAACTCTTTAGAGGTGCCGGATGTGTCTCCGAACGCGTGTGCCTGCGCTTGGCTGCGTTTCTGCTTTGCTGTTCCTCTTTTTGCCCAGCGCGCTCTTTGCCCAGAGTCCCGTCTATGTGGTGAATAGCCAAAGCCAAACGGTTTCGATTATCGATAACACTGGTGCCGTCACCTCTACTATTTCTGTGCCCAACGGATTCGGCTCTTGCTCTGGTTCCCAGGGCAACTTGGGCTACGCGGGAGAAAGGATAACGGTCGCGGCGGTCAGCCCTGATGGCGGTCAATTGTACGTCGTAAGTAACGCTACGAATTCGGTTGCCGCGTTCGATCTCACCGCCGCGCCACCAAGACTAATTGGTTCAATTCCGGTAAGAAACTGCCCGACCACGCTCACACTCTCCCCCGACGGAACGCGGCAACCGAATTCGTAGCGTTACTTACGA
>WNFJ01249749.1_pt1 | contig 11584 bp, 7 predicted proteins | sample 5400461 | NCBI WGS metagenome assembly WNFJ01 (sample SAMN13153349, study PRJNA577476) | soil metagenome | isolation source: 115 cm saprolite on Douglas fir-dominated hillslope | place: USA:California | collected 2013-09-17 | reverse complement strand
CGCGGATCCCACAAGATTTCCGTCGGGAATCAAGGCGCTCGCGGACTATGTGCACAGTAAAGGATTGAAGCTGGGCATTTATACCGATGCTGGCACGGGCACGTGCGAAAAACGGCCAGGAAGCTTGAATCATGAAGTCCAGGATGCCAAAACCTACGCTTCCTGGGGAATCGATTATGTAAAGATTGACTGGTGTAATGCCGAGGGTCTTGATCCAGAGGTGCAGTACGCGAAATTACGGGACGCGCTAGCGAAATCGGGCCGCCCGATCGTATTCAGCATTTGCAACTGGGGAGTGAGAACCCCCTGGCGCTGGGGACCCACCACCGGCAATCTGTGGCGGACCACAGGAGACATTAACGATACCTACGATCGCATGTCTCTGATCGGATTTGGACAGAACGGCCTGGAAGGGTTTGCGGGTCCCGGTCACTGGAACGACCCGGACATGCTCGAGGTCGGCAACGGCGGCATGAAACGCGATGAATATCGCACGCACATGGCGCTATGGGCGCTCCTTGCAGCTCCTTTGCTCGCGGGAAATGATCTGCGGAATATGTCGCCCGAAACAAAAGAGCTGCTCTTGAACTCCGAGGTCCTGGCAGTCGATCAGGACGCGAAAGGCGTACAAGGCCATCGTGTTTGGGAGGAAGGGCCTCTGGAAATTTGGGTGAAGCCGCTCGCCGACGGGAGTCACGCTGTGGGACTTTTCAATCGCAGTGAATCGGCCACTAAGATGACGCTCGACTTTAGCTCCGTCGGCGCGCCCGCCTCTGCGAAACTCCGCGATCTCTTAGATCGCAAGGATCTCGGCATGGCGCAGAACTCCTACTCGGCCGAAGTGCCGATCCACGGCGTAGTGCTGGTGAAAGTTTCCAAGTAAGCCTGCTGCGGAAACGCTCGAGCCAAGAGAGTCTTCCTCGAGCCTAGGTCAGGGCGTATCCGGTCTTGGATTGGTATCGCCCGTGGAACCCTTTTCCTGACCTGGTATTTCAGCACGGTTTAGTTCGTCCAACTTCTTAAGGGCAGCCTTGGCTTCGTCCAGACGGCCGACCCTCGAATAGGCCCGTCCGAGCAGGAAATACGCTTGTTTCATCCGTGGCTCGATCCTGAGTGAAACGTTCAATTCCGGGATGGCCGCTTCGGGTTGGCCATTTTGAAACAGCGCGTTCCCGAGCGCAAACCGGCCTGCCGAGGAATCTGGAGCCAAAGCCACAGCCTTGCGCAACCATTCGATCGCCCGGGAGTACTCTTGCTTGTAGGTGTAGCAAGCGCCCAAACCATACGCGATTTCATAATTCAACGGGCCGATCTGCTCCGCCTGTGTGTAATAGGCGATCGCTTCATCAAATTTTGATTGGGAGCGCTTCAGTTCAGCTAATTCCGTGGACACTTCGACGGACCGTGGATTGGTTTTCAATGCCTTCTGGAATTCTTCCTCCGCTTCGCTCTTATTCTCGGCTGCCAAGGCCGCCTCGCCAAGGAGCTGATGGACCCGATCGGAATCAGGTGCAAGGGAGAAAAGCCTTTCATATTCCCGATGGGAAAGCTCCCGGGCAATGATCGACAAATAGTAGAGCGCATCAATGTTCTTCGGATCGGATGCCAGAACTTTTTGAAACCCCTCAAACGCTTGCTGGAATTTCCCCCGGGCAAGGTCGGCCCGTGCAAGAACGATGCGAACGGGAGCATCGCCTGAATGCTGCCGCAGATGTTTCTCTGCTACTTCCGCGGCCCGCGCGTAGTCGCCGCGATAAAAGGCTTGGGTACACTCGGTCAGCGCTGAAGTGTGGCCATGCGCTACCAAACAAACCATAACCGCCAGCGCAAGCAACCAAGAAACGCGTAGCGCGGAAGAGAAAATCTGAAACGGGAACATGATGGGAAGCATCTTCATGGAGTTTCAAGAGGCCGCACTTCAACAATGCGCAGGAATTCCTGCGTCTTCTCCGCCAAGAGTTTCTTGAGATCATCGAAGCGTTTAGACTGTGCTTCCTGCCGCGCATCCCCGGTGCGCTTGTACAGCGTCAGCAGGTAAAAGTTTGCCGAGTAGTGATCCGCGTCGATATCCAGCGCGCGTCGAATTTGTTTCTCTGCCTCCGAGTAATTTTTCTGCACCAAGTAGTACTGGCCCAGTTCAGCCAAAGCATCCGCGTAATCTGGTTTGCCCTTCAATGCTTGTTCCAGCTCGACGTGAGCTTCATCTAGCCGGCGCTCCTGCAGCGCAATGGCCCCAAGGTAGTAATGAGCCGTCGTCGCGATTTCGGGGATCATGGCAGCTTCCTTCAGGCGGGGAACGGCGGCGTCATAATCTTTCGCGCGGAAAAGCGCTGCCCCCAGCGCCAGCTTTCCACGCGGGTCCTGCGGTTTCAACTTAAGGTACTTCTCGAAGTACGGCACAGCCTCCCCCGGATCGTGCCGGAACGTTGAAGCCGCCCCCATCGCATAGTTGTACTCCGGATTTTCGGGCTCGCTCTTCACGGCCTTCTCGAAGGAATTGCGCGCTTCCGCCACGAGGTTGAGGTCCATACACACCAGACCAAAATAGTAATGGATGCCGGCGTTGTTGGGCTCGAGATCTCGCGCGTGGGCCAGGTAAGCCAGCGAGCCCTGATAATCGTGCTGTTTGCGCGCGAGCCGTGCCAACTCCAGTAACGAACCAACCCTAAGACTTTCCGGTGTGATGGATTTTTCCAGCGCCGCTCGCGCCTCCCCCAGCCTGCCCGTTCGTTCGTAAGCCAAACCCAGCGCGCGCAGCAGTTCAAGCGACAACGGCTGACGTTTCTGCAAGCCCTCCAGAAGAAAGATAACCAGGTCGTCGCGCTTCCCCGCTCTCAGTCCCAGCAACGCCTGCTGCGCATCCAGCTCGGAGAAATTTGGATTGGAGAGCAGACGCGCCGCAGCATCATCCGTCCGCTCTCTCCTGCCGAGCCCAGCGTAATCCGCGCAAAGTACGGACAATCCCTGAGCGCTGGTTTGGTTTTCTTCCGGCAGCTGTGAAATATGGTCGAGTGAATCCCGGTACTTACCTTGTTGCAACAGCAGGGCCGCGCTCTGGTAATTCGCCTCCGCGTTCTTGGGATCGTACGCCAACACTCCCAAGTAAACTTCGAGCGCCTTCCGCCGCGCATTCGAATCCACGGCAGAGTCTTCTTGATAAAGCCGCCCCAAATTCAGGGAAGCGCCGGTGAATTTCGGCTCCTTCTTCAGCGCTTGATGAAAACTGGTTTCTGCCCCAGTGTAATTGCCTTGTTGTGCCTCGACGATGCCCAGCAAGTTGTCGAAACCGGCGTCTGAAGGATACTGTTTTGCCGCTTCAAGGATTTCGCGGCTGGCCTCTGCCAGATCATGATCCTGGATCAACTGTTGAATCCGTAGGATTTTTTGATCTCTTTCGCTCGTGTGGTTTTGCCTGGAGCTGGCAAAGCCAAAATGCGTAGCGCACAAGAAAACGGTCAGGGCCACAACGGGAATCGGCCGGCGCCATCGCATAGTCAACCAATATCCGAGACTATTTGCAGAAAGGATCTGAAAATTCGACGGCACGATTATACGTAAGCGCTTAAATAATTACTATGGGACTCAAACATGGCACTGTTTTATACTATCTCTCGTCCACCAATATCTTCTGCATGGTTGCCCTTTTCAATCGTACGCGCTCGAATCAAGCCGGTCGCAGTGCCGGATTCGCGGCAAGAATCACCATGTCGAGCGTCTGGCCCAAGCCGATGCTCTCTGCTGTGCTTCCATTGAGAGCCCCGCGCCTTGGAATCATTCTCTTGCTGTTTTTCTGGATCGCAGCCAGTGCCCTCGCGCAAGAGAACTTGCCACCGGCCCTCGAAACAAGAATCGCCGCGGGCGTTCAGGCCCTGAAGTCCGGCGATCTGAATTCCGCCGATGAAGTCTTCTCCGATGCCCTGCGCCAGGGAATCAAACATCCGCTCATCTATCACAACCTCGGTGTCCTTGCTCAGTTGCGCGGCAACCACGCGGAAGCGGTCACCCGATTTCGTCAAGCGCTTTCTCTTCAGCCGAATTATGGCCCCTCGCGCTTGCTGCTCGGCTCTAGTTTGTTGGCTCTCCACAGAAATTCCGAGGCTGTGCGAGAACTCAAGCGCGCCGTTGTCCTGATGCCGAAAGAGCCCCAAGCTCATCTGCAGCTGGCCAAAGCCGACGGGGCCACAGATAACTGGATAGCTGCCGTCCAGGAACTCCAGAAGCTTGTGGAGTTGGCTCCGCAGGAACCGGAGTACTCGTTTCAATTGGGCACCGCCTGGGCGAAGCTCTCCGGTTGGTCCTATGGCCAAATCACCAGGATCAATCCGGATTCTGCGCGCTTGCATCAGGCTCTCGGGCAAGAATACGTCATTCAGGAAAAGTATGATCTAGCCCTCGCTGCCTACCAGCAAGCCGCACGCTCCGACCCGAAAATGCCCGAGCTTCATCTGGCGATGGCGCTGATTTTGCTCGAACTGAAAAAATTTGACCAAGCCCTCGCGGAAATCGATCTCGAGCTGAACGTTGTGCCGGAGAGCAAAATAGCGGCGGCGACAAAAACGAAAATTGAAGCCATCATGGCTACTTCTTCGCCTTAGCCGTTGAGCTAGCCTGTTATTGAAAGTGTCTGGTGCGCTGCTGCCCGCAGGACCTGTAGGCGGAACCGTCAAAAGCCCGATGAGAATATCTGGTTTCATCGCTATCTCCATTTTTCTCGGCGCCTGGGTGCCAATTTCCCTGCCGGCGCAAGACCGCATCCCCCAGCAGGAAATCCCCGCCCCATCGGGCGCATCGCCAGACCTATCCGGTCTGCAGCTCACGGACGTGCGCCGGCTCGAGCTCGAAGACGCGTTTCGACGGCGAGATTACAAACGTGCCGAGTCCATTCTCGTCGATGAAGTCGAAAAGGATCCAAAATCAATTCGAGCCGCGAAACTCCTTGTCCTGGCCGGAGGGATCTTCTTCCTCGATGGCGAATTTCAAAATTCCGTGATCGCCTGGAAAAAGGCGGAAGCTATTGCTCCTCTCGACGACCGCAGCAGGTTCACGCTGGCGATGGCCGAGATCAAGCTCAACCACCATGATTGGGCGCGCCCGGAACTGGATAAGCTCGCCACCGCCCATCCTCAGGATTCGCTCTACCTCTACTGGCTTGCCCGGCTTGATTACGATGCAAAGAACTACGCAGCGGCCATTACCCGATTGCAAAAGGTCGTTGAACTGGATCCCAAGATGATGCGCGCTTACGACAGCCTCGGGCTTTGCTATGACTACCTGGGTCAATTCAATGAGGCCATCAAGCACTACAATCGTGCCGTCGAGCTGAATCGCCTCCAATCCAAGCCTTCACCCTGGCCTCACGTGGACCGGGCCATTTCGCTCATCTCTCTAAATCAGCTGGTCGAAGCCGAGAAGAATCTCCACGAGGCGCTCACCTACGATTCCCGTCTTCCGCAGGCGCACTACCAACTCGGCCGCGTTTTGGAGATGCAGGGCGGCTACCAGGCGGCCGTTCAGTCTCTGAACCAGGCCATCGAACTAAACCCGTCTTACCCGGAGCCACATTATCTCCTGGGCAGAATTTATCACCGCTTGGGAAATGCACCGCTTTCGAAGGCGGAAATTGACCGCTTCCAGGAGCTCAAGAAGGCCAGCGAGGCACAATCCGCGCCCGGGTCCCCGCAACGACAGATGTAGCGGCAGTCCGCTGGTCCGTCACCTTAATACCTTAATTGTCACCGTGAATCTTCATTCTGAAACTGTCGGTCGAAAAAAAACAGCGCCCCGACTCTTCATCGGGGCGCCGCTCTTTTTGGGGTGTTAGGGGTGTACGCTCGCTAAAATTCAAATCTTGCGCCTAACTGAATTCTTCGCGCCGCGCTAACGTTGCCATTCCAAACGCCGAAGCCCGGGAAAGTTTGGCCTGTCAGTTTGCTCTTTAAGGGCGCAGAATCTATGTGGTAATCATAGGCGCTATTTCCGGCAATGTTGAAATTGCCGTCGTTGACGAATAAATGGTAGTTAAACGCATTATAAAACTCTGCCCGGAATTGGAAGTTGACTCTCTCGCTGATCCTCGTATTCTTGGTCAGCGCAAAGTCCACGTTCTTGTAGTTCGGGCCTCTAAAGCCAAAAATGCGAGGGCCCGTGCCAGTGTATCCAAACACCCCTGTGCAGCCCGCGCACGCGCCGGCCGGTTCGAACGATGTCAGGGGTTCGAATGCCGCTGGGTCGAAAAGCCCAGCGCAGGCAGGTACGTCCGAGGGGCACCCCTTCCCGGGATTGAAGTTATTGGGGTCTTGGAGAAAAGGATTCACACCCTTCTTAAGGCCCACCAGGCAGCCTTGTCCCGTGTAACTCGTGAGGCAAGCGCCCGAGCGGATCCAGAGTGGCGTACCTCGCGAGTAGCGAATGATCGGGCTGACCTGCCAGCCTCCCACCATATGATCCACGGCATTATTGTCGTGCAGATAGTGCTTGCCTTTGCCGAAAGGCAGCTCGTAAACGAAAGCTGCCGACAGGATCTGCGGAACGTCATCGGGTGCAAGGGAACGATTCCGTCTTTCCTCAAATGGCGAGATCACCCCCTGCGAGCCGTTCCATGTTGAGGCGGCACGCTGTGTATTGTCAGCCGCGTCGGTGATGAGCTTCGAGTTGGTGTAAGACACCAGCATGTAGAGGCCTTGGCTGTAACGCTTCTCGGCCTTCAGCTGGAAGGAATGATAGATGGAGCTGCCGTGATTCTCGTTCAGTCCCTGAAGTGAATCGCAGAATTGCGGAAAGGGCAGCAGTGCTTGGCCGACTGTCGGAGAGCAATTGCCGGCGGCGTTGAGCTCTGCTATCCAGCCGGGGTATGGCGGCTTAACACCGAAGCGTGTCTGGCTATCCGACGTAAACGGAACGTTTAACTCAGGCACGTAACTGCAATTGGCCCCCTTGACCGGATTGCCGGTGGCGCACGACGGATCAATGGGAGTCGTATTAGCTTCGAGCGCCTGAATCTTCGGGTCGAACGGATTCAAAACGTTTATAGGATCCAGGTTCGACGGCAGCCGCGAGCCGTTGTTCCCGACGTAAGCCACGCTCACGAAAACATTGTGCGGAAGTTGCCGCTCGATGGTCAGATTCCACTGCTGGGAGTACGACCGCCGGTTCCCGTCCAACGGCCGATATAGGATCCCACGCCCGTTATTGTAGGCCCCCGAGATAAATGGCGGAGCTTTTGCCGGGGCTGGGACTCCGTTGTCCAGATAGAAGAAGGGGTCGGCTTGGCCAGTCGTGGGGTCTTTGAGGGTGCCAAAGGATTGATTCAGATTGAATCCGTTAAGCGAGATCCCTCCGCCCCAGCCGGGATAAAAGGCTTGGGTGAAGAAAACGCCGTAGCCCGCTCGAAGCACAGTCTTCGGGTCGTACGCGTAGGCGAAGCTCAGCCGCGGAGCGAAACCCTTGTGCCATGACTTTTCGGGGTAAAGCGCCCCAAAGCAGTCAGGCTGGCAAGCCGTGCCATTTCCCGCGAAGGCCAAGCGGCCCGGGATTCCGTCCGGATTGAGCCCTGTGGGGTCGAAAAACGAAAGGTGATTGTACTTCTCCCGGGAGGGCGAATAGTAGTCCCACCGCAAGCCAAAATTTGCGGTGAGTTTTGGCGTGACCTTCCACGAGTCATTTGCGTGCAGTGCCCAGACGGTCTGGCGCGGATACCAGGCGCTGACCGTTCGGCGATCGACCGAACCCCCGCTGACTGCTCCGAGCAGGAAATCCGCCACGGGAGCGCCGCTGGTGAGGCTGGTTATCGCAGTGGCGGAGCCACCGAAATAATAGTTACCTGATTCGTTCGTATGCTGGTGAATGTTACCTTGGACAGAGCGCCATTCCCCGCCAAACGTGAAAGTATGATGTCCGTAGACCTTGTTCACTAAATCGTTCAAGTCCCAGGTCGGGCGAGTCGTGACGTTCCCCGCTGGAGGGCCAGTACTGTTCGAAATCTGATTAAAAGTGTTGAATGTAAATTGAGGCAGGGCGTTGTTGCCGGCCGCCCCGGGAACTGCCGGCAACGTCTTCGCTTGGGCGGCAGTCAGGTTCGCAGGCTCGGAACCGTAACCTTCGTTACGATTCAGATATCCGAGTGTAACGTGATTGGTCAGTGTGTTCGAGAAGATGTGTTCCCAGTTAAAACGCAAGATCGGCGAGTTCTGGGGTCTTGTAGGCGATTCTGTGGAAATGATCGGGGGAAGCGCAGTCGCTGTGTTGTAGCCCGTGAACTGGCGCCACCAGAAGAAATAGAAGTGATCCTTGTCGCCGTAGTTGTGGTCAATACGGGTCATAAAGACGTTGCTGTTTGAGACCAGCGTGTCCGGTACGGGTCTCGGCAAAACGTAATTACTACTGGTTTGCAAGTTCGTGGGTTGAGGCAACTGGCCCAGATATGCCTGCGCGATAGCACTTATACAAGCCGAGGGAATTTTGTTTCCCGGAAATTGCTGACCACCAGCCGTTACCCCTCCTGCTTGGAGCGCTGTTTGACAAGTGGCACTGAGCCCGCCAGTAGAGGCAAAAGCATTTCCGGGAACGTAGATGGGGTGTCCCCAGTCCGAGAAGTCCCCGGTTCGCTCGAGAGTCGAAGGAATGGAGAGAGTCTGCGGTGTAGCTCCACCAGCTTGGTGAAAGGATTCCCAGTCGAAATAGAAGAACGAATGATGCTTGGAGGTACCGTGGTAAAGGAACGGAATCTTGATCGGGCCACCAATGTTTGCCCCGAAGTCATGCTCATTGTCGAGGTGACGCGGCTTGCCAGAGAAATTGTTGTTCCAACTGTTGGCATTAAAAACTTTGTTCCGCGCATACTCGAACGCCGCTCCATGATATTGGTTGCCACCGGACTTGCTGACCATCGTAATCTGGCCCGAAGTAGATGATCCGTATTCAGGAGCGTAGTCCGAGGTGAGAACCTTGACCTCTTGAACCATATCGGGCGACATCTGAAAATCGCCCTGAATTGCCACCATGCCGCTCTGGCTCATGAAGCCTTCCTGCATGGTTGAGCCATCCAAAAGCGCCTCGTCGCCGGATTGCAGCCCGCCGTTGATCCGGGCGTTAAATGCCTCATTGCTGCTGCCAGTTGATACACCGGGCAGAAGCACAGCGAAACTTGCCGAAGACCGCGGCTTGCCCGATACGATCAGCGGCAGATCCTTCATTGTTTCCGGATCCATACCCCCTTGCAAGGTCCCGTTGTCGTAATTGATGAGAGTATTTTCGCCCTCAACCGTGATGGTCTCGGTCGTGGCACCCACCTTCAATGAAGCATCGGCGTGCCCCGCCTGGTTGATCGTTAAAAGGATATCTCTCTGGACGTAGTTCTGAAATCCCGCTTTAACGACCTGCAAATCATATGTGCCAGGAGTCACATTGCGGAAGGTATAATCGCCCCTCTCGTTGGATGTGACTTTCATTTCGAAGCCCGTGGCCTTGTTGGTCAGCGTCAGATTGGCGTCGGCGACAGCCGCCCCGGACGGATCCATCACCGTGCCGCCCAAGGTAGCGTTGCCGATTTGAGCTAGCGCAGGAAGAGCAATCGCGCACAGCCCGATACTCAGAATAAAAACGAAACCAAGAACAACACCTTTCGATTGCGCCACTCTCGCGGACATGGTGTCACCTCACAGTTGAACTGTGTCGCAGAATCCTAAGGATAGAAGCTACCCCCCCGAAAACACATGAATCGCGGACGTAACCGCTTACGTCCCCTAGTGGTTTTGCATTATTTCCATCCCCATTTCATCTGTCAAGCCCAAAATGAATTTATTTGCTCTGCTCTATCGGCCTTCCCAATCGTTCTTATCGCACCCCTACTTGTGGCGACTGGCCACCAAAGACCTAGTCCCTGCGAAGCCAAGTCAGCCCCGTGCGATGAAGGGGTCCGAATACACTGATCTTGATCTTTCTTCGGTGTTGCGAACCGCGGAAGACCCACACTCCACCCCCAGTCTGAAAAAACGTTTGGATGGCTACTATCTGTAATTTGAATCCCTGCTTGAGTTCGGAGGTTAGGAGCAATCACGCGAGGATGTCAAACCCGAAATTCTAAAGTTTTGGTTCAGGAATTCTAAACGAGCCTGGTTTCGAAAACCCGCGTTCGGGCGTTCCCCGATATCGGTATCAGCTGAAGACTTACGTCAAACGCGGCGCGGCGCCCGTTGATTCCCGGACCAGGAGTTCGGTGCGGATTTTGATTTCACGGCCGGAGCGGCCCTCCCCCGAATTGGTATGCAATACCGCCTCAACGGCAGCTGCTCCAATCTCGGCTCGCGGGATCATGATCGTCGTCAATTGTGGATCGGTCAGTTTTGCCAGCCAGATGTCGTCGCACCCGATCACGGAAATATCCTTTGGCACCTGTAATCCCGCACGTCCCAGTTCGCGCAAAGCTCCCATCGCCATCAAATCATTCGCGGCGATGATCGCCGTCGGCCTGTTCTTCAATGCCAGGAGTTCTCTGACGGCCTGCTGCCCGCTCTCCAGCTTGAAATCGCCTTTGCAAATCACCGGCTCGGTATGCAAAGACGCCCTATGCTTCTTCATCGTTCTGAGGAAGGCCTGATGCCTGAATTGCGCCGACTTGAAATGCTCCGGTCCACCGATGAACGCAATCTGGCGGTGGCCCAACTCAAGCAGGTGTTCAACCGCCTGATGGACCCCCATTTCATAATTCACACGAATGTTGCTTGTATGTGGTCCCACCTTTCCGATGTCCAGAAAGACCACGGCGATTCGCCGGGAAGACAGGCGCTCGATCACGGAGAGATCCATCTCCGTCGTCAGGACCATCACTCCGCGAACTTGCAGTTCCAGCAAACGCTGTACGTACGGACCGTCGCGCTCAGGTTCATAATTCGTATTAAGAACAATGACGTCATAGCCCAGTTCGAGCGCTCTTTCCTGAATGGACTTAACAAGGTCCGGGAAGAATGGGTTGGTTATGTCCGAAATGATCAGGCCGAGAGTCCGGCTCCGGCCGGAGGCCAGATTGCGCGCGTGTATGTTTGGTGTGTAGCCTACATTTTCAATCGCGCCGAGAACTCTGCGTTTCGTTTCATCGCTGACGTAGCGCGTCTTATTGATGACGTGCGAGACGGTGGCGGTTGACACGCCCGATAACTTGGCAACGTCTTTTATTCTAACGCCGCTCATACGCGAGGCTTTTCCTTAAGGTCAGTCTGGCGGCGCAATCTCGGGAAAGAGGAAGCCGCATTTGTCATCCATCGCTCTATGTGAAATCGTTCGTAGATCAATTTACAACAGCCTTCCCCACATCAAGTTTTCCCTTTTCTGCAATCTTACTCTTCACATACTCAAAAAACGCCGATCGCCGGTGGTTTTCTATCACCGGCTGCCTCTTATCCACTCATCAATGGACCAAAATAATCGGGATCACGGAGGAAACTCTTGGTCTGATCTGAAACCACCTCCCATATTCTCGGCTCTGCAATGGCCCAGTGCGGGACGCCAAAATGGGGGACCTAAAGAACGAACACTTCGGAGCCTCGTGAATGAAGTGCTCGGTCAAATGTAACAAGCTTCAAACCCGCCA
>WNFJ01745437.1_pt2 | contig 11586 bp, 11 predicted proteins | sample 5400461 | NCBI WGS metagenome assembly WNFJ01 (sample SAMN13153349, study PRJNA577476) | soil metagenome | isolation source: 115 cm saprolite on Douglas fir-dominated hillslope | place: USA:California | collected 2013-09-17 | reverse complement strand
GTGGTCGCTGAACGGCAACGGCGAAATGACAGGCACGACTTGGGTGGAAGAGTCCGGCTTTCTCGAAGGCCCGGTGATGATCACCAACACGCATAGCGTAGGAGTAGTCCGCGATGCCGTCATTCAGTGGCGCGTCAACCACGCGCAGCCCGATCCCAATAGCGAATGGTGGTCGCTGCCGGTCGTAGCCGAAACCTGGGATGGCTGGCTCAATGACATCAATGGATTCCACGTGAAGCCTGAGCACGCTTTGCGCGCCATCGATACTGCGGCGTCTGGCCCTGTTCAGGAAGGAAACTTCGGCGGTGGGACAGGAATGGTCTGCAACGGCTTCAAAGGCGGCATTGGCACAGCTTCCCGCAAGCTTGACGCAAAAGATGGCGGCTACACGGTTGGAATTCTTGTGCAATGCAATTACGGCACGAAAGACAATTTGCGTATTGCCGGAATTCCCGTCGGAAGGGAAATTGTCTCCAATGTTCCTTACGCCGGCACATCTTTCGCCGACGATGACCACGGCTCGATCATCGTGATTGTCGCAACGGACGCGCCGCTCGTCGCGCACCAGCTCAAGCGCCTGGCCCGCCGCGTGTCTCTCGGACTCGGCCGCAATGGCAGCATCTCCGGCAACGGTTCCGGCGACATTTTCATTGCGTTCTCTACTGCAAATCCCGGCGCGGCCGCTGAAGATCACGTCGTCGACTTAAAAATGTTGCCCAACGACAAGCTTGGGCCTGCCTTCGCCGCCACCGTGCAGGCCACCGAAGAAGCCATCATCAACGCGATGGTCGCCGCGGAAACGATGACCGGCATCGAAAATCACAAGGTCATCGCGCTGCCCCACGACCGGCTCCGCGAAGTGCTCAAAAAATACAACCGCCTCGTCCAGTAACTTCGCACAGTTAAGCAAGCTCGAAGAGGAGTACTTCAGCGAGCGGCTAGAGAACTGGAATCGCTGTTTTCCGTGCTGGATTGAAGAATGGCAGCGGCACTACTTTTGCGGAAACGGTGTGACGCACGGCTTCCACGGTCATTTCGATGTTCAACGTCGTACCCGCTTTCGCACTTTCGCGGCTGACGCAAGCCAGCGCAATCATTTTCTTTAGCGTGGGCGACCACGTCGTCGATGTGGCTTTGCCTACTTGACGGCCGCCACGATACACCGGCACAGCCACACGCGACGCCATGCTTGGCACTTGCGGCGCCATCTTCAGTTTGTCGTAGAGCGCCTCGACTTCGTTCCAATTGATCTCCAGGCCGACGAGAGCGCGTTCCGGGCCCTTCATGGCTTCTTGCGCCAGCGCCTCGCGCCCAACGAAATTCTCTTTCTTCAAGTCCACCAACTTGCCCAAGCCGATTTCGGCGGGACAATATTTCTGCGAATCGATCAGAGCTTTTTTGCTCGAAATGTAATCCACTTCGATTAAAATCAGGCCTGCTTCGATTCGCGCGATGTCCAACGCGATCATTCCTGCGGGATGAATATCAAACGCTTTGCCCTTGGCGACCAGCGCATCCCACACTTTGATCGCGTCCCGCCAAGGCATCCACACTTCGAATCCCAGATCGCCGGTGTATCCGGTGCGAGAAATGTCCACAGGTACCCCGGCAATTTTTCCATGCGTCACGCGAAAATATTTCAGGTTCGTGATGTTCGCATCCGCCGTCTCGTGCAGCACTTTTCCAGACATCGGCCCTTGCAGCGCCAGCGCCGCCGTCTGCTCCGAAATGTCTTCAATCGTCACGTCCAGCGCCAGAGCATTTTGCTGAAACCACCGCAGGCTTGGGTCCGCCGCTGTCCACCGATACTCGTTTTCTCCCAGCCGGGTGATTGTTCCGTCGTCAATCACTTTTCCTTCTGGATCGCACCAGCAGCAGTAAATGACCTGATCGACAGCGACTTTATTGATGTCGCGCGCAATCACGCGGTTGACGAACTTGGTGGCGTCGAGGCCGGTCACGCGATATTTGAAGAGCGGAGAAATATCGATCAGCGCCGCGGAATTGCGAATAGCGTTGTATTCGTGCTCGTGGTGCATTTCATAAACGCTGACCGTGTAATAGCCCGACCATTCGCGGTAGTTCAGGCTTTCGCACAGCGCCAGTGTTCTTTCATGGAACGCGGTTCCGACGGGCAAGAATCCTCCTGATGCATACGCGGCAGACACGCCACAAAGACACTGGATTATAGGTGCGAACTCGCCACGCTCGCAAGGATGGTCCATGCCTGCACTTTTGAGACTGCGGTCGCTGCTTTCCGCCGCAGGAGTCTGCCGAAAATTCCATGGTGACGGCGTACGTCGCTTTACAGCGGTCGAAGCTGGCCCTATAGTCATCTGACGCCCAGTTTCAGACTCGGCATGCGAAAAATCCATCTCATTCGAACCGCACTGATTCCCTGCCTGCTTTTATTCAGTGCGAATTTTTGCGCGGCAGAAGACATTAAAAAGATTCATCCCACTGGCTACGTGAGTGATCTGGCCGGAGTGATCAGCCCGGATGCGAAAATCAGACTCGAAGCTTTGTGCACGGAGGTGGAGCAGAAAACCGGCGCCCAGATGGCGATCGTGACGGTTCAATCGCTCGAGGGCGAAAGCGTAGAGAATTATGCGGTAGACCTCTTCAAGCAGCTTGGCGTCGGAAGTAAAAAAGACAATCGCGGCGTGTTGCTTATTGTCGCACCCAACGAGCGCAAATATCGCATCGAAGTGGGCTATGGGCTTGAGCCGGTTATCAACGATGCGCGCGCGGGAGATGCCGGACGCGCCATGGTTCCCTACCTCCGGCAACGCGATTACGGCAAGGCAGCCGAGGTTGGAGCTTGGCAGTTGGCCAAATACATTGCGGATGATGCCGGTGTAGCGCTAAGCGGCCAGCCACCGGCCGTGCGCATTCGAAACCGCGGAGATGACCGTGCGAATCTGGGAGTCTTCTTTTTACTCGGCCTGATTGTATTCTTTGTGCTGATCGGCAGCCTTTCTTCCCGCGGCGGTGGCAGTCGCGGTGGCGGATCGGGCGGAAGCGGCTTCCTCTGGTTTCTGCTCGGAATGCTTGCGGACAGCGCGGGGAGGCGCTCGAATGGCGGCTGGGGTGGCGGAGGTTTCGGCGGAGGCGGGAGCGCGGGTGGCGGCGGATTCGGGGGATTTGGCGGCGGCAGCAGCGGAGGCGGAGGCGCCTCAGGAGGCTGGTAGCGCTGGCAGAAAGGAACGGATGCGAAATGCTTTCGACGGAAACGAAACTGGCGGAACTGGTCAGGAGGCTGAAGGAATTTGCGGGGGCGAATCTCGAATCCGTTATCTTGTTCGGGTCCGCGGCACGTGGGGATTTTCGCGCAGAACACTCCGATCTTAACGTGGCTTGCATCCTTCATTCACTGAATGTCGAGGAGTTGGGACGCCTCGCACACGTGGTGAAATGGTGGTGCTTCGAACAGAAAGAACCCGCGCCTCTTTTCTTCACGAGAGACGAGCTGAAGCATGCGGCGGATGTCTTCGCCATCGAAATTCTGGATATGAAGCACGGACGCCGAGTGCTTTATGGCGCAGACGTCGTAGCGGAAACCGAGGTGCCGATGAATCTCCATCGTGTGCAGATCGAACATGACTTGCGCACGACGCTGCTGAAGTTGCGGCAACACTATCTGCGCGCGCCGGGGAATTCGAAAGAACTTGCGCCGGTGCTGCGCAAATCGTTTTCCTCAGTGCTGACGCTGTTGCGCCACGTGGTGATTGCCTTTGGAGAGGAGCCACCGGTGGCCGCGCATGATATTGTTGCGCGAACGGCGGCGCTGACGGGCTCAAACACCGCGGCGTTTGAGCCTCTGCTGAGACTGCGCGAGGCGGGCGAGTTTCACGGTGAAATTGTTCCGGTCTACGGCGCGTATTTAAAAGCACTGGAGAAAACCGTGGACGCACTGGAACATCACTTTCCCAAGCGGGAATGGCGGCGCGTGAAGAATGCACATTCGTAAATTCAACTGAGTCGAGGCGAAGATGAAAATAGCTCTGATCATTCTCGTTGTTTTGGTGATCGTTGTGCTCATGCTAGGGAGTTCGTTTGTCAGCATCAGGAATCAGATGGTAGTGAAGCGCGAGGCGGTGAACGCCGCATGGGCCCAAGTGGACGTGGTCCTGCAACGGCGAGCCGACTTGATCCCCAATCTGGTGGAGACGGTGAAAGGCTTTGCGGCGCAAGAACAAACCGTCTTCGGTGATATCGCCAAGGCGCGCTCCGCCCTGCTTAGCGCGCATTCTCCTGCTGACAAAATAGCAGCAAACGGGCAACTGGATTCTGCTTTGGGGCGCTTGCTCGTCGTCGTTGAAAATTATCCGCAGCTAAAATCCAACGAAAACTTTTTGCGCCTGCAGGACGAGCTGGCAGGCACGGAAAATCGCATCGCTATCGAGCGGCGCCGTTACAACGAGACCGTCCAAGATTACAATACGTTTATTTCGCTTTTCCCCAACAGCCTGGTGGCGGGCATGAGCGGGTTTTCACACGGAACGACGCGTACTTCAAAACCGAAGAAGGCGCGCGGCAAGTCCCCAAAGTTAATTTCGAAAAGCCGAACGCGCCGGCGGCAGCGCCGCAACCAGCGCCTGCAAAGCCCTGAAGTTTTGCCTTGGCAAGCCGCACATTTCAAGGGAGTGCGAGTTGCTTGCGGATTTCCGCGACGATTTGCTCCGGAGACTGCGCTGCGTCGATCGTGATGGCATCGTCGGGCTCCTCAAGATCGGCGAATTGGCCGGCGAGGATGCCTTCGCCGGCGAAATGGCCGTGGCGCTGGCGGATTCTTTCGGCGAAAAGTGCGTAATCCCCTTTTAGATAAACAATTTTAACTTCGGGGCTGGGGCGAAGCTCCTCGCGATAGGCGCGCTTGAGGGCCGAGCAAGCGAGGACGACGTTTTTGCCGGCGGCGATCCATTCCAGGATGGCTTTGCGCATGGCTGCCAGCCAAGGAGCGCGGTCGGCGTCATTGAGCGGGATACCTTTAGACATTTTTTCGATGTTGGCGGGCGGATGGAAGGAGTCGGCGTCGGCGAATTGCCAGTTGAGCTGCGCTGCGAGCATGGCGCCGATGGTGGTTTTGCCGGAACCAGTTGGGCCCATGATGATGACGACCACAATTCCCTTTCGTTGAAACTTACCGTCAGACTTGGCCGAGGAATTCGCCGAGCAGCATATGAAAATGGTGAACGCCGTTTTCACGCTTGACGGAGTAACGTCCGCGGTCGTACGTCGAAGAGCGCAAACCGCGCTGAACGTTTTCGCAAAGGCCGATATCTTCCTGCTGCACTTGGTCGCTGAAGGCCACGGCGCGTTTGATGCGTTCCTGATTTTTCGCCGAACTCACATCGTGGAAAAACCACTCGAAGATGGTCAGCGTCTTTTCATGAGAAAGAGGAACGATGACGTTCGTCGAAATGTTGCCGGGATATATGTTGAGCATCAGGTTCGGAAAAATCCAAAAATACAACGCTTCTTGGAGGCCGGCACCAGGTGCGTACATGCGCTCGCCCGTGTCACCTTCTTTCATGGCGCGAATGGGCGCGAACTGCTGTGAATAATAGCGGAAGGTATCGGTGCGATACTGCGCGTAATCGATTTCTTTCATCAAGCCGGGATGGGCGATGGGGATGTGATAGCCCTCGAGATAGTTGTCCACGTAAACTTTCCAGTTGCAATCGATGACGTAGTCGCGGCGCTCGGCAAACTGCAAACCTTCGAATTGGAAACCGCGCGCCTGCTGGGGAATTTGACCGAGGTAAGTGGGGAGCGGCTCGGCTTTCAGATCGAAATTCACGAAGATGAACTGTTCCCAGGTTTCGCAGCGAAGAGGGACCATGCCCATGGTGCTACGGTCGAAGAATTCAACGCCTTCGACGTCGGGCGTGCCAATCAGACGGCCATCCAACGTGTAGGTCCAACCATGATACTGGCAGCGGAGGACGTTCTTGCAGCCGCTGCCGAGCGCGATAGGTCCGGCACGATGGCGGCAAACGTTGCTGAAGGCGCGCAACTCACGGTGCTTGTCGCGAACGACGATGATGGGCTCGGCGGCGACGTCGGCGGTGAAGAAACTCTCGGGATCAGAGATGGTGCGCATCACGCCGTCTACTTCGCCACATGACTGGCTCAGCGTTCCAACGAGTTGCCAGGTGCGCTGGAAAATGCGCGACTTCTCAATTTCGAGGATGGCGGGATCGGTGTAAAACCGCGACGCGAGCGTCTGCGCACACTCGATTTGCTCGTGGACGTCGAGATGGAGAGGTTTTGTTTGCATGAGTCGTTAGAAGTTCAAAGTTGAAAGTTACAAATTCAAAAGACTGCCTCTATTTTTTGTTACTTCGCGGAGACCTGTCTTCTGCCCTGGCGTTTTGTAGCTGTCGGAAAAGCGGGAGCCAGCTCCTGCACTCCACATTAAAACTTGCGGGTTTCCTGGCGCGACCAGCGCTCGACGACGATTTTGGATTCGGTAAAGAATTCGACGGCGTCCCGTCCCTGGCCGTGGAGGATCCCAAAGAAACTCTCTTTCCATCCGCTGAAAGGGAAATACGCCATCGGCGCAGCGACGCCGATATTGATCCCGATATTCCCGGCGGGGGCTTCGTAGCGGAATTTGCGCGCGGCGGAGCCGCTTGTTGTAAAGAGCGAGGCCTGGTTTCCGTATGGGCTGCGGCGTAGAAATTCCATGGCCTCATCAACGGAATTGGCATGAATCAGGCTGAGCACGGGGCCGAAGATTTCCGTATTGGCAATCTGGCTGGTAGGCGGCAGACCATCGAGAATTGTAGGCGTCAGGAAGTTTCCTGATTCGTATTTCGGGATTTTGGTGTTGCGCCCATCGAGGATAGCTTTCGCGCCTTCGCTCACGCCCGTGGAGACAAGCGACTCGATCCGCTGCTTACTCTCTTTGGTGATGACCGGGCCCATTTGAACGCCTGAGTCGAGGCCATTGCCAACGCGGATCGAAGAAGCGGCGTGCGCGATGGAATCACGGAACGTTTTTTGCGCTTCGCCGATGGTAACGGCAACGGAAACCGCAAGGCAGCGCTGTCCCGCGCAGCCAAACGCGCTGTCACTAATGATTTGCGTGGCGAGTTCCATATCCGCGTCCGGCAAGACAATGACGTGATTTTTTGCGCCGCCCTGGCACTGCATGCGCTTGCCGCTGGCGGCAGAACGCGTGTAGACGTGCTTTGCAACCGGAGTAGAACCGACAAAACTGATAGCGCGCACTTGCGGATGATCGCAAAGCGCGTTGACCACTTCTTTCCCGCCGTTGACGAGATTCACGACTCCTTTGGGCAGACCGGTCTTCTCCAAAAGCTCGAAAGCGCGGTGCATGGAGAGGGGAACACGCTCGGAGGGCTTCAGGATGAATGTATTTCCGCACGCGATGGCGTACGGGAGAAACCAGTACGAAACCATCGCGGGGAAGTTGAACGGCACGATGGCGGCGACGACTCCAAGCGGCTGGCGAATTTGCATTTCATCCACACCGGGCGTCACGTCTTCAAGGTTGTAGCCCTGCATCATCATGGGGATGCCGCAAGCCACTTCGACGTTTTCGATGGCGCGGCGGAGTTCGGCACGGGCTTCGGGAAAGGTCTTGCCGTTCTCGATGGTGATGACGCGAGCGAGATCGTCGAGATTTTCTTCGAGAAGATTTTTCAGCTTGAACAGATATTGAACGCGCTCGCCGGGAGGCGTTCTGCGCCAAGCCGGGAAAGCATGGGCAGCGGCTTGGACGGCAGCGTCCACGTCAGCGGAAGTCGAAAGGGGAGTGCGCGCGAGGAGTTCCGCGGTCGCAGGATTGGTGACGTCAAAGTACTCGTTTGCGGTGGAGCGGCGCCAAGCGCCATTCACATAGTTCTGAAGATCGGTCACCTGGGTGGTTACGGCACTGCTCATACTCAGCTCCTTGGCCTCTTCGTGGATAGCGGGAAGCGTCCCGCGGGGCCAACTCGATGAAGAATTGGATCAATGTAGTCTACCAAGAAACATGGAAGAGGTGACGCGAATCGCGAGAAAGACGAAACCTCACCGTCGTTGCCGAGGCGACTCCAGTGCTGGCACTACTTATCGCTGGCGGCGAGGGCTTCGTAAGCGGCGCCGAGGAGCGGCGCGGATTCGTTGAGGACGATGGAGACGGGGATATTGCTGAGGAGACCCTCGAACTTCCATTTGTCCTTGAAAGCGTGAAAGAAGGTGCCGTCCTTCATTTTTTCGAGGATTTTGACGGCGATACCGCCTGCAACGTAAACGCCACCGAGCGCCAGAACTTTCAGCGCGAGATTTCCGGCCTCGGCGCCATAAATGGCGGTCCAGAGATCCAAAGTGTCCGAGCATACACGGCAAGACTTGTCCAGGCCACGGCGCGTGATTTCCGGGGCGGGATCGGCGTCTGGGTCTTCAAACGTGGGGTGTATGACTTTTGGCGAGAGAAATTCGTGAAGGGTGCGGAAGCCGCGGCCGGAGAGAATGAGCTCCCAGCTTACCTGAGGATAACGTCGGCGCATGAAGCGCAGCAGTTCGATCTGCTGCTCGGTGTGCGGCGCGAAATCCGAATGCCCGCCTTCGGATGGCACAACGCGATAGCGGCCGCCGTCCCACACCAGAAACGACTGGCCGAGGCCGGTACCTGCCGCAATTAATGCACGCGTTCCGCCCGGCTCCGGTTTCCCTTGATTGAGGACGCAGAAATCTTCAGGCGGAAGATGCTCGATGCTGTGTCCCGTGGCGCCAAGGTCATTCAACAGAACGACGTGCGGAACATCCAGCTCTTTAATGAGACTGGCCGTATCAACGATCCACGGAAGATTCGTGGCTCTCACGGTGCCATTGATCACCGGACCGGCGATTCCGAAACCGGCGGCGACGATGCTTTCCTTCCCCAGATGATCGGTGGCTTGGCGCGAGAATTCCTTGACGATGCGCTCGAATTGCGCGAACTCCTTGCTAGCAAAGCGCTGCTTGAAGACGGGCGTGAGCGTGCCGCCTTTTTCCGAGAAAAGCGCAAGATTACACTTCGTCCCCCCAACGTCCCCTGCAAGGATCAAGTGTTTCCTCCCCCAAATCTCCTGAATCGATTTAATGAGCCAATTGTAGCATCTATGGGTTGTACCACTGTCTGCCGTCACGTTCGAGCAGAAGATCAGATTCTCTCGGCCCCCAACTTCCCGCGGCGTATTGTGGCACGGTGGCGCTCTTGGCGGCGCTCCAGACGTCGAGAATGGGATCCACCAGCGCCCAGGCTGCTTCGACGCTGTCGCCGCGATCGAAGAGCGTGGCGTCACCGCGAACACAGTCGTTCAGGAGCGTGGCGTAGGCGCTGCGCGAGGTGTCTCCGAAACCTTCCTTATAACTGAAATTCATCGTGACGTTGCCAATGCTCATTTCGGTACCCGGGCGTTTGGCCCCAAAGGAAACGGAAATGCCTTCATCGGGCTGGATATTCAAGATAAGGCGGTTGGGTTCGACTTCACGCTCGCGGAAAACCATGTGCGGCGCACGACGGAACTCAATCATGATCTCCGTGGTGCGCTTGGCGAGACGCTTGCCGGTGCGAAGATAAAATGGGACGCCGGCCCAGCGCCAGTTGTCGATCAAGAGTTTGCCGGCGACAAAGGTCTCGGTCTTGGAGGTCGGCTTCACATTCGGCTCTTCGCGGTAGCCGGGCACCGGTTTATCGCCGAGTTTTCCGGGAGCGTATTGTCCGCGAACCACAGCTTGCGCCACCATTTCCAGATTGAAGGGGCGGATGGACTGCAGCACCTTCAGTTTTTCATTGCGCACGGCGTTGGCATCGAAGGACGCGGGCGGTTCAACTGCTACAAGAGATGTTAATTGCAGAACGTGGCTTTGAATCATGTCGCGAAGCGCGCCCGCGGTTTCGTAAAAACCGCCGCGGCGCTCGACGCCGAGCGTTTCCGAGGCAGTGATTTGCACGTGATCGACGTAGTTGCGGTTCCAAAGCGGCTCAAAAATCCCGTTGCCAAAGCGCAGCACAAGCAGGTTCTGCACCGTGTCCTTGCCCAGGTAGTGATCGATGCGGTAGATCTGTTTTTCATCGAAAACATTGAGGACAATCTGGTTGAGAGTCTTGGCTGAAGCCAGATCCCGCCCAAACGGTTTCTCAATGATGATGCGCACCCAGGAGTTCGGCGAGCATGGGCGGGCGAGTCCCGCGCGGCCAAGCTGTTCGACGATGTCTGGATAGACCTCTGGCGGAGTGGAGAGATAGAAGAGCCGGTTGCCGCAAAGGTTTTTGGCAGCTTCCAACTCCGCGAGGCGCTTGGCGAGCTGCGTGTACGCTTCCGGGTTGGCGTAATCCCCGGGAGTGTAATGAAGGTTTGCGGCGAACTCGTCCCACTGTTTGGGGTCGATGGGACCGACTTCGGAGATGCTCTTGGCTGCATCGCTGAGGGAGGTACGAAAGGCATCTTCGGACATGGACGTACGCGCAAAGCCCAGGATGGCGTAACGCGGTCCCAGCGCGTTGTGAATCGCCAGGTCGTACATCGCGGGGATGACTTTGCGCTTGGCGAGGTCTCCCGAGGCGCCGAAGAGAACCACGGTGCAGGGCTCGACCACGCCTCCGTACGCTGAACCCGAACGACCCGAATCGCCGGCCATCGTTACACCCTCCGCGAAGTTGCGCCTTGCTCAGTCGCCTAATGCAGCGCTCAAAACTATACCTCAACCCCATATTTTCCAAACTCGGAACGCAATTGTTCCGCGTTCTGATGTTGGATGGTGTTCATTCCCAGACGCTGCGGGCTCTCGAGGTTGAGAGGCCGATCGTCAATGAAAAGGCACTTCTCCGGTGCACGCTGGGTAACTTCCAGCGCGATGCGAAAGATAGTCTCTTCTGGCTTGCGGGAGCGAACATAACAGGAGCTGAAGAAAACGAGGAAATTCCTTCGAAGGTCGAAGGCTTCAATGCGGTACTGGTTGAGTTCCAATGGTTCATTGTTGATGGCGCCGACAAAATATTTTCCGGAGCGCGAGACTTTGTCCAGGATGGCGCGCGTATCCGGATATTCCTTGGACTGCGCGAACATGAAGGCGGTGAACTCTTCGCGCGTGAAGCTACGCGAACGATAGAACAATGTGCGGTCGAGATATTCGTTCAAAGTGATTTGTCCTGTGTCGAAGGCCGGAGATATTCGTTCAAAGTGATTTGTCCTGTGTCGAAGGCCGGGAAAGAGAGATCGTGGCGGTCTTGAAATTCTTCCCAATCGAGGTGAAAAGTGTTGGCGGCCTCTTTCCGTGAGCAACGATCCCAGCCATTTGTCAGAATAACGCCGCCGATGTCCCAGAACAGCGTGGTGATTTCCGCCAAGGGCGCAGCTCCTCTGATCTTCGCGATACTGTCGCGCCCCAATCATTCGATGAAGCGCAAACGTGGAACGATGCAAAATATGGCGCGCCGATGCCACTCTTCCGGGGGCGCGTTGTTGAGGATGGCTTCCAACTGCCTCAAGCCAGATGCGGCTCCACCCGTCAGGTGCCATCGTATTACGGTCCCCGCCGGCAGCCAAGAGCGCAGCTAGGAATTTCGCCGGGTTTGCAGTAAGGTGA
>WNFJ01205721.1_pt4 | contig 11590 bp, 13 predicted proteins | sample 5400461 | NCBI WGS metagenome assembly WNFJ01 (sample SAMN13153349, study PRJNA577476) | soil metagenome | isolation source: 115 cm saprolite on Douglas fir-dominated hillslope | place: USA:California | collected 2013-09-17 | reverse complement strand
CGAGTATGCGCGTTGCCGTCGAACCGGGACCTGCGCAGGCGGCTGGAATGCAAACCGGCGATCGCGTGCTCGAAGTCAACGGGAAGCCCATCCACAATTGGGCGGAGCTGAAGGCCTCGGTGAGCGCTCATCCCGGCGAGCCGATCGAGATTGAGATCGAGCGCGGCGCGCAGACGCTTCACAAAACAGTCACTCCCGCCGCGAAGGGGGAAAAAGACGAGGGCCGAATTCAGGTGCGGCCGACGACCCACGTCGAACCGGTGGGCTTCGCCGAGGCGGCCAAGATGAGCGTCATCGCCCCTCCGCTGTTCGTTTACGAAAACGTGCGCGCGGTCGGCCGAGTTCTCACGGGCAAAGAAAAGCTCGTGCTAAACGGCCCCGTCGGTATCGTGAAGGAAACGGCTAGGCAGGCGAAGACCGGCGCAGGGGTGCTGTTGCAATTCTTGGGAATGCTGAGCGCGTACCTGGGAGCGTTCAACCTGCTTCCCTTCCCGGCCCTCGACGGAGGGCGCCTGCTCTTCCTGGGCGCGGAGGCAGTGTCACGCCGCAGGCCGGACGCCAAAATTGAAGCGCGAGTGCACGCGATTGGTCTGGTGATGCTGCTCACGCTCATCGCGTTCGTAACGTACGCCGACGTGATCTCGAAGTAGAGAGTCAAGAGCCAGCCGGTTTGAGCCGCGCGGTCATTTCGGCGCCGAGTTGCGCGGCGCGCTTGGTAGCGACTTCTACCGCATCGATCAGCGTTTTTCGCAGCGCGCCGCTTTCGAGGGTGTGAAGCCCTGCGATCGCGGTGCCCCCAGGGCTCGTCACCATGTCTTTGAGTCGGCCGGGGTGCTCGCCGGTTTCGAGGAGCAGCTTTGCCGAGCCGAATACGGTTTGCGCGGCAAGAAGCAGCGCTGTGTCGCGGTGCAGGCCTACTTTGACGCCGCCGTCGGCAAGAGCCTCGATGATCACCATCACGTAGGCGGGCCCGCTTCCGCTGAGCCCGGTCACCGCGTCGAGAAGAGCTTCGTCGAGCACCACCACCCGGCCGACGGCCTCGAAAAGTTCGCGTGCGATGCGCAGGTCGTCGTGCTGGGCGTGAGTGCCTCCCGCAATCGCCGTCGCCCCGGCTTGAACGGTGGCGGGGGTGTTCGGCATCGCTCGAACCACGCGCGACTCCTTTGGAAGACGTGCCTCGAGTGCTTCGATGGGGACCCCGGCGGCGACCGACACAATGAGCTGGTCGCGGCGCACGTCTTGCCCGACTTCGGTGAGCACGCGGTCAATCACTTGCGGTTTGACTGCGACCACGACTACGTCGCAGTCGCGGATGAGCGCATGGTTGTCCGTCGTCGTATGGATGGCGTGGCTTGCACGCAACTGATCGAGCCGTTCGGCCTTCACGTCGCTCGCAAGAATGCGTTCGGGCGGCAGAACGCCCCCATGCAGGAGCCCCTTGATGAGAGCGCCGCTCATATTGCCGGCGCCAAGAAAGCCCAAACGTCTCGTTTTCATTTCAGCGTCCTCGCCGCGCCTGCAAGCGCGTCCGTAATCCAGCGCTCCGCGAGATCGCGAAGCGTCGAGTCGTCTTCGCCTAAGTCTTGCGCGAACTCTTCCAAGCGGGCCGCGAGCAGGGCCCGGCGTGCGATGCTCGGATCGTCCATGAGCGCGGCCGCCCAGGCAACGCGCAGCACCGCGGCTCGCGCCCGCGCGTCGAGGCCGTCATGCCGTTTCGCAAGGGTGATCGGCGCGCCCAGCCCGATGGAGGCCAGGGCTTCGTCTCTCCAGCGGCGAGGGATCATGAGCGCGCCGACGAGCGCTGCGAGTCGCACGCCTAGGCCAGGACATCGATCCGAGAGCACGAATCGGACGCAGTCGACCGCCGCGGCTCCGGCCTTGCTTCGGGCGTCCAGCTGGGCTTGGGCCTCGCGCCGCGCTTCCTCGACGTCGGCGGGGGCTGTGCCAATCTTGTGGGCTACGAGCTTGATCACATGCTCTTCGCGCGGGTCGATCCCGTCGCCCGCCGCGGCAAGCCAAGCCCCACGAACGATCGCCCACGCGATCGACGAGTCCATGTCGCCGTAGACGTCGAGCGTGTCGGCGCTGACGGGCGCTTCGGCGTTGAGAGCGATTGCGTCGGCTTCCGGCAAACCCAGAGCCGCGACCACGGCCGCGATCGTCGTCCGCTCCTCAGCGTTGAGTGGTCCGTCGGCGGCGAACACGGCGCGCAGGGCCCGCACCGCCAGCGATCCGTAGCGCCTTACACGAGTTACTTCCTTGTCGCTTGGCTTGCTTGAGAACAAGCTGCGCAAGCCGCGGGCGCCGACTTCGAGCGTTACCTTCTCGCGCACGACCTGCATCATCGGCAAGCTGGCCGGTGGCGATACGGGCGCCAAGGCGCGCGCCATCTCGGCAAGCCAAGGTTCGAATTGATCGGCCGTCACGCAGGGTTGCCCGAGTAGGGCTGCCGTGTAGGCCGCCGCGCGCCGCGTCGTCAGGCCTTCGAGTGCTTCTTTGGGATCGGCTTCTTCGGTCGCGAAGACGAAAATCGCGTCTCCGCAGAGCACCCGAACCAGGCGCTCCAGGGCGGAGGATGCAGATTGCGCAGTGGCATCCGGCATGGGGGCTCGCGGACGGTAGCCTACTCTCCGCGGTACGCACACTGGACGAAAAGTTGCCTCGCCGCTCGCTCTAGCGCGACAGATGAGGGATGCGCTCTCCCAGGTTTGTTGTTTCGGGTCGCCCCAGGTTTGTCGTTTCGGGTCCCGGCCCGAAACGCTGGGGAGTCGCTGTCTTCACGGCGGTCGCGTCGGGGCTCTTGGGTTGCATGCAAATTGGTACCGGCACGGGGCCCGGAGCGGGAGGGGGTGTGGCACAGGCCGCCGCTCCTTCTTCGTCGAGCGACGGCGGATCCACAAAAGTCCCGAGCGGGACCAACTGCCTGCAGGATGGCAACGGGGAGGTGCTGCTCTGCGAGCAGATTGATCTCTGTCCGGGAGTTAGCGTCGAGCCGGGCCTCTATCCCGATTGCGGCTTTCGCATCCGCTTGGGGCTGGCCCTCGACATCGAATGCGTTTGCGGCGACTTGCTCTGTCCGGTCGGCATTCCACAAACCTGCGATCAGGCCAAGACTCTTCTCGGCGCGCAGAGTAGCTTGGTCGTTTGCGAGCAGGCGTCGCTCGGCCGGTGCGTTCCGCTGTCGACTCAAGATGCTGGCCGCGCGAACACTTGCGACACGCAATGCCGGACCGATTGCGCGGGAGCACCGGCGTGTCTCACGTTTTGCGGCTGCTGAAGGGGCGGGCGCAAGGCCAGGCTGGCCTCAGGCTAGGCCTAGTCAGTACTGACGTGGGCTTCGAACAAATGAGTATGGACCTGGGACCGCACTCCTACTAGAGCCAGCACCATGGGGCGGATAGAGCACGTCGTTATCTTCGTCAAAGAGAACCACACCTTCGACAACTACTTCGGGACGCTGGCGGGCGTAGAGGGCTACCAGCTCTCGCACGCGCCGAACCCGCCCCACGATGATCCAAACCACCGACACGAGGCATGGATGGCGCGCCAGAGCGACGTCCAGCATCAGCTTCAGTACCGCGAGGAGGACATCCCGGCGTACTTCGCGCTCGCGCGGCAATACACACTCTGCGATCGCTACTTCTCGGAGGTCGCTGGGCCGTCGACGCCGAACCACCTCATGCTCATCTGCGCAGACGCGCCGATCATCAGCAATCCGAAGAACCACTACCGGCCCAACGCGAGCGCGGCTTACACCCTGAAGTCACTACCTGCCGCGCTCGAGGCCAAGGGGCTCTCATGGGGCAACTACGGCGGCTACGCGTTCAAGTACGTCCGTGAGCTCGAGAAAAGCCCATCCAACAAGACCACGCCGCAGTTCGCGAAGGATGCGGCCGCGGGCAAGCTGCCCACGGTATCGTGGGTGTATGCTGAGGGCGCTGCGGCGGCCGGCCTGAGCGAGCATCCTCTCCAGAACATTACCGACGGCATGAACTGGACGGTCTCGCAGATCGACGCCGTCGTGAAGGGTGGCCTCTGGGGGAAGACCGCCATCTTCGTGACGTGGGACGACTGGGGTGGTTGGTTCGATCACGTCGTCCCGCCCGTCAAGGAGCTTTGGGATCCGAAGATGGCGCAGAACCCGCTCGAGGCGTTTCCGCAGTTCAAGGGCGAGCCGTTTCGGAACGGGTCGCGCGTCCCATGCCTCGTGCTCGGCGGTTATGCGAAGCGAGGTTACGTCTCGAAGAAAGAGCACTCGCACATCAGCCTCGTGAAGTTCTGCGAGACGACGTTCGGCATTGCCCCATTCAACAAGCGCGACGCCGATCCGTCGATCGACGACATGGCCGACTGCTTTGACCTAGCCGGCAATCCGGGTCCGCCCCCGAACTTGGCGGGGCTGCCCGCAGCTCCGGCCGGGCCAGGGGGTGGTGGCACGCCAGTGAAGCCATCGAAAACGCCCCGAAAGACACCCGGGAAGAAACCAGTGAAGACACCGGCGAAAACGCCCCGAAAGACACCCGCGAAGAAGCCAGCGAAGAAGCCGGCCAAACCCCGCGCGCCGAAGAAGGGCAAGCCGCGCGGTAAGTAAGCGGTTAGGCCAGGTTTGGTCGTGAGCAGGCGAGTCGCCGATGCGCGTCGACTGATTCTGCGCCTCCTGCGGGGGCTCACTACGCACGACGCATTCCGATCGGCCGCGGCCGTGGCCTTCTGGGCATTTCTGAGCATCGTGCCGCTGCTCGTGATGGTGGGTTTTCTGGTCGGACAGGTCGCCCGGCGCAAGGGAGTAGACGAGCTTTTGGAGCCGCTGCTCGAGGTCATTCCCACCGTTTCGGAGGACATCGTGCGCGGCCAGCTCGAACGGCTCGGAGGGGGTGCCGGGGCTCCGCTAGCTCCTCTGGGCGTCATTGGTTATCTGTGGACGGCTTCTTCGGGTTTGCACAACCTGATGGACTTGTTCGAGACCATCGCGGCAGCCAAGCGCCGGGCGTATTGGAAGCAGCGGGTCATCGCGCTCAGCTGGGTCGTGCTCGGTCTGGCCACGGCGTCCCTGCTTGCTTGGATCCTCGTTCGGCTCGACGTCGTTCTTGCCACGCACGAGCGCCCTGAAGCCGCACACGTGGCGTTGGTGGAGAGTGCAGCAAGCGCATCGCCGGCGCCCAGTCCAGCTGCTCACGGGCCCGATCGCGGCCGCGCGCCTCTGCGCACGCGACCTGTCTCGCCTAGTGGACCCGGCGCTGCCAGGCCGCGCGCTCGCAAAGCGTCGCCTTCACCTATCGTGACGCTCTTGGCGGCATTGTCCATGTCGGCCGTGGGAATGACATTCCTCGCGGGCTTCTACCGCTTCGCGGTCGAGCGCCCGCCGCGGCGTCGCCGGTACGTACTACCCGGAACGATTGCCGCAGTCGCGTGTTGGCTCATCGTGTCGTGGGGATTCGGCACGTACGTGGCTTCGACCGCAGATTACGCGCTTTACTATGGGAGCCTCGCGGCCGTAGCCGTGCTTCTTGTCTGGCTCTACCTAACGAGCTTGGCGCTCATCGTGGGGGCTCAAGTCAACGCGCTATTTGAGGACGACCGTGCTCCGCGGACATGATGCGACGCGCAACTAGACTAGATAGGGTGGCCCTTCAGAGACGCGGACCACGGCGCTGCGCGGCGCCCAGATAGCGTGGATCTCGATCGTGTCGTCGTCAGGACCGTGCCAGTAGTACACGTGACAGAGAGTCTTCTTCATCAGTACCCGCAGGATCTGCTTTCCCCGGGCGACTCGGTATCGCTGGCCGTGCGTTGGAAAATCAATGATGCGGCGAAGGGCTTGCTCGAACTCGTCGGTGAAAAGATCCGTCGCGTCGCGATTCTCTCGCCACCAAGCGTCTTTCGCTTCGAAATGACGCTGGGCCTCTTCAAGAACGACGATCTTCACGTCGCGCGCGATGTGCTTCGAGGAACTTCCAGGCGTCGATCATCCGACCGGCTTCCGAATCGTCGAGGGCTCGATCGAGCGAGGCGTGCAGTTCGGCCCGTTCCTCAGGGCTCAGGCTGTCCCCGTCGACGACGGCAACGTCGACCTCAGCCCCTTCGGGTAGATCGGTGGCCTCATCCAGAACGATGCGTCCATTGCGGACCTTTGCCCGGAGTGGCTGCATGTACACCATCGTAGCACTCGCAATGGGCCGCTACCCCAAATGGCCGAGGAACACGACACGGTTGGCCGAGGCTAGAGGGATCCGATCTTGCAACCGTCCGCGCGTGCCCGCGCAAGCGCATTGACGACCCAACTGGATCGCGCTGACCTGGAGTCAAGATGCGCCTCCGTTGCCGCTGCCCGCTTCGGCTTCGCGCAAGGACGCCGCCTCCGCCATGGGTGCAGCATCTGCGGAGGCGTCGCGTTCGGTCTGCCCGTCGTGACTGACTGCGCCGCCGCAGGACAGCACCCACAGACTCGTAACGGCGGTGCCCACCGGCCATCGCATGCTCGGGACTAAGCATGGGTCGTGCCGCCCTACAGGTCCATCGTTCATTGACGGTTTCGCGTACGCGACGTCTGCCACTTTGTGCCACCCGCGACGCGCGATGCGTTCGCGATCGCTGCTGCGGTTGAAGTTTGCAACACTTCCCGTTCATCAATCGGCTCCCGCCTCGGGCGTGACAACCGCGCACGCCGCCGTTTGGCACGTGCCGTTCTCGCACCACAGCCCGAAGGCGCAGGCCGCGGCGTCCACGCCGCACGGGCTACCGATACCGGGTGGTCCGGGTGGCAAAGGAGCGCAGATTCCGCCCGCACAGATTCCCGACATGCATCGAGGCCCGCCGGAGGTTATCCCGAGGGCACACGGTTGTCCGGCGGCGCGATTCGGGCGACAGATGCCGACAGTGCCCGCGTCGCCAACATCGCAGTATGCTCCGATTGCACACGGATCGCCGCTGGGGACGACATTGCACGGCTGTCCCTCAGGCACGCGCGCCACGCATTGTGAGGCGCTGATGCCGTTGCACGTCGCGAACGGCTCGCAGACACGAAGGCCGTTGGAAAAGAGCACGAGTTCGCAGGAAGCCCCCGCGTCCGGAGGCGGCCCGCAGGTCCCAGTCTGAGCATCGGCTCCGGCAGCGAGAATGCACTCCAGAGGCGGGTCGCACTGCATGCTCGGACCGCAGGGTGCGCCCTGGCCACTGCCACGCACCAGGAGCGGCGGAGCGACGCAGCGATTGGTTGTCCCTTTGTCACACACCTGATTGAGTGGACACGCGCCATCCGCGTTCAAGCAGTTGTCGTTTGGACCAAGCGTCCGAGCGCAATACCCGCAACCGCCCGGTGCGTCGCCCAGGCACGCGAAAGTTTCACATTGGGAATTGTAATGGCAACGTTGCCCGGGCTTTACAGTCCCGGGCGTTTGGCACGGAAGACCGACCCCGGCGTTGAAGTCATCGCACCCCTGTGCGAGCACTGCGGCTGCGCACGCCTCGGCCACGGCAGCCGTTCGAGTGCTTCCCGGCGAAAACACAAAGTCGGGGCACAGGCTGGCGATGGACTTGCACGACGCCACGATCGACCAATCGAGATTTTGGCAATGGCCCTGGCGCTCGCAGAACGCTTGAACGTAGTGTTCGCACGCGGTCTTGGGATCCGATGCGGCAGCGTCCAGTGTTCCGGTGCCGCCATCCTCGCTTGCGTTTTGGCTTTGGCCGCTCGCCCCGCCGCCGCTCGCGCCACTCCCGGTTCCCGCGTTGCCAGACGCTCCCGTCGCCATTCCGCTGCCGGCAGCGTCGGCAATCGCACCGGAACCACTGCCAGTGGCCGACGGCCCCCCGCAGCCGATGGCGAACCATACGATGGCAAGAACACGGGCCCGGGTCATGAGCGCCCCTTTCGACAAGTCTCTCCTGATGCCGGCGGCCAAGACAAGCACGCGACGCGCCAGACGCTTTTTCCCGATCGGCACCGAGCGATTCGCAGAGGTTGGGATGACAGCGACGTCAGGGCGGCGCCTGGTCGCGTCGGCCGGCGCCTCCCTGCGCGTCCTTCTCGGAACCCAGAGGCTCCCAGACTAGGCGGCTCGCGATTGCGGTGTCCGTATCTCTCTGGAAGACGCGACTCGTTCGAGCTCTATCACCGCCGCAGACAGGCCGTCGCGTGCGCGCACCCGCTTTCCCATTTGCGCTGCACGCTCGCGCACGCCGGGATCCCCAAGCGCATGCGCAATCCGGGAGGCGAGCTCCGGGGCCGAAAGCCTCGTGCGCTTCAACGACTTAGCTCCGATGCCCGCCTGCTCTACACAGTGGGCCCACCGAAACTGGTCCCACGCGTGGGGCACCACGATTTGCGGCACCCCGGCGCGCGTCGCCGCGGCGGTCGTCCCCGACCCGCCGTGATGAACGACCGCAGCCATGCGGGGGAAAAGCTTGGCGTGGGGCGCTGCTTCGATCGCCAGAACACGCTGGTCGGTGGCCCCGTGGCCTATTTTGGACCAACCAGCGCAGACGATCGCGCGCTGGCCGGCTGCAGCGACCGCATCGACGATCGCGCGGGTGGTGCGCTCGGGCTTGGTGTCCGGCATGCTGCCGAAGCCGACGTAGACAGGCGGACTGCCCGCGTCGAGAAAGGCCTCGATCTCGGGGCTGAGGGCGTGCTCCTCGTTCAAGTGCCATGAGCCGGTAGCCATGTGCCCCGCGCTCGCGATGTCCGCCGGTAGTGGCGCCAGGTCCGGATCGGCCGCGACGAGGGCCGCCCGCGCCATTTCGGTAACTACGTCGGCAATCGGCGGTAAGCCGAGGATCGCGCGCTGATCGTTCATCGCCTTGCGCATCAACCGATTGAAGACCCATCCGTAGGCGGCCCAGGACGCGCGATTCACCCAATGCGGCAACCTCTGCAGAGGAACAAGGGGCGGAGGGTGCGCCGCGGACGGGAGCAACTGGGGCGTGTAGGCGACGTACCGATACGGCACGCCCAGTGCGTCTGCCACAGACGATCCCGCAAGGAACAGAGAGGCGCCCACGATGAGGTCAGCGCCCTTCGCTTGGCCCAAGACTTCGAACTGGGCGCGGAGACTTCGACGCGCGTTGTCGCGGATGTAACGAAGAGTGTTGATTGGATTCGCGAGGACCTCGGCCTGTTCCCGAAAGACCTCTCGCACATCCCGGCCAAAGCCATGAAACGAGACGCCAAGACGCTCCGCCTCGCCGGCAAAGTCGGGTGTCGCAGCCAAGGCGACTTCATGTCCGCGAGCCTTGAGGGCGAGAGCTAGCGCCAGAAACGGCTGAACGTCCCCCCGGCTCCCCTCGGTCGCGAGAAAGAATCGCATCGCCTTCGGTAGAACGGCGCAATGCCCAAGAAGTTTCAGGGGCGGCGCGCGTCAGCCGCGCGCGAGCAGTGCGCTTGCGATTCGGCGCCACTCTTCGTCGTGAGCTCCGCTCGCAACCGGCTGCGCTGCCTGGCGATACCAATAGGCGGCGTTGCCCGAGTCGCCCTCCTTGCGATGAAGGTAGGCGTGGACCCAGGCGCCGTCCCGGGTCTTGTCATCTTGCGCAATCTGATGTGCGCCGTCCCAGTCGCCGCGTGCTTCCAGCACGAGCGCACGGAGCAATGGGGCCAAGCCAGGCGGGATCTCTCCGCGGGCTATTGCGGCCAATAGCTTCTCGACGGTCACGACATCTGTCGTGCGACGCAAGAGGGCAGGCCGTCAAGGGGGTCGCGGGCTCGAGGGTCGTCAGCGGGCATGTGAGCCCCTCGCGCCTGACGAAGTGTCGTCGTCGATTGACGAAACTTCGTCACGCTGGACGCTTGAACTTGTTGGCCTTTTCGGCGTGCGTGTCCTGCTTTCGAGCGGTCCGCCGCTTGCTCTCTCTCGGAGCAACATGACCGCGTCGTTGCCCGAATCCAATGTCGAAATCACGTGCACCCAAGCGTACCCTCGTACTCCTGCAGCCGGCCGATCGCGACGTCTTTCCAGGCACGGCGCGGTGGCTCGATGCATGGCCCGTCGACGAGCACTTCCACGTTCGGCACGGCCTGAGCGCCGATGTCGAGCGGGTAGCCCGCATTCTGACGGGCAACGCCGTTTGCCTCGTCTTCGGCGGCGGCGCGTCGCGCGGGTATGCGCACATCGGGGTTTTGCGTGCCTTCGAGGAACTTGGGATTCCTATCGATGCGGTTGGTGGCACCAGCATGGGCGCGGCCGTCGCCGCGGGGGCGGCGTTGGGGCTGACCTCGTCCAAGGTCATGACGGCGTGCACGCAGATCGCGCGCCGTGCGTTCGATCTCACATTGCCCGTCGTGTCGATCGCAGCTGGCAAGGGTCAGATGGACGGCATCCATCGCGTGGCCGGGAACTTGGACATCGAGGACCTTCGCACCACCTTTTTCTGCGTCTCGACGAACCTCACCCGCGCGGAGGAAGTCGTCCACAAGCGAGGGAAAATCGCCACCGCTGTGCGGGCTAGCATGGCTGTGCCGGGCCTCTTCCCGCCCGTTCCCTACAACGGCGACCTTCTCGTCGATGGCGGGCTCTCCAACAATGTTCCTGTCGACACGATGGCGTCTCTTCTGGGCGGGGCGGTCATCGCCGTTGACGTCATCCCCGAGGTCGACCTGCGGGCCGAAGGCGAGCTACCGATGCACCTTTCCGGTTGGGAAGTGGCGTGGCGGCGGCTCAATCCCTTGGCCGAAACGATCCGCATGCCGAACATCGCGAGCATTCTGCTTCGCAGCGTCACCACGGCGAGTCACGGTCTGCGCAGGGGCGGCCAATCGGCCAAGCTTGCTGCCCTTTATCTTCGTCCCAACGTGGATCACTGGAATCTGCTCGATTTCAAGTCTGCGGGACCCATCGCCGAGCAGGGTTACCGAGGAACGATCGATCGGATTCGAGCTTGGTGGCAAGAGCAGACCTTGCGAGCAGACCCGAGCCTGGTGGCGGCCGCACGGGCCTAAGGCGTGAAAACCGCCCCGGTCGCCGATCGGTTGCCCTGCCCGTCTTGCACGTAGAGCCACCATTGGGACTGCACGCCGGAAGAAAGCGCCTTGCCTTTGCCGTCAAAGTTGTACGTGACAGGCTGGCTTTGCGAGCTCGGTAAACCATAGATGTCCCAAAAGGTCATTCCGGAAATGAAGACCGATATCTCGTAGGTGTACAAGGCGGGCGCTGGCGATGGTGGTGTCCAAGTGAAACTCGGAATCACGCCGGCGCCCGACGTGTTTGGGACCAAGTTGGTTGCCAGCGCGACGACACCCGTAATCGAGGCCGACAGAGTCTCCGTGGTGCCGTCCGAATAGGTGACCGTCATCGAGTCTGAATCGTTGACGAGCGGGGCGACCGCGCCAATGCCGAACCAATCGACACCAAGACTCGCGCGCTGGTCGTTCAGCCGGACGCCGAGGTCGTAGGGCACGTTCGTGCCGACGTTCGTTCCTGTGCCCAGCACTGCTTTGGTTACGAGCTTGAGGCCCGACGCCGCGCTGAAGTTGAGGGCGTAGAATTCGGGGCTTCCCGGGTTGAGCTGATGGTCGGTCGCAATGCTGGCAACGCCGTTCGCACCCGGGAGAACTGTGGGGGGTGCCGTGGTGTCGCCCGAGACCGTGAATCCGCCG
>WNFJ01213924.1_pt1 | contig 11591 bp, 6 predicted proteins | sample 5400461 | NCBI WGS metagenome assembly WNFJ01 (sample SAMN13153349, study PRJNA577476) | soil metagenome | isolation source: 115 cm saprolite on Douglas fir-dominated hillslope | place: USA:California | collected 2013-09-17 | reverse complement strand
CTCGTGACCGCCGCCGTCAGGTTGTAGAGCCCAGGCGCCAACCCCGGCAGGACCCTGGCCTGGAAGGTGAGCCGCAGGAGCCCGGGCGCCCCATTGCTCGCCCCCGGGATATCCCACGACGCCCAGATCGGCAGCAGGCTGTTGCCGGGCGGATCGATCTGCGACACCCGGACGCTGTTGCCTTCGTAGGCGATCGTCTGCGCGTAAAGAAAGCCGGGGGCGAGGCTGACCGACACCGCCACGCCCTTCGCGACCGCCGAGCCGACATTGGCGACCGAGATCACGTAGCTTGCCACGCTGCCAGTCATCACCTGGCCGGTCGCGGCCGCGGCGGTCAGGATCAGCGACGGTCGCGGCTCGACGATGAGTGCGACAGGATCACCCTGGTCGATTCTCGCCGCCGACGCCGTCGTGATCTTGACCTGGTTCTTGTAATCGCCGGGGTTCAACGCCACCTGCACCTTGAAGCTCAGGATCAACGCGCTGACCGTGTTGCCGTTGCCAGCGGGAATCGTAAACGTGCCCCACGACGGATTGCCTTGCGCCGCCGGCTCGCTGGTGTCGGTGCGGATCGCATTGCCCCCGAGCGTCGTGAACGAGTAGTAATGAAAACCGGCGGGCAGGACGTCTTCGACTTGCAGCCCGCGAGCCGGGCCGGCGCCGGTATTGCGGATCGAGAGGGTGATCCCGGTGAAGACGCCGGGCGAGAGATGGCCCTTGTGGTCAGCGCCGCTCGGGGCATCCGTGCTCTGCGTGATGACCAACCGAGCGCCTTCGCCCGGACCGCAGGCGGCGGGCGCCAGCGAGCCGAGCAGCAGCAGACTAAGGGCGAGAGCCCGGCCCAGCCGGGCGTTTGAGACGTTTTTTCCGAGTACCTTTGGCTCCATGAGGATTCGTTCGTGGAAGCGGGATCCCGCATTCGCCCAGCAACCGCACCAGCAGGCCCATCGGCATCCCAACGACGTTGTCGTAAGGCCCGCGGATCGATCTGACCAAGCGGTGGCCCTCGCCCTGTATAGCGTAGGCACCGGCCTTATCCTGCGCCTCGCCCGTCCCCACGTACGCTTCGATCTCGCCGGCCGAAAGTTCACGCATCGTGACATCTGTCCGCGAGATCCCGTGAGCCTGACATCCGGAGTGTCCGTCGATCACGTGAATCGCCGTGTAGACCTGGTGTGTCTTCCCCGACAGTGACCGCAGGAACGCGGCAGCCTGGCGGCGGTCCTCGGGCTTGCCGTAGATGCGGCGTTGGCGCACCACCTCCGTGTCGGCGGCGACCACCAGGGCACCGGGCGCTCGCCTCGCCACCGCGTTCGCCTTGGCCGCCGCGGCCCATGCCACGTAGCGCAGCGGTCCAAGCGGCGCGGGGGGCCGCTCATCGATTCCCGGATGGATGGCGCGGAAGGCGACGCCGGAACGCGTGAGGATATCGGCACGGCGAGGTGATGACGAGGCGAGTATCAGCGTGAGCGGCGTGGCCGTCACGCGATCAGAGCCGGAGCATACGCAGCACCAGGGCGGGGGCCACACCGCCCACGATCGACAGGACCGGGCCGACCCATCCGAGGGCCGAGCGGGGGCGCTCCACTAACGTCGCCATCGCGTGGCGGTCGAGCAGCGGGGCCAGCTGGAGACCGGCGAGCACCAGCGCGGCCAGCAGTCCGAGCGCAAGGCTCGCCTGAAGCGCGGCGATGACGGCGATCGCGGCCCCGGCAAACGTCAGCGACGGCGGCCAGTTGGAGCGGGCCAGCGAGACGAGCCGGCCGGCCGAACCCGTGAGACGCTCCGGCAGCGCATCGACTCGCACGATGGCGAGGTCGATGAGGAGCAGCGCGGCGGAGAGCGCGCCGAGGCCGAGCGCGTCACGCGCGCTGATGCCCAGCAAGAGCAGCGCCTGGAGCAACTGGTCGCGGACGATCTCGGGTCGGCCGCCGTCGTCGATCAGCCGGCCGAGCCACATCCGCGCCACCAGCAGGACGGCGCCGATCGCGCCGATCCACTGGAAGCGAACCAGGTTGGGCGGCGTCAGCGGCCCGAGCGCCAGCATGACCGCAAACCCGGTGGCGGGCAGCACGAGCACCCGGAGAATGCCCGCTCGGGCGCTCAGCAGGATGAGCGCGAGCCCAACCGCGAGGGCCCCCGCCTGGACCCGGAGGCTCGAGGCCGGCGTCGCCTGCGCCTGCAGCACCGGCGTGATGACGAGAATGCCGAACGCGAACCAGGCGGGGCGTTCCCCGTCTTTTAAGAGCACGGTCGCCACGGCGATCAGCGCGCCGAGCGCGGCCCAGCGCAGGCTGGGCGCCGACGCACTCACGGCAAGGACGCCGAGCAGGGCGGCCCATTCGGAGCCGATCGGGGTCACGGCGGCGCCGGCGACCAGCAGAATGGCGATCGCGAGCAGCACGGCCCCGCTCACGTTGACCGACAGGTCGAAGAAAACGATGCGGGCGATCGACGGACCAACGCCGGCGACCACCGCGGCGACGGCGGCGAACGCCAACATCAGGAGACTGAGCGACATCCGGAGCCGCCCGGGCAGACGCCACCGCTCGCCGGCGAGGGGCATGAGCGACATCGCTCCGGCAACGCCGGCAGTCACGGGCCCGGCGGGGACCGCGGCGAGGATCACGGCCGCCGCCGCGGCGACCATCAGCACCTGGCCCTGCAGGCGCTCGGGCTGGTCGATCGGGCTCGCAAACCAGGCCGCTCCGAGCGCGCCGAGGAACCAGGGCACGGCGCTGAGGAGGATGGGGTTCTCGCCGACCGGCAGCCGCGACGCGACGAAGATGGCGGCGAGCAAAGCCACCGCGATCGTGGTGGAGCGTCGCGTCAGTCCTTCGAAGCTGGAGTTGACCCGCTTGTGCGCACGCGGCAGCAGCAGCGTCGCGATGATGGGTCCGATGGCCCACGCCACTGAGCCGGGTTCGACCAGCAGCGCCAGCGACCAGACGGCCGCGACCAGGGTGCCGATGGTTGCCACCTGGCGTAGCCGCCCGGCGCTCCCATAAGCGACCAGCAGGCTCACCGCAAACAGCACCACCGGCAGGTAGACGATCATTGCCGCGTCACGACGATGATGACCGCGGCGGCAACGGCGCCCCAGAGGACAAATCGGCTCCACGCCGGCACCGATATCGACGGCAACCAGGCGCTGAGCACGTCCTCTCGGCCCGCCAAAATCTCTCTCCCCCAATCGCCAGGGCTTTTCAATCCCCCGCGTGCGGGGGAGGACAGGGTGGGGGCCGTGAACCGCATCCACCAACCGGCGAGCCCGAGCGCGAGCGCCATCACCAGGGACACGACCAGCGCGGGCCAGGTCCCGGCAATCGTGACGACGCCGAAGAGATTGGCCGAGATCGTTCCTCCGGGGACGAGTCGAACGGTCGCGGCAGCGGGCACCACCAGCGGGGCGATCGCAAGAATCGGAAAGGCAGCGATCAGCAGCAGCGCGGTGCCCCAGGCCGTGCCGATGTCGAGCCCGACCGATCGCCGCACCGCGATGCGGGTGAGCGCGGCAATCGCCGCCAGGATTACCGCCACGATCACCGGGATCATGCCGAATCGAAGTCCGCGCGCGTCGAGGGCGAGGCCGCCCAACCACAGTCCGACGAACGCGATGCTGGCCGGAATCATGGCGAGGTTCAACAGCGTGAGCGCCGCCGCCGGCGATCCGGTCGGCACCCGGAGGTTGGCCAGGCCCGCCAGCGGCACCAGGAACAGCCAGAGCCAGCTGCAGGCGACCGTCATCAGCGGGTCGCTCCCCGTCGAGAACGCGACCGCAAGCGCGGCCTGGGCGACAAGCAAGAAGGCGGCCAGTCGCGGCCCGGCCCGCTCGAAGATGGCCAGCGCGCTCACGACCAGCGCCACCAGCGCACCGCCGGCGAAGAGCGCGACCGCGGTTGGGCGGTCGGGCAGCCGGCCGCCCATCAGTGCCAGCATCCGCATCAGCAGGTACCCTGCCGGCGCGACCCAGGCGATGGCCGGCTCGAACGCCACCGGCGCCCGCGACTCGCCGGCGATCACCATCAGCGCCGCGATGCGTACCAGGACGGGCAGAAGCACGAGAAGGAAGGTCGCAAGCCCGAAGGTGTCGGACGGCACGCCGGAGAAGGCACTCGTCCCCACCGACTGAATCGCGCTGGCCGCCGCCAGCAGCAGCCCGATGTCGGCGATCTGGACACTGAGACGCAGTGCGCGGCGCCGTCGCGCCGTCTCGTCGAGCGCGCCACTCCAGGCGAGCGTGAGCAGCTGGAGGGCAATGTAGACCAGCAGCAGGTTGTGGGCGAAAATCACGGCGCAGGTGGCGGCACTCGTGAGCAGCCAGCCGACCCAGGGGTCGCGGCGATCACCGCGCAACTGCTGCCGGGCGAGCATCAGCAACGCCGCCGTGATCAAGGTCACGGTCGCAAACGCCAGCGAGAGCCCATCGAGCCGGATGGCGAGGTCGGCATAGGGGAAGGTCGTCAGGTAGGGAACGTCGACGTGCTCGCCGGGCGCGAGCCGCAGCAGCTCGATCAGGGCGATGATCCCGGCCATCCCTGTGGCCGCGGTCGCGATCCAACCATTCGACCGCTGCCGCGGCCGGCGCTGCACGATGGCGGCCGCTCCCAAGAGGGCGATGAACGGCAGCAGCGCCTGCAGCGCCAGAGGCATCTCTACTGTGTTAGCAGGTCAGCGAGCCGCAGGGGCGAGCCGCCCTCTCGGCTAGCGCGCGATGCGAGGCGTCGGCACCGAGCCCTGTAAGGGGACTTCTTCGGCGCAGTAAGGGCACACGCTCCATCCCAGCTTGAGCTGCTTGTTGCACCGTGGGCAGAGTTTACTGAACTGCGTCTTGCAATGCGGGCAGAGCACGTACTGGGAATCGATCGGCTCGCCACAGCTGGGGCAAGGGCGCAGCTCGCGCGCCGGCCCACCCGGCTCCGAGAGGGCCTGCGTCTCGAGCTCCAGGGCGCGGCGCTCCGCCATCGTCAGCGGTGGGCGAATGATCATGTAGATGAACAGGCCGAAAATCGGGAGGACGAGCGAGAGGCCGGTGGCAAAAACGTGGAACAGCACGCTGTTCGAGCGTTCGCGCGCGTCGCGGAAGGCCCAGTAGGACAGGCTGAGCCAGAACGCCAGCAGGTAAAAGATGACGATGAACAGCAGTGGTTTCAGCGACGATAGATTCGGCAATGTGCCTCCTCAATCAGAGAATTTGACTCCGCTACCTTACCCTACTCCGCCCGTTTCACCCAACAGGCCCCGTAGCCGATCCGCGGCTTGCCGCGCCTGAACGAGCCGGGCGCGCTCGCGCTCGACCACCGCCGAAGGGGCTCGCGAAGTGAAGTCAGGGTTGTTCAACTTCGCCTCGATGCCCTCGATCTCCTGCAGTTTCTTTTGCAGCTCGCCCTGGTGACGCTGCGTCTCGGCCGCGCCATCGGCGGGCAAGCCGAGGCGCACGGTTGTCTGTCCCACGACCACCACCGACTGTGGCATTCCTTCGGGCAGCTTGCCATTGAGCTCGAGCTGGGCCAGCGTCGCCAGATAGCGGCGTCCGACCGGCTCCGAGAGGAGCGATCGTGGCGAGGTCACCTCGGCCGGCTGCCGCCGGGTCTTCGGATCGGACGAGTGGCGCCGGTTGCGTACCTCGCGCACCACCTCGAGCAGATGCGCCATCTCTTCCATCAGTTTTGGATCTTCGATCGTCTCGTCGGGCAACGGCCAGGGCGCGTACATGATCGTCTCGCCGTCGTGCGGCAGCCGCTGCCAGAGCTCTTCCGTCACGAATGGCATGATCGGATGCAGCAGCCGCAACGTCGTCTCCAATATGTGGATCGCGACCGCGCGCGCCGTCAGCGTCGAGCTGTCGCCGGCCTGCAGGCGCGGCTTGACCAGCTCCAGGTAGTCGTCAGCAAACTCGTGCCAGGAAAATTCGTAGAGCGCGTCGATCGCCGGACCGAACTCGAGCCGTTCGAAGGATGAGGTGACCAACCGGGTGACCGCGCTCAGCCGGCCGAGGATCCAGGTGTCGGCGGGCTCCAGCGTCGACTCATCGATTGGCATCGGCGGCGCGCCCTCAGGCAGTGGCGAGACCAGCAACCGCGTTGCGTTCCAGAGCTTGTTGGCAAAGAGCTGGTACGACTTGATCTTCTCTTCTGAGAACCGGATATCCTGCCCGCTGGTGCCGAAGTAGGCGCACCACGCGCGGGTCGCGTCGGCGCCGTAGCGCCCGATCACGTCCAACGGATCGACCCCGGTACCGAGCGACTTGCTCATCCGGCGGCCGTCCGGTGCCAGCACCGTGCCGTGGATCAGGACGTCGGAGAAGGGCACGACGTTGAGGAAATGCAGGCTCATGAAGACCATGCGGGCAACCCAGAGGTAGAGGATGTCGCGCGCCGTGTCGAGCACCTGCGTCGGGTAGAAGCGGCGCAGGTCTTGCGTGTCCGCCGGCCACCCGAGCGTGACGAAGGGCCAGAGCGATGACGAGAACCAGGTATCCAGCACGTCGGGGTCCTGCGTCAGTTCCTTGTTGCCGCACTGTTCGCATTGCTCTGGGTCTTTCAGGTAGGCGACCGCATGGCCGTTGGCACAGGTCCACACCGGGATCCGGTGGCCGAGCCAGAGCTGGCGGGAGATGTTCCAATCCCGGATATTGCGCATCCAGCGCAGGTACTGCTCACGCCAGCGCTCCGGATGAAAGCGGAGCTCGTCGCTCTCCGCCACGGCGATCGCCGGCCCGGCCAGCGGTTTCATTTTTACCCACCACTGCGCCGAGACCAGCGGCTCGATGACGGCACCGCACCGGTCACAGTGACCGACCGAGTGCCGGTAGGGCTCGATTTTCTGCAGCGCTCCCTCCCCGCGAAGCATCTCGACGATCACCTCGCGCGCTTTTGGGACCGGCAGTCCATGAAGCTGGGGGACCTCCGGGATATTCATCCGGCCGTCCAACGCCAGGACGCTCAGCACGGGAAGGTGATGCCGCTCGCCGATCTCGTAGTCGGTGGTGTCGTGCCCGGGCGTCACCTTGATCGCGCCGGTCCCGAAGTCCTGGTCGACCGCTTCGTCGGCCACGATCGGGACGCGCCGTTGGACGATCGGGAGAATGACGGACTTGCCGATCAGGTCTCGGTAGCGCCAGTCGTCCGGGTGAACGGCGACCGCGGTGTCGCCCACCATCGTCTCCGGGCGCGCGGTCGCGACCGAGATGACACCGCCGCCCTCGATCGGGTAGTCCAGGTAGTAGAGGTGGTCATCGGTCTCTTCGTACTGCACTTCCAGGTCGGAGATCGCACTCTGGTCGCGCGGGCACCAGTTGACGATCCGCGGTCCGCGGTAGATCAATCCCTCCTTCCAGAGCTGGACGAAGACGTAGCGGATCGCCTCGACGTAAACGGGGTCCATGGTGAAGCGGTTGCGCGACCAATCGGCAGAGAAGCCGAGCCGCCGCATCTGCCGAAGGATGGTGTGACCGGTCGTGTCGTACCACTCCTGCACCAGCTTGTCCCAGGCTTCGCGACCGATCTTCTCTTTCGTCGTGCCTTTCTTCGCCAGCTGCTTCTCCAGGACGTTCTGCGTCGCGATCGCCGCGTGGTCGGTGCCCGGCACCCAGAGCACCGAATCGCCCAGCATCCGGTGCCAGCGGATCAAGACGTCCTGCAGCGTGTACATCGCGTGGCCCATGTGCAGGTCGCCCGTGATGTTGGGCGGCGGCATCGAGATGGTGAAGGTCTTGCCGGTCAGGCTCTCGCGCGGCTTGAAGTAGCCGCGCTGATCCCAGGTGTCGTACCAGCGCTGCTCGACGGTCTTGGGATCGTAGCGGGTCTCCATCGTGGGCACCAGTTTACGAGCAGCGAGCCCGCAGGGCGAGCCGCGCTTTCGCGCGTACGCGCCGGCGCCGCATGCCGGTCGTGCGAGCAAACGAGCGCACGTACTTAAGCGCGAGTGCGCCGCGACCGGGTGGACGGCGCATCGGCGCGATTAGGTTTCTGTGCTACTTGGCTTGGCCGCAGCGGGCTCTTCCACGACGACTGCCTCGGAGAGCTCCGGCAGCAGGATCGGGCCGGACCGCGGCATCAGCGCCTCGGCGATCACTTCGTCCATGGTTTTGACGAACTTGAAGGTCAGGCGCTTGCGGATATCGGCCGGGATGTCCGCGACATCAGGCCGGTTGTCCTCCGGGAGGACGATCGTCAGAATGCCGATTCGATGGGCGGCCAGGACTTTCTCCTTGAGCCCGCCGATCGGTAGCACCCGACCGCGCAAGGTGATCTCGCCGGTGAGCGCGACGTCCGACCGGATCGGCCGCTGCGACAGCGCCGAGATGATCGCCAGCGCCATCGAGATTCCCGCTGAAGGCCCGTCCTTGGGGATCGCGCCTTTGGGGATGTGGATGTGTAGGTCTAGCTTGTCACGGAAATCGACCGGGATACCAAGCGCCTGCGCATTCGATCGCGCGTAGGAGAGCGCGGCCCGTGCCGACTCCTGCATGACATCTCCCAGCTGGCCCGTCATGTTCAGGTTGCCCTTGCCCGGCATGGTGATCACCTCGATCGTGAGCAGGACGCCGCCGACCTCGGTCCACGCCAGTCCGTTGGCCACTCCCACCAGCGGTTCCTTGTGCCCCTCGTCGGGCTTGTAGCGCGGCGGCCCCAGCAGGTCATCCAGCCGGTTTGGCGCGATCGTCATCCGGCGTGTCTTGCCCTTGACGACCTCGCGGGCGACTTTGCGGCAGACGGCGGCGATCGACCGCTCCAGGTTGCGGACGCCGGCCTCTGAGGTGTAGCGGCTGACCATGGTAGCGACCGCCGGCCTGGTGATCTCGATGTGTTTCTCGGTAAGGCCGTGGTCCTGGAGCTGCTTGGGGATCAAGAACTCGCGCGCGATCACCATCTTCTCCTCCGCGGTGTAACCGGGCAGGGTGATCACCTCCATGCGGTCGAGCAGCGGCCTCGGGATCGAGTGGTAGACGTTCGCGGTCGTGATGAAGAGGACTTCGGAAAGGTCGAAGGGGATTTCCAGGTAGTGATCCGAGAAGTGCTTGTTCTGTTCCGGGTCAAGGACCTCGAGCATCGCCGAGGCGGGGTCGCCTCGAAAATCCGATGACATCTTGTCGATTTCGTCGAGCAGGAACACCGGGTTGCGGGTACCGGCCTCGCGCAGTCCCTTGATGATCCGCCCCGGCATCGAGCCGACATACGTCCGCCGGTGGCCGCGGATCTCGGCCTCGTCCGAGACGCCGCCGAGCGACACCCGGACGAATTTCCTTCCCAGCGCGCGGGCGATCGAGCGGCCCAGGCTGGTCTTCCCCACGCCGGGCGGCCCGATGAAGCAGAGGATCGGCCCCTTGGGCGACTTCGTCAGCTGGCGCACGGCGAGGAATTCCAGGATCCGTTCCTTGATCTTCCGCAAGCCGTGGTGATCTTCGTCAAGGACCTTGTCGGCCGCCCGCAGGTCGGTGACGTCCTCGCTGGAGGCCTGCCAGGGGAGGGAGACGACCAGGTCCAGATAGCCGTGCAGCACGGAGATCTCCGGGGAGCCCGGCGGCATCCGCTCCAGGCGGTCGACGTCCTTGAGCAGACGGTCCTCGATCGCGTCGGCCAGCTCCAGCGCCCTCACGCGTGCGCGCAGCTCATCCAGCTCGCTCAGGTGCGCCTCTTCCCCACCGAGCTCCTCCTGGATGACCCGCATCTGCTCCTTCAGGTAGAACTCCTTCTGGCGGCGGTCGATCTGCTGCCGGACGCGCTGCCGGATGGAGCGGTCCATGTCGAGGATCTCGATCTCCCGCTGCAGGACGGTCGACAGTTTCACCAGCCGATCGCTCATCGTGAACGTCTCGAGGACATCCTGCTTGTCGCTCACGCCGATGCTCAGGTTGGAGGCGACGATGTCCGCCATCCGCCCTGCATCCTCGATGCCGCGCACCGTCAGGTTGACCTCCGCCGGAACCTTCTTGTCGAGCTCGACGTAGCGGTCGAAAAGATCGACGACCTCACGCATCAGCGCATCCAGCTCCGCCGAGGGGAGGAAGTCCTCGTCGAGCACGGCGACCTCCACCTGCAGGTGCGCTTCAGTCTCGATGACGCGTTCGATCACCGCGCGCGACGAGCCCTCGATCAGGACCTTGATGGTGCTGTCTGGCAGCTTGAGCATCTGCAGGACCTCGCCGAGCACGCCGACGCGGTAGAGGTCTTCGTCTTTCGGGTCCTCGCACTCAGCCTGGCGCTGGGTGCAGAGGAACACCTGCTTGCCGCGCGCCATCGCCTCTTCGAGCGCGCGGATCGATCGTTCGCGCCCAACGTAGAGCGGGACGATCATGTGGGGAAAGAGAACGACGTTTTTGAGGGGAAGGAGTGGTAACCGCAGCGTGTCCGGCGCTTCGGTCACGACCCGCTCACGCGGATCCTTACGCGGTCTGCTCGGGTGCGATCTCCTCGAGCTCTTCTTCCGAGTACATCTCGGGCTCGGTACTGAAGTTGACCGACTTCTCCGTAATGACGCATCGCTTGACCTCCGGGCGTGACGGAACTTCGAACATGGAGTTCAGCAGGATATCTTCGATGATGCTCTTTAGGCCGCGCGCCCCGGTACCGCGCTGGAGCGCCTTCTTCGCGATCGCGACTAGCGCCGGCGGCTCGAAAACCAGCTGGACGTCATCGAGGGCGAAGAACTTCTGGTATTGCTTGACGAACGCGTTCTTTGGCTCGGTGAGGATCCGGATGATGTCCGATTCGTCGAGGTAATCCAGGGTCACGCCGATCGGCAGCCGGCCGACGAACTCCGGGATGAGGCCGTACTTCAACAGGTCCATCGGCTGGAGCTGCTTGAGAATCTTGGTGGTCTCCTTGGTGCGATTCGAGTGAATCTCGGAGCCGAAGCCGATCTGCTTGTGGCCGATCCGGTGCTCGATGATCCGCTCGAGGCCGTCGAAGGCGCCGCCGCAGATGAAGAGGATGTTCGTGGTGTTGATCTGGATGAAGTCCTGGTGGGGGTGCTTGCGGCCGCCCTGCGGGGGAACGTTGGCGATCGTGCCCTCGAGAATCTTGAGCAGCGCCTGCTGCACACCCTCACCCGAGACGTCGCGGGTGATCGAGGGATTGTCCGATTTGCGCGCGATCTTGTCGATCTCGTCGATGTAGATGATGCCCCGCTCGGCCCGGGCGATGTCGAAGTCCGCCGCCTGGATCAGCCGGAGCAGGATATTCTCGACGTCCTCACCGACGTAGCCGGCCTCGGTCAACGAGGTGGCGTCCGCAATCGAGAAGGGGACGTCGATGATCTTCGCCAGCGTCTGCGCCAGCAGCGTCTTGCCGCAGCCGGTGGGGCCGACCAGGAGCACGTTCGACTTCTGCAGCTCGACGTCGCCCGCCATCTTGCTGTGGGCGATGCGCTTGTAGTGGTTGTAGACGGCGACCGAGAGCACGCGCTTGGCGTGATCCTGGCCGACGACGTACTGGTCGAGCGCGGCGCAAATCGTCTTCGGGTTGGGGATCAGCCCGCCCTTGGTGCGTTTCTGCGAGGTGGTCTTGGTGTCCTCCTCCAGGACCTCCTGGCAGAGGTCGATGCACTGGTCGCAGATGTAGACGCCCGGACCGGCGACCAGCTTGCGC
>WNFJ01234227.1_pt1 | contig 11592 bp, 11 predicted proteins | sample 5400461 | NCBI WGS metagenome assembly WNFJ01 (sample SAMN13153349, study PRJNA577476) | soil metagenome | isolation source: 115 cm saprolite on Douglas fir-dominated hillslope | place: USA:California | collected 2013-09-17 | reverse complement strand
CACTCGCGGGCGCTCGTCGCGGCGCGGCACCGGCTCGCCGTGCTCGTCCCGGCTGTCTGCGGCGCCGCCGTGCTCGTCACCGCCGCCGGGTTCCGTGCGGATTCCCGCTCCTGGCTAGCGGTGCTCGCCGGGCTGGTCGTCGCGGCCGGCCTGCTGCTTACCGGCGAGCGTTTGCTGCCAGGCCACAAGCTGCTGCCGCACTGGGGGCGGGCCGGTGACCTGCTGCACACGCTGACCGCGGTCGCGCTGATCCCTGGGGTGCTGTGGCTACTCAACCTCTACGAGTTCGCTAGGAACGCGCACCGATGAGATCACGACGTGACGAGGTACAAGCGCACGCCTACATGGTGGGGCGGCTGACTTCCGCGCTGGTGCACGGTGAGCCGGACGCGCCGGAGAGCCCGTTGCGGCGCACCGGCCTCGGGACGTTCGGCGGGCTGCTGCTAGGGACGCTGGTCGTGGCGGCGTTCCTGGTATGGGGGCTGATCTTTCCATCAAGCAACGCGGCGGCCTTGACGCCAGGCCAGCTCGTCATCGTCAAGGAGACCGGATCGCGCTACATCTACGCGCATTCCGAGCTACGACCGGTGCTGAACTGGTCATCGGCGTTGCTGCTGACCGGCGGCAACCCGAAGATGACCGCGTTGTCGGCCGGGGCGCTGAACGGCATACCGCACGGCCAGTCGGTCGGCATCGTCGGCGCGCCCGACACGCTGCCGGCGGCGGCCGCCCTGAACCGCGGCTCCTGGCTGGTGTGCGCGCTGCCAGGAGGCCGGCACCAGGTGGCGGTGACTATCGGCATCCCGACGCTGACCAGCCCGCTGCCGGCCGGCGATGCCACCGTGGTCAGGGCGGGCGCCGAGCAGTACCTGGTGTGGCACGGTCAGCGCCTCAGGCTGGATGCGCCGTGGATACTCCAGGCGCTCGGCCTCGGCCGTGCGCCTGTCATCGGCGTCAGTCCGGTCTGGCTGAACGCGATACCAGTAGGCCCCGACCTCACCCCGGTCACCGTACCGGGCGTGGGCAGCCAGGGTCCCGTGCTCGGCAGCCTGCACACCAGCGTCGGCCAGGTTCTGACCCAGCAGAACGTCGGCAGCCCGACCGAGTATTACATCGTGGTGGCGGGCGGCGTGGTACCGATCACGTCCACCCAGGCCGCGATAGCGCTGAGCGATCCGGCAAGCGCCGCCGCCTACCGTGGTGCTCCGGTCGCACCGGTGATGGTCAGCCCGGCGGCGATGGCGCACGCCCCCATCGTCCATCGGACGCTTGCCGACGAGACGGACGCGCCACTAGCCCCGCCGCGAGACGACTCGGGCGTCGCCGGTGTCCCCTGCATGGACTATCAGGGGGCTGGCGGACATGCTCCTGCGCTGGTGTTCGCCCCGGCGCCCGCCGGTGCCCAGCCGCCCGTCGGCCTGCCCGGCGTTACCGGCAGCCCGCAGAACGCCAGCCTGATCGGCGTGGCTCCGAACGGAGGCGCGCTGGTCAGGCCGCAAGCCGCGCCTGGCGTCGGCGGCAACTCGCTGTACCTGGTGACCGACGCCGGAGTGAAGTTCCCCGTGCCGTCGGCGAGCACCCTGCTTGCCCTCGGGTACCGGGTCGGCCGCGCGGCCGCTATGCCCGCCGCGCTGCTCGGGCTGCTGCCGACCGGCCCAGCCCTCGACCTGGCACCGATGAGGGGGTGAGCGGCGACAGGAGGCGATGACCGGCAGGTCCAATCTTTCAGCAAAATAAATTCGTTTCGAGAGGAAGTCAGCCATGGCTGATGCCACAGGCAACACGCTAGCTAACGAGGCCCAAGTCACGCTGAAGGCGAAAGACGCATTCGATGGCGCGGTCGCCAAATTGACATCGATCGTCAGCGGCGTTTTCGAATCGCAGCAACAGCTCACCAGCACCGCAATGGTCACGACGGCCGGCGAGCGCTTCGGCGGAGTCGTCGTGCAGTGGGCGCAGGACTTCGAAGACCTGAGGTCCACACTGAACTGGATGTCGCAGCAACTCGGCGACACCGCGCAGCAACTGACAAACGGCAACAACCAGTCGGCCGACATGGCAGCCGCCCTGCCGGCGTTCGGCAACAGCGGTTTCGTCAGCTTCCCGTCCTAATCAGTACCTGCTTTCAATAGCGGAAAGGAAATCTCATGGCCATCAGCGACGGCCAGATTTACGTCGATTACAGTCATGTCACCAACGTCGAGCAGGCACTAGAGGACGCCGATAACCAGATCAAGCAGGTGCTGACCGACCTGGAGGACATCATCAATCCGCTTCGCGCTAGCTGGTCCGGCGCGTCGGAGTCGGAGTACACCACGGTGCAGAACCGGTGGAACAGCGACCTCGCGCAGATGAACGGCCTGCTAGCCACGTACCGCAATACGCTCAGCGAGATGTCGATCAACTACAACTCGACGGATAACGGCCTAGCGCATCAGTGGTCGTCGATCACCTGATGATTCAGGCCAGTGGCTGTCCGGCGCGCACTGCCGGACAGCCACCGCACCGCTCAGCAATGGATCGGAGGAAATGAAAATGGGCGACGTCACCCAGATCGACACTCCCTATCTGACCACGCTCAAGAATAAAATTGACGAGCTTAAGACACAGGTCGAGCTTCAGATCAGGGGTATGGGAACCACTGGCACAAACTCGAACACGACCAACTACATCCCTTCTGTTGACAATCTCAGGCTGCTCCCCGGAACTTCCAGCTTCGACGCGGGCACGCAGGTCGCGAACGCGCTCAAGACGCTGGGCGGCAGCGTGCACGACCGGCTTACGTGGCTGGACAAGACGCTGGGCGACATGAGCGACGAGATCACCGCGACGATTAAGAAGTTCAACGACACCGAGAGCCTCAACAACGACTCCGTCGATCAGTTGGTGACCGACTTCCGTAACACCATCGCGGACATGGGCAATCCAGGGAACACGCCGAACCTCAACGTCAACCCCCCTACGACCACTACTAAGTGAAAGACGCCTCCTAGCCGTGAGTGAAGTATGGTACAACGGCCAGTTGCCGTGGAATGCCACAGACAATGGCCCGGATCCTGGTACGTATAGTCATCCGGACCATACGCCGGCGAATGGTTACGACAACAACACGCCCTCGGGGCCTCCGATCAACGCGCCGAGCGGAACCGACTACACGCTGTGGAATTGGGAGCAGGTACTCAACGGCGTTCTCGGGCTGAAACTGCCCGACCGCTCATCGATCAGCGGCCTGCGGTGGACGGTGACAGACAGCAAGGACGAAGGGAGTTCGCTTTACCCGCTCTTCTCCCTCGCGGTAGAATCGTCCATTTTTGCGGGATATGATGTATTCCATGTCTATCTGAACCCGGATTTGCAGGGGACGGGCGGGCCTTGGGACGAGTACTATAACACGCCCAAAAACCGGCTCTCCCAGATATTTTCTTACAGCCCGCCCAATTACACGATGGTCTCCATCGATCCGCGCACGTTCAGCACGGCGTCTGTCGCGCTCGCCTACGTCGAGGACATGTACCTGAACGCGACGAACTTCTTCTCCAGCAAGGCCGACGAACTCAATAGCGAGGCATCGCAATTCCAAGGTCAGGCGGGCGATGCTTTCTCCCAGATCATCCAGAACCTCCACACGGCCGCAGGTAAAATCTCCTCCGAGATGGGCAGCTCGAAGAGCCCGACCAGCTATTCGGGCATATTCTCCAGGGCTGCCGACATGTCGTATGGTTTCGTGTGGGACATCTGCACGGCCGTCGGTTACTGGGAGGAAGTGCTCGAACACACGCCGCTCGGCGCGATCTACCAGGCGATCTTCAAACAAGGAATCGGGCAGCTGGAGTCAAACGGTGCCTATTTGATTCCGAACGCGATGAACGTGGCCAAGTACGGCAACCTGATGACCGACGCCGCCTGGCTGGCGATCGAGTCGGACGCCAAGGTGCTGTGGCAGGAAGCCATCAAGGTCCAGCTCGACAGCCAGGCAAAGGCGGCGATCGACGCTCTCAGCCAGACGTACCTGAGCACGGCAGGCATTATCCAGCCGCTGAGCCAGCCATCGTTGAACCCGGTCGGGGCCAACGGTGCCCCCAATCTCAACAGTGATCTCAACAATGGTGGTCTCAACGGGATCGGTGATCTCGGCCTCAACGGCCTCGGCGACGGCCTGGCCAACCTCGGTGACGGCCTGAACGGGCTCGGCAACGGCCTCGGCCTCGGCCTCGGCAACCTCGGTGACGGCCTGAACGGGCTCGGCAACGGCCTCGGCCTCGGCCTGAACGGGCTCGGCGGCGGCCTGAACGGGCTCGGCGGCGGCCTGAACGGGCTCGGCGGCTTGAACGGGCTCGGTGGCCTGAATGGTCCTGTCAGCGCTCTGGGAGGGCCCTGGTGGCATCAACGGTCTCGGTGGCCTCAACGGGCTGGGGCTCGGCGGGCTCAACGGCATTCCCGGGTCCGGTGGCGTGCTCGGCGGGCTCAACACGTCGGGCAACCCGCCGGTTGACCAGCTTCGTAACGCCCTCGCCGACACCAACGCCACGCGCCAGGCGCTTGAGCGAGCGCTCGCCCTGGCACCGAAGTCAGGGCCGCTGCACAACGAGCTGCTCAAGGCGCTGGCCGACAACGGGGCGGCGCGGGCCGCCCTGGAGGGCGCGCTCGCCGGTACCACGCCATTCGGGACGGCGCTGCAGACCGCGCTTGCCGACAACGGCAAAGCGCAGGGGCTGGTCAACCGCGCGCTGGCCAGCGGAGATGTGCCCAAGACCGGCCCGCTGCGGACGGCCTTGCAAAAGGCGTCAGGCGACATCGGGCACACGAAGAATGCGCTGCTCGGCACGCTTGGCAGCGCCGTGCCCGGCGGTGACTTCGTGCACACCGCGCTGGCGGAGAACGCCAAGCTGACCAGCGTGCTGCGGCACGCGCTGGCGAGCGGCCAGGTGCCAAGCCACGGTCCGCTGCACGACACGCTGGAAGCCGCACTGGCCGACGCCGGGAAAGCCAGGCACGCGCTCGACCAGGCCCTGGCTTCCGGTGGCACGTCGAGTACCAACGCGATCCAGCAGGCGCTGGTCGACAACAGGACCGCGCAGCAGGAACTGACGAAGGCGTTCGCCACCGGCCAGATCCCGGGCACCGGCCCGCTGCACGGCGAACTGCAAACGGCGCTGGCCGACAGCAGGGGTGTGAGCTCCGCCTTGCGCCAGGCCCTGACCAGCGCCAGGGTCCCGGCCGAACCGTTTCCTGGCCTGCCAGGGCTCGGGTTGCCTGCGGTCGGGCTGCCCAAAATGCCTGGCCTTGGGACCCTCGGGGGGCCAAGCGTGGCCGGGCTGCACGGCCTGCCTCCGCTGGTCGGCGGCGCAGGCGGCGGCGCGCCTGGGTTCACCGGCGGCCCTGGCCATGCCGGGCTGGGCGGACCGGCTGGCCCGGCGGCATCCGCTGGGCTCTCCGCGCTCGGGCAGCCAGGGCCACCCGTGTCGACCGGCCGGTTCGTCGCGCCGCCGGGCGCGCTGGCCGCCGGCGCCGGAACCCAGGGTACGAGCGCCGTCCCGTTCTTCCCGCCGATGGCCGGCATGGGCATGGGTGGCCAGGGCGGCCAGCAGGGAAACCAAGAGCGCGAGCGGACGACCTGGCTCGCCGAAGACGAGGACGTCTGGGGGACAGCGCCGAGCGTGGGCCCGGCGTCGATCGGACGTGACCAGGTCGATCTGGACGACGAGCCGGACAGCTACGACGACTTCGCCGAGCCGGCCGCCGGCTCCCGGCGGTCGCAGTACCGGCACGGTGCGTACTGATGCGCGCGCCGCAACGAGGCATGAAGGAGCGGTAAGTGGGGAACTACCAGCAGTCTGACTCGCTGTCGACGGTGACCGACCTGCCGTTTTCTGGGACGGGCTACGGCATTGTCGAAGCGCGCGCCGCGGACTCCGACTACACGGCCTGGCGCTGGGAGGTCGTGCTCGCGACCGTACCCGGCGTCAGCATCCCAGATCGCACCGAGGTCACCGGCCAGTCATGGCTGACCATCGGACACGACGGACAGGGCGGCGCCGGAGCGCACCTGATCTGGACGGCCGACTGGCAAACCGGAAAGACCTCGCCAGGGAAGTCACTCCAGGTCTACCTGCATCCGGCCGTGTACACGCCGGGCGGTGCCTGGGCTAGCTTCTTCGACGCTCCGGCAGATGCGCTGGCGGGAGTTTCGTCCGGCAACTACCAAGGGCTGCCGCTTGACCCGACCACATTCACGTCGTCGAGCTCGGAAATCTCGACCGTGACGAGCTGGATCAACTCAGCGGCGGACCGGTTCGACAAGATGCACACGGACGCGACGTCGGGGTCGATCGTGGGATTCCAGGGCAACCTGGCCAGCGCTGTCGGCGACTTGCTGGCGTCGCTGCATACGGTCATGGTCAGCCTGCACGACCAGATGACCTACCCCACCTCCTACAGCGACTCGATCGCCGCGGCGGGCAACTCGGCAACGACCTTCCTGACCGACATCCTGTCCGCCCATTCGTCGTGGGCGCAGCTCATCGAGCACTCACCGCTCGGCGCCGTGGTGAAGGTGCTCGAGGGGATCGCGACCCTGGACGCGAACGGTAATTACGTGATCGCTGATCCGCAGAACACCCCGTTCGGCGACCTTACGGTCGACGGCTCGTGGACGGCGGTCGAGCAGCAGGCCAAGAACCTGTGGACAGGGACACTGACCGGGTCGGAGAATTTCACCGGCCTCGACCTGCTCGGCCGGACGGCGCTCAACAAGCTGGTGACCCAGTTCGGCGTGACGACGAACACCATCGTGCCCGTGACAGTCCCAGGTCAGCCGCCACCGCCGCCGAATTCGGGGAACCCCAACTCCAACCCCAACCAGGTCGACCTCAATCAGACCCCGGACAGCGGCCAAAACGTTCCGCACCCAAACCCGAGCGCCGACCTCGCCCTTCCTGGGACGGGTAACCCGAACAACGGTCAGGTCGACCTCAGCGGCGGCCCGGGCGCCGTAGGTCCCGGCCTGTCACCCCAAGCGAATCTGACGGTGCCCGGTGGCCCAGGCCCGATGCCCGTGAGCCTCATCGCGACTGGCCTGGTGGGTCCGGCACTCAACGGGACTTCCGGGCCCGCGCCTGCACTTGGTCGCGTCGACAACCTCGCGGCATCGCCGGGCGTTACCGGCTCGCTTCCTGGTACAGGGGCGACGCCGCCTGTCGGCCGCGGGCAGCTAGGGTTCGCTGAGCCCGGCGCGGGCCTTACCGGCTTCACCGGCACTATCGGCTCACCAAGGGCCGGCGACCTGGGAGCGCCCGAGCGCAACAGCCGCGCTCGACGCGACAAGAAGGTACTCGCCACGATGCCGACCGCGCCGTCGGCCGGCTTCTCGCTTGGCAGTGACCCGGCCGGAGCCGTGCTGAAGCGGTCGGCAGTGCCCATATTCGCCACCAGACCGCCGGCGGTCACGTCCGGCTTCGTCAACCTCCAGCCCATTCCAGGGCAGGGCGGCCCGGCCCCGGCGTCGGCGTTGCCATCATCGCCGGACACCGCACTTGGCGCCAATGCTCCTGCCGCCGGCGAAGTGACGCCGACCCTGGTCACCGACGGCGGCGTGATCGGGCGTGGCATGTTCACGGCCGGTGAGCCTGGCGGCCCCGATGGCCTCGGCGCCACGGGCGAAGCCGGCCTGATGCCGATGGGCGTTGGCCGGGGCGGCGGCGGTCTTGGCCGGCAGGAGCGGGAACGGCTCGCCTACCGGCCAGAAGAAGCCGAGTACTGGGGCACGAGGCCGGAACTTGCCACCTCCTCCCTTCAGGCCACAGCCAGGCAAACGTCGGACGAGCCCGACTTCGAGCCACGTGAATCCCGCCTCAGGGCCATCGGGGCGGAGCCCGAGTTCACGCAAGCAAAGCACGCCATCACAGATCGGAGAACACGATGAATAAGTCACCGCATGAATCTTTTCAGCAGGCACTTGACGAGCTGCGGCGCACCCAGAAACAGCTGGGCACGATTCGGTCCGAACTCCAGGAAAAGGCGACGAAAGTCACATCGAAAGATGGCATGATCACGGTCACGCTAGACGGCAGGAGCGAACTAGCGGGAATAGCGTTCAACACCGCGAAGTTCCGCCGGATGGCTCCAGCCGAACTCGGCAGCGCGCTCCTGGAAACGATCAACCAGGCTCGGGCGCAGGGCCGGTCGCGCATCATCGACTCGTACCGTTCGCTGATGCCGAAGGGAATGGACATCGACGCCATCATGGCCGGTAAGTTCAGCCTGGACAAGATGTTCGACGACGCGGCGCGCCGAGGCGAAACAATGATGGCCGAGGCACGGAAGGACGCTGCCATCGGCCAGCCCGCAAAGAAGGGATAAGGAATATGGCACTCGAAGTCGACGCCGATAAGCTCGCCAAAGACGGCGACGAATTCAACAACATCGCGAGCATCGCCTACTCGATCTACGGGTTTCTGGCTAAGGGCGCCTCGATGATCAGGTTTCCTGACGACGAGATCACCAACGCCTTCTCCGATCAGCGGAATAGCCTTGTGGGCGGCGCCAAGACTATGCTGGAGGGCTTCCGCGGCGGCATGCAGGACGTCGCGACCAATGTCCAGAATACCGCTGACCTCTACAAGACCTCAAACATCGTCAACACCGAATCGGTAGCACCGCCAACGACCATTCATGGGTGACCTCGCACCGGCCGAGCACGGGGACTCGCAGCAACGCCGTCCCTGCCCGCTTGGGACTTGTACAGGGCAGCGGGAGATCGGTCGCTGGGCTCGGTGATCAGGTAGTGTTTTCCGTCGCTGTAGGGTTTTCCGAGAATATGGCGGAAAACTCTACGGTGACGGAAAGTTCTACGTCACACGGGCACCAGTTCTCACGCCAGGAACATTGATCTTGCTAACCGCGTATATCGCATGTTGCTCGAATAGGTGTGCTGCCGGCTGCCGCAAAGACGCGGAGGGCTCCATGAAATGGACGACCAGCGGGTTTATCCGCTGCGCTAGCAGGGCAGCGATCCTGGCGGCCGGGGTAGCGCTGGCAGCGGCCATGGCGAGCTCGGACATCGCCGCGGCAGTCGGCCCTGCGGCGCGAAGTCCGGGATGGGGCAGGGCGAATGGCGTGCACTGCCGCGCCTACAACCTCCCCGTAGCGCTGGCCGCAGGACAGCCGACCGGGTACTCGCTCTGGGGCGAACTCTGCGCGACCCGGCGGGAACTCAGAGGGGGCACTACCGTCCAGTTGCTCATCCCCGGTGCCACCTACAATCACCGTTACTGGGATTTCGGCACTGTCGACGGGATCCGGTATTCCTACGCGCGGGACATGGCGGCGGCCGGCTTCCCGACGTTCGACATCGACCAGATCGGCACCGGGCACAGTTCCCATCCGCTCAGCACGCTAATCACCAACCAAGTCGACGCCTTCACCATTCACCAGGCGGTGCAGACTTTGCTAGCGGGACTGCCTGGCGGCGTCCAATTCGCTAAGGTCATCGAGGTCGGCCACTCGATGGGCTCGAACCTCGCCTGGCTGGAGGCGGGTACCTACCACGACGTCGCTGGCGTGATCATCACCGGCGCGACGCACTTCCCGGGTGGGCTGCTGCCAGCCTTGGAGCATGACATCCATCCCGCAATCGACGATCCTGAGTTCGCTCACAGCGGCCTGGACACCGGATACATCACCACGATCCCAGGGGTACGGGGAAAGTACTTCTACACCCCGTCTGACTCCGATCCGGCCGTGATCGCTGCCGATGAGGCCAGCAAGGACGTCGTTTCCCTGACGGCCCTCGCAGGTGTCCTCGGTGAACTCACATCGGCCATCAGCGCGCAGATCACGGTTCCCGTCGTGATCATCATGGGCGCCGGCGACGCTCTAAACTGCGGGCCGATCTCCTCGACGCAGACGCTGAACTGTGGGTCTCCCGCAGCAATTGTTCAAAACGAGGGGCCGTTTTACTCGCCTCAGGCGGACCTGCACGCCTGTTCGGTGCCGCTGTCCGGGCATGACATTAACCTGGCCCTCAACCACGGGCTGGAAGAGCGGGATGCCATCGCCTGGTCCCGCGAATTTGTCGGCCAGAGCGATCCTGGCCACGCTGGTGCTGACCAGAACTGGACACGCCATCATCCCGGCGGGCGACTGCCAGCCAACTGCACCTAGCCTTGCTGCGCGCCAGGACTCAGTAGCAGACCGCGCCGAGGAACCGGGCGGAGCGGGCGGTGGCCGCGCTCGGCCAGGACGGCCCGGTATGACCCTGCGGGCGTACCGGTTCGCACTGAACCCGTCCCCGGCGCAGGAACGCGCCCCTGGCCAGTGTCAGGGCCAATTTCGGGCAGCGGGAAGCGAAGCGCTCCTACGGCATCGCTGCCGGTGACCTGACGCCCTCGCTGTCGTGGTCGCTGTACTCGCTGCGGAAGGACTGGAACCAGGCCAAGGGTGAGGTGGCGCCGTGGTGGGGCGAGTGCTCGAAGGAGGCGTTCAATACCGGGTTTGACGGCCTGGCCAGGGCGCTGAAGAACTGGCAGGACTCCAGGACCGGGAAGCGCAAAGGCCGCCGGGCGGGTTTCCCCCGGTTCAAGTCCGGGCACAAGTCCCGCTTGTCGTGCCGGTTCACGACCGGGCGATCCGCTGCGAGGCCCGGCATGCCGTGCTGCCCCGCATGGGCCGGATCAAGCTCTGCGAGGACGGCGCGGCGCTGGTCAGCAAGGTTGAGGCCGGAACGGCGCGGATACTGTCAGCAACGGTGCGGTTCGGGCGCGGGCGCTGGTTCGTCGCGTTCACCTGCGAGGCCGGGCGTACCCCGGGGACTCCGGTGCACCCGGACGCCGTGGTGGGCGTCGACCTGGGGATCAAGGCGCTGGCCGTCCTGTCGGCCGGCGAAGTGGTCCCCAATCCCCGCCACCTTTCCGGCGCGCTGCGCAGGGTGCGGCGCCTGTCCCGGACGGCGTCGCGGCGGCAGGGGCCCTACGACCCGAAGGCGCGCCGCAGGTGTGCCCCGTCGAGCAGGTGGAGGCGCGCCACGGCGAACTTGGCCAGGGCGCAGGGCCGGGTGGCGGACCAGCGCCGCGACGGCATCCACAAGCTCACCACGAGGTTGTCCCGCGAGTTCGGGATCGTTGTCGCGGAGGACCTGAACGTCGCGGGCATGCTGGAGAACCGCCGGCTGGCCAGGCATATCGCCGATGCGTCGCTCGGGGAGATCCGCCGCCAGCTCGCCTGCAAGACGGAATGGAACGGCGGCCGGCTGATCCCGGCCGGCCGCTGGTATCCCTCCAGCAAGACCTGCTCAGGCTGCGGCGCGGTGAAAGCCAAGCTCGCCCTGTCCGAGCGCACGTACGCGTGCACCACCTGCGGACTCGTCCTTGACCGGGACGAGAACGCAGCCAGGAACCTCGCCGCGCTGGGCGAGGCAATGGTCGCCGGGAGTGGCCCGGAGACCCTAAACGGACGCGGAGCCGACCGTAAGACCGGGCTAGCCCGGCAGGTGGCCGTGAAACGTCAACCCGGCACCGTGCGAGCAGGTCAGGCCGGGACCGTCTCAAGGCAACGCGAGACTGCGAAGGTGAGCGCTCATGCTCACTGACTCGCAAC
>WNFJ01029485.1_pt1 | contig 11593 bp, 9 predicted proteins | sample 5400461 | NCBI WGS metagenome assembly WNFJ01 (sample SAMN13153349, study PRJNA577476) | soil metagenome | isolation source: 115 cm saprolite on Douglas fir-dominated hillslope | place: USA:California | collected 2013-09-17 | reverse complement strand
CCCGATGAGGTGGTCGACCCATGTGGTCAGGCGGGGCCGTTTACCGTGATGTCGGTGATCGCTGACGGAATTGACAACGTGCGCAAGGCCGCGCGTGAAGAACTGCGAAGGGGAGCAGCCCAAATAAAGGTATTCGTCTCCGGTGGAGTGGTGTTTCCCTCGGAGGCTCATCCCACCATTTACGAATACTCATTGGAAGAATTGGGCGCGATTGTGGAAGAGGCGAGGGGCCGCGGCACCTACGTCATGGCGCACGTCTACACCGACGAGGGAGTTCGACGATGCCTGCTTGCTGGCGTACGCTCCATCGAACATGCCAATTTCGTCAGCGAAGAAACGGTCGCGATGATGGCCCAGCACGGAGCCTACCTCGACCCCACCTTCATATCGCTCGTGCAACGAATCGAATCCGCAGCGGAAACAGGGCTGCCGAAAACTATCGTTGACAATCTGAGGGCGACTGTTGCGAAGGGCCAACAAGTCTATCGATGGGCGAAGCGCTACCAAGTATCTATCGCCTTCGGGACCGACCTCTGGGGTCCCCAAGCGCAACAGTCGCAGCTCAGAGAATTTGAAATGAGAATCAAGCTCGACGATCCGCCCAATATCATTCGCTCCGCCACCCGCATCAACGCCGAGCTGCTCATGCAGAGCGGCAATCTGGGAACCATTTCTCCCGGAGCCTATGCCGACCTTCTGGTCGTCGAAGGAGATCCCCTGAGCGACGTGAAAGTCATGACCGATCCGCAAAAGAATCTTAAGCTCATCATGAAGGACGGTGTGATCTACAAAAATGAGCTTTGATTTGCGTCGCGGCGATCGCGAGGGTTCGCCTGCGCGAGTTGTGGGAGCGGCAACCGGCAGGCGCCGATCTCTGAGGATGATCCCAACGTTTTCGAGCATCGAAAGCGACATCGTCGAGAAGTAGCCTTCTTCCGACTTGAAGACGCGGTTCGGGAATGCGCCCGGCAGAGCTCGGAGCCACTCGGTCAAGGCGCTTAGGTGCAGGTCAGGGCAGAAGCACTGGAAGTTGAGGAACCCCATCATGCCAAATTCGGCGTCGACCTTGGTTGGCGTAGTTGAAGAGCTGTGGCGCTATCCAGTTAAGTCCATGATCGGCGAGCAGTTGACCGCAACCGAAATCACGGAAAGTGGACTGCTCGGGGATCGCGCGTATGCGCTGCGAGACACATCCGACGGCAAGATCGCAACCGCGAAGAATCCGCGGAAGTGGCCGAACCTATTCGCTTACGGGGCCGCGCTGACAGGTGTGGCTACGGCCGGCCAGAAGCTGCCGCCCGCGCGAATCACGCTTCCGGACGGTGCCACGATCAGCACCGAACAGCCCGAAGCCGCCCGGATCCTCTCGGCCGCGCTCAAGCGCGAGGTGCGGCTGGAAAAGATCGAGCGTAGTTGGCGGGATGCGGCCGCGTCCAACAAGGAGACGTCCGAGGAGTACTGGCTGGATATGGAAGGCCTGGAGCACCGCGACACGGTCACCGACTTCAACCTGCCGGAGGGGACTTTTTTCGACACGGCAACCGTCCACATTCTGACCACAGCCACACTCCAGCGCTTGCATGAACTCTATCCCGAGGGACGTTTCGCGGTCCCAAGGTTCCGGCCAAACGTTGTAGTGAAGTCGATAGACGGTTCTGAAGGCTTCGTCGAGAACGCCTGGCTAGGCCGAATCGTCGCGATCGGTGAGAGCATCCGCCTAAAAATCGATCTCAATTGCGCGCGTTGCGTGATGACGACGCTTGCGCAGGGCGATCTACCCAAAGACCCAGGGATTCTGCGCACGACGGCGCAACATAACCAGGTAAACGTTGGTGTGTACGCCTCGGTGCTGCAAGGCGGCAAAATTCAACGTGGCGATTCGATCAGACTCGAGTAAACATGCGTCCGATCGGGTATCCTGCGAAGCCCCGGCCAACGGCCCGCTGATAAGCGCTGCTCCGTGCGAAGGCCCGAGGCGTACTGGCAGTTGCTCAAGGCTCAGCACTGGTTTGAGCGGGCGACGAGGAAGCCATCGCCCCGCCCTTTTCCAATAGAACTCGCCGAGCAGGGGTGCGCGGTGCCGGATAGGTTTGACCATTTCCCGAGCGTGGCCTATGGCACAGTTGTGGCGCTGTCCATCACTTGGGGAAAAGCCATCCCAGAAAATCGAGAGGCGGACCAGCTAAAAGCGAAACGGTAAAACTGCCATGGCCGGGAAAGGTCTATACGCGGTCTTGGGCATCGAGGAGGGTGTCGGCCTTCCGACAATCAGGCGCGCGTATCGCCGGCTCGTCTTCAGCGTTCATCCCGATGTCGGCGCGACTCCCGACCCCGAGCGTTTTCATGAGATCCACGAAGCTTACGAGATTCTGACCGACCCGGAGCGGCGCCGTTCGGGCTGTCCCTACTAAAAATCTTATCTGAACCGGAATTTGAGCGCTGCGAGAATTGCTATCGAACTGATTCGATGAAGCGAGTCGCGCTGCAATCTGAATGTCAAAACGGTCGGCGCCCGATCGACAGCCAGAGAGCTTCGATACAGAGATCGTCAGCCGACCGCGTACCAGAGCGACACAGCCATTGGTGAGCGGGATCCGATAGGAATCAAGCGGCGAGACGTTCGTAGCGATGATGCAGGCCGCCGACTTTCGGGATGGCGACCACCTTTCCGATCCCGCGTGGCATGATCCGGCGGGAGTCGGGGCAATCCTTGTCGAGCGAAAGATGTGTGCGGGTACGTTGGTAGTAGTCGACGTAGGAGGACAGGATGCGACCCAGATGGCGCTCGTTGAAGATCACGAAGTGATCCAAACACTCGCGGCGAATCGAACCGATCACGCGCTCGACGTAAGCATTCTGCCAGGGTGAGCGTGGCGCCGTGACGACCTCCGTGATGTTCATCGCTTCGACCCGGCTGCAGAAGTACGAGCCATACGACGCGTCGCGATCGCGAAGCAGATAGCGCGGAGCGGTGTCCCACGGGAACGCCTCGGTTACCTGGCGCGAGAGCCACGCTGCCATCGGACGATCGGTGACAGCGGTCTCCTGCGATCGTGGGACAGAATGATCATCACGTAGAGCAGCCGAAACGACGCGCACGCCACTACAAACATATCGATGGCGCCGATACCTTGGGCCTGATTGCGCAGGAAGCTACGCCAGGTCGGGGAAGGCGTACCTCGTCTTCGCACCATGTACTTCGCAACGGTGGCCTGGCTGACCTCGATGCCGAGCTTGATCAACTCGCCGTGGATTCGAGGTGCACCCCAGAGCGGGTTGGCAGTGCTCATCTGCCGAATCAGTTTACGAACTTCCCGATCTACCGATGGTCGCCCGGACCTTGAGCGCCAGCGCCAATAGCGCCGAAACCCTTGACGGTGCCATTGGATGACCGTTGCCGGCTTGACCAAGACCATCACCTCCGGACAGCGCGGCCACACTCGGTAGCGCCAGACCCAGAGCAAGCGGTCGATCGCGAACAGTCGGGGTCGACCCGGCCGCTGGCGACGAAGAACGTGCAGCTGATGGCGCAGGGCAAGGTTCTCTAGTTCAAGAACAGCCCGGCTATGGAATCGGCGGACAAGAAGAGAAACGATAAAACGCAAGAGCGTGAGCATGCCGGCGACACTACGGCGGCCCATCCCAAAACTCTATACTTTTCGCCGCGTTTGGAGTTTTCAGTAGCGACAGCTGACCCCGTCTCACGCGGATCAAGGGCGGCGGCGCTATCGCTACTATGTTTCGATCAATCGTCAGCCCGATGTCACGCGCGTTCATGTAGACAGGCGCCGAAGTTCGCCATCACGCACGATACGATGAAAAGCAGACCGGCGACAGGCCAGCGGAAGGATAAGCGATCGCCGAAGAAAATCCGCTCTGGATACATCTGATGATCGAAAGTAACCGGGCTGAGGTTCTCGCCAGATCGCTTCCACGCTTCGTACTGTTCGCCTCCCATCTCGTTAGGTGGCGGCAGCAGCGACGCTACGTCGGGAGTTCGAATCTAGTTGGCTCCACGACCGAGTCCGTCTCCGGGCATTCTGCGTTCGAATTACCGAAATAGCCCGCGCCTGAGGTTTCATTCGCGCCAAAAGACAGGAATCAGGGGCGAGGCGCCGTAGTAAACGGTCAGCTCATGAGGGTTTCCTTGACGGTCAGCATATCGACGTATTCGCGGATGCGCCGAATCTTGCCGTTCTCAATCTCATAAACGAAGCAGTACTCGTTTTCGTACGGTTTACCGTTATGCGCAGTGCCGCGGTTAGTCAGCTCGACGATGACGGTGTCGCCCATTGCGTGTACCTTGCGAATCTCGGACTTCAAGCCGCCCGGGAAGGCCTGTCCGATACCGGAGATAAATTTCTTAACCTCATCTTTGCCGCGCTTGAGTCCCGAGACACCGGGCAAGTGGCCTGGGATTACCCAGCTGATCTCATCTGACATATTGGCAAGCGCCGCGTCAGCATCTCCCTTGACCAGGGCCGTCCAAGTCTTCGTCACCATATCAGCATTTTGTTCGGTAGCCATTTTGTCTTACCTCCATGGGCGTTCCCCATTCGTAGCGCTTTCCCACCGCCATTGCCATCGACGCGAGTCTCTCGGCGCGAATGAGCCGAAGTTTTGGTTATGATTCGAACGAGCGGTACCGTCTGTTTGACGCCTCGTGATGGACGCCTTGTGATCGGCTACTGACCGTTCACTAAGTCCTCCGAGACTTCGAATTCATCCCTCTCCACCGAGCAGTCCTTCAAAACTGCCGTTCTCTCCGCTGCCGAGGTCAGCGAACCAATGCGTAAACGGCGAGCGACCCCTGGCTGATGGTCTTCTACCGGCGCCTCATCGCGTGCGGCAAGCCGAAAATGGCCCGGTCCAACTGGTCGGCCGAAGCCATATCCACTATGGCAATTACTCTTCCTGATGGCAGACGGCCTCGATGTTGTTGCCGTCGAGATCCTTCACGAACCCGCCGTAGTAGTTGGCATGATAGGCGGGCCTAAGGCCGGGCTCGCCATTATCCTTGCCGCCGACGGGCAGAGCCGCGGCATAGAATGCCCTCACGGCAGCCCGGTCCTTCGCCGCGAATGCGATATGCACCGGTCCGCGCGACTCGCCCTCAGCCAACCACAAGGCCGGTGCGTCCTTGAGGCCGAAGCCTATCAATCCGTCGCCCTCGTACTGGACTGTGAACCCCAGGGGAGCCAGAGCGGCCGTGTAGAAACGCTTGCTCGCCTTGAGGTCCTTCACCTTTAACTGGATGTGATCAAACATAACTCTCTCCTTCTCCTGAATTTTCGTTCTCCGATCTTTTCTTGTCTTAGTGTCGACCGCGCCACGCGAGCATCGCGCGAGCCATCGCAGTCGCCGCGGACGTGGTCTTGCCAGCGAATTGGAGCATCGCGTTCAGCATCCTTCGGGATGGCTCCAGTTACCATTGTTGGTTTCAATTCTGACTTCCTGGTGGGGCCGAGCGATTGGAATGACCAGGAGTGGAGATGACTTCAAGGCTGTCACGTAGAGTTCGCTCGTTGATATGTCGCGGTTCAGGTATTTGAGCGCCAGCCTTATCGTTATCCGACAATACAAGCATCACGCGAGGTCCGACGTAGTACCAATCCCTCCTTTTGGGAGGAGTCTTCACCGAGAGGTCGTTCTGGTCGGCGCCGGCTTCGCCTTGGAGCGTGTATGACACGCCGACGCGATCAATGTTCGGCTGCCCTCCCGCGCGTGTGGCCTCGATCCACTTCATCATCGCGTCTGTCCGCGTGGATTCGAACCCACGGTACCACGGCAAAATTCTGCAGCGTTGAGTTCTCTCGAACACGGCGGATTTAAGAACGAAGTCGTTATCTCAGACATTTTTCTATTCGGCTTCGGGAAGGGGTTCGGCGTTGCCCGACAGATCGCTTCCCTTACGGGACAGGCTGGTCGTCTGGCGCGGCCAGATAGGCGTGAATCGCTGCGACGACCTGCGCGCCTTCGCCCACGGCGGCAGCCAGGCGCTTGACCGAGCCGGCGCGAACATCGCCGACCGCGAACACGCCGCTCCGGCTAGTTGCGAGCGCTGGTCGATTGATTCCCAGCTCAGTACCAGTACGAACGAAGCCCTTCTGGTCCAGCACTACATCGCAGTGCGATAGCCAGGAAGTGTTGGGTTCCGCACCGATGAACAGGAACATATGCCGGATATTCCGCCGCGTCTCCTTGCCCGAGCGACGGTGGCGCCAGCGCGCCGCCGCAAGAACGCCGTCCTGGCCCTCGAGCAGGACGACTTCGCTGTCGATGACAAGCTCGACATTCGCAAGCGCAGCGATGCGCTCGACCAGATAGCGCGACATGGTCGCCTCCAGGCCAGGGCTGCGCACGATCAGCCATAGCTTGGTGACCTTGCCGGCCAGATAGACGACCGCCTGGCCGGCCGAATTGCCGCCGCCGACCAGGGCGATCTCCTGACCGTCACAGAGGTTCCGCTTCAGTGGCGAAGCGCAGTAATGGACGCTCACGCCTTCGAAGGCGGCGAGATTATCGATGGCAGGACGCCGATAGCGGGCTCCGCTGGCAATGACGACGGAACGGGCGCTCGCGCGCTCCTCACCGCGGAGCAGCAGCGAGAAGCGGCCGTGGTAGCGGTCGGGTGCGCTCTCCAGCGTGACGACCTCGTCCGTGATGGCAATGGTGGCGCCGAATTTCTGGGCCTGGCTATGGGCTCGCCCCATCAGCGCCATGCCGCTGATGCCGGTCGGGAAGCCTAGATAGTTTTCGATCCTAGCCGACGCCCCGGCTTGGCCACCGAAGGCGCGGCTGTCCAGTACCAGGACCGACAGACCCTCGGAGGCAGCATGGACCGCTGTCGCCAATCCGGCTGGGCCTGCCCCGACGATCGCCACGTCATAGACCCGATCGGGATCGATCCGGTCGACCATGCCAATGCTACGAGCAAGCTCACGCTCGGAAGGATCTCGCAGGAACCGCCCGTCCGCAGGACAGCACGATCGGCAGCTCAGCCTCGGGAACGTGGAAATGGTCGATCAGTGCACGCGCCGCTTCGTCGGTATCGGGATCGAGACGCTGATACGGTTGGCCGTTTCGAGCTAGGAAACCCTGCAGGCACTCACTTCAACCTCTCCAACAAAAACTCTGGGGAGATGCAACTCGGCCTCTCGGCCAACCGGCGGAGCATTTCGGAGAGCTTTCGAAACACATCATACAGGCTATTGCGTCGTCCAACGACGAGTAGTGAGCGGCGATCGCATACAGCGCTTAAAGGAGCGCAGTCGTGATAGCTCCACTAGGGATCAGGTAACATCCAAATGAGCTCTCTCTCGGGGGTAAGCCACCCGACGAGCCGTTGAAGGAATACACCAATCGGTTGGTGAAACTGGCACCAGCCGAAATAGTAGGACCTTATCTCGGTGGAAAGTGGCGATCACCTGCTACTATCCGTTAGACGGCCCAGTTCCGCAGGGACGCCTTCTCTCGGAGCCGACTGCCTGGGTTGGCTGGACGAGCAGAGCACATCGGCCGCGTGCGTCGTGTCGAGATATTCTTTGACCGACTGAATCTTGCCGTCATGCACCACGAAACCGGACCACAAAGCAGACGGACATATTGTCGAAGCAATTCGAGCTTGCAGAGCTTGCACGTAAGTAATCCGCTCGGCCGCGCCCCATCGGTACTAATCTCCAAGGTACTATTGTAGCGGCGACCTCGCGCCGACGGCTGCTACAAACTACAGCATTTTCATGCTGCGCGAGTGGGCTGAAGGACCATGACCAATTCAATGCCGACAACCCAGCGGACCTTCCGGTTTACGGCGGCGAAGAGGCGTTCGCGCGGGCGACGGGTGGGAGCGAGAGCCGCAGCCCCGCATAGACTGCGCGCCGCGGCCCCCATTGCGGCGAAAACACTCCGATACCGGTCCCGTTGCGAATCGCGTAGGCGTGATCGAACACGTTGATCACCGCAACACGACCGGTCACCTCACCCATCCCGGCAACCGCGAAGCTTCGGGCGACTGCGGCGTCGACCTGGAAAATCGGCGGCAAGGTGCCACTATTTGCGAATCCCCGCCGATAACCACTGCCCCAAATCGAATCCGCTGAAAAAAGAAATCGGCGCCATCGGTAGCTCGCTCCCGCGGACGCCGTGAACATTTGATTATCGTCGAGCGTGACCCAGTGCCGCGCGATGTACGCGACTTCCGCGGGATCATCGGCCAGGAACTGCCCCGCCGAAATGTGGGTTACCTGCAGTACCGCATATGAAAAATTGAAGTACGCCGACAGTGCATCAGCGCTCCTGACCAGGCTGAAGTCCGCTCCCCAGCTACGTCCCTCGCGATAGCTGAGCGGTGCAAACACATAGGTGCTGCCGAATTGCGCGAGATCGAGCTTGTCGTGCGCGAGAAAAAAGAAGCCGTCCAGGCTGAGATTCAATTGCGACGGCAACTGTTGAGTGAGGCCTGCGTCGAAAAAGTGATCCTGCTCCGCCTTGACGTTTTGATTGCCCGAAGTGACTGACGGCTCGCCGGTTGTTCCCGCGAATTTTTCGACAGTGCCAAGCAGCACCGCTTCGAACGGCGGAACCTGAAAGTATCGCGCATATCCGGCATGCAGCGCCGTATCCTGCGCGACCTGGTAGACGGCCCCGACGCGTGGGCTGAACTGCCACTGCCCAACGAGTGCGTCCATCATATCCCAGCGCACGCCGTAGTTGAGTGCGAGTTTGGGCGTGAGATGCCATGCGTCCTGCACGTAGACCCCAAAGAGGATCGCCTTCGTATTATTGTCCTCGACGACACTGACTGGCGACGTGCTCTTCTGACTGCCGTCCGGGTTCGCCGAAAAAACCTGCGCATGGTCGTCGAGTTCGATCGTCTCGCCGCTCAATAGATGCCGGCGCCGACAGTATGCTCGGCGTTCCATCGATACGTTGTGTCGACCTGGATTCCGTTGACCAGGGCCGAATGCATCAGCCGGGCGGCGATTCCATTGAAGATAAGATCGCCGACGGGATCGGGATCGAAGTTCAAACGATAGTACCGGCTGAAGTAGGCGGCCCGGTAATCAAGCTTGGTGCCCACGGTTCCATCCAACGTGAGGATTCCGAAGTAGTTCTGCTCGAGTTCGCTCTCGGCCACGCGATTTGGCGGGTAGTTCGGAACTCCGACAAGCTCGAATCCAGGCATCGCATCAGGGTTGGGCGGAATCTGACAAAAATTTACCGAAGCGCCGGTGATCAAGCTCACGCGCGCGCTGTCCCCAAGCGGATACGCGAGATAGCTGAACATCTGCCCCTGGTTGGTGTGGTCGTGTAAGGGCGTCGGAGTCGACGTTGCTGGTTGTACGCCCAGATCGTTCTGCAAATAGAAAGCGCTGGCATAGTAGTCGAGCTTACCGTCGCATCCGCGGTATTCGAAGCTCGGCTGAACGGTGGCGCGCTGACCGCCATACAGTTCGATACTGCCGCCCGGGTCGATACATCCCTCCTTGGTGTGGATATCGATAACCCCTTCATTGCGATAACCGATCTCAGCGGGCATGAACCCGGTAAGCAGGTTCACACTTTGCACGAAGCGCGGACTCATGATTTCGCCGAAGCTGCTCACCGCTTCGGGGACGAAGATACCGTTGATGCGGTACTGGATGCCGCCGCCATTCTCGCCGTGAATGTGGATCTGTTCCTGCCCTTGCCCATAGGTGTCCTGGCTGACGCCGGGAGCCTGTAGCAGGACCTGCCGGAGCGGGGTGTCCGCGCCCTGCGGCAGGCGGGCGATCTGATCCTGGCTGAAGCGGTAGACGCCGGTGCCGGTATCGAGCGCGGGCGCGTTGCGAACCTCGTGCAGACGTTTTCCCGCCACCAACAGTGCGAGCGCTTGCTTCGAGGCCATCGCGAGTGTGACCGATGCACGACGTGCCGACTCCGCGATAACAACCACGCTCGCCGGCGGAAATCCACGTTTCATCGCGATCACCGCGTAAACTCCGGGTGTGATCGCGCGAAAGAAAAAACGGCCGTGAGAATCGGTGCGGGTTATGTCAACGGTTTTGCCGTTCTCGGACTGAAGCCGAATGACGACGGCGGAAAGGGGCCGTCCGCGCGCGTCGTTCACCGTTCCGGTGATCGACGTGGACGCTTTCGCCGTAGCATCGGCGGCAAACGCGATTCCCGACATCGCGAAGGCGATCCCAAGCAAGCCGCACAGCGCCAGGCTCGTGAGCCGCCTCGCTCGCACAGCCGGTGAGAAAGCTTCGCGGAACGGTGCAGGTTTGTCAGCAAACCGCATAGATGAGTGAGTAGCATGGCAGCCGTAATGTGTCGCAAGCTCCTCCGTTGCGCTCGCGGTGACAAGTCTATCGAGGTCGGTAGTTCGCAACATCGGTACGCGCGGATCCTGATCGGAATATCGCCAACCGTAAACTCGGAGCCTGCCACGTAATCGCTGCTCTGAAGGTGGCGGTCGAGGCGCTACCGAGTCCATTACTGCACGAGATTTCCCGCTCTTGCAGTCGGTTCACAGGTCGGTCGGCGCGAGTACACGAGACCCTTGGTTCCTGATGCGTCGCTGTATGCGGCGCGCCGGCGCAGTAATGAGCGTGAGCATCAGCCCAAAATTCCCAGGTCGACAGTTGCTCTGTTTATGGTGTACAGAGAGACTACCGTTCGAGTTTTTCGGTAACACTGGAAGGCCTCGATAAGGGCTGACCGCCAGTGAAGTTCTTTAGTGTTTCATCGGTATTAGGGCGGCGTTCCATCAGCTTAGCGCCGGCTGAGGACAATCCCGAGCTAAGATTAGGCGGTCAGGCAGGCTCCCATCTTGGAAAAGGGAGCATTGTCGTAGGCAACGTCTCCTTTGACGGGCCAGCGACGATAGACGGTCAGGTTGACGGCGATATCACGTCAACGGGAACCCTCATTCTCGGTGAGACCGCCGTAATAACATGCCCTCGGATAGAAGCTGCCTCTGTAATCATAGCTGGCGAGGTCAGGGGCGATATCATGGCCAGCGAGCAGATCGTGATAGCACGATCGGCGAGGGTCTTAGGCAACCTTTACTCGCCGGCGGTGGCGATAGAGGACGGCGCATGGTTCGATGGCCATTGCAAAGTAATGCGGGCAGGTTCACAACTCCGCTCAGTCAGCCTCGATTGAGTATACCCGCTGCAGTGAGTCGCGAATCATACTCGACACCGTTTGGCGCTTACGGGCTGACCGATTATCTTTCGCTTCGCGACCATCCCACCGTAATCGTCGCTGCAATACGAGGAGCTACCCACCACACAACTGGTCCAATCTGTGGCCTGACAGTCTGTCCAGCGCGAGGACTCCCCACCCGCGGAGGGGCCCTGTATATCGTTCTCCCTCTAGGTGAACAAAACCGATGGCAGCCAACAAAAGATCAGCCGGGGGACGAAGTGCGGGCAGTGCTGTCGCGCGGGAACTCTACCAACTCGGAAAGAAGGTCAAGGAATTGACGCTCAACTTGGAGCGCGAAGCGAAGGCTCGCAAGCTCGATGCTCGTGGAAAAATGACGCCGATCAGAAACGCAGATCCCGACTGTCGCTGGCAGCGATCGCACTGGCAAAGCCCGATGGTT
>WNFJ01643273.1_pt2 | contig 11596 bp, 9 predicted proteins | sample 5400461 | NCBI WGS metagenome assembly WNFJ01 (sample SAMN13153349, study PRJNA577476) | soil metagenome | isolation source: 115 cm saprolite on Douglas fir-dominated hillslope | place: USA:California | collected 2013-09-17 | reverse complement strand
AACGCCAGGCCAAGCAGCGGCCCATCCCGATATGAGCCTTGTCACTACCGATGAGTAACGGGAATAATGCGGTCAGTAATCGGCATGCCGGGCGGGCGCGCTTTCCCGCTCCCGCCGTACTGCCGCGATCAGCGTGTATCGGACAAGATGCCCGTTTGGTCTCTGGCGGCCGAGGCCCGTCGCCGGCCCCGGCGCACCGACCGGCCGCCGGCCAGGCCAGCGAACGCAGCAAGAACCGCAATGCCGACAGCGGTCCACGGCATGTAGTCGCCGAAACGGTCATAGATAGTCCGGTCGCCGACCTGGGGCAGCCCGAGATGCACGATCAGGACGCCGCGGAAGTTCGTCCCGGCCAGCGCTAGCTCCCGGCCCCGGCTGTCGAAAGCCGCCGAATCACCCGTCAGCGCGGCCTGAACCACCGGCCGGCCTGTTTCGGCCGCGCGCAGCGCACCCAGTGCCGCGTGCTGGTCCGGCGCCCAGCTGTCCTGGAACGTCGAGTCCGAGGTCTGGTAGACGATGACCTGAGCGCCCTGGTCGGCATCCACCCTGGACATATCGGGGAATGCCGATTCAAAGCAGATCAGAGCGCCGATAAAGAGTGGTGGGCTGCCAGGGTCGGTTACCCTCAAAACGTGCGCGCCCGTGCCGGGTACGACGTTCTGCGGCGCCGCCCGGCTTATCGCGGCGAGCCAGCCGAGCGCCGACCGGAGCGGGATGTACTCGCCGAAGGGCACCAGCCGGGTTTTGGCGTAGCTGCCGGCCACCCCGCTCGGATCGATAAGCGTCGCTTGCTTGGACTTCGCCCCTGACCTGCTGACCGCATCCTGACCCGCCAGAATGTCGGCGCCGGCCGTTCGCGAGACTTTCTCGAGTGCTGCCAGCAAGGCGGGGTGCGAGGCCAGGTCGTATCCCACGCTGCTCTCGCCCCAGACGAACAACCCGGCCCGACCGGCCTGCGCTACCGTCAGTTGCTCATTCCTGGTCACGCGCGCGGCTTCCCCGGACACGATGCCGGGCTGCACGAGCGCGATCGTGAGCGGACGAGTGGCCGGCGTCGGCGCAGCGAGCGCGAAGGCCACCGGCCCGGCTGCTATGGCCAGGGCCGCCGCGGCCAGACCGGCCAGGCGCATCACGGTGTTCCTGGCCACCAGGGCCAGCAGAAGCTGACAAGCCAGACGCCGCCGACAGCGGCAAGCGCGAGCACCGCCGGATGCTGCCACTGGCTGACGCCGAGTACCGCCCACGGCCCCCCGAGCGCCTGCCACGGCCTGATCCACTCCGTGACCAGCCATGAGCTAGGCACAACGACCAGTGCGGCGGCGGCGCGGCCCGGGCGCAGTGGCGACCGGAGCAGCGACCAGACGGCGATCCCGACGATGCTCCACAGCGCGCCGATCACGATGGCCACCAGCAGCAAGCCCGGGCCGAGGTTCGGAGCTAGCCAGTACATGGCAACGAGCAGGTAGCCAGCCCCGAACCACCAGCCCCGTATCGCGGCCTCGCGCCTGGTCGCAGCGGCCCGGATGAGCGCGAATCCCGGTACCAGCCCGGCCCAGCCCAGGAACTCGAGGTTGGCGGCCGGGAACGCGAGTACGGGGATGGCGCCCGACAGCAAGACCGCAAAACGAGCGGGCTGCCAGAAACCGCGCCAGAGTCGCACGTTCCTATTCTGCTGCCCCGGGACCCGGCTGGTGATCCGCTCCCGCCATGGCGGCCGGCGTCGGATTGCGCCGTCGACGCTGCCGCAGGCCTTGCCCGGCCGCCCAGGCGACCGCCGCCAGCGTCGCGAACGTCAGCAGATCCTCGGGCCAGCCGCCCAGGCGCTGGGCCAGCGTGGTAGTGCTGAGCAGCGGCACTCTCGCCTCGATCTCTGCCTGCTGCCAGGTGTGCGTGCTGGCGAGCAGTGAGCCATCCGGCGCGATGATCGCGCTGATGCCGGTCGTGGAAGCGACGACGACCGCGCGGTCATACTCGACGGCCCGGATGCGAGCCATGGCTAGCTGCTGCAGCGTCTCGCCGGTCTGACCGTCAAGTTCGAAGTCAGCGTCGTTGGTCTGCACGGTCAGCAGGTTGGCTCCGGCTGTCACCTCGGACGACACCAGGCCGTCGAAGCCAATCTCGTAGCAGATCACGTCGCCGAGCCGGATCTTGCCGATGTGAAACACGACTGCTCGGTGCCCAGGCGTGAAATTAGTTGGCTGCAGCGACGGCAGCGACGTCACCAGGCCCAGCAGCCCGCGCAGCGGGATGACCTCGCCGAACGGCACGAGTTTGCGCTTCACGTAGGTCGCGACCGGACCCCGGCCAGGCAGCCACAGCTGGCCGGCATTGCGCTGCGGGTGCTTCAGCACGGCGCCGACCAGCACTGGCCGGTTGATAGTGCCGACAGCCGTGGAAATGAGGCCAGAGATGTAGGGATTGAGGCTGGGATCCTGGTCGGTGGAATTCTCTGGCCAGATGACCACGTCCGGAGGGGGAACGGCGCCGCTTCGCACCCGCGCGGCCAGCCGCAGTGTGGCAGCCGCGTGGTTCTGCGTGACCGTATTCTCCCGGAGCTGGCTCGGCAGTGACTTGGAATGGGGCACATTCCCCTGGACGGCGGCAACGACGGCGGTCTGCTGGCCGGCCAGGGCCTGGCCTGGCGACCCTTGCCCGGCCGGGATGAACGCGCCGGACACGGCAGCCACGATGACGACGGCGGAGGCAACCGTCGGCCACAGCCAGCGGGCCCGGGCCCGATCGGAGCCGCCAGCCGCCAGGTAGCCGGAGACACCGATCGTCAGCCAGGCCAGGCAGGCGCCGCACAATGCCAGCAAGAACGTCAGGAAAGCCGGACCCCCGATCGCCACCCAACCCACGGTCGGAGCGCGGGCCTGGCTCATGACCAGCCGCCCCCACGGGAATCCCCACGGCCAGCGAGACCGCACCGCCTCGGCGGCAACCCACCAGGCGGCCACCGCGAGCGGCCACGCGCGCAACCGCAGCAGCAGCCACTGACCAGCGGCCAGCGCGGCGAACACCACGGCCTCCGCGACGCTCAAGGCAACCCAGGCATACCACGCGACGTTCACGACCCAGGAGAACAGCGGCAAGAAGAAGGCCAGGCCGAACACCGCCCCGGCGGCGAAGGCCAGCCGGAGCCGCTGCCGCCACAGCGCGAGCACAAGAAGAGCTGGGCCGACGGCAGCGAGCGGCCAGATGCCGAGCGGAGGGAACGCCGCGCTCAGCGCGAGTCCGCCGAGCAGCGCGGCCAGCAGGGCCAGCCAGGCATTCAGCCCGCGCCCTGCGGACGAGCGCGGCTGCTTCCGGGCCGTCGTCGCGGCCGCTACCGGGCTGGTCAGCCGCCCAGCGCCGTTCAGCTGCACAGTGCCTCCGCATACCGGGCATGAGGTTTCCCGGTCCTGCGAGCGTAGCCGGGCTTCACCGCCGCCGAAACGGGCCCGCCGGCGCCGGTAGGCTCAGCCGCAATTGCGTTCAAGACGTTGCTGGCCAGCCGTCAGATCATGGGAACGCGATCGTTTCCGACGAAGGAGTCCGGGTGACCCGCCGCGGCTGGTGGTTGTTCGCAGCAATGAGCCTGATCTGGGGCATCCCGTACCTGCTCATCAAGGTAGCGGTGGGCGGGGTGTCGCCGCCTGTACTGGTGCTAGCCAGGGTCGGGATCGGCGCTGCGTTGCTGCTGCCAATCGCGATTCGCAGGCGAGAACTCAACGTGCTTCGACCGTATTGGCCCTGGCTGGCGCTGTTCGCGACAGTAGAGATGATCGTGCCGTGGCTGCTGCTGTCGGAGGCGGAGACCCGGCTTGCCAGCTCCCTCAGCGGACTGCTGATCGCCTCTGTGCCGATCTTGGTAGCGGTTCTGTCGCGGTTCACCGGGCGCCGCGACAGGCTAACGCCTGCCCGCTGGACCGGGCTGCTTGTCGGTCTCGGCGGCGTGGCCCTGCTCGTCGGCGGTGGCGCAAGCGGCGCCCCTAGCGCCGTCGCCGAGGTGCTGACGGTCGCGCTGTGCTATGCCATCGGACCGCTGATCGCGGCACGCAAGCTCAGCGAACTGCCACCGCTCGGGATGACGGCCTCCTGCCTCGCGTTCGCCGCAGTGGTATACGCCCCGTTCGCCGCGCTGACCTGGCCATCGGCGGTGCCCGCTGGCAAGGTACTGGCCGCTTTGTTGACCCTGGCGGTGCTCTGCACAGCCATCGCGTTCCTCTTGTTCTTCGCGCTCATCGCCGAGGCCGGGCCGGCCAGGGCGACGGTGATCACCTACGTCAACCCTGCAGTCGCGGTCGTGCTGGGCGTCCTCGTGCTGGGCGAGAAGCTGACGGTGTCAATGGCTGGTGCATTTGTCTTGATCCTGGGCGGCTCGGTGCTCGCGACCAGGGCAGGCGGCGCCGTCGGCAGCCGCCATGAAGACGGCCCGGAACAGGAGCGAACCGCCGCGGGCGATTATCTCAGCGCACGGTCCGGATGGCCAGACTAGACTCGCCCGGGTGATCGACCTCAAGGCTGCCCGGCAGGATCCCGAAGGCTACCGCGCTGCTCTTGCCAGGCGCGGCGCCGCCGCCGACTTCGACGCGCTGCTTGAAGTGGACGGAAGCTGGCGCTCGCTCACCGAGCGCGCCGAAGCGCTGCGCGCAGCGCAACGGGTCTCCTCCAAGGGCAAGCCGACCGCGGAAGAACTCGAGCAGTTGCGCGGCCTGCGCGATGAGCTGGCCCAGGCCCAGGCCGAGCTGGCCCAGGCCGCCGAGCAGCGCGATGCGCTGCTGGCCAAGATCCCGAATCTGCCCGACCCGACCGCGGCCGACGGCATGGACGAGGAGGACGCACAGCTGCTGCGGACGTGGGGCGAACTCCCCACGTTCGGTTTCGACCTGCGCGACACGACCGAGATCGCGTCCGCGCGTGGCTGGATCGATATGGCGCGCGGGGCGCGGCTGTCTGGCTCACGTTTTGCCTACCGCATTGGCGACGTCGCGCTTGCCGAGATGGCGCTGTACCGGTACGTGATCGACAAGCTCACGTCCCGGGGCTTCTTGCTGGTGCTGCCGCCAATCCTGGTCGGCGAGCGCGCCATGTACGGCACCGGATTCCTGCCGACAGAGGCATCGAACCTTTACCACCTCGAGCACGACAATCTCTACCTGACCGGCACGTCCGAAGTCGCGCTGGCCGGCGTTCATACCGACGAGAGGCTGGAGGAAGATCAGCTGCCCGCCAGGTACGCCGCGTTTACCACGAACTTCCGGCGCGAGGCAGGCGCGGCCGGCAAGGACACTAAGGGCATGTTCCGGGTGCACCAGTTCGACAAGGTCGAGATGTTCGTCTACTGCGCGCCCGAGCAGGCCAGGGATATTCATAACCAGCTGCTGGCGTATGAGGAAGAGATTGTCCAGGAACTCGGCCTGCCCTATCGCGTCATGAACATCGCTGTCGGCGACCTAGGCGCGCCGGCGGCGAAGAAGTACGACATCGAGGCGTGGTTCCCCGTGCAGGAGCGTTACCGCGAGATCACCTCATGCTCGAACACGACCGACTACCAGGCGCGGCGGCTGAACATTCGCTTCCGCCGGGACGGCAAGCTGGAGTTCGTGCACACCCTGAATGGCACCGGTGCTACCGCCAGGGCGCTGCTCTCGATCATGGAGAACTTCCAGGACGAGCGCGGGACCGTCGCCGTCCCGAAGGTGCTGCAGCGATTCGGCGCACCCGCGACCATCGGCACGCCGCCGAAGGACTAGCCGCAGCGGGGCGGGCTAGCCGATGCCAGCCGGCACGCCCGTGTCGGCCGCGCCTGCTCCAGCGGTGCCGCCGCCAAGCCGCTGTAGCAGCGCGCTGCCTTCGGGCACTCCCAGGCCACTGCATGCATCCCAGCCCGGTGCGGCGTGATAGGCCCCGTTGTTCCCGATGGTGATGTCGCGAAGGCCGGGCGCTGCCGCGCCTGACGTCACGCCCGTGTACAACTGCTGCTGCACCAGGCCGAGCGAGTGGCCGAGACCCTGCGCAAGCCGGGCAGCCAGCGCTGCCCACAACGGAGCGACGGCGCTCGTACCACCGATCACGGTCTGCTGGCCGTCTATGAGTACCTGGTACCCGGTGACGGGATCGGCATTGCCGGACACGTCAGGGACGCCACGGCCGGGCTTGCCCCCAGGGCCGGCCGGCACTCCCGCGCCGGCCTGCCAGGACGGCAGCGGGAACGTGCCGCTGACTCCGCCGCCCGTGGCGCCCCCGCCGGCTCCGTCGTTCCATACGGTCTCCCTGCTGATCGTTCCGGTGGCCGGATTCGCCTGCAGGCTCGTGCCGCCGCACGCCAGTGCGTGCGGGCTCCCGGCGGGGAAGTCCACGTGCGGCTGCCCGTCGCTGGTGCCGTCGCTGCTGCCGTTATCGCCAGCGGCAACGCACACGGTGACGCCCAGCGCGGCACCGTCAGCGATCGCCGCGTCCAGCGCGGCCATTGCCTGGCCCGTCCAGTTGGATTCGGCCTGGCCCCAGCTGATGCTGACGGCGACTGGTGTCGGCGTGGCGTGCACCGCATTGATAACGGCGTCCACGAATCCCTGATCGGTGTTCGGCGCGAAGTACACCAGCTGCGCGGCGCCCGGAGCGACGGAGCCCACGACTTCAACGTCCAGCAAGACCTCCCCGTCGGCGCCTTGCGGATCCTGGCCGGGGACGTTCGTCGCACCGTCAACGCCGACGGCGGTGATGGACGGGGTCGCGATGCCCAGGCTAGAGAAGTATGCGTCGAGGTCGGTGCTGGAGAAGCCGCCACCCAGTTCGATGATGGCGACGATGTGGCCGGTGCCGTCAGTTCCGGCCGGGAACTGGTAGAGCGCAGCTACCTGCGGCGGTGTGTAAGAGACCTGCAATGCCGCCGGGGCGGCGAATCTGACCTGCGGATTGGCCTGGGGCCTGTCATCAAGGCCAAGGACGGCCAAGATGATTCCGTCGAGCTCGGCCGGGATCTGCAGGCTCCCAGTGCGGTGCCGGTGGGTGACGGGCGCCCCGGTCGGGCCGGGGCTGGTGACCAGGCTGAGCTCGGTGCCGAACGCGGCGGCGAGCGCTGCGGTCGTTCCGGCCAGCGTCACCCGCCGGGCGCCAAGGTCGCTGCTGGTGACCTCGATGGCCGGATCCAGCCCGGTCATCACGCGCCCGACTATGTCGTGGTCGTCAGCTTGGCTGCCGTGCCGCAGCCGGAGCGCTTCGCGCGACAGCCGGCCGAGGAACCCCTCCGGCGTGCGGGGCAGGCTAGCTGTGCGGCGGGTAATCACCGTCACCTGAATGCGCTCATTCGGGTCCACCGGTCCGGCCGGCTGGGCGCCGGCTACCGGCACTCGCTCACTACCCGGCAGCGGGACCAACGACGCAGCTGTCATGAACATGCCTTTCCGCATACGACGGTCTTCGCTGACTCACTCATCATGGCTTGCGCGGGGCTCGAATGCACTGACACCAATAAAGCGCGCGGCATCGGGTGCATTAACTCTCCAGGCGGCGCGCCACCTGGAGGGCTGCCCCCCAGTGCCGTCGCAGTCGGCCGTCAGGCCGACGGGCAAGCCTGTCCCGGATCTCGCCGTAGAGCCTTTCCCGCTGCCATTGCGCCATGTCGATGTGACTGGAAAACGTATCGAGTAGCGCGACGTACTGTTCAGCGTCATACTCGATTGCCCAATCGAACTGTCGAACTGCGACTACGGAAAACAGCCCGCTGGCTTCCATGTCCGCACATTCGTCGGGCACTTCGCCCGGTCGCGGGAAACGTGTGCCTGGCGGCACTCCTTCGCCGATCTCGTCGTAGACGGCCTGGATCTCACCGAAGAACGGATCGCCGTCGGTAGCCACGACGTGGGTAGCGGCCCAGATGGCCAGGTGACCGCCGGGCCGCAGCGCCTGCCACGCGCGCTGGTACCGCACCTCCGGGTCGACCCAGTGCCAGGCCGTAGCGGCGAAGACCAGGTCGGGCGACGCCAGCCCACCGGGGTGCCAGGCCTCGAACGACGACTCCACGACGCGCACCGCGGGGTAGCCGGCTAGGTGGCGTCGCGCCTGCGCGGCCAGCCGCGGGCCGGGCTCCAGGCATGTGATGCTGAATCCGCGCTGGGCGAGCGGCAGCGTCGCCTTGCCGGTGCCACAGCCGACTTCCAGCAGCCTGTCGCCGGGGGCGAGCTCGGCCTTCTCGATCAGGTAGGCATAGAGCTCGTCCGGGTACTCGGGCCGGGCCTGATGGTAGGAGCTGGCTACGCGCTCGAAAGTGGCCCGCAACCGCTCCCGGGCTGCGCGCTCGCTGCTGGTCACCGGGCGTGAGGCGGAGCCGTAGCCTGCTGCAGGCTCTGGCCCCAGCGCTCCTCGATTCGCCCGAGCCGCCAGATCAGCACTGCGGCGAGCCAGGTCACGATGAAGAGTCCGACGATCACAAACCCGGCGACATTGAGATTGAAGTCGCGCATGATTCCCCAGAAGCCGCCGGCCGTGCGGAGGCCGGCGACCTGATGGGAGATCAGGCTGAGCGTCTCGATGCCGCCGACCAGGAAGCAGATGCCGACCGATAGCCCGGTGAGAGCCAGGTTGTAGTACACCTTCCGGATGGGGTTGAGGAAGGCCCAGCCGTAGGCGAGATTCATGAAGACGCCGTCGGTCGTGTCCATGATCGTCGGTGAACAGGACCGGCAGGCAGATGATCGCGTACCAGGGTATGTGCTGCAGGGCCAGGAACGCCGTCGTGCCAAGGAACAGGACTTCGGTCGTGGTGTCGAATCCGAGCCCGAACAGGACCCCGACCGGGTAGAGCTGCCATTCCTTGTTGATAAAGCGCATCCACTTGCCGAAGAACCGGAAGAAGAACCCGCGGTTGTCCAGTTGCCGCTCCAGCTCGGCTTCGTCGAACTCGCCGCGGCGCATGCTGCGGAAGACCCTGGCGATGCCCGCCAGGATCACCAGGTTCAGCGCCCCGATCAGGAACAAGAAGGTGGCCGACACGATCGTGCCGAACAGCCCGCCGAACTTCTCCAGGCCCGAACCGCTGTTCGCGAACTGCCGGAAAACGACTTTCTCCGCGAAGATGACGGCGACCCCGACGGCCACGACCACCGTCGAATGGCCGAGCGAGAAAAAGTAGCCGAACGACAGCCCCTGGCGGTCATTCATGACCTTGCGGGTGCAGTTGTCGATCGCCGCCAGATGGTCGGCATCGAAGGCGTGCCGCAAGCCCAGCGTGTAGGTCAGGACGCTGATCCCGATACCCAGGCCCTTGTAGTGGGCCGGCACCACGAACGCGATGAAGATGGCGAAGCCGAGCAGGTGCAGGCCGAGGATGGAGCCGTACATCAGCGACACCCGGCGGCGCTCGACCGGGCTCATGGCCGAGAACGACTGCCGGATCATCCGGCCGAGTCGAGGCTGGCGAGACGCGAGCGAGTCGGACATTAATCGCACGCTAATCTAGTTGCACATCACTTGCAAGTACGTCAGTCGTGCACCATGCGGCGTCTGCCCTGGGCCTAGGCTGGTGAAAGCGGGTGCCGCCAGAGGCAGGAGAGCAACGATGACGACCTACCAGGCAGCTGAGAAAGTGCAGCATGCGGACGGCGGCAGTGCACCAGCACGGAGCGCGGTTACGGTCGGCGCTGGCCCGCTGATGGAAAGCGAGGTCCTCGCCGTTGCCCGCGGCGGCGCCCGGGTCGAGCTTGCCGCCGAATCCCTGGCGGCCCTTCGCCGCGGCAGGGAGATCATCGAAGCACTGGCGGATGACGCTGAGCCGCATTACGGCGTGTCGACTGGGTTCGGCGCGCTCGCGACCCGGCATATCCCCGCCGGGCTGCGCGCCCAGTTGCAGGCCAGCCTGGTCCGCAGTCACGCCGCTGGCTCCGGGCCGGAAGTGGAGCGAGAGGTTGTCCGGGCGCTGATGCTGCTGCGGCTCTCGACGCTCGCCACCGGGCACACTGGTGCGCGCGCGGAGACGGCGCAGGCGTATGCGGACCTGCTCAACGCCGGGATAACGCCCGTGGTGCACGAATACGGCAGCCTCGGCTGCTCAGGTGACCTAGCTCCGCTGGCACACTGCGCGCTCGTCGTCATGGGCGAGGGGGTGGTGCGGGACGCGGCCGGCCGGCAGCGGTCCGCCGCCGACGCGCTGGCCGAAGCAGGGATCACGCCCGTCCAGCTTCGTGAGAAGGAGGGCCTCGCGCTGATCAACGGGACCGACGGCATGCTGGGCATGCTGCTCCTGGCCATCGCGGACCTGCGCGACCTCCTGAAAGTGGCTGACATCACCGCGGCGATGAGCGTGGAGGGCCTGCTCGGCTCTGACTCGCCGTTCGCCGCCGACTTGCAGGCGCTGCGCCCGCACCCCGGCCAGGCTGTGGCCGCGGCCAACATGACGGCACTGCTGGCGGGCAGCCCGATCATGGCGAGCCACCGCGGCCCGGAGTGCACCCGGGTCCAAGACGCTTACTCGCTCCGGTGTGCTCCGCAAGTTGCAGGTGCAGCCAGGGACACCGTGGACCATGCGGCCCTGGTGGCATCCAGGGAGCTGGCGTCGGCCATCGACAACCCGGTCATTACGGCCGACGGCAGGGTGGAGTCGAACGGCAATTTCCACGGCGCCCCGCTTGGCTACGTGCTGGACTTCCTGGCCATCACGGTCGCGGACCTGGCCAGCATGTCCGAACGCCGGACTGACCGCTTCCTTGACGTTGCGCGGAGCCAGGGCCTGGCCCCGTTCCTGGCCAACGACCCAGGCGTCGACTCAGGCCTCATGATCGTGCAGTACACCCAGGCCGCGATCGTGTCCGAGCTCAAACGGCTAGCCGTGCCGGCCAGTGCGGACTCGATCCCGAGTTCGGCGATGCAAGAGGATCACGTCTCGAGGGGCTGGTCCGCGGCGCGCAAGCTGCGGCGGGCGCTCGACGGCCTGGCCAGGGTGCTGGCGATCGAGTTGCTGACCGCGGCGCGCGGCATCGATATGCGAGCGCCGCTGGCACCGGCAGCTGCGACCGGAGCGGTCATCGCCGGCCTGCGGGCCAGTACGCAGGGGCCGGGCGCCGACCGCTTCCTGGCACCGGAAATCGAGGCAGCCTTTCGCTACGTTGCCGACGGGGATGCGCTCCGCGCCGCCGAGGCCGTCACCGGGCCGCTGGGCTAGCAGCGCCGGCTCGCGGCATCAGCCGGGCTGCTTGAGCGCGGTGGCGATCGCAGTGCCGAGCGCGCTCGCGACCGGTGGCGGGAACGCGTTGCCCACCTGGCGGTAGGCCGCCGTTTTGCTGCCGCTGAATGCCCAGCTATCGGGGAAGCCTTGCAGCCTGGCCACCATGCGCACGGTCAGTTTCGGCGGCTGGGTCGCGGGGAAGTCCGGCCCGGGCGGGCCGGCCGCGATGCCGAGTCCGTCCACGCCACGTTCACGCCAGGCTGCACGCGCCCGCGTCGGGCCGAGGTCAGGGCCGCCGTGCTTCTTGCTGCCGCCCACGATGGTGGGCGCGACCCGGCCGGCGCCGGCTGCCCAGGCGGTCGCGCCCGGCCAGCCGCCCGCGGCCATCAGGTCAGCAAGTGCGCCGCCGACCGTGGGCGGCGGCCCGGGCAGCGGGTCTGGCCAGCGGAACCGTCC
>WNFJ01095652.1_pt1 | contig 11599 bp, 7 predicted proteins | sample 5400461 | NCBI WGS metagenome assembly WNFJ01 (sample SAMN13153349, study PRJNA577476) | soil metagenome | isolation source: 115 cm saprolite on Douglas fir-dominated hillslope | place: USA:California | collected 2013-09-17 | reverse complement strand
TCGTTTTCTACGTAACCGCGGTTGACATAGGCTTCCACCATTTTGGGATCACGCTCAATGGCACGGCCGTAGTCATCGACGGCCTGGTCCAGCAGTTGTGACTGCTTGTGCACGTGCCCGGTCAGCAGCGGAAAATTTGGTTCCTTGGGCAGGATATTCTCGTACCTGGTGGTCAACGCCAGCACGTCGTCATAGCGGCCCAGGTCATAAAGCGCATAACCCAGATACACGGAGGCATTGCGGTCTTTAGGCAATCTTTGCAGCACCTGGTAACCAAGCCGGGCCGACTCCAGGTATTTGCCGGTGTGGAATAGATAGCGCTCGCGCTCGCGCATCACGCGGGAATCGTCGTTCATAGCGCCAGTCGCGCGCTTGACCCAAAGGCCCGCCAAATCGAACTTGCGCGCCTCAATGGCCGCATTGGTAGCGTTGGCCACCACGACCGCATTTTGCGGAGCATGCTTATAGGCATTCTCGTAGGCGGCGTTAGCTCTGGCAAAGTCGCGCGTAGCCGTGAACAGATCGCCGAGCGCAAGATGGGCGACATAGTCATTCGGATAGGCTTCCGCCAGCTTGTTGAAATATTCTTCGGCCGATTTGTTATCGCCCGCGTCGCGCGCGAGGTATCCCATACCTTCGAGGGCATAACGGTTCTTGGGCTCGCGATTCAGGACGCCGGCATACATCTTGCGTGCCTCGTCCTTGCGGTTGGTTTTCCATAATAGCGTCGCATATTCCAGCGGAACATTGATGCTATTGGGATCAACGCTCATGGCCTGCTTCAAGTCGGCTTCCGCGGCGGCGGTATCGCCAAAGGCCATCTCCAGCGACGCGCGCACGCGCAAGAACTCAGCTTGCGCCGGACCTTCCGCGTGAATGCTCTTCATGGCGTTTTCGGCGATGGCGATTTGCTGTTTGGCGTCGGCTTCGTCGTCAATATCTTTGTACAGTTCAGCCAGATTCAGGCGCAGCAGAACCGGATAAAGCTCGCCTTCAGGCGGCGTGCCCTGGGGCAGGTGGGCGAGAGCGAAGTTGTATTCCCGAATTGCGTCTTGTGCGCGGTTTTGCAGCCGCGCCAGGCTTCCGCGTAAGGCGTGCAGGCGGTAGTGGTTTTCATCGATGCTCGTGGCCCGCTGCAGGTAGAGATTGCCCTTATCGAAATCGGCAAGCGCAATCTCGAGCTGGGCTGCGTTCAACTGCATGTTGATGTTGTTGCGTTCGGCATTGGCCGCGCGCGTGTAATACACCGCGGCTTCTTTGTTGTCGCCGGCAAGTTCATAGGTATAACCGAGGTCGCCCATGATCTCTGCGGTCATACGTGGCGCGCTCTTGAGTGTTGCGATCGATCCCGCGTAATCGCGGTCCTGGCGCTGAAAGTTGGCTACGGCGCGGAAAATTTCAACATTCCTTGGATCGCGTTTGCGCGCCCGATCCAGCAGCTCTTTGGCTTTGGGCATCTGCTTCAGGCGCATATAAGCCGTGGCCATCAATAGTTCGGTATGGGCCGAGGGTTTTTTGGCTTCGCCGCGCCACAGCAGATTCAGGCCCTGCTGGATTTCGTCTGTACGTATGTACAATTCGCCCAGCATTAACAGGTCTTCTATCCTATCCGGATGCGCCTTCAGCACCTGATTCAGCAAACTTTTGGCCTCGTCGATGTTGCCCGCTCTGGAGTAGGTCTGGGCCATGCCGGAAAGGCCTTCAGGCGAAGCAGGCATGATGCTGAGGCCGCGATTGTAGGCGTCAATGGAAGTCTGATATTTGCCGGCCAGCCGTGACGTATATCCCAACAGGAACCACAGCTTGGCGTTCTGTGGCGCTGACTGCACGGCGCGCTGCGCGTATTCAGTCGCTGCCGCGTAGTTGCCTTTATGCAGGGCCTGTTCGGCGGCGCGGGCCACGCGCCCTAGTTCAATGCTGTTTCCCCAACCAATCCCTTCCGAAGAAGATTGCGGAGACGAAGACTTTGCTTTCCCCTTATGCGCCGGTGCAGGCGCATTGGGACTGGATTGCGCCGGCTGATTGCCGATTTCAAAGGTCTGTGCCCGGAGCGCAGGTAAGAATCCGGCGACACAAATTCCGATCCAAAAAAGGAAAATTCTTTTGGCTGAAACAGCTCTACTCTTGGGACGAATCATTATGGGGAACATAACCTGATTTACGCGATTGCGAGCAGGAGTACTCGCACGTCGCATTCCAATCCGCGGCACTCCTTTCCGAGGGAAATTCCGGTGTCAGGGGGTAAGTAACGGCAGCTCTGCCCCAAACAGAGAATTCAGATGCAATCTTTGGAGCGCGTGGTGCCCACACAACGGTTAATAACCCGCACAACGGTTAATAGATGGGGGCAGCGTAGCAGCCCTATTTTGGTTGCGGAGCCTTAGATCGAAGCACAGCAAACCTGCTCTCCTGATTTGGAATCAAAACTCCTGCTGGATATTTGGGAGGATCGCCTTGAGCCTCAGTTCCCCTTCTTCTCGCGCTGGCACTGTTCTTCCGCTGGGTGGGATCATTCTTCTTGCGCTTGCCGTCCACGGCCCGTTGCTGTTGATGCAATTGCCCATCGGCTCCTATGACGCCAACACGCACATCTTCTTCGCATCACATTACGCCCAGCACTGGTTCACTCCCTGGAACGAAAAGTGGTATGCCGGATTTTCACAGACCACCTATCCTCCGCTCGTGCACCAGTGGATCGCGCTCTTCTCGCATATCATCGGCCTCACCCTGGGTTATATGCTGGTGCAACTGATTGGAATCTTGCTGCTGGTGGTTGGCATGAACCGCTTCGCGCGCCTCTGGGTGAATGAGCGCGCCGCCAGCTACGCTGCCGTAGGCGCCATATTCCTGGGATCGCTGGCCATGCTGGTGTATCAATCCGGCCAGTTGCCCACAACTTTTTCCGCGGCGCTGATTCTGAATGCGGTTCCGTATTTCTATCACTGGATTCGCAAAGCGAGTTTCTCCGCATTCCTGAAAGGCGTGGCCCTGGCGGTTACCGCGGCGGCCGCCCACCACGTAACTCTGCTCTTCGGCGCGGTCCTCTTCTTTCTGCCGGTGCTCTGGCTGGGTATGCTCGACAGAAAAACTCCCGAAGCCAGAAATGCCTCTCTGGCGGGCGTGATATCGCGGGCGGCGATTTTTGCCGTCATTGCCGGAGCATTGATTCTGGTGGTGCTGGCGCCCTACTGGATTTCTCTGATCAAAAACCCCATTAACCAAATGCCTATTCCGCACGGCAGCCGCGACAACTACATTCTGAACCCAGTAAGCGGCATCAACTTCTGGGTCATTCCTATGGGCGCGCTCATTCTTGCCCTGCCCTGGATCTTCTTCCGCGGAGGAAGCGAGCGCCGCCTGCGTCCTTTGTTTGTCGCCTGGTATCTCACTGCTTTGCTCGGACTGGGTGGAACGACTCCAGTGGCAAAATTTCTGCTGGGACGCGCCTTCCAGGTACTGACCTTCGAGCGCTTCACCTTCTGGGCCGCCCTGATGGCGCTTCCTATTGTGGCCGCGGTGGCCGAGGGACTAGTGGCGCGCTACAAAATGAAAGCTGCGGTGCCTTTGTGGATCGCGGCGGTGGCGACGTTTTCCATGTCGGTGGCGTGGACGGTCTTCCGTCCCATCAACGGCTCNNGGTGGATGAAGTCATCAACTTCCTCAACCGTGATGAACACGCCAAGTTCCGCTATCTCACGCTGGGCTTCGGCTACAACTTCTCCAAAGTCGCGGCCGCAGTCAAAGCCCAGAGCATTGATGGCGATTACAACTCCGCCCGCCTTCTGCCTGAGCTGACCGCCTACGGCTCCGGCCAGCTTTACAACTCCAAATACTATGGCGCCGCAGGAATGGAATCGCTGCGCTCAGTGTTGAAACACGCCAATCAATACGGGTTGAAATACGTTTTTGTCCGCGATCGTTTCTACGAGCCGCTGCTGGCCTTCGCCGGCTGGCGTCAGGTGGAAACCTATGACGGCGGCAACGTCACCCTGTGGAGCAAAGAAGATATTCCACCGGCGCATCCGGTCGAATCGCACATGGCGCCGGCCGCGTGGGAAGGCCTGGAGTGGGGCACGCTGCCGGTGGGCAGCAGCTTGCTTGCGCTGTTGCTGGTCATGCTATTGCCCGAGCGCCGGCGTTTGGCAGAGACGGTTGAATTCCCGGCTCCGGCTGAGAGCCAACCTGCATTCCGGGAGGCCAACTGATGAGCCGCGTATTTCCCGTTGTACTGATTATTCTCACCGTCGTGCTGGTGGCCTTTGCCACCATCAGCCCGAGCCAACTGGCTTCGGCTACGTCGCCCGACCAGGCCGTACGTTCGCTCTTGGATAGAGTCAAAGCCCGCGATTTCAAGCAGGCATTCTCTTACGTCTCTGCGGCGAGCAACATTGATGAGAGCGCGTTCTATCGCGACCTCAACGGAAGCGAGGGCAGCTTGCGCACTTACTCCAGCCTGCAGGACATGGATACCAAGGTCCTGAAAGAGAGCGGTACCGAGGGCACAGTACGCGCTGACCTGGTGTGGTCTTCCGCCGTGGGCGCAATCTACGAGACCCGCGACCTGCACGTGGTCAAGGAAGACAGCGGATGGAAGGTGCTTTGGCCGCAGGATAAACAAGCAAACCTTCCGCCCCAGGTGATTCCCGTCAACTACCTGCGCTGGGACATCGTTCACCGCGGCGCCGATGAGGACTGGGGCGCACAAAACGTTGAGCCGCCGCGCGTGCGCATCATCTCCATGAACGCGATTGAGCGCGACGGCAACGTCATCATCCTGGGCGAGATTGAAAATGAAGACACCGTGCCCGGATTCGTCGCCGTCAACGCCACCCTGCTGGGCAAAGATGGCAACGACCTGGGGGAAGAGAGCAGCTTCGACAAAATGTCACACACGCTGCTGCCAAAAGAGGTCTCTCCCTTCAGGATCGATTTTCCCAAAGTGAAGCTGGCTTCGGTGAAGAGCGTGCGTATGCAGCCCAATGCCATGCTGGTGCCGGCCTCGGCCGATCCGGTAATTGGCGTGCTGCATCAGCGCATGGAGACCGATGCCCGCGGCCACCACGTCTTGAAGGGCGAGCTGCTCAATGAGAGCGGGCAGACGGTGAACATTCCGCACGTGCTGGCGACCTACTATGACAGCGCCGGCCGGGTGGTGTGGGTCTCGGATGCTTACTCGGACCGCGCCCTGCTGCCCCAGGTTCCCGTGCCTTTTGCCGTGGACGTGCGCGACGACCTGGCCGAGAACGTTCATAACTATCGCGTCACCGTAAACAATTACACCCTGGATCGGGAGCGATAGGCATAGACAAGGTAGACAGAACAGTTATCAGCCATGAGTAAACTCGCTTACATCCTCCTCGCGCTGGCCGCTTGTTTCTTTGCCTCTTACGTGGCGCATGCCGGAGAGCTGAACATTCCCAATCAACTTTCCGCCGGCCAGGGATTTTCAATCCCCACCAGCGGCACAGGCGCGGCGACGTTTTATCTGATCGGCCCTGGGGGGGTGGTCAAGCGCATCCTCCACCTGGGTGATGCGGTGAACGTGGCCGCCGAGGAAACCCGCGCCGCCGGACGTTATGTTGCCGTGCTGCGCTCCGGCGATTCCAGCGACACCAAGGTTTTCTTTGTGACGCCAGCAAAACCCGCGGCCCTGAATTTTCTGGCGCGACCTTCGCGTGTGCCCACGGCAAGGCCGGACGCAATCAGCGGAGTGGCCTTCGTCTTTGACGGCTACAAGAACCTGGTGCTGGCGCCTGTGCCGGTGAACTTTTCGCTCTCGCTCGAAAAATCGGCGCCTGCTTCGCGCACCGTTCCGGCAAAGAACGGCATCGCCTGGGTGCAGATGGCCTCAGGCCGCTCGCAGGGGGCAGGCCAGTTTGTGGCCAGCCTGCCGGCAACCGATGTTTCCGTGCGCCGGGTGGTGCAGCAGGTCGCCGGCGATGCCTGCAACCTGCACATGAAGGCGCAGACCATGGCAAGGACAATCGTGGTCGAGACCGACCCCATCCGCGACTGCTCCGGCAACGCCGTTCCCGATGGCACCATCGTGACCTTTACTGAAACTGACAGCCGCGGCCTCAGCACCGTGGACGCTCGCGTGAAGCGCGGTATCGCAAGCGCCGAGCTCCCACTCTCTGAGAATGCCACCATCGCAGTTGCCTCGGGAGTGGTGCTGGGAAACGAAGTTCACATCAGTTGGGCAAGCCCTGGTAATGGCAGCGCCGGTGTTGGGCGCGCGAACCTGAAGTTCAAAGATGGGATTGCCACCGATGGCGGTCGTGCGAATGCCGAAGGCTCGGCAACCGGAGGCCGCGAATGATCAAGACTTCCATTTTCCACCGCTGTGCTCGCGCATTGTTGCTTTTCTGGGCGAGTTGGGCAGCCTTCGTCTTCCCGGTGCTGGCTGACAATCCCGCACCTAAGGTCGAGCTCTCCATCACCGGCGCCACACCGCGCGAGGTGGAAGATACGACCGAGAAAGCCATTCTCCGCGATTATTCGGCGGCGTGGGCCGGGCTGACCACGGCGCTGGCCAGCAACCGCGCCGGCGCGCTCGAGGCCGGCTTCACCGGAGCCGCCCAAGACGAGCTCGCCGCCCGCATCGAGCAGCAGTCGAAAAACGGGCTGCGCACGCAAATCACCGACCGTGGACACAACCTCGAAGCTGTCATCTACACCCCTGAAGGCTCAGCCATGCAGTTGCACGACACCGCCCAGCTCGACATTCAAATTCTAGACGGCGGCAAGATCATCCACTCCGAACACGCCATTGTGCATTACGTGGTGCTGATGACCGTGGCCGAAGACCGCTGGAAAGTACGCCTGCTGCAGGCCGTCCCAGGATTCTAAGTTCAGTTCTCCGTTCTCAGTTCCCGGTTCTCAGTTCTCAGCGCGGATTGCGATAAGGGCTTTAGGGAGGGAGGTACAACTAACTAGCCGATCAGGTGTGCTGAAACCGGCGCGGAGCCGCGTCAAACCTGGCGAAAGTGCGAGGGAGGAGGGGGGCTTGCAGAGTAGCTCCAAGCTCTCAGCTCCAAGCTGCAAGGAAAAGCAACTCCTTTCGCCACGGATAAACACCGGACTACAGGGATGCAGGAGTCCGTTCTTCGAACCGCACTTATCGGTGTGCTGCTCACTTACTTTCCCAGTTTGTCAAAGACCTCTGAGGGCTTATCAAGGCCCCACATTCTTGAATGCTTTCGAGCTGTGTATCAGTTCTCAGTTCTCAGCGCGGATTGCGATAAGGGCTTTAGGGAAGGGGTACAACTAACTAGCCGATCAGGTGTGCTGAAACTGGCGCGGAGCCGCGTCAAACCTGGCGAAAGTGCGAAGGGGGGAGGGGGGGCTTGCACAGCAGTTTCGAGTTTCGTGCTTTGGCACGGGAGAGGGACACGATGAGTTTCGCCACGGATCAAGGGGGAGCCGCTGGAAGGCAGTTTCAAGTTTCGAGTTGTCAAAGACCTCTGAGGGCTTATCAAGGCCCCGCATTCTTGAATGCTTTCGAGCTGTGTATCCTTGCGTCTATTCGGTTTGGAACCGCAAACAGCCTGCAGGGGCTATAAAGCCCACATTTTCAAGGCCTAAGCGGCACGGCCGAAGCCGTGCCCTGACACGTCTTCACGCCCAAGGAGAGCTTTTCCGCAAGCTCTGAAGTCACGCCCTAATACAAAACTCTAGAGTTTGACGCTCCTACGCGTCTTCTTCACCCACGCGTTTTTCCGTTGCGCCTCCTTCGCTCATGAGTTTTCCGCAAGCTCTAAAGTCGTGCCTGATGCGGGTCTCAGATAGCCCTCCTAAAAACACTCACTAGGATGATGACATGGAATAGGTGGAGAAGGAGCAAAGTGATATCAGAAAAAGTGATATCAGTTTCGGGCGGATTGGTCATTGGGTCATTGAAGAAGCTCACCACAGATTACGTGGATTGCGCATTTCTTAGGCTGGGAAAGACTAAAGACCCCGCCCTTGGCAAAAAAACGCGAAAGGGCGGAGCACCTGGCTGATGACCGTGGCAGTAACGCGGCAGGTGTTGACTACAATCCCGGTGCTTTGCAGCAGATTCTTCGAATGCAGAGCCTCTTCAGCGGCTCTCTGGACGCAAAAGTGATTGCGCCTTGTGCTCGGCCTTTTCCGCGGCTCGGGTGTCACCCATTGCACGCAATAACCCGGCGTAATCCCGCAGCAGGGATTCGCTCGTCTCTCTCCAATAGTCTTTCTCAGACTGGGCGTCATCCCTGAGAGCGGCAGATTCGCTGGCCGATTTCTCGCTTTCCGCCTTGCGCAACGCGGATTCTGCCTGCTTGCGCTCCTCTTCCATGACCTTTTCCGCGCGCTCGTAGTAAAGGCGGGCACGGGCGAACTCGCCAATGCCCTGCGACCCGTGGGCCGCGTCATAGTAAGCGTGAGCCAATTCCCGGGAGCCGATATTGCCCTGGCTCTCCATGAGAGCTTCCACCACCGAAAGCTCGCGCTGGTACCAGGCGCGGGCCTCGGGAAGCTTTCCCTGAAACCAAAAGGCGTCTCCGGCATAGGCGTAGGCCTGCCTGCACACTCCCAGGTAGCCGGGCGGCAATTTTTCCGCCAGCTTTGCCAGGGTGATGCACTCGGCCTCGGCTTTGGCATAGAGGCGCCGTTCGATGAACTGCCGGCAGATGTGCTCCTGCTTGTCGTACCCCTCCGAGAGCTGCTGTGCACGGGAGGACTCTCCGCTCTCATTCAGCGTGAAGGCAATTTCGACTTTGACATTAGCTGCTACCGGATGTCCCTCACGGATGAAGGGGGCAAACCGCCACTGCTTCGCGGCATCCATTGCCGCCCCGGCCAACATTGGATGGCCGCTGATCACAGATACATCAACCGATCCCTCTGGGGAGACACGCAACGCCAGCCCGACGTTACCTTGTATGCGCGCCGTCTTCGCCAGCGGTGGATAACGGGGGGTAACTCTTCTTGTGAGATGCTGCGCGGCTTCTTCGTCGCTGACTTCAATGGGCGTAGCGATGGGCGATGGATCGGCCACGGGCGCCGGCGCGCCGGCGCCCACTTGCGCTCCCTCTTGTGCGAAGGTCGCCGGCGCAAGCAACGCGAACGCTGCGATTGCGCAGATGCCCGGGGCCGCCACCAGGGACGCCGTAAGTGCTGCCGCAAAGCAACGTCCTGTCGTAGTCATTCTGACGCAGACCTCCCATGAACTGAGAACGAAGAGATTGCCGGAACTTGCATGCTCAATCTGAAGAAATTGCGAGCGGTTAACGCGGAGGCGCGAAGAAGGTCTTCGCCGCGCACTCTGGCAGGGCTAAAGCTGTTTTAGGTTCGGTTTGGACAAGCGCCAAGTCCGCAGGGGCTAAAGCCCAACACATTTTGAACAACTTACGGCACGAGTAAACTCGTGCCCTGATACACGTCTCGACCCTGCCGTCCAAACCGATTATGAAACAGCTCTAACGCCGGCCTGAAGGCCGGGGCTCCCACCGCGCGCCGCAAGCGGCGCAATTGGACATTGCTTATGCTGGAATCCATAGCTGAAGTGCACACCCCTCTTTAATTGCCGTCGAGCCGGGCAAGCCTTAAGAACGCTCTACTTCCTGCAACAGCGAAATGTCGGGGAAAGACTTTGATACAGTCAGGGAATATTCTTGCGGACGTTTACCGGTTTTGAGCGCATCCACAAAGATTTCGATCGCGAGCGGGGCATTGGCGGGAACGATCACGGTCGCCGTGAGTTTTCTGGCCGGGACCCAAGACGTTTGTGTGGATGGACTGGCCCGGCCCCTTCCCGCGGCGCAGGAAGGGTGACTCAGCGGGAAGATCTTAAAAAAATTATTTTCGCGCGGCGACCACGCGGGGAATTCCCTGCAGATCGTTGACAGTGCGGACTTCGCTCCACGCCTGCAACAAACTCCGGACCGGCCGCTCGATGGAAAAACCAATTTCCATCACCAGCCAGCCGCCTGGGCGCAGCCGTTCATGCGCCTGGGGAACCAGCCGCTGATAAACTTCGAGTCCGGTTTCCCCGCCAAAGACCGCCACCCTGGGCTCGAACTCGCGGACTTCGCGCTGCGTCTTTTCCGGCTCGGCTTCGCTTACATACGGCGGATTGGAAACCACAAAATCGAATGGCTGCTCCGGCACGCCCTGCAGCAGGTCGGCCTGATGAAATTGGATTCGCCCGGCGAATCCCAGGCGGGCGGCGTTGGCGCGCGCTATCTCCAGAGCCTGCGCAGAAATGTCGCTGGCGTGGACCTCGGCCGAGGCCAGCTCGCTGGCTAAAGCAATGGCAATGCATCCGGAGCCGGTGCCTACATCGATAATCTTCACAACTTCTTTTACGGCTGAATCTTGCGTCAATGCCAAAACGGTCTCGACAACATGCTCGGTCTCAGGGCGCGGAATCAGCACCGCGGGCGAAACCAGCAGATCTAATCCCCAGAACTCCTGGTGCCCGGTGATGTACTGCGCCGGTTTTCCCGTGGCACGCTCGGCAACGTATTCCACAAAGCGGCGCTCTTCATCAGCGCTCAATTCACGCTCGGGATGTGCGTACAGATATGCGCGGTCGCAGCCAAGGGTGAACATCATCAGGGTTTCGGCATTCAGGCGGGGAGAGCCGATGCTGTTGGCAGTGAGATGTTCGATGGCGGAGCTGATAGCTGCTTTTAAAAGCATCGGGAAGTCGGAGAAAGTCTGAAGTTGGAAGTAAGAAGTACGAAGTAGGAATTGCGATTTACGAATAACAAATCATGTTCCTGACTTCATAATTCTTACTTCGTACTTCTGACTTCGTAATTCAATCGGCTGCGCTGGCGCCATCGGCGTCACCCTTGAGGCGCTCTGTCTGATAGTGCGTGGTTAGCGCGTCGATGAAAGGCTGCAGCTTGCCATCCATCACATCGGTCAACTGGTGCATGGTCATGCCAATGCGGTGGTCGGTCACGCGGTTCTGGGGAAAGTTGTAGGTGCGGATTTTTTCGCTGCGGTCGCCGCTGCCCACCATGGCGCGGCGCTCCTTGGCCAGCGCCGCCTGCTGCTTTTCCTGCTCCATCTCGTAGAGCCGCGCGCGCAGCACGCGCATACCTTTTTCACGGTTCTTGATCTGCGATTTTTCGTCCTGGCAACTTACCACCGTGTTGGTGGGCAGGTGGGTGATGCGGACGGCAGAGTAGGTTGTGTTGACTGACTGCCCGCCAGGTCCGGAGGAGCAGAAGGTATCAATACGCAGGTCTTTGGCCTCAATCTTGATGTCAACTTCTTCGGCCTCGGGCAGCACCGCAACCGTAATCGCCGAAGTATGCACACGCCCCTGCTGCTCGGTTTCAGGAACCCGCTGCACGCGATGGACGCCGCTCTCATATTTCGACTGGGAGTAAACTCTCTGGCCTTCGATGAGGGCAATCACTTCTTTCAGCCCGCCCACGCCCGACCCGGAGGTAGAGAGCACCTCGACCTTCCAGCGCTTGCCCTCGGCAAAGCGCGTATACATGCGGAAGACCTCGGCGGCAAAGAGCGTGGCTTCGTCTCCGCCGGTTCCGGCGCGAATTTCCAGCACGATGTTTTTTTCGTCGTTGGGGTCCTTGGGAAGCAACAGGAACTTCAGCTCTTC
>WNFJ01638359.1_pt1 | contig 11601 bp, 6 predicted proteins | sample 5400461 | NCBI WGS metagenome assembly WNFJ01 (sample SAMN13153349, study PRJNA577476) | soil metagenome | isolation source: 115 cm saprolite on Douglas fir-dominated hillslope | place: USA:California | collected 2013-09-17 | reverse complement strand
GCTTCTGCGTGCGCAACGTGCGGCCCGGCGCACGGGCCGAGAGCTTGCGTTTCACCGAACTGACCAGGCTCTCGATCAGGGATCGACGCCGGTAGATCCGTCGCGGAAATGCTCGCCGCATCTCGGCGCACTCCATGGATGCGCCAGGTTTTGTTTCTGCGCTTGGCGGGGATCACGCTCTGCGCCCCGAGTTGCTGCCGGATATAAGTGTGATTCCTCTCGCTGTCGAACTCGGCGTCGGCCAGCACCAGCCCGATGCGCGTTTGCTGGGAAGCCGCTTCGATGACCGCGGGCAAATTGGCACAATCGTTCCACGGGCCACGTCGTGCGATCTGCGACAACAGGAACTGCTGATCCAGATCCACCACGACCACCCACTTCAACCAGTGCCGCCACGGCAACGGTTTTTGCCCGTGATGATGCATGCGCCGCACGAAGAACGTGCTGACCGCTCCTTGCGCCAAGCCCGTCGCATCGACCGCCACGCGGGCTCGTCGCCGTCCTTTTCTGCGCGTGCCGCGCAGCCGACGCACCGTCTCGCCTACGGCGCGGTCGATGGTGGCCTCGTCCAGACGCTGCAGGAAGCGATACAGAGTCGTGAAATCGGGCACGCTCGCCAACCCCAGCGCCTGACGCAATTCGCGATGCTCGCTCAGCCGCACTTCGGCTTCGCGAAAGGTCCAGTCCTCGTAACGCATCAGGCAAAGGATCGCCAGCAACTGCGGCTGCGTGAATTGGTGCTTGCTGAATCGGCTTCGGTAGCGCGGCAGCACCGCCCGGCAGACTTGCAGGGCGATGCGAGCAAACGGCAGGAGTCCGACTTCGGCCATCGTCCCTCCTGCCTACGTAGGAAACAACAAATTCGACCGATCTGGTATCTCGAACTTTCATTGTCGTAACGAGGATGTCAACAGAGCCAAGCTATCTCATAAATCCTCCGAAATCGCGGAAAGGACGACACTTACAGGATGAAAGCATTGAAACTCAGCCGAATCATCATTTTCCGACTGATTCCATCGCAGCCGGTTTGTGGTTTTCCTGCCACAAAACCATTTATGAGATAACTTCTAGTCGACTTATCCTGCGTCCGTTTGAGTCAGGCGACGTTGAGGCGGCGTTCGCCTGGTTCGGCGACCCGATCGTCATGCGATTCACCCCAACCGGTCCTGACGCCTCTTCCCAAGTTCGACTTTCGCCCGGGTAAGTTGCCGCTGAAACCTTCGAGCATCGGTTGCGAGGGTGGGATACTCACCCCGGCCTATTCGCTATCCCAGCATGTTTTCACCAACTTGCATAAAACCAGCATGGATATTGGCGATTTCTACGGTCTCGTCTGTATCAACTCTTTCAACCTTTCCGCATGAATAGCACCAATTTCGGGCCGAACCAGACACCAAAGACGCCAAGGGCACACGAATCAAGAATCCTTAACCACCATGCGACCCTCGCCGTCGTGTACTCGTACTCTTGAACTGGAACAACAGTGTTCGCGAAATTATGCCGTCGGCAGTGTCGTCTAATAATGGTTCGGGAGATGGGTGACAAGAACTTCGTAGTTCTTCACCATTGGGGAAGGATTGATCAATTCCCTTGCCACGGCTCCCTCCACATCGGGTCCAGTCAGAGACTCAAGAAAAGATAGGGATTCCCAGAGCGACAAGAGCAAGAATTCAGTACAACCTGTCCGTCTTCTCGATAATAGTATTGCCCCCCGGTTAGCTGGCCTCGCCATACACTTGGAATAATTCCTCCCAAATGTACGTGAGATGTTCGCTGGTCTCTGATTCTGGTGCAACTCCATGCCACACGCGCGCTATCATATTCTAGACAATGCCGCAAAGAGGACCGCGTTCCAACTCATTGGTTCGGCGGCTCGCTGGCAAGCTTCTTCATGTCTTCCTCGTGGAGCTTGCGCAGCTCGTGCCAGCGGGCGTACTGGTCAGCTTTGGTTGGATCGGCGTCTTCCTCGCCCTTCAGCCAGAAGCGAAACCAATCAACTGTTGCCTGCTGTGACGCCATCTGTTCCCAAGGCCTCACTAAGCTGTGAGCACCCTCCGGAAGATACAGCATATCTACAGGCTTTCCCAGCCGAGAAAGCCCCGAAAACCATTCCCACTCAGTCAAGACGGTTGGAGGGCCTTCAACCGCCTCGATCAATAAAGGTGCCTTCACTCGATCCAGAGCGAATCCGGGGGAGATCTTCAACCATGACGAGAGACCCTCACCAAAAGGGCGTTGGCCAGTAATCATGTCGGACTCAGAGACGTATCCGGGATCAGCGTTAGCAAATGCGATATATTGAAAATAACCAGCGTCAATCCCATCCGATACGAGGGCCGCTCCGAAGTGGTAGTTTGAATGAGTGAGAGCGTACTTGACCGTGAGACAGGTCCAGCTGAAGCCGACGATCCCGACGCGCTCCCGATCTATCATCCTGATGCTATCCAAATAGTCGATAGCTCCCTCGTAGGAGGCAACCTCCTTCGACACCCCCTGTGCCGTATCAAGATCGGCTCCCTTGTACATATCGGCCTGGAGTACTGCGAATCCCAAGGAAGCCAACGCCTGAGCGGCAAATGCCGTTCGCCATGGACCATCGATCATGAACTTATTCGGAGTGAAACCGTGTGTCTGAATGACGAGTGGGTAGCGCTGTCCTTGAATATAGGGCCTGGGAAGGTAAAGACCGCCAGTCACATCGTGGCCGTCTGTGGCTCGCCAGCTAATTTGCTTGACTCTTGCAAATTCCAATTCCTTGAGGTGAGGGTTTAGATCAAGAAGTATAATTCTCTGATGCCCGCTCCCGCTGATTGCCACGATCCGTGGAGGGGTATTAAGATCTTCCTCGATAACGATAGCAATATTTGAGGAAGGCTGCTCTATCCTCGGTGGGAGTTCTTCCCACGCCGTTCCATTCCTGCGGAAATCAAAGTCCTTTCCTGGCTTGCCGCTGAGGAAGCTGTCTCTTCCCTCCTTGAAGGAAACAACATTGGTTCTTGCATCCCATCGGATGAGCCACAAGTCCTTGGCGGTGATTTTCACAACGTCCCTGGTAGGAACCTTGATTTCTACTGTAAACGCGCTTGATTTTCTCGCTTCTAGCTCAGCCGGATCGCTCACGTCCAAAGGTAGATGAACATTTGACACGACCACAGAGCGGCTATCAGGCGCCCACGCGATTTCGGAACCTGTAAAGCCGAGCGGCCCATCCAGCAGTGGCATGCTTTTCGCTGTGCTTAGGTCTAGCAGCATATATTCGTGAACAAGGCTCGGTTGCCCTCCCGGCGGTGCAATACGTATTAGAGACTGTAAGTTGGCATCCCGATAGTCCTTCCAACTCTTGGGGATATCGGTTATTCGGGTGGGAACCACCAAGTATCGACCATCTGGCGATAGGGCAAGCGAGACATCTTCGTATGTAAGATTTCCCTTTACATCAAGCTGAATTGCATTGTGCGAATGGAGCTTCTTCAAAAACAGTCGATTGTCCCCATCTGGAGCTTTGCCTTCAATTAGGTCATACAACTTTTGCGTAGTAACGTGAATTCCGTCACGCCTCGTCTTTTCTGTGAATAGCTGTCTGTGGGGCGGCTCCGCAACAAACGCTACCGTGTCCTGCGCTGCAGAAACGGCGTAAGAAATCAGACTTGTAGGATGCTCAGTAAGCTGCGTGAGATGGTGCGTCCTGATCTTAAAAGTATAGAGTTGGCTATGCTCGCCAGGGTTTTCGCCTAAGAATGCGATCATGTTTTCGTTGACCCAGCGGACATCCCTGATTGCATCTCGATTGCTTGACGACGAAAATGTGCAGAGCACTTCAGGTACGCGTACGCGGAATACATCGGGGATTCTCCATGAGAGCAAAGAGTACTCGACTGTATTACGCTTCAGGTTGCCTTTCCTTAGGACGATGGCGAATCGATTCTTGTCAGGCGATAAGATTACGTTGTTTGGAGAGAACCATGATCCTGCCGCCGTCGGCGACTGTAAGGGCGCGTTGATGTCCTGCAGGGTGCCGTCTTTGAGCTTTGGGGCCAGATCTGGAACACAGAGGAATCCCAAGTGCCACGCCTAACAACAAACAAAGGCAAGCGCCGCGCTTGCCCATTCGTTCATTGGCCATAGCCCACAAGTGTCCTCACCGGGTTTAGAACTGAAGCTTCAGGGCTAATTGAATCGACCGTGGACCGCCGATCTGATACAGCGGGCTTAGGCCCCCGCTGCCTAGATTTCCTCCGCCGAGGCTACGCCCAAGCATTTGCGTAGACAAACCGAAGAGTGGATTGCTGATGTCCCCAATCGGGCTCCCAAAATTAGGATGGTTTAACACGTTGAACGTTTCCGCGCGGAACTGTAATTTCAGCGATTCCCGAAGCGGGAAGTCGCGATGGATCCCGAAGTCCCACTGCACCGCCCCGAAGCCTCTGAGGAAGTTCCTTGGCAGGCTTCCTTGTCGAAGAGGAACACCTGTCATGGGGTCGGTTGGGGGTGGGCAGAATGGCCCGAAGCAGCCGGGACCACCTTGGTTCGGTGTGTTATTAATCGCCTTTCCTCCGGGAAATTGAGCCCCGTAAAGATAAAGTGGAATTCCAGGTACCAAATCCGGGCGTATGTCTGTAGTAACGGTCGGGAAGAAAAGACTCGAGTCGTCCACGTTAACTGGCGGCGCAGAACGCCCTTGGATTACAGATTGAATAGACCAGCCGCGCAAAACCCCTCTGACGATGCCGGGCGCATTACCCGCGATGGGAATCTCATATGTCAGTCCAGCCGAAGCCGCATGCCGAATGTCGAAGTCGGACGGACCGCGGTTCACATTCGGGTTGACGGCCGGTACAAGAGCATTGGCTGAGCTGCCCAGGGCTGAACCAGCTGAAGCCGTGTCAATGGAGTGCGACCACGTATAGGAAGCGAGCGCCTGAATACCGTGCGAGAGTCGCCTTTGGAACTGAATTTGAAGCGCGCTGTAATCGGAGGTTCCAGCGTTGCTTATCAAATAAGCTTGGGCAAAACTCGGATTAGGAGAGAATACAAAAGCCGTTTGTATTAGCCGTCTTCCCAATGAACCAATGTAGGAAGCAGAGACAGCCTGTTGCTTTCCCAAAGCTTGTTCCAGTGCAGCAGTCCATTGAAGCGTATAGGGCAACTTCAGATTGGGGTCAAATGCTGTCACTGTTCCAGAGCCCGACCCAGGAGCGACAATCGCCGGTGGTGTGGCCGCCGCGGAACTTAAGGGAAAACTACCACCGAAGGCAAAACGGCTCGCGCCAAACGGGTAGGCATGGAGACTAACGATGTTACCAACTTCCGACGAAGCGAGGTCGTAGAACAGGCCAACTCCCCCGCGGACTACTGTTTGCCAGCCCTCACTGGCGCGTAGAGCATAGGCGCCGCCGAAGCGCGGTGCGAAGGTGCCGTAGGGAGTACTGAATGGCGGCGTTCCGGCGGTGGCCAGAGCCAGATTAGAAAGGTCGTTGAGGTTGAAACCTGTCACCGCGGGAATGTTTGGGCCGCTTGTCGTCGAAGGTGCAAAATCAATGTCCCAGCGCAGACCATAGGTCAGGGTCAAACGTGGAGTAGCACGCCAGGTGTCCTGTGCAAATGCACCAAGGTTACGGAACAGGGGTTGCGCACTGCGACCTGACGACACAACACTGAAAAGGAGTTGTCCTGCTGCCGCTGATGGGACCCGAAGGAAAAAATCATTCTGCGAATACACTGGGAGATCAGAGACTGGTGAGAGACGGCGGAAATCGACTCCAAACTTCAGGCTATGTGAACCATGCTGTCGAGACAAATTGTCTACGATATTGAATTGTCTCTGTATGTTATGGCCTCCTTGGTTCCCAACCCTTAGGCCGTTTTGGAGAGAAATGATGAAGTAGAAGAAACCAACATTTCCGCCACTAAAAGCGCTAGGGAATGGCAGAGAGCCCAGCGGAGTCGCACCTCCGAAGTTATCTAATCGTGCATCAGTAACAGCGCTTGTCCTGCTGTAATTTAACCGAAGATCATTCGCCACGAAGGGCGAAACAGCCCACGTAGTGCCCACCGTTGCTGTCTGTGTAGTGATCCGGCTCAATTCGACAGCGCTTAGAGCTGTCGCCGGTGCGCCACGTTGGTCAAGTTCTGACGGAGAGTAGTTGTACCGGCCAAAGATACTGACCTTGTCGTTGAACTTGTGATCAAGCCTTAGACTGTAGGCGTCCAACGTAGCTGGATTAGAAAAGCTGGCGTTGAACTGAGCCACGCCGGTTGCCGCATTGGCCGATCCATTGGGTTGAGGAAAAGCGTTGATGAACGGCTGGACCGCAGGTACAGCGTTCTGCCGCGCATTGAGATCAGGTACGCTGCTGAGCACGGTTTGGGGCAATCGCAGCCGAAGCCCCTCATAGGAGAAGAAGAAGAAGGTCTTGCCCTTGAGAATCGGACCACTGAAAGTGCCACCGAAATCATTCTGGCGCTCCTGCGCTTTGTGAAGTGCTGGCGTAACTGAAGTGTTGAACCAGTCATTTGCATCGAAGACGTCGTTCCTCAAATAGTCGAATACCGTTCCATGAAACTGGTTCGTACCCGACCGCGTAATGATAGAGATCTGCGCGCCTGGGGTGCGGCCAAACTCCGGAGCGTACGTCGAAGTCTGAATTCTAAATTCTTGCAGAGCGTCCACAGAGACTAAGCTATTCGTTCCACCCTGAACAGTAAAAGATCCGAGTGCTCCTCCAATTCCGTTACCTGGAACGTTGCCCGAGCCCACGCCAATGTTGGCGCCTACGCCATCCACCATCCAATAGTTGGTGGTGGCACGCTGTCCATTCACGCTGAATTGGCCCGAATCATAGGCATTGCTTGTTGTCAGAACCACGCCAGGCGTGAGCTGAATCAACGTCTGAAAGCTCCTGCCGTTCAACGGTAGATTTTCAGCAAACTGGCGATCAACGACCGTGCTCACAGCGGCATCTGTTGTATTGATGTGTAAATCGTCCGCCGTTATTGTCACAGTCTCCGCAACGGACCCAACCTGCAGAGCAAAATTGCGTACGACGTTGTCCTGAACATTGAGGGTGAGCTCCGTCACCGTGACACTCTTGAACCCAGGCCTTCGGACATTAATCAGATAGTGGCCTGGATGCAGGGAGGGAATCGTGTAGAGGCCGTCTTGATTTGTTTTCACAGTCACCGAGACGTTTGTCTCGACATTTTTGATCTCTACTTCTGCATCTACGATCACAGCCCCGGACGGATCTGTGACACGGCCATAGACGCCGGCGAGTTCTGTTTGGGCCAGAGCAGTCGAAGGAACAGTGAGGCAGGTCAAGAAGACGCTCAGACTGAGCGCACAGAGAGTGCAAAACTTCTTCCACGACGTAGACACAGGCATTCGAGATCCCCCTTACTCAAGTGTTCCTGTGCCAATCGCCGTTTGTGTCAGCCGCCTCAAAAATATTTTGGAGTTTGAGTGAGTCGGGAGGTCATGTATCGGCAGTTAAGGATGGTTCGGTTGGTTCCGAAGGTAAGCGTAAAGGAATTTCTCGCCCTTTGGCTCAGTGCTGTTCTTACCCGGAGGCTCCAACGTGACAAACACCGAATCGATCTGGCTCAAAACCTTGGGATCGTCGTATTTGAACACCCACCGTTTTTGGGTCTTGTCGTCGGAGTAGAAGATTCCGAGACTTCGGGCCGACTGTCCCGGCCCTTCTTTCTTACCCCACACCCGGTAGTGGTAGCCGGCATCTTGGACGCGGTGATCGTTCAGGTCGTAGGCGTAGATGATCAGCGACTTGCCTTCCGTGAAGAAGACTCTGCCGAAGCCCGTTCGCGTCTTACCCTTTGTATCGGTGTCAAATACGTCCGCGATGTGGAGGTTCCGTGCCGCCATTAGGTCGCGGATATCCCGGTTCGCGGCAAGCATCTCGCGTTCTCGGTCGAGCGCGCTCGACTGTTCGGCGAGCTGGTCGGTCAGTTCACGAATTCTCGTTTGATCGGCGACGACAGTAGCTTGATTGCCGGCCTGGGCTCTTTCTAATTCCGTCTGCACCGCTGCTGCTTGCGTTTGCGTCTGGCCCAATTGACGTTGCAGCTCGTCAATTTTGGCGTCACGTTCTTTAGCAGCGGACTGAAGCGTAGGGCGGTCCTTCTCGGAATTTGAGGCCGTTGCTTGTACCTGGTCGACAGTGTCGGATTGCGCCGCGAGCGATGCCCTGAGCAAAGCGATTTCCTCGGACAACTCCCGCTTTTCCTTTTGCAGCCGTTCAATCAACGCATCACGGTTCGCGTCCACCGGCGTAGCCGCTGCGGACACCGGTCGCGGAGCCGCCGCGCTCCCTGCGGCCTGCGACGTCACGGCATTGGGATGCAACTTTCCGCGATACACGCCCACCACAGAGAGAGCTACCAAAATCGACGCAGCGGCGCCGAGCGCAAACGTTGTATAGCCTTTGTGCTTGAACGGCGCACTGCGAGGTTCCGGACAACTCGGGGCAATTTTCTCGCCTGAAACAAGAATTCCTTCGGCTTCCGCCTTCTTCAGGAACTTCTCCCGAAACAACGCCGAATCGATGTATCCAATGGCCTCTGGACCGGTAATTTCTTGCGTGCTGTTGGCATCGGCCACAGCACGAACAGCACCCAATTGCAGGAAGTCGGCATAGGCTTGCTGGCAGTCCGGGCATTCGCCCAGGTGCTGTTGGAGTTCGACCAGCTCCGCTCCGGAAGCTTGTCCAACGCTCGCGGCGGCGCAAAGGGCTTCGAAATGCTCATGCCTTTCCACGGCTCACCTCCCCTCCAAGGCCGAGACCCAAAATTCCCTCACTAGTTTCGGCGACTGGCTTCCCAAGCAAGCACGCGCGCAAATGATCGAGCCCCCGGTAGTAATGGTTGCGCACCGAGGCATAGGTCTCGCCCGACTGCTCGGCGGCTTCCCGCAATGTCAATCCCTCGAAGATGACTTTTTGGACGGTCCGCCTTTGCGGCTCGCGGAGATTCCCGAGGGCCTCCGCCAAAATTTGTTTCAGCTCTTCAGCAGGCATCGAGGGTGCGGTCTTTGTTTTTGATTCCCAGGTCATGGCTTCGTCGAGGTCAGGTTGGTTGTAGAACTGTCTCAGCAGCAGATAGTTCCGCCGGTTGATGCTCCGGTGATAGGCGAACTGCAGGAGCCACACTTTAAGTGTGCCTCTGGCAGGGTCAAATCTTCTCGCCGCGCGATAAAATTCGAAGAAAACATTTTGTGTGATTTCCTGGGCCTCTCCAACATCGTGGACGATTCTGAGCGCGACGGTGAGAACGAGACGGTTGTAGCGATCGAAGAGTACGGTGAAGGCATCTCCGTCACCTGCTTGCACTTCGTGCATCAACTCTTCATCGGACAGCGCTTCGTGCGCCGTGCGGTGAGCATTCGCGTTGCCGCTCCGATTTGGAAAATCGCCGGACATGCCCCTTGGGAAACGCCCATTCTTTGCCAGTATTACGGCTCCTATACGACTAGGTGTGCAAGGGATTTATTTTTCATTACAGCTGACACAAATCACCGCTCCTGGAGGAATACTACTGGCTTGGAATCCGTTTCCCACTGGTTGCGCAGTTCGTGCCAGCGGACATACTGTCCCGCTTTGGCTGGTTCCGAATCTTCTTCGCCCTTCAGCCAAAAGCAAAACCAGTCCACATTGTCTTGCTGCGAGACCATTCGCTCCCATGGCTTCTGCAAGACGTGGACTGCATCAGGCAAGTAAATCATTTCAATTGCCTTGCGCAATCGGAAGGATCCAGCAAACCAACCCCACTCACTCAGCAAGAGGTCGGGGCCCAATGCGAGTAGACGTACGGGTGTCTGAATCCTTTCCAAGCTAAATTCAGCCGAGTTTTTCACCCAAGACCTCAATCCATCCCCGAATGGCATCCCACCGTTGAGGAATTCGAGTTCACTACTTGCACCAGTATTTGCGAGGACTATATAAGTATAAAATCCCTGATCTCCTCCATCGGCAACCGATGCCGCAGCAAAATGGAATTGCGAATGCGTCAGCGCATAGGAGACGATATCACCTGACCGACTGAATCCGATGATGCCGACGCGGTTACGGTCAATCAGGGTCGCTTTGTCTAGATAATCGATGGCGGATTCCAGACTAGAAACTTCCCTGGGCAATTCTTTTGGAGTATCGAAATCGTCCGTTTCATTTTCGTCGGCCTGGAGAACCATAATCCCTTTTCCGGCGAGCGGCTGCGCAGCAAAAGCCGTCGTATATGGTCCATCAATCCAGAACTTGTGTGGATCCCACCCATGTGTCTGAATCACCAATGGATATTTCTTACCGGGTTCATAGTCGACCGGATAGTAGAGACCACCCTTCACCTCGTGTCCATCGGAACCATTCCAACTAACCTCTTCGACCCTGCCGAACCTCATACTCGTGAATTGCGGGTTCAGATCCAGCAACAGAGTCTTCTTATGCCTCGAAGGCTCTACTGCGAAGATTCTTGGAGGAGAGTTCATATCCTCTTCCAGGATAATTTCCGGTCGATTCTCCGACGATGTGTCGCCTGTCACCTTCTCCCACTTATTTTCGCTCCTACGAAACGTAACCTTCACCCTCGACGCAGGGCCTGAATCTCGTCTCTTAGCTTCGAACAGTAGACGACCTGTCTTTGAGTCCCAGGTTGGCGAGTCGAAGTCTTCGTCACTAATCTTGGCGTACTCGCCACTCGGGACCTTTACTTCCACGGTAAAGGTTTTGGATTGTCGCACTTTGCGTTCGTCCCCCTGCGTATTGTCAAGAGGAAGATAAGCGCCGGAAATGATAACGGACCGACTATCCGGAAGCCATGTCAGACTGGAAAAGAGGCTGGGAGAGTTCAGTAAGACCGTCGTCTGTCCAGTGAGCGTATTAATCAATTCGTGTCTTTCAATTGCGGAGTATTGCCCTGGACTAAATTTTACTCTGGTCCACTCATGCAAATAGGAATCTGTGTATTCCTTCCAATCTTCAGGGAACTGTAAGACTTGGTTCAAAACTACGACGTACTTTCCGTCCGGGGACAGGGCAGGTGGATTCCTTCCCCAACCGTAGACCTCAGCAAGAGTTTTTGGCCAGCCGTTGCGTAAAATGTAGAGTTGATTCCTTCCAATATTATTGTCAAACCGAGCCCATTTTTGGCCACGAACGAGATCCTTTAAACGTTGCGTTGTCACGAGCACACCTTCCCGTCGTGCCCTTTCATCTATTAGATTCTCGATCGGTTTTTCCGCTACGTATGCGACTTGGTCGCCCCTCGGTGTCATGCTGAAACTTAGAACGTTGGTCAGTTGGTTCGTCACTCTCCTCAGACTTTGGGTGGTGGTATTGAAGGTGTAAAGCTGTCGCAATTCGCCAGGATGCTCTCCCAAAAACGCTATGGTTTCATTGTCGGATAGCCAACTGATATCTGCGATCGCCTCACGATTAGAGGAAGAAGACATCGTCAGTACCACCCTGGCAACGGCTGACTGAAACAGTTTAGCTGTCTCCCACAGCACCAAGGAATACTGGTTTGTGTTCTGTTCGAGATCGCCTTTCCTTAGGACGACAACGAACTTCGTGCCATCGGGCGAAAACTTGGCAACCA
>WNFJ01232307.1_pt1 | contig 11601 bp, 10 predicted proteins | sample 5400461 | NCBI WGS metagenome assembly WNFJ01 (sample SAMN13153349, study PRJNA577476) | soil metagenome | isolation source: 115 cm saprolite on Douglas fir-dominated hillslope | place: USA:California | collected 2013-09-17 | reverse complement strand
CGACTTCCTAATACCCCACCGGCGGAGGCGGCGGCATCCCCGGTGGCGGTGGCGGTGGCGCCGGCTGCGTCGCATAACCCCCTGGTGCCGCGGTCATCATCCGTCCTCGCACCGGCACGCGATTGCCATTCGCATACATGCACTGCAGATACGCGTAGTCATAGCGGCGCTGCACGTCATAAGCCGAACCCTGCGCGGCAGTCGCACCAAACGCACTCCCAGCCAGCAACCCGACACCAGCACCCACGGCGGCACCCGTCCCGCCATTGAACGCCGCACCCGCCGCGGCGCCCAACGCAGTGCCGACCACCGCGCTGCCCACCGCGCTATTAGTCGCGGCCTGATTGGTCGTCACCCCTCCCACCTGACCAAACGCAAACTGGCGGCACGAACCGTCGTCCGCACGGAACTGATCGAAGCTCTTGCCCGTGCCAGGGATGGCCATAACGCTCGGTCCCTCCGGCACCACGGCGCACCCGCCAAGAATGCCCAGCGACACCCCCATCGAAACGAGCAATGCAAGTCTTGAATACTTCATGGCGCTGTGATCTTCCATTCAATGATTACTGAGAGTTACCAGGCCGGGGCGCCACGGCACGCCAGCCGGCCGGACAGTCCTTTACATACGGGTAATACGCTCTCGATGCCTCGCAGTAGTACCAGGAACCGCCAGGCTGTCCAGATGCATCGGCCGACGGTCCCGCGTCCTGCGCTTGGCCCTGTTCGACGTAGTCGACGGGCGGCGGCGCGGGCACGGCCACTACCGGCGGGTAAGGGTAGTAATACGGAACAGGCGCGACCGGATAGTAGTAAGGCGCGCCCACCCCAACAAAGACACCGACGCGTGCAGCATTCGCGGATCCGCAAACGCAGGCCGCAGCAACTGCCACCGCCGCCAGCGGTAGCCAAGGATTCAGGCGTTTCACGACGTTTCTCCCACCCTGGTTCAAAGATAGTTTTTCTGGAGTTTTTCTGGCTCTTTTGCAGTAAGCAGATAACGGACCGCGCCACGGTCCGACGCTTTAACCAGCATAACTGAACGCTAGGTCAGTTGACCACGAAGTGCCATTACAGACGTTACCTGCCATTTTTCCGATCGTTACAAAGGAAACTTTGACACCGCATATGCAGGGGATTGGACAGTCGTCGGTAAGATGTATTACAACGGGCCTTCGAAAGAATCGTCGGTAATACTGAGAGATTTTAGAAACGCATGCCGTAACTTGCCGAAGGTGATCCTGTGGCATCGATCCTGACGATCGAAAACCATGGTTCATCCAAGGCTCCCGGGCGTGGCGCGTCCTTCTGCGTGAGGCCGTTCGTGAAAGGAAGAAGTTTTCGTTCGACGGCGCACGAAACAAGTGGCGAGGGCGGTGGCCGGACCATGAAGATGTGCACCGGTGGTCCGCAAACGCTTGAAACGCGGGCCACCGGTGTCAAGCCACGCGGACCATCCTATTGCCGTGTACCCGCCCGGATCGCATCGGCGAACCGCTTGATGTAGACCGGCGATGCATCACTGATTGCCCAGTAAGTCATGCCGTCCTGATGCCACTCGACGAGCGAATAACCATCGTCGGATTGAGTAACCAGGGGCGTCGATATTGACGCAGTCTTGCCGTGATCATCGGGAAATACGTACAAGTCGATCGGGTGTTTCAGATACCGGTAGATCATGACGGCAACCGGACGATGATCCACATAATCGAGCCGCCCGCCGACCAGCGGAAACCCTTGCGCCTGAGGGTCGACCACCGGCGGCGCATAGTCAATGCGGCCGTTGAACCACGGCTTCACCGTATGCTGGTCGCTCGACAGCACATCCATCGTGCGCGCCGACATCAGCGCCCGCACATGACTCGACACGATCTCCTGCTGAATATCGCTGCCACGGGGCGGCTGTTGCGTCCACAGCAGCGTCATGAATACCAGCGAACACAGGCCGATCCCTACTATTCCGCCGCCAACGAACGGCAGGCCGGCCATGCGCCACGACCAGTTCCGCGGCGACGGATTTTTCCTGGCTGTCTCTGCCTTCAGCCGGGCTTGCACCTGCGCACGCAAGGATGCCGGCGCCCGTTCGTAAAGCGAGCCGTCGCGCAGCTTGTCGGCGAGCGATGAGTTAGGTTTAGTTTCCACGCTTGGACTCCTCCGGACCGGCGGGTGGTGTCTTGATCAGGCGAATGGCCGGCAGTTCCGACCCGCCCTGGGCCGCCCGCACGGCCGTACATAACAAACGGCGAGCACGCGATAGCCGCGACAGGACCGTGCCGAGCGGTATGCCCGCGACCGCTGCGACGTCCTTGTAGCTCATATCTTCCAGCTCACGCAACACGATCACTTCACGAAACTCGACGGGCAACGTAGCCAGCGCCCGATGCACTAGTTCGGTCTCGTCCTGGCGGACCGCCAGCTTTTCCGGATCGTCGCCGCTTTCATCGGCCCAGCCGGGAAGCTGCTCGTCGACATTGAGCGAGTCGTCGTACGGCGTGGCATCCGCGCGGTGACGCTGCCTGCGCCATTCGGTGAACCAGGTGTTGCGCACGATTGCCAGCAGCCAGGCGCGTGGATTGTCGCCCTGGTAGCCATCGAAGAAACGAAAGGCTCTCAGGAAGGCTTCCTGCACGACGTCATCGGCGTCCGTGGGACTGCCGCTCAACCAGCGAGCAAGGTTATACGCCGCGTCCAGATGCGGCAGCATCACCTCATCGAAACGAACCGGCGAGCGCTTCGCCATCAGTATTCTCCCTGGCAACCGATGTTGCCTCGGACCGTGCCTAACGTGTGCCATGCGCCAACGCGCATTACGGGTGCCGGTCGGTTCGCAATCAAACCCGCCGGCTCTCAACTGTACTTACTGGTGAGCTTCCCGCTTTATTCCCGCCTTTTCCCCAATTATGCGGTTTTGACAAAAAAAAATTAGCGGGAATAAAACCGCGGGCTGCTGAGTTTGATGGACATGGGCAACGCACGCCCAATGCGCATTGCCCATGCCCATTTACCAGGAGCCATTCATGCTCGACCTCGACACAAGTGCCGTCCCGCCCGAACCACTCACCGAACACGGTGCCAGACGGCGCACCGCACTGACTTGCATGGCATGGGCCGGTGCCGGCATGCTCTGGACCCTGAACGGCGGCGTGCCCGGGTCGAAGCTGATTGGCGGAACCGCGCAGGCCGCCGAAGTGGACCGTCACGCGTTCAGCTTCGTGCAAATCAGCGACAGTCATATCGGCTTCAGCAAGGACCCGAACCTCGACCCTGCGAGCACGCTGCAGGAAGCCGTCGACAAGATCCGTACGACCAAGGAAAAGCCCAAGTTCATCATTCATACCGGCGACATCAGCCACCTGTCGAAGCCGGACCAGTTCGACACCGCCACGCAGATCATCCAGAGCACGGGGCTCGACGTGCACTACGTACCGGGCGAACACGATGTTCTGGTCGACGACGGCAATTCATATTTCGAGCGCTTTTCCAAGCCGTCCGCCCCCAAGTGGTACAGCTTCGATCAGGGCGGCGTTCATTTTATCGGCCTGACCAATGTGCTGGACCTGCGAGGCGGTGGCCTGGGTTTTCTCGGCGACGAGCAACTCGCCTGGCTGCAACAGGATCTGCACGCACGCACGAGCAGCACGCCGATTGTGGTGTTCGCGCACATCCCGCTCTGGTCGCTGTATCCGCAGTGGGGCTGGGGCACCGACGACAGCGCCCGGGCCCTGACCCTGATGAAACGCTTCGGCTCCGTGACGGTGCTCAACGGCCACGTGCATCAGGTCGCGCAAAAGGTTGAAGGTGAAATCAGTTTCTACTCCGCACTGTCAACGGCCTTTCCGCAGCCGGCACCCGGCACGGCAGCGGGTCCCGGTCCGATGAAAGTCCCCGCCGACCAACTGCGCAAAATGCTTGGCGTGCGCTCGGTCAAGTATGTTCCGGGCAAGGCCCAGCTCGCAGTGGTCGACACCCGGCTCAGCGTATGAACAGCCATCCAAACAAGCGGAGAGCGATGATGACAATGCCTGACCTTGGGCGTGCTTTAGTGGCCAGGACAATGGCCAGGACCGTGGCCGCGATGTGCTTCGCGATGGCGCTAGCCGCTGCGCCCGCATTCGCGGCCGGCACAAAGCCGGCCACCACCATAGTGATCGACAATTTTTCCTTTAGTCCTGCTCAGTTGTCCGTTGCCGCGGGTTCGACCGTGACCTGGGAGAACCATGACGATATGCCTCATACCATCGTCAACGATGCAACACCGCGCGAATTTAAATCAACGCCGATAGATTCCGGGGAGCACTTTTCACAGACGTTCTCGAAGCCTGGCACATATAAGTATTTCTGCTCGATTCATCCGCATATGACAGGGACTATCGTTGTGAAATAGATGGGCTGACGGACGGCGCAGCAACACGTTATTGCTGCAGGCCCAGACGATACCAGGTGACCTGCCGATACGGCTCGCCGGGGCGCACGATCACGCTTCCTGCGTCCGCCATGTTGACCTGATTCGGGAATGCGCCGGCCTGGAGACACAGGCCGGCGTGTTTGCCGTAGCGTCGTCCATGCCGTCCCACGATGCCATCGAGATGATTACCGGTATAGAACTGCACGCCGGGTGCGCTCGTACCCATCGTCAGCTCGCGGCCGCTGCCCGGGTCGTAGAGCCGCACGACGGGTTTGAGCGCGTTGCTGCTTTCCCCTACGACATAACAATGATCGAAGCCCCCCACACGCGCGAGCTGATCGTGCGGCCAGTCGAGCCGCGCACCGAGCGGAGCGCTTGCGCGGAAGTCGAACGCATGGCCCGCGACTTCCGCTCGGCCTTCGGGGATCAGGGCGGCGTCGACTTCGAAGAAGGTGTCGGCATCGATGGAAATAACATGGCCGCGGATGTCGGCGGTTTCATCGCCGGACAGGTTGAAGCACGCGTGGTTCGTGAGGTTGAGCGGCGTAGGCGCATCCGATACCGCTTCATAGGCGAGTGTGAGCGTGCCGTCGTCGTCGAGCGTGTAGCGTAATGTGGTTGACACGTTGCCTGGGAAGCCCGCGTCACCTTCCGGCGATTCATGCGTGAGGACGAGTCCTCCATCTACTTCCTGCGCGTCCCACAGCGCACGGTGAAATCCCGCCGCGCCGCCATGCAGCAAGTTGTCGCCCTCATTGCGATCGAGTGAATACGCGACGTCGTCGAGCGCGAAGCGGGCGTTCTCGATCCGGTTTGCCCAGCGTCCGATTACACCGCCCAGATAAGCGTGGCCGGCCAAATATTCAGCCGGTGTGTCGTGACCCAGCAGGACATCGGCCACGCGTCCCGCGCGATCCGCGCTATTCCACGAGACCAGCGTTGCGCCGAGATCGCTGATCGTCACCCGCATGCCGTGCACATTGCGCAACGTGAACAGGCGCGCAACGTCGCCGCCGGGCAATTCGCCCCAGCGTTCGACACTTACGCGCGCAGAGCCTGGACGGACGATGGTGGGCATATCGGCGAGATACATAGAGTGCGGGGATCAGCCGGGTTGTGCGCAAGGCGCGACGAGCAAACGCTCCTGATACTCGCGCGGCGTGCAGTCCAGTTCGCGGCGGAACACGGCGTACATGTATTGCAGCGATGTGAACCCGCAGCGGATGGCGACTTCGGCGCTGGATAAGTCGTGACGCGCGAGAAGTTGCTTTGCAACATCGAGTTTGTGATTCAGGATTTCCTGATGCACGGTGTAGCCGAGTTCACGGCGGAAATGATCCTCAAGTGACGAGCGCGATACTCCGACGTAATCGGCCACCTGTTCTGTCTTGATGCCCTGACATCCGTATTGCCGGATGTAGTGGCGGGCACGCATGACATAGGGACTCGATACTGGCTGATGACGCGTCGATTCGAGCACGTTGATGCCGACCGGCGGCACGAGAATGCGTCTGCCGTGAAAGCGCGCGCCGCCCAGCATCTGGTGCAGCAAATGCGCTGCGGTGCGGCCCATTTCTTCGGTACCTTGAATGACGGACGAGAGCGGTATGCGGGTGAGCGAACGCGTCAGCGGATCGTTGTCTATGCCAATGATGGCTACTTGCTCAGGCACGGGAATGCCGGAGATGAGGCACGCCTGCAGCAGATGACGCGCGCGGGCATCGGTCACGGCGATCACGCCAACGGGCTTCGGCAAACTCTCGAGCCACGAGGTCAGTTGCGCGCTTGCCTGGCTCCAGACCGGCGCGCTGGTCGGCAAGCCGCGATGAATATCCGCTTCGAGGCCATCGGCGGCGAGCAGCGCCCTGAATGCCAGTTCACGTTCTTGCGCCCAGCGGTTTTCCGGCGCTTCCGGCAAGCTGTATAGCGCAAAACGCTGCAAGCCGGCGCCGATCAGATGCGTGTACGCAAGCGACATCAGCTTGGCGTTGTCAGTGGCTATATAAGGCAGCTTGGCCGGATAACACGCGGCATCCGCATAAGAAGAACCTACCGCGACCACTGGCAACTGCGAATCGCCGAGCGCTTCGGCCACCGCCGGATCGTCGAAATCCGCGATGATGCCGTCGCCTTCAAATCGTTCGATGCCGTTCAGCCGGCAGCGGAAATCCTCTTCGAGGAAAAGATCCCACGCCACCCGCGTGGACAGCAGATAATTGCCGATGCCGGTAATGACCTCGCGGTCATACACCTTGTTCGCGTTGAACAGCAGCGCGATCCGGTGCGAAGTCTGAGCGGTCTGTGGTCGTGTCATCGAGCTCCGGACGAACCATACCGCAGTGCCGCGATATGTCCGTCATCTCCGTTGCAGCGCAATCTGCGCGTGTTTTATGCGGCTGTTTTTAGCGTTTGCTGATTCTAGGCCCGGCTATCGGATGACCGCCAGCCTGATTTCCACTAAGCTGAAGAAACACCATGAGCGCTGGCGGATTTCGCAATTGCTGGGTGCGGGCCGAAGCTGGCAGCATGGGGCCACATTAAAAGAAGGAGACGTCCATGTCGTATTTCGAGCATCTGCCCGCCGTGCGTTATGAAGGCCCGCAGTCCGACAATCCTTTAGCCTACCGCCATTACGACCGCGACAAGCTTGTTCTCGGCAAGCGCATGGAAGATCACTTGCGGCTGGCGGTCTGTTACTGGCACACGTTCGTATGGCCCGGCGGGGACATGTTCGGGCAGGGCACGTTTCACCGGCCATGGCAGCAACCCGGCGACGCAATAGAACGGGCTCATGTGAAAGCCGACTCCGCGTTCGAATTTTTCTCGAAACTGGGTGCACCGTATTACACCTTCCATGACACAGACGTGGCGCCCGCAGGCGACAGCATCAAACATTACGTCAACAACTTCAAAGGCGTAACGGACTATCTGGCGGCCAAGCAGGAAGAAACCGGCATCAAGCTGCTATGGGGCACGGCGAACCTGTTCTCGCACCCGCGTTATGCCGCAGGCGCTGCGACCAATCCCAACCCGGAAGTGTTTGCGTTCGCGGCCACGCAGGTGTTCCAGGCGCTTGAAGCCACCCATAGACTTGGAGGCGAAAACTATGTCCTGTGGGGCGGCCGCGAGGGTTACGACACGCTGCTGAACACCGACCTCAAGCGCGAGCGCGATCAGCTTGGGCGTTTTCTCAACATGGTGGTCGAGCACAAGCACAAGACCGGTTTCAAGGGCGCTTTGCTGATCGAACCGAAACCGCAGGAGCCGACCAAACACCAATACGACTACGACGTGGCGACGGTCCACGGCTTCCTCGCACAGTTCGGTTTGCAAAATGAAATCCGCGTGAACATTGAAGCGAATCATGCCACGCTCGCGGGGCATTCGTTCCATCACGAGATTGCGACGGCTTACGCGCTCGGCATCTTTGGCAGTGTCGACGCGAATCGGGGCGATCCGCAAAATGGCTGGGATACCGACCAGTTTCCGAACAGCGTTGAGGAGTTGACGCTAGCGCTGTATGAGATCCTGAGGCACGGCGGCTTTAGCACGGGCGGCATGAATTTCGATGCCAAAGTGCGGCGTCAGAGCGTGGCGCCGGAGGACTTGTTCTATGGTCATATCGGCGCAATCGACGTCATAGCGATCGCTCTGGAACGGGCGGCCACGCTGGTCGAGAATGACAAGCTTGCCGAGTTCAAGAACCAGCGTTATGCGGGATGGGACACGGAATTCGGCCGCAAGATTCTCTCGGGCGGTTACTCTCTCGAATCGCTGGCTATCGACGCGCTGGCACGTCGCGTTAACCCTCAGCATGTGAGCGGCCAACAGGAGCAACTCGAAAATATCGTGAACAGGGCGATCTATAAGTGATGCGCTTACCCTGCAAAATCCGCATCTAAAATCATTAAGCGGCCCGGCTGATTTCGCAATTGCGTCCAAGGCGAATGAAGGCCCAAGCTAACGACAAAATCAAGAGACAAGCTTCTGTAAAACCGACGACCGCGAACATGGATTCGCGGCGCAAGCAGTAGATTCCGCCGACGTCTCCTCTCTCGCCTATGCGTTGCCCTGACCGGCCACGCAGGGAGACGCATCGGCTAGTCAACCATAAAAAGGAGTGAGACATGAAGTCCGCAAAACGCCGTGCCGTGCTCGGATCGCTAGTTTGTGGAGCGATGTTCGCAAGTTTGACTGTGCTTCCGTCTCTGGCTCACGCGAGCAAGGACAAGCCTGAAATCGGCTTCTGTATTGACGATCTGCGGGTCGAGCGCTGGTCGCGTGACCGGGATTATTTCGTTGCCGCTGCCACGAAGCTGGGCGCCAAAGTGTCCGTGCAATCCGCCGATGCCAGCGAAGAGCGGCAGATATCGCAGATCGAAAACCTGATCTCGCGTGGCGTCGATGTCATTGTGATCGTGCCGTTCAATTCGAAAACGCTCGGCAACGTAGTGGCCGAAGCGAAGAAGGCAGGCATCAAGGTGGTGTCGTATGACCGCCTGATCCTCGACGCCGATGTGGACGCCTACATCTCCTTCGACAATGAGAAGGTCGGCGAAATGCAGGCTCAAGGTGTGTTCAACGCGCAGCCGAAGGGTAACTACTTCCTGCTCGGCGGTGCACCGACCGACAACAACGCGAAGATGCTGCGTGAGGGGCAGATGAAGATCCTGAAGCCAGCAATCGATCGCGGCGATATCAAGATTGTCGGCCAGCAATGGGTGCCGGAATGGAGTGCGGCAACCGCGCTGCGCATCACCGAAGATGCGCTTACCGCGAACAACAACAAGATCGACGCCATTGTCGCGTCCAATGACGGCACGGCCGGCGGCGCCATCCAGGCGCTTGCCGCGCAACACCTCGCGGGCAAGGTACCTATTTCCGGCCAGGATGCGGATCTTGCTGCGGTCAAGCGTCTGGTGGGAGGCACGCAGACCATGACGGTCTATAAGCCGCTCAAGCTGATTGCAGGCGAGGCCGCCAAACTTGCGGTGGATCTGGCTAAAGGGCAGCAACCGGCCTACAACGCTAAATATGACAACGGCATGAAGCAGGTTAACACCGTGTTGCTGCAGCCGACGCTCCTGACGAAGAGCAATGTCGATGCCGTGGTGAAAGACGGTTTTTACACGCAGGCCCAGTTGGCGGGAAATTAATAACCTACTGCGTCACGCAGGGCGTGAAGGCCGCACAGGCCTTCACGCGGATTTACTGTCCAGGATAAAAACCGCATGGCAAACGCGCTGCTGGAAATGCACGGCATCGTCAAGACGTTTGGCGGCGTGAAGGCGCTCGACGGGATCGATCTCGTGGTCGCGCCGGGGGAATGCGTCGGTTTGTGCGGCGAAAACGGCGCGGGCAAATCGACCCTGATGAAGGTGCTGTCCGGCGTCTATCCGCACGGTACGTGGGAAGGCGAAATTCGCTGGGAAGGTGAGCCTTTACGGGCAGCCAATATCCGCGATACGGAGGACGCGGGCATTGTCATCATTCATCAGGAACTGATGCTCGTGCCGCAGTTGTCGGTGGCGGAGAACATCTTCCTCGGCAACGAGATCACGTTGAGCGGCGGCCGCATGAACTACGCGGCGATGTATCAGCGCGCCGACGAACTGCTGCGCGAACTGAACATCAGCGGCATCAACGTGGCGCAACCCGTGATGAACTACGGTGGTGGCCATCAGCAACTGATCGAGATCGCCAAGGCGTTGAACAAGCGCGCGAAGCTGCTGATTCTTGATGAACCGTCGTCCTCGCTGACGGCAAGCGAGATAAGGATCTTGCTGGATATCGTGCGCGATCTGAAGAAGCGCGGCGTGGCATGTGTGTACATCTCGCACAAGCTCGACGAAGTGGAAGCCGTCTGCGACACCATCACCGTGATCCGTGACGGTAAGCATGTCGCCACGCAGCCAATGAAGGATCTGAGCACCGACAGCATCATCGCGATGATGGTCGGCCGCGAGATCAAGAACCTGTTCCCGCGCGAGCCGCATGACATTGGCGAAGTGATCTTCGAGGCGCGCAACGTCACGTGTTTTGACGTAACCAACTCGCGGCGAAAGCGTGTGGACAATGTCTCGTTCTCGCTGCGCAAGGGCGAGATTCTTGGCGTTGCGGGCCTGGTTGGCGCGGGGCGGACCGAACTGATGCAGGCGATCTTCGGCGCGTATCCGGGCATCAGCGAGGCGGAGGTTTATCTGAACGGCAAGCGCCTCAGGATCAAGACGCCGGCCAATGCGATCGATGCCGGCATCGGCATGGTGCCCGAAGACCGCAAGCGCCACGGCATCGTGCCGCAACTTGGCGTGGGACATAACATCACGCTCGCTGTGCTGAACCGTTTTGCGAAGGGCGGCCGTATAGATTCCGCTGCTGAACTCGACACGATTCATACCGAGATGAAGCGCCTCTCCGTACGCGCCGCCACGCCGATGCTGTCTATCGCCAGCCTGTCGGGCGGCAATCAGCAGAAGGCCGTTCTGACCAAGATGCTGCTGACCGACCCGGCAATCCTTATCCTCGATGAACCCACGCGCGGCGTCGATGTCGGCGCCAAGTTCGAGATATACAAGCTGATGTTCACGCTGGCCCGGCGCGGCGTGTCGATCATCGTGGTGTCGTCTGAACTGAATGAAGTGCTTGGCGTAAGCGACCGCGTGCTGGTGATAGGCGAGGGTCAACTACGCGGCGACTTCATTAATGTCGGGCTCACGCAAGAACATATCCTGGCGGCGGCCATCCGCGCGACCCCTCAGACCCACTCTTTGCAAGCGAGTGTCGCATGACTCCTGACGTCACTTCGTCTCCGAAACGCAGCGCCACCGGCGGTGCGAGCGCATCATCCGGGCAACGCTTCCATCTGGATCTTCTTTTCCTTCCTCACCGACGGCGCGTTCGTCACACCGCGCAACCTCTCGAACCTGCTGCGGCAGATGTCGATTACCGGCATGCTCGCGTGCGGCATGGTCTTTGTGATCATCTCGGGCGAGATCGATTTGTCGGTGGGTTCGTTGCTCGGTTTGCTCGGCGGCGTGGCCGCGATTCTGGATGTCTCGCATCACTGGCCGATCCAGTTCACCGTGCCGGCGGTAATGCTGCTCGGCATCGCGATCGGCATGTTCAACGGCTGGTGGTCGACCTATTTGCGGGTGCCGTCGTTCATTGTCGGGCTCGGCGGCATGCTGGCGTATCGAGGT
>WNFJ01181664.1_pt1 | contig 11601 bp, 9 predicted proteins | sample 5400461 | NCBI WGS metagenome assembly WNFJ01 (sample SAMN13153349, study PRJNA577476) | soil metagenome | isolation source: 115 cm saprolite on Douglas fir-dominated hillslope | place: USA:California | collected 2013-09-17 | reverse complement strand
GACGCCAGCCGGCGCACGCGCACCGCGAACTCCCGCAGCGCGCGCTCGGCGGCATCCTGCACGGCCGCGTCGTCGGGGTAGGCCCGCACGAAGCACAGGGTCTCGTGCAAGCGCTCGAGCGTCGGCGCGCCCGCGATCCGCACGGTGGTCAACCGCGCGAGCAGTCGCAGCTTCTCGGGGCGCGCCTCGGCGCCGAAGCGCGGCGCGCACGCGGCCAGCGCGTCCACGAGTGCCCGGGCCTCGCCTCGGCGCGTGCGGGCCGCCCGCGGCTGGCTCAGGGGCGCCCCGGCGGGCTTGCGGCATCGGGGGCCCCGGCGGCCGACGAAAGAACGTCAGCGTCGTCTCGCCGAACCGGCGCGTCCGGAAGGCGGCGAGCGCGCCCGCCGCCGCCGCCGGCGCGCGCTTGGTGAGATGTTGCGCCACCACCACCGGGTCGCCGGCGAGGACGTCGGCGCGCCCCAGGGCGGTCAGCGTCGTCGCGACATCGTCGGTGTCGTACGGCGGGTCGAGGAACACCACGTCGAACCGCTCCCCGGCGCGCGCCAGCGCCGAGAGCGCGCGCGCCACGTCGTCGCGGACGACGCGGGCCGCCGTCTCCACTCCCAGCGTCGCCACGTTGGCGCGAAGAGCGCCCACTGCGCGCGCGTCCCGCTCGACGAGCGTCGCGTGCGCGGCGCCGCGCGAGAGCGCCTCCAGCCCCACGCCGCCGGCGCCCGCGAAGAGGTCGAGCACGCGCGCTCCGGGCAGCCACGGCATGAGCGTGTCGAGCAGCGCGATGCGCACCTGATCGGCCGTCGGCCGCGTGGTGGCGCCGCGCGGCGTGGCCAGCCGGCGTCCCTTGTACGCGCCCGCGATGATGCGCATGTCAGCCGACGCTCGCCAGGTCCAGCTTGCCGCGCCAGCGCGTCAGCAGCGCCTCGCGCAGCCCGCGGTGCGCCGGGCTGCGCAGCTCCGCGTCCTCGGCGATGATCGCCTGCGCCTCGCGCCGCGCCTCCTCGAGGATGGCGGTATCGCGCAGCAGGTCCGCCACGCGGAACTCGGGGAGCCCGGATTGGCGCGTGCCGAAGAACTCGCCCGGACCGCGCAGCTGCAGATCGACCTCGGCGATCTTGAAGCCGTCGTTCGTCTCCACCATCGCCTGCACGCGGCGCTGCGCGTCCTCGCCGAGGCGTCCGCTCGTGAGCAAGATGCAGTACGACTTCCACGGGCCGCGGCCGACGCGGCCGCGCAGCTGGTGGAGCTGCGAGAGGCCGAAGCGCTCGGCGTGCTCGATCAGCATCACGGAGGCGTTCGGCACGTCGATGCCGACCTCGATGACGGTGGTGGCCACCAGCACCTGGATCGCTCCCGCCTTGAACGACTGCATGATCGCGTCTTTGTCCTCGCTCGAGAGGCGCCCGTGCAGCAGCCCCACCGTGAGGTCGGGGAACACGTCCCGCTGCAGGTGATGCGCCATGTCGGTGGCCGCCTTGAGATCGACGAGCTCCGACTCCTCGACGAGCGGGTAGACGACGTACACCTGGCGCCCGTCGGCGATCTGCGCCCTCAAGAAGTCGTAGATCTGCCGGCGCCGCGACTCCGTGCGCGCGTCCGTCCGCACCGGCTTGCGACCCGGCGGCAGCTCGTCGAGCACGCTGACGTCGAGGTCACCGTAGAGCGTGAGCGCCAGCGTGCGCGGAATCGGTGTCGCCGTCATCACCAGCACGTCGGGGCGCTCCCCCTTGCCCTTCAGGCGGGCCCGCTGGTGCACGCCGAAGCGGTGCTGCTCGTCGACGACGGCAAGCCCGAGGCGCTTGAATTCGACGGGCTCCTGCACGAGCGCGTGGGTGCCGATGACGCAGCCGATCTCCCCGGCGGCGATCGCCGCGCGGCGCGCCGCGCGCTCACGCCCCTTCAGGCCGGACGTCAGCAGCGTCACGCCGATGCCGAGCGGCTCGAGCAGCCGGCGGAACGTCGCGAGGTGCTGCTCGGCGAGAATCTCCGTGGGGGCCATCACGGCCGCCTGGTACCCCGCCTCCACCGCCGCGCACACCGCGAGGGCCGCCACCACGGTCTTGCCGGAGCCGACGTCGCCCTGCAGCAGCCGGTGCATCGGGTACGGCGCGGCCATGTCGCGCCGGATGTCGTCCCACACGCGCTCCTGCGCCGCCGTCAGCGAGAAGGGCAGGCTCGCGCGCAGCCGGCCGAGCAGCTCGCCGCGCGGCCGCATGGACAGGCCGCGTTGCCGCGTCGTGCGCGAGCGCAGAATGGCCAGGCCGAGCTGCAGGAGGAGGAAGTCGTCGAAGGCCAGGCGGTCCACGGCGGCCGCGCGCGCGCCTTCACTGGCGGGGAAATGCGCGGCGCGCACGGCCTCGGCCAGCGACACGAGCCGCCGCCGCACGCGCACCGGGTCGGGCAGCGTCTCCTCGATGTCGTGGGCGTGGGCCTCGACGAGGCGCCAGATCAGCGAGCGCAGCGCCTGCTGCGGCAGCCCCTCGGTGCTGGAGTACACGGGCACGAGCGCGCCGGCGTGGATCGGCTCGTCGTCGGCGGCCTCCACCGTTTCCCACTCCTGCACCTGCAGGCTGATCTTGTCCTTGTAGCGCGCGCCGCGGCCGTGCACGATCATCCGCTGCCCACGCTGCACGGCACGGGCGAGCCACGGGCGGCCCCAGACGGTGGCCGTGGCGTAGCCGCTCTCGTCGCGCAGCACGATCTGCAGCGGATGGCGCGAGCGCCCGGGCGGCGGAGGGCTGATGCCGATCACGACCCCGGAGCACGTCGCGACCTCGCCCGGGCGGATCGCGCGAAGCGGGGTGAAGCGCGTGCGGTCCTCGTGGCGCAGCGGCAGGTAGAAGAGCGCGTCGCCGACGGTGACGAGGCCCTTCCGCTCGAGCTGCTTCGCGCGGTGCGGCCCCACACCCTTCACGTACTGCAGGGGTGTCGTGAGTCCGACGGGCGCGCGCGTTTGCCGGCTCTCGGTCATCGTGGTATAAAGCCTGCTGCTGGTTTCCGGCCGTTCGCGATCCGCCTCAGGCGGTCCGCAATTCGACTCGAGGAGTGATCATGGCTCAGCGGTGTGATGTCTGCGGGAAAGGCCCGTCCGTCGGGAATTCGATCAGTCACGCTCACAAGCTGACGCGGCGCCGCTGGCTGCCCAATCTCGTCTCGATGCGGGCGCTGGTGGGTGGTCGTGCGAAGCGCATGCGCGTGTGCACCCGCTGCCTCAAGGCGGGAAAAGTCACGAAGGTCATTTAAACACAGACGGGAGGGGGCTTTGCCCCCTCCCGAATGGTGACGGGTGGAGGGCCGCCACCCCCCACCGGTGCGGAAGAGCGTCCTTACTTCTTCTTCTTCTTGGTCGCCTTCTTCTTCTTCGCCATCGAGGTTTCACCCCCCTCCCTGTCGCAATCGCGGGCCGAGAACGCTGCTCGGTCTCCGGTGCCTCAGTAGCCCATCGCTTCGCGGCGCAGGTGCTCGGCCTGCGCGGCGCCGCGCGGCTCGTAATGCACGAGGTCGGCGTAGAGCTGCGGCAGGCTGACCACCTTCAGGCCCGCCTTCTCGAGCACGCCGTGGAAGACGCCGGGGTCGTAGGGCGCCAGCAGGTGCAGCGCGCCGTCGGCCTCCGCGGCCGGCCGCAGCCCGAGCACGGCCGCCACCGGCGCCGGGTTGCCCTCGACGTAGCAATAGAGCCCGCTGAGCCGCGGCTGCGGCGCCACCAGCGACAGGCCCGCGCTCAGCGTGAACGCGTACCGGCGTCCCTCCACGGTGGCGGCGCGGGCGACGTCGGCCATCAGCTTGCGGTTCACGCGCTCCGGCACGAAGTACGACGTGATCTCGTTCGCGCGGTACGTGTAGGACTCGCACCACGCCTCGAGCAGGTCAGCCGGCTTGCTCAGGTGGATGCGCTGCGCCTGGTCCCGCTCGACCCAGCGAAGATCCTCGAGCCGGCTCATCACGTTGTGCGAGTGGCCGAGGCTGACCTCCGCGGCCCTCGCCAGCTCCTCCAGGCGCCACGCGCGCTGCGGCTCGGCCAGCAGGACGCGCACCACACGTGTGGCGCGCGGCGCGAAGAGCGAGCGCAGGGGCCGCGTCGAGGGCCGCACGTTGCGCTTGCCTTCCTTCTCGATGAGGACCTGGTCGAACGCGAGGTAGCAGTTGCCGGAGAGATCGACGTAGCCGAGGTTGTTGTCCTTGAGGATGCGCGCGCTCTGCGGGCCGATGTAGACGGAGGCAGCGACGGGATAGGCTGCCGGCAGCTCGCGGCGGATCTCGGCCAGCCGCGTCACGGCCGCCCGGATCTGCCGGGGCTGACCGAGCGAGCTGACTTCAACGACCACGAGCTGCTCCGCGTCGCCCAGGCGAAATTTCACCGCTACGTCGACGGGTTTGCCGGCAGCCCGCAGGTCGGCGAGCTCCTCCCAGCCCTTCGCCTTCGGGAAGAGCTCCCGCAGGCGCTGGGCTGCTTGTCGCCGAATCTCGCGGGTTTTCAGCATGTTCCTCTTGTTCCCGCACTTTCAGCATCTGCTGAAACAATACGAACAGTTGAAAAGCCCTGTCAAGACAAAACTTACGCGGCAGGAGTAGAAGACCAGGCGGGTTGGTGCTATGCGCCGCGGTGGACCCGCGGGAATCTTCGCGATCGAGCTAGTCTTCTCCCTCTTCGATGCGGTGCATGGTCTCGTCGTCGAGACCGAAGTAATGGCCGAGCTCGTGGATCACGGTCTCGCGCACGATCTCCGCCATCTCCTCCTCGTCGGCGGCGTCCTCCTCGATCGGCCCCTGGTAGATCGTCACGACGTCGGGCAGGACGTTGCCGTAGGAGGTGTCGCGACGCGTGAGGTCGACGCCGCGGTAGAGGCCATACAGCGTGTCCGGCGGCTCGATGCCCATCTCGGCGAGCGTCGCGGCATCGGCCCAGTCCTCGACCACGACGGCGATGTTGGCGATCCTGGCCTTGAACGTCTTCGGCAGCCGCCTCAGCGCCCTCTCAACCAACGCCTCGAACTGTCGCCGGGTCATGCCGGCGGCGGAGCAGCGACGGACGTCGCTGCTGCCGCGCCTCGCGAACGCAGCCGCTGGGCGCTGATCGTCACCGCGCGGAGCGGAGCGCCGAGAAAGGTCCAGATGCGAGGCGGCGAAAGAAGGGGCGACTGAGGCGTAGGCCGCCTACGCCGCAGGGAGCCCCGATTGAGCCAACGAAGCAGATGGGCCCTTATCGTCGCTCCGCTCGCTAGAGGCCGCGGATGCGCTCGACGTTGATCACGTCGGGCACATCACGGATCGCCGTCATGATGTCCTGGAGCTGGCTGAGATCCGCCACCTCGACCACGAAGTTGTTGATGCCGCGGCGGTCGTCGGTCACCGTCACCTCGGCCTTGGTGATGTTGCCGTTCTTGCTCCCGATGGCGCCGGTGATCTCGGAGAGCAGGCCGGGACGGTCGTTGCCGATGTAGACGGCGATGCGCACCGGCCGCTTGGGGGGCTCCAGCGCCGGCGTCTCCACATCCCATTCGACGTTGATCAGCCGCTCGCGGTCCAGCACGCTCTTGGCCACGGTCAGGCAGTCGCGCCCGTGAACGGTGAGCCCACGGCCGCGCGTGATGAACCCGACGATCTGGTCGCCGGGCAGCGGGTTGCAGCACTTCGCGAAGCGGACGAGCAGGTCGTCCACGCCGCGGATCCGGACGCCCTGATCCGTCTTCGGCCGGGTGCCCGCCGCCGCACGCGGCCGCTCCACCGTGTCGAGGGTGGCGCCGGGCGCCAGCTTGTTCAGGAGCTGGTGGACGGAGGCCTTGCCGTAGCCGACGGCGGCCAGCACGTCGTCCGGCGTCGGGTAGCCGAGGTCGGCGGCCGCGCGCTGCATCTCGTCGCCCGTGAGCAGCGCCGTCGGGTTCAGGCGGTACTTCTTCGCCTCGCGCTCGAAGAGCTCGCGCCCGAGCTCGATCGAGCGCGTGCGCTCCTCGATCTTGAGCCACTGGTTGATCTTGGTGCGCGCGCGCGTGGACTTGACGAACTTGAGCCAGTCGCGGCTCGGGTGCTGGTTGGGCGAGGTCACGATCTCCACGATGTCGCCCTGTCGCAGCGTCGTGCGCAGCGGGACCAGCTTGCCGTTGACCTTGGCGCCGACACAGTGCTCGCCGACCTTCGTGTGCACGGCGAAGGCGAAGTCGATGGGCGTCGCCCCGTCGGGCAGCGCCTTGACGTCGCCCTTGGGCGTGAAGACGTAGACCTCGTCGGGGAAGAGGTCGACGCGCACGCTGTCGAGAAACTCGCGCGGATCCTTGGTGTCCTGCTGGGTCTCGATGAGCTGGCGCAGCCACAGCAGCGACTCGTCGAGCTTGTCCTTGCCCGTCTTCTTTTCCTTGTAGAGCCAGTGCGCCGCGATGCCTTCTTCCGCGATCCGGTGCATTTCCCAGGTGCGGATCTGGATCTCGACCGGGTCGCCCTTGGGGCCGATGACCGTCGTGTGCAGCGACTGGTACATGTTGACCTTGGGCATCGCGATGAAGTCCTTGAAGCGGCCGGGCACGGGCTTCCAGAGCGAGTGGATCACGCCGAGCGCGCCGTAACAGTCGCGCACGGAGTTGGTGATCACGCGCACGGCCGTGAGGTCGTAGATCTCGTCGAACTCGCGGCCCTGATCGTGCATCTTCTTGAAGATCGAGTAGAAGTGCTTGGGCCGCCCGCGAATCTGGGACTCGATCCCGACCTCCTGCAGCTTCTTCTCGAGGATCGTGATCACGTAGTTGATGTCCGCCTCGCGCTCGAGGCGGCGCTTGGCCACGCGCTTCTGGAGGTCGACGTAGGCGTCGGGGGAGAGCGTGCGCAGCGCCAGGTCCTCGAGCTCCGCCTTGACCTTGGCCATGCCCAGCCGGTGCGCGAGCGGCGCGTAGATGTCGAGCGTCTCCTGCGCGATCTTGCGGCCCCTGTCCTGGGCGAGGTAATCGAGCGTCCGCATGTTGTGCAGGCGGTCGGCGAGCTTGATCATCAGCACGCGCAGGTCGCGCGCCATCGCCACCAGCATCTTGCGGAAGTTCTCGGCCTGTCGCTCCTCGCGCGAGGAGAAGGCGAGCTTGCCGAGCTTCGTCACCCCGTCCACCAGCTCGGCGATTTCCTTGCCGAACTCGCGCTCCAGCTCCGTCTTGGTGGCGCCGGTGTCCTCGAGGACGTCGTGCAGGAGGCCGGCGGTCACCGTGGTGACGTCCATCTTGAACGCGACGAGGAGGGTGGCGACTTCGAGCGGGTGCGAGAGGTACGGCTCGCCGGAGGCGCGCTGCTGACCGCGGTGCGAGCGCTCAGAGAACCGGTAGGCGCGCTCCAGCACGGCCAGGTCCGCCCCCGGCTGGTACTTCGGGATCTCCTCGATCAGCGCCTGTAGCTGCGTCAACCCGCGGGCACCTCTGTGTAATCATGTGATTTTACGCGCTTCTCCGGCTTTCGTCACCCTTTTTTTCTGGTCACCGAGCCGTCCCTCGACATAGAGCGTCCAGTCCACGACGAGGGCGGCGGCGACGTACGTCGTCGAGTACGTGCCGGTGATCACCCCCACGAACAGCACGAAGGCGAAGTCCTCGAGCGTCTTGCCGCCGAAGAACAGCAGGATGGCCGTCGAGAAGAACACCGTGAGGGCGGTGAGGATCGTCCGCGACAGCGTCTGGTTGACGGCGTCGTTCATCTGGTCGGGAAACGGCCGGCCCCGTGCCATCGTCTTGCCGCGGTTCTCACGCAGCCGGTCGTAGGCCACGATGGTGTCGTTGACCGAGTAGCCGATGATCGTCAGCAGCGCCGCCAGCACCGGCAGCGAGAACTCGCGGTGCATGAGCGACAGCGCACCGAGGCAGACGAGGACGTCGTGGAAGACCGCCACCACGGCCGCCACCCCGCCCTTGAGGTCGAAGCGCAGCGCGATGTAGAGGAGGATGCCGATGAGGCCGAAGAAGACCGCGTAGATGGCCTGCCACTGCAGCTCCTTGCCCACCTGGGGTCCGACGAACTCCACGCGGCGGATCTCGGCCTTGCCGAGAACCCGTTCCTCCGCCAGCGCCTTCTCGACCTTCTTCGTCAGCTCCTCCGACGAGGAGGACGTGAGCGGCGCGCGGATGATGAACTCGTTCGTGCTGCCGAACTCCTGGATGATCGACTCCCCCATGCCGATGCGGCTGAGGGCGCGACGGATGTCGGCGACGGTCGGAATCTTCTCGAAGCGCACCTGCACGAGCGTGCCGCCGGTGAAGTCGATGTCGTAGCGCAGGCCCTGGGTGGCCAGCGAGACGATGGCGATGAGGGTGATGAGCCCCGACAGCAGGTACGCCCACCGGCGGTTGCCGATGAAATTGTAGTTCGGGTTGCGGAAGATCTCGATCATATGGAGATCGTCTGGACCTTTCGCCGGCCCATGTAGACGACGTCGAAGAGGAGCCGCGTGAAGAAATAGGCGGTGAACAGGCTGGCGGCGAGGCCGACGAAGAGCGAGACGGCGAAGCCCTTCACCGGGCCCGTGCCGAAGTTGTACAGGATGGCCGCCGTCACCATGACCGTGAGGTGCGTGTCGATGATCGTCCGCAGCGCGCGCGAGAAGCCGGCGTCGATGGAGGCGCGCGGCGTCTTGCCCACACGCATCTCCTCGCGGATGCGCTCGAAGATCAGGATGTTCGTGTCCACGGCCATGCCGATGGTCAGCGCGATGCCCGCGATGCCCGGCAGGGTGAGGGTGGCGCCGAACGCGGCCATGCACGCGAGCAGGATGAGGAGGTTGAGGACGAGGGCGACGTCGGCGATGAGGCCCGACAGCCGGTAGTAGATGACCATGAACAGCACGACGGCGATGGCCGAGGCGGCGATGGCGATCATGCCCTGGCGGATCGAGTCGGCGCCGAGCGAGGGCCCGACCGTTCGCTCCTCCAGCACGGTGACCGGAGCCGGCAGCGCGCCCGCGCGCAGCACGATGGCGAGGTCGCGTGCCTCGTCCACGGTGAACTGGCCCGTGATCACGGCGCGGCCGCCGGGGATCCGCTCGTTGATCCGCGGCGCCGACTGCAGCACGCCGTCGAGCACGATCGCGAGGTGGCGGCCCACGTTCTGCTCGGTGATCTCGCCGAAGATCCGCGCGCCGTTGGCGGTGAACTCGATGGCCACCTGCCAGTTGCCGGGCGAGTTCGGGTCCGCGTTCACCTCGGCCCGCGTCAGCTCGGCGCCGGTCAGCAGCGTGCGCTTCTGGACGACGTACGGGATCTTGCGCTCGACCTTGGTCTGCTTGTCCACGCGGCGCTGGTAGAGGACCTCGTCGCCCTCGGGCACGCGCCCCTGCACCGCCGCCTCGACGTCGGCCTTGTCGTCGACCAGCTTGAACTCGAGAAGGGCCGTCTTGCCGATGAGCGCCTTGGCGCGCTCGGGGTCCTGCACGCCGGGCAGCTGGATCAGGATCCGGTCGTCGCCCTGCCGCGTGATGGTCGGCTCGGCCACGCCGAACTGGTCCACCCGGTTGCGGATCGTCTCCACCCCCTGGCGGACGGCGTCGTCGCGCAGCCGGGCGACGGCGCGCGACTGCATGGTCATGGTGAAGCGGCCGGCCGCCGCGTCCTCGTTGGTACGGTCGAAGGACTGGAACTCGTTGGCCACCGTGAGGGCGTCGTTCCACGACTGCGGGGAGGCCAGCTCGACCACGAACGACGCGAGCCCTTCGCGGGCGACGCGCTTGGCGCCGATGCCGCGCCGCTCCAGCGCCGCCTTGAAATCCTCGGCCGCGCGGTCGGTCTGGCTGGCCACGTGCTTGTCCGTCTCGACGCCGAGCACGAGGTGGATGCCCCCCTGCAGGTCGAGGCCGAGGTTGATCGCCTTCTTCGGCGGATACAGGTACCAGAGGGAACCGAGGAGGACGACGAGGACGACGATGGCGCGAGTCCGGAGATTCCTAGGCATCCTTGTCGACCTGCACCTCCACGACGCGCGCGACGGCGCCGCGCTCGAACTCGAGCTTCACCTGGTCGGCGACGCGCAGGGTCACCGTCTTGTCGGACAGGTTGGTGACGGTGCCGAACATCCCGCTCGTGGTGACGACCTTGTCGCCGCGCTTGATCGCGGACAGCATACGCTCGCGCTCCTGCTTCTGCTTCTGCTGGGGCCGGATCATCAGGAAGTAGAAGATGGCGAACATCGCGCCGAACATCACCAGTGTGGGCATCAGCTGCGAGGCGCCACCGGCGCCGCCGCCGGGCGACGGCGCCATCGCCCACGCGGCGTCCGGGAAGAACAGGTTCATAGGCACGTCAGGATACCCGATACTCCGAGAAAAACCGAGCCCGGAAGGCGCCGAACGCACCGGCCGCTATCGCCTCGCGCATCGCCGCCATGAGCGAGACGTAGAAGCGCACGTTGTGCAGGGTGAGCAGCCGGTACGCGAGCAGCTCTTCGGCGACGAACAGGTGGCGGAGATACGCGCGCGAGAAGGTGCGACACGTGTAGCAGTCGCACGCGGCGTCGAGCGGCGCCCGCTCGCGGATCCATTGCGCCTGCTTGATCGTCACCGGCCCCGTCGAGGTGAACGCCTGGCCGTTACGCGCGTTGCGCGTCGGCAGCACGCAGTCGAACATGTCGATGCCGCGCGCGACCGACTCCACCAGATCCTCCGGCTTGCCGACGCCCATGAGATAGCGGGGGCGATCGGCGGGCAGCGCGGCGGCCACGCGCGCCGTGAGCTCGAGCATCGTCGGCTTGGGCTCGCCCACGGCCATGCCGCCGATGGCGTAGCCGTCGAAGCCCAGCGCCACCGTGCGCTCGACCGCCTCCGCCCTGAGATCGTCGTACGTCCCGCCCTGGACGATGCCGAAGAGCGCCTGCCCGCCGGCGGCGGCCGCGTGGGCGGCGCGCGCGCGCGCGGCCCAGCGCAGCGTCAGCGCGAGCGAGCGCTCGGTGGCCTCGCGCGTGGCCGGGTAGGCCAGGCACTCGTCGAGCGGCATCGTGATGTCCGAGCCGAGCGCTCGCTGGATCTCCACGACCGACTCCGGCGAGAGAAAGCGCGTGGCGCCGTCCAGCGGCGCGCGAAACTCCACGCCGTCGTCGCTGAGCTTGCGGATCTTCGCCAGGCTGAAGACCTGGAAGCCGCCCGAGTCGGTGAGGATGGCGCCCGACCAGCCCATGAAGTGGTGCAGGCCGCCGAGGTCGCGCACCACGTCGGGGCCGGGGCGCAGGAGCAGATGGTAGGTGTTGCCGAGGACGACCTGGGCGCCGGCGCCCTGGAGGTCCTCGGGCGTGAGCGCCTTGACGGTGGCCTGCGTGCCCACGGGCATGAAGACGGGCGTGTCCACAGAGCCGTGCGCGGTGGTAAGCCGGCCGCGGCGCGCGGCGCCGTCGGTCGCGAGGATCTCGAAGCGGCTCACGCGATCAGCCGGCGCTCGAACGAGCGCGAGGCCTCATACGATCAGCATGGCGTCACCGTAGGAGTAGAAGCGGTAGCGGGCGTCGACGGCGTGGCGGTATGCGCGCAGCACGGCCTCGCGGCCGGCGAAGGCGGCGACGAGCAGCAGCAGCGAGGAGCGCGGCAGGTGGAAGTTGGTCAGCAGCGCGTCCACCACGCCGAAGCGGTGCCCGGGCCGGATGGTGACGTCGGCGACGCCCTCGAAC
>WNFJ01403656.1_pt1 | contig 11603 bp, 6 predicted proteins | sample 5400461 | NCBI WGS metagenome assembly WNFJ01 (sample SAMN13153349, study PRJNA577476) | soil metagenome | isolation source: 115 cm saprolite on Douglas fir-dominated hillslope | place: USA:California | collected 2013-09-17 | reverse complement strand
CCTCGACGAATGTTCAGGGTACGACGCTCACGGCTCCGCACCGGCATGCGGCTCCCCCGGCAAGTGCGAACGCGAAGAAGGCGCCGCACCACCTGTAGTCAGTTGTCCTTGCGCGCGATCTCCTTCAGGAATCGCCGCTGCTTCTGGTGCAACTCAACGAGATCTGTGAAAATGTCGGTCGTGCCGATGATCGCCGGTCTTGGTGCCGATGTCGGGTGGTGCATTTTGCGGAACTCCGCAAGTTTCGGTAGAAGTCCGCATTCGGCATTTCAGGCCGCCACGCGACAACTTCCAGAAGTAATCCTCGCTTCGCAAGGTGTGCACGACAAAACTGTCTCATTGTAGGGGTTCACCTTTTGTAACTGACTGAAAGAGAAGGAGAATTTGGCTCCCCGGGCTAGATTCGAACTAGCAACCCTTCGGTTAACAGCCGAATGCTCTACCGTTGAGCTAGCGGGGAACCGCACAACAGCGGAACCGTAGGCCTCTCGCGGCGGCGCGCCGCCGGAAGACTTGCGAAAAGCAAGACTGTTCAGATCACCGCAAATAATCTCGCATCAACGCTGTGGCCGTGGCACATCGCTTCTACCGGGCTCTGCCGTCAGAGCGATAGTTGGAAATCAAATTGTCGCCTCTCGACTCATAGGAGTCTGCAGCTTATACAGGCGCCGTTCGCCCGTGAAGCTCCACGTGGTTTCGCCCTGCCAGATTCGGTACGAGAATTGCGATTGGGTAGTTGGAAACGGTCGTAATTCTGCGGACATCGAAAGCATTTGTCAACACGCACGCCACCTGCACCACCTCGACGCGGCTCTGTCATAGTGGCGTAAAGAGCAGCCAGGACACGTATGGGCCAGGACTTCCAGATCGTAGAAGTCTTCATGCGCCGTTGGTGATACCGGTTTTCAACGTCCCTTCGAGTTTCTCGGGAGTTTGGCATAGAGCGCCCGAGGTAGTGTGGCGAGGTCTAGGTATATGTCAATAAGTACCTAGCCTATGTAACACGCGCTTCGCGATCGACTGGAAGCAGATCAGGAACGGTGCGTCATTTTCTGGCGACGCGCGGGACGTGGTTTCCTATTATTCCTATGGGAAAGCAGTGCCGGCCGTTGCCGACGGCCGTGTTGTCACGGCAACAGATAGCCTCCCCGATAACATCCCCGGACACGGCCAGTTTTCGTAATTGGTCGATCGCCATCCGCTTCACCCGCTAGAAACGTCCCACAAGGACGTGTTCGAGATGGTAGCGACCGTGTTTCGCTTGAGTACGGAAATGGGATAAGCGTAGGTGTAATATAGTGGGCGAACCGCAAGGTCGCAGCCCGTAGAGAGCCCCGGGGAGAGTAAGTGGTGCTGACTCAGCGCGGTCGACGACGCATATCGCTTCTCGAGAGAGGCGTTTCCTACTTGCTTGGGGGATGGCTCTGCCTGAGCCTATTCGTTGCTGCTCGGTCTTGCGAAGCAAAGCGGGCGCCTGCTCCGGAAGAAACCGTCAAAAAGCTCTCCTTTAACGACACCATCCAACCGATTTTGTCGGAAAACTGTTATGCATGCCATGGTCCGGATCCGGGGGGGCGGAAGGCGGGCCTGCGGCTGGACCGAGGAGAATTTGCTTTTGCACCTCATCAGGATGCTCACGAGAAGTATGAGCCGGCAATTATTCCCGGCAACCCGGACACAAGCCCACTCGTCCGCCGGATCGAAAACAAGAATGCGAAGGACCGCATGCCGCCACCGGAGGCGCACAAGGCATTAAAGCCGGAGCAGATTGCGCTGCTGAGAGAGTGGGTGAAACAGGGGGCGCAGTACGAGGAGCTGTGGTCCTTCCTTCCGCCAAAGCATCAGGCGATTCCCGCAGTAACCTACGGCGAAAGGGTGCGGAATGCAATTGACAACCTCGTGTTGGCGCGGCTGGAAAGAGAGGGACTGACACCTTCTCCGGAAGCGGATAGGCGGAGCTTGATCCGGCGGGTGACGTATGACTTGACAGGGTTGCCGCCGACCCCGGAAGAAGTGGAAGCGTTCGTGGCGGATTCCGCGCCGGACGCTTATGAGAAGGTTGTCGAGCGGTTGCTGTCCAGCCCTCGCTACGGGGAGCATCGAGCGCACTACTGGCTGGATGTAGCTCGGTATGGCGACACGCATGGGTTGCATCTGGATAATTTCAGGAGCAGCGTACAACCAGAACAAACCTTTTGATCAGTTTGTGCGGGAGCAACTTGCCGGGGACATGCTGCCGGTGAAAACGCTTGATACCTTGACGGCCTCCGCATACTTGCGCGCCGGAATCAGCAGCGGTGAAGGCGGCACGCTGATTGAAGAGTCGCGCGTCAACAATAAGAGAGAACGCACGGAGGCATATGGCGCGGCGTTTCTTGGATTAACGGTGGGCTGCGCGAACTGCCATGACCATAAGTTTGATCCCATCACGCAAAAAGACTTCTACCGGCTGACCGCCTTCTTTAACAATCTGACAGAAATCCCCTCGAACGATGATCGCAATGACTGGCCGCCTTTTCTTTGGCTTCCGAAATTAGAGAACCGCGAAGCTTACGAGCAAGTCCTCGCGAAACGCTCCGAACTCGAGCGGCAGCGGACGGTTCGCCGCGAACAGGCTCGGGAACTGATCGGTGCGTGGATAGGCAAGCTAGAGCGCACGGCAATCGCAGTTCCTGTAAGTTCGGAAGGCCTCGCGGTAAGGTTGCGCTTCGACGAGCAGAAAGGATCGACTTTCGTCGATTCAGCGCCCCGCGCATCGCAAAAACAAACCTCGGCAACGGGAGCGCCGGTAATCTGGGGCGAAGGCACCTGGTTCTGGCCGTATATGCGGATGGAAATCAGCACCAAACTGGAATTTCCGAATGTCGGTGAGGTCGAGGCAAATCCGTTCAGCGTGGGCACGTGGCTGCGACCCAATCTGCGACCGCTCGAATACAAAGACGAAGAAAAGCCCACGGGAGTCATTCTGTCCGCCGCGGATTCGGGGCAAAAGCAGCGGGGCTGGCAACTGAGAGTGACCAAGGGCAAGCTCGGCTTCGTTCTGGCGCACGAGATGCCGGAAAACGCTATTCAGGTGGAGACAAAGCAGAGAGTGTTAACGGAGGGCCGCTGGAGTCACGTACTGGCTACTTATGACGGCTCGGGAAAAGCCGCGGGAGTCACGCTGTATGTCGATGGACGACCGCAGGAGCTGGCCGTCGGCAAGGATTCTCTGCAGGGAAGCACGCATAGCGGCGCTCCGCTGGAATTTGGGCGAACGTATCCGGACGCGGATCCATTGCGCCAGTCCGCCTTCCAGGATTTCCGGCTCTTCCAACGTGCACTCTCAGCGGGAGAAGCGGCACGACTTCCCATCGAGGATTATGTGGCGGAGATCGTGCAGAAACCTATGTCGGGTTGGTCGGAGGACGAATTTCATACGGTTAGCGAGTTCTACTTTGCGCAACGCGATGAAGCGACACAAAAGCTCAACGCCCAGATCGCGCCGTTGAATGAAGAACTTGATCGACTTTCGAAAGATGGCCCTATCACTCTGGTAAGCGAAGAAGGGCCGGGGCTAGCCTACGCAGACGTACTTACTCGTGGAGCGTTCGGGGCGCGGAAGGAGCGCGTGAGGCCCGGAGTGCCGCACTTTTTGCCCGGGCTTCCTGCGAACGCGCCGCTTGACCGGAGGGGCCTGGCGGAGTGGACTGTCAGCGCCGCAAATCCACTGACGGCGAGGGTGACCGTCAATCGGATGTGGTCGGAGATATTTGGCACAGGCCTGGTGGAGACCACAGAGGATTTCGGAGTGATGGGCGGGCGGCCCAGCCATCCGGAACTGCTTGATTGGCTGGCGCTGGATTTTCGCGAGAACGGTTGGGACGTGAAACGTTTTTACAAGCAGTTGGTGCTGTCCGCGGCCTACCGGCAATCCGCACGGGTTACTCCACAATTGCTCGAAATCGATCCGAAGAACCGCCTGCTGGCGCGCGGCCCGCGGTATCGAATGGATGGCGAGATGCTTCGTGACACGGCGCTGGCCACCAGCGGTCTGCTGGTAGAGAAAATTGGGGGCCCCAGCGTAAAACCCTATCAGCCTGCTGGGGTATGGGAGGCAGGAAGCCATCAAGGCAGCGACACAAAAGCCTATACGCAAGACCATGGCGAGGCTTTGTACCGACGCAGCCTTTACACTTTTTGGAAACGAATGGCAACGATGCCCGATATGGATGCACTGGATGTGCCTGTGCGTGATGCCACATGCACCCGTCGCCAACGCACCGACACTCCCCTGCAAGCTTTGGTCTTGATGAACGATCCGCAATGGCTGGAAGCTTCGCGGCGACTGGCGGAGCGAGTGATACGTCAATCGCCCGAGACCGGTACGCGGCTCAATTATCTTGGCGAAGTGCTGCTCGCTCGTCCGTGGGAAGCGCGAGAAAAGTCGGTCCTTGAAAATGCGTTGACGAAGTTTCAGAGTGCCTATGCACAAGACAAGTCCGGGGCAGAAGAAGTTCTGAAGGTGGGCGAGAGCAGCCGGGACAATGGGATCCGCCCGGACGAACTGGCTTCGTGGATGCTGGTAGCCAGCGCGGCGATGAATCTCGATGCGGTAGTAAACAAATGAGTGTTAGACAAATGAAACCGAACATTCGAGACGACTGCGGAAGCTGTTGTGATCATGGAGGCGCGGGACCGACCGTTTACGACCTTCCGGTCCCGCTGGAACTTCGTGAGGAATGGCGGCGGCTTGCAACGCGCAGACATTTCCTCGGCGCCATGGGCAAGACGCTTGGCTGGGCAAGCCTTTGCACTTTGTTTGGCGGCGCTCTGACCCCGCGAGCCGCCCGCGCGGCAAGCGAGTCACCGACAATTTCGCCAGGGCATTACGTGCCGGACTTTGCGCCAAGGGCCAAGCGTGCGATCTATCTTTTTATGTCCGGTGCGCCCCCGCAGATGGATTTATGGGACTACAAGCCTGGACTTGCGGCTCTTTATGATAAGGATCTTCCAGATTCCGTGCGAGGCACGCAGACGTTGACGGGCATGACCGCCGGCCAGGCACGTTTTCCGATTGCGCCATCGCATTGGGGTTTCACTCGCCAGGGCAAATCAGGCCGCTGGGTGAGTGACCTGCTTCCATGGACAGGTAGGCTGGTGGACGAACTGGCACTGGTGCAGTCGCTGCAGACGGATGCTATCAATCATGAACCGGCCATCTTATTGATGAATACCGGGAATATGGTGCCTGGCAAACCGTCGATGGGCGCGTGGCTTTCTTACGGGCTTGGCAGCATGAACGAAAACCTGCCCACGTTTGTGGTGCTGAATTCACTGACGTTACCCGGCACAGACTTACAACCGATTTCGCCAAAATTATGGAGCAGCGGATTTTTGTCAAACGAATATGCTGGGGTCGCATTCCGTTCACAAGGGGAGCCAGTGCTATATCTTGGCGATCCAAAGGGCATGAGTCGAGAAACGCGGCGCACGCTGATCGACACTGTGAATGCAATCAACCAAATGACGTTTGAAGAAGTTGGTGATCCGGAGACTAACGCGCGCATCCATCAGTACGAGATGGCGTTCCGCATGCAAACTTCGCTGCCGGAGCTAACGGATATGGGTGACGAGCCGGACAGCACCTGGACATTGTATGGAGACGAAGCAAGACAGCCGGGCACATTTGCGTACAACTGCCTGGTGGCGCGGCGCATGGCCGAGCGCGGGGTCCGGTTTACACAGATCTACCAGCGCGGATGGGATGTGCACTCGAATGCCGTCCCTAATTTACCCAAGCTTTGCGGGGCCACGGATCGCGCTTCGTACGCGCTGGTCACGGATTTGCGGCGGCGCGGGCTTCTGGATGACACGTTGGTGTTATGGGGCGGCGAATTCGGACGCACCGTATACAGCCAGGGCGGCCTTTCCAAGGAAAACTACGGACGGGATCATCATCCGCGTTGCTTCACGATGTGGATGGCAGGCGGGGGCGCTAAACCGGGAATCGTCCACGGAGAAACTGACGATTTTTGCTACAACGTGGTGAAGGACCCGGTGCACGTGCGGGACTTCAATGCTACCGTGCTTCGATTGCTGGGCATCGATCACCAAAGGCTGACGTTCAAGTTTCAGGGCCTGGAACAAAAATTGACGGGAGTCGTTCCGGCGAAAATCGTGCCGGAACTAATGTCATGAAATCTTCCTCGCGACGGTCTTTTCTTGCCAGCTGCTCGGCAATGGCTGCTGCGGCCGCAATTCCTCGTTTCTACGTGCAGACATCGGACAAGTCCGGGCAGCGTTTGCCGGTGGTTGGTTCGGGCGTTCACACTTATGAATGCCTGCATGATTGGCTCACGCCGCCGGATGGGCTGGTCTGGGGAGACACGCACGGACTCGCCCAGGACGAGCAAGGGCGCATCTATGTGGCCCACACGGTCAACAAGTCGAGCATGCGTGGCGAATCGGTCGTAATTTATGACGCCGACGGCCGCTTTTTAAGCGCGTTTGGGGAGGAATTTCGGGGCGGGGCTCATGGCCTTAGCCTACGCCGTGAGGCCGACGGCGAATTTCTATATCACTGCGATATCAACCGCTGCAAGGTCGTGAAGACCACGCTCGACGGAAAGACTGTCTGGTCGCACGGCTATCCTCGTGAAGATGCGGCTTATGCCGAACGGCCTATCGATTTTGTCCCTACGAATGTCGCCTTTGCACCCAATGGCGATTTCTATGTTGGCGACGGATACGGTTCGCATCACGTGCTGCGCTTTTCGCTGAGCGGCAAGTTTTTGGGCGAAGTTGGCCGGCCGGGCCATGGAGATGGAGAGTTCGATACGCCGCACGGCCTGTGGGTTGATCATCGAGGCAAAGAGCCCGTGCTGTTAGTGGCCGACCGCGGGAACCGGCGCACTCAAACGTTCACCCTCAACGGTGCTCATATCCGCACCATAAAGGATGAAACCCGTCTGCGAATGCCCTGCCACTTTCACGTTCAGGGCGAGTGGATGGTTTGCCCGGATCTTGACAGCCAGGTGTGCATCTTGGATCGAGAGTACAAGGTGATCGCTCAACTGGGCGATGGCAAAACCGCAAACGGTGAGGTTGGCTCTCGTCGAAAACAAACGAGACGCGAATTTACGCCAGGACAGTTCATCACGCCACATGCGGCCATTTTCCTGCGTGACGGAAACATCCTGGTAGCCGAATGGTTGCCAATCGGGCGCATTACGCTCTTGCGAAGAGTCTGAGGCTGATGCTTTTGCGCACCCGGTTGGTAGTGTTTGGAATCGGCGTTGCTTTCCTTCTAGTTCTCCTCTGGCTTTTGCTTCATGCTGCTCCTGACGGCCTCGAACACGGCGAGCTGAGCCAATTTGTAGGGCGCTTCCATCCGCTGGTAGTTCATTTGCCGATCGCATTTTTGCTGCTGGTTCCGTTGCTGGAATGTGCGGGCTCGGTTCGCCGGTGGAATCGTGTGCGAGAGTCGGCGGAATTTGTTCTGACCCTCGCGGCCATCAGTGCCTTGGTGGCAGTGTTTCTGGGCTGGCTCCTGGCCTGGGGCGGAGGCTACGAAGGAAAACTGGTAACCAGCCACATGTGGGGCGGCTTTTCGTTGGCCTTTGCAGTGCTGCTCTGTTTTGTCTTGCGTGCCTGGGACAAACGGGTTTACGGCGCCGCGCTTCTTCTCACACTGGTTCTTCTGGCCTGGACCAGCGATAAGGGCGGAAAGCTGACGCACGGCGAAACGTTCATGACGCGACACATGCCGGGTAAACTGCGGACCTTGCTACGTGTGCCGGGTCGACCAGACAAAGCGCAGCCGATCAAGACAGTGGGGGTAATGTCGACAAACGTAAATGCTGCTGTGGCGCCATCCCCTACGTTTTTCGCTGCGCGAGTGGCGCCGATCTTCGAGAACAAGTGCTCGAGCTGCCACAACGCACAAAAGAGAAAAGGGAAACTCCAGTTGGATAGCTTTGAAAACGTGATGCGCGGCGGAAAGGACGGCGTAGTTGTAAAACCCGGTGACACGAAGCACAGCGAACTGTTCCGCCGCATCAACTTGTCACCGGACGAAAAGGATTTCATGCCGACAGACGCCAAACCACCGCTGACCGCGGCGGAAATCAAAGTCATCGAGTTATGGATCGTTTCGGGCGCATCGAACAGCCTGCCTGCCATCGAAGTGCGCGGAGCTCCGCCTCTTCTGGCCTCTGAGATCCCTGTGGTGCCCCTTACCAGAGACTATCGTCCACAACTGCCACTGATCACTTCACTCGAGCACGAGTTGGGCGTGCGCCTGGTTCCCCGCTCGCGAAATCCACAGGATGGATTGATATTGCGCACGGTAAGCGCGCCAGAGCGCTGCGACGATGTTGCAGTCGCTCGGCTAAAAGTGATCGGGATGCTGATCGTGGATGCTGAGCTGGCGCGCACGAAGGTCACGGACGTTGGACTGAAAACGCTCGCGACGTTTTCCAACCTTCGCGTTCTTGATCTCGCGCACACGGCTGTCACTTCGGCTGGCGTGCCGATTCTTGCCCGCCTGGGTCGTTTGGAATCGCTGAATCTGACCGCGACCGTCGTTGACGATGCGGGAGTTGCCGCACTTCGCCGCAAGCAAACGCTCAAGCGGTTGTATCTTTTCGAGACAAAATGTACGGCTCAGTCTGAGCTGGCATCAAGGGATGCGAGGCCTTAGCCAACGCGTCCGATTTTGGAACCCTAGTCCATCCACGTATCTGGTTCTGCAAGGTCAAGCGTGAGTTCATGGGCGGCGGGACGACGGCTTTACCTTCACTACGGTTCAGGTTCCGGCTGCGGAGATCCCATGATCAGCGCCTGGTCGTGTTCAAGAGAGCTTCGACGGAGATATTGCGAGCGCGCTAGCGCTTTTTGAGCGAGTTCGGCTTGGCCGAGCTTCCGATACGCTAAAGACAACTGGTAATGGACGTTGCCGTAATGGTCCAAAGGAGCTGCCTTCTCGAGTTTCGGGATGGCATTGGCAAACTGTCCCAGGCGCACATACGCGGTCCCCAACAAGCCGCTGGCTTCAACCAAATCCGGTTGCAGCCGCAGAGCGCGCTGCAGATATGGCAGCGCCTTTTCGTTGTCCCGTTTTTGCACGTACAAGCGCCCTAAGAGATAAAGCGCTTGGGTACGCAATGGATCCAGTACCAATGCTCTCTCCAGCTCACTCTGCGCATCGTCGTCAGAATGATTGACGAGGTAGAGTTCCCCAAGCGCTTCGTGAAGTCCTGACTCATTGGGACGCAACTGCAGGGCCATCTGAAACTCTTTGAGCGCGTCGTCGAAATCCTGCCGAAGAGAGTAGCCTTCGGCACGCAATTGGTGATTACGCCAGGAATCGGGAAAAGACTCCTGCAATCGCGCATACGCGTCAGCCCCCAGCGCCTGGTAAGTGCGCGCCAACCAGTAGCTGGCCTCGGCATTTTCGCTGGTGGCGCCCTGTACTTGTGCTAACGCGTCCGCCGCGGCCTCGTATTGATGCAAAGTCAATTGCGTTTTTCCCAGCAACAGCCGCTCTGAATCGGTCAGGTGCTTTCTGGTTTGCAACGAATCTACGCAGCGAGAATAGCGATGCGCTTTGCAGGGATCCTGATCCGTGCGGGTTCCCGCGGCAGCATTCGGCGCTTGTTGCCATGCCGAGAAGTCGGCTTGCAACAATTTCCATTGACGGTCTGAAAGAGCGCTCTCATTCGTGGTGACGTAGAGCGTCGCCAACAAAAAATGCTTGGCCGCTCCTTCTGGCTCGTGCCGCAGGGACGAAATAGCAGCCTTTGCTTGCTGAGCGAGTTCGATGGATGGAAATTCCTGTTGCACAGTCAAAAATTCAGGAGAGATTTCCCAAACTTTTCCCAGGGATTCCAGCGCTGCGGTAGCTTCACCGTTGACCACCTGCACATTCGCCAAACCGAGCCATGCCAGCTCATTTCGCGAATCGAGCTGCAGCTCCTGGTGAAACTCTGCTTCGGCCTCTGGCCATTTCCCGGCATGCAGATAGACATGACCCAATGAGGTATGCAAGCCGGGCTGCCGCGGCTCAATGCCAATCGCCTTCAGGTACTCTCGCGAGGCATCGTCCCAACGGTCGCGCTGAAACAAGAGATCACCGAGAAAACGATGCCCCCATGCCGACTCTTTATACAAATGAGCTCCCCTGTAGGCCAAACGAGCAGCCAGATCCAGGTACTGGTGTCCGAGTTTGAACCAGGCCTCGGCCTTGTCGGAATCAAGCACGGCGAGCTGACGGAACTCTTCAGCCGCGCTTGGGAAGTCCTCCTGGCCCAGGTATGCCGAAGCCAAAGCTTGGCGGGCCTCACGGTTGGAAGGATCGAGCTTCAGGGCACCCTGGAGGAATGGAGTTGCCTTTTGCGGCGAGCCTAATTTGAGGTAATCCATTCCGACGATTACGGTGGGGCCAAGCAGGTTAGGCCTTTCGCGCAGGGCCTTCGTCAAATGGCGCACCGCTAAGTCATATTCAGAGAGGCTCTGGTAAGCGAGGCCCAGGTTAACCTCAGCCTCGACTAAGTTTGGATCGAGCGCCAGCACCTTCTTGAACTCTTCAGCTGCGTGGGCGAATTCCCCCTGCTTTAACGCCTGCTGGCCAGCGCGAAATGAAAGTTCGACTTGTTCCTCGGGTGTTTGGCAACTTGCGGATCGGGGCGCTATGAACCACAAAGCGAGGAGAAGAGCGGCGGTAACGTTGGCGCAAGCCGTTTTTGGCCAACTCGGCATCAGGCCAAAATGTGGTCCGAAATGTGAGGAAAGGGACTTTCGGCGAGGGTGTATCCCTGCAATGTTTCCCCTGGGGCGCATGCAAAGTGGTTACTAAGCCGAATATACCAGAGAAGAGAGTCATGCGCCGGGCGGGTATTAGCCCGCCCGGGCAGTGACATTAGCAGTTAGAAGGTTATCCTCAACGCGAACTGGATTAAACGTGGAAGATTGTACTGGCTGCTTACTTGGCCAAAAGAGGTACTACCGCAACAGCCGCTATTGGGCGGACTAAACTGCGGGTGGTTGAACCCGTTGAAGAACTCTGCGCGGAACTCGGCGCCCAGCCTCTCATCCGGACCAAACTTGGTGTTTTTGAAGACGGCGAAGTCAAAGTTCTTCATCCCGTCAGTGCGTATGTTCGGCTCGGTACGCGAATCGGTGCCGTAGCTGTAATTGTTGGTATGCGTGAACACGGAAGTGTCAAACCAGTGGGCCAACCGTTGATCCAGAGAGCCGGAAGTCTGCTTCGACAAGGCCGTTCTGGTATTGCGGGAACAGCCCACGTTCGGGACACCGGAATCGCTGAGCAGGCCCGGGCACCCGCCGATGATAATCGGGAAGCCGCGTTGGAAGGTGATGATGGTATCGATGCCCCATCCGCTGATCAGCTTGTTGGCAACGCCATTCAGGTTATTTGCAAACTTCTTGCCCTTGCCGAAAGGCAGGTCAAGAACGGAAGCGAGTACCAAGTGCTGGGAAACGTCGAATGCATCCAGGCTTCTCTCGCCGCGCAGGTTGTAAACATTGGCGTCGTTCCAGCCCACCGGAGAGGCTTCCAACCAATTGATTTCCGAGTTGGTGTTGTCGATGAGTTTGGCGAC
>WNFJ01300793.1_pt1 | contig 11604 bp, 9 predicted proteins | sample 5400461 | NCBI WGS metagenome assembly WNFJ01 (sample SAMN13153349, study PRJNA577476) | soil metagenome | isolation source: 115 cm saprolite on Douglas fir-dominated hillslope | place: USA:California | collected 2013-09-17 | reverse complement strand
TATGGTGGACCACGCCATGACGTGCGATCCCGGCACGCCGATCGCGTGCAGGATGTTCGCAAATGCTTCGGGGCCTCGGGCCAGCTTGGCGAAACCATGTTCCATGAAGCCGTAGCCAACGATCAGGCGCAGGGGAATCGGAGCCCAGCGGGCGAGCCGACTGTCGAAGGTCACACTGCCGATCGCTCTCTCGCCTACGTTCTTCAGAACGTCTCGTCGCGTTCCCATTTTTCACCCGCGGTCGCTCTTATGACCCGAGCGCGGCGGGCCGCGAGTCGGATCACGTGAGAGTTCCGCAAGATCACGCAACCCGTGTACGGGAGACCTTCAGGCTTACACGGTATAGCGAGCGCGGATCTCGTTGAGCGCGCGGCGGCGCGACTCCGCGGGCTCCAGGCCGGCGTTCTCGACCGCTTCCAGCGCGGCCGCGAGGCCCTCGTCCTTGATTTCCTGCCGCGCCCACGTCGAGTAGTCGTGCTGCTTGAGGTGCCACGCCCACGTCCGCTCGTCGACGCCCTCGGCCAGCTCCACGAAGCGCACGAGGTTCGCCGCGCGCAGGTTCAGCGCGCCCGCCGGCCCGCGGAAGTAGAAGGATCGATCCGGCGGCAGCTCGCCCTCCGTGTACTTGCGCACGTGGCGCCGGTGCTGCACACGCCGCTTCGCGAGGCGGAACCGCCGCGCGCGGGGCTCGGGTCCGAGCCAGGCGATGGCGATCTCCCCCTGGGCCAGCGGCCCGCCGGACAGCGTGGGCGCCGTCCCGCCCGCGGTGGCGGTGCGCACGGCCGCCGCGAACGCCTCCAGCTCGGTGGCGGCCACGACGTTGGGCAGCACGCGCACGTCGGGCGCGAGGTCGGTCACGGCCAGCGTGATCATGCACAGCGACTCCGCGCCGCCGCGCAGCAGGTCGACGACGGGGGAGCCGTCGGCGGGCGCGACGTGGTGCGCCTCGTCGAGGATCAGCCAGTGCGGCAGTCCGGTGGTCGAGCGCACGAAGGCCACCGCGCTGAGCGCCTTCGTGGCGTAGGCGACCTTCTCCGCGCGTGACATGGCCGAGAGGTTGAGCACGAGGCTGGTGCGCGGCTGGTGCAGGAGCTGGCGCAGCTCGTCCGGCGTCGGCAGCCCGCGCTCGCTGCTGCCTCCCAGCACGACCACGCGCTCGATCTCGGCGAACGTCTGGTAGTCGCCCTCGGGGTCGATCAGCAGCACGGAGCGGCCGCTCTCGACGAGCCGCTCGACGAGCAGCCCGGTCAGCGTGGACTTGCCGCTCGCCGAGGGGCCGACGATCAGCAGGCGCGTGGCGTGCGGCGAGATCGTGACCGGCTCGCGGTCGTCCGACTCGCCGAGCGTCAGGCGATGACGCGTCAGCCGCGGCACGAGCTCGACGAGATCGTTGACGAGGTGCTCCTCGATGAATTCGATCACGCCGCGCGAGCCCGGCGCGCGCGTGACGTGGTCGGCGCGCTCGCGCAGCGCGGGGATGGCGTCGGCCACCGCCACCGCGCACTCCGACATCGCGAGGAACGCGTGGTCGTTCTCGGCGTCGCCGATCCCGACGCTGTTGTGCGGCGAGAGCGCGAGCACGGTCAGCGCCGCTTCGAGCCCGGTGCCCTTGGTCACGCCCCCGGGCAGCAGCATGAGTGCGCCCCTGTTGAACACCAGCGTGCGCTCGACGCCGGTCTCGCGGATCGCGGCCAGCGCCGCCTCCGCATACGCCTCGACGGTCGCGATGATCGAGGCGCCGACGTCGAACGGCACGCCGCGCCGCCGCAGCTCCTCGATCAGCGCCGGCTCGGGCGGGTCGCCCAGCACCTTGGCCTCGCGCGACTCGGGGAAATAGAGGACGGCGCCGTTCTCGGCCACGACCGCGTCGAAGAGGCGGTCCACGTCCGGGCAGACGGCTCTCAGATCTGGCAGCATGCGGCCGGTGACCAGCAGAACCTTGCGCCCGGACTCGCGGACGCGGGTCAGCGCGCGCGCGATCTCCGGAGAGCAGCGGCCGCCGTCCGCGATGGTGCCGTCGTAGTCGCAGGCCAGGACGTGAACGTTCACTGAGGCTAGAACCCGTGCATTCACCGTACCACGCAGTCTCCGGGCGCACGCTGAGAACGCCCGGAATGCTCAGCGGCCGCTTGGCCTCAGCCGTTTTTGGCGGGCGACGCGAGCGCGATCGTGCCGGCGGCGGCGAGACGTTCGATCTCGGCCGGCGCCACGCCGATCTCGCCGAGGATCTCGGCCGTGTGCTCGCCGAGCAGTGGCGCGGGACGGCGGATCGCCGCCGGCGTGGCGGAGGCACGCACGGGGAAGTTGAGCATGCGCGCGGTGCCGTAGCCGGGCTGCTCGACCTCCGCGCGAATTCGTACACGGGCCCGGCCGCGATCGACGCGCGCTCGAAGCGCTCGAGCCAGTCGGCGGGGGTGGCGCCGGCGAGCGCCGTCTCGACGCGGGCGCGGAAGGCGTCGTAATGGGTCAGCCGCGCGTCGTTGGTGGCGAACCGCGGATCGCTGGCGAGGGTGGCGTCGCCCAGCGCCTTGCAGAAGCGCTCGTACTGGTCGGGGTTCATCATCACGACCTGGATCATGCCGTCCCGCGTCGGATAGGCCTCGGCCGGCGTCAGGTTGGCGTTGCGGTTGCCCATGCGCCTGGGCCGCACGCCGGTATCGAAGTACTGCGCGACGGGGTCGGGTAGCAGGCTCAGCGTCGAGGCCAGAAGATTCACGTCGAGGTGCTGGCCGGCGCCCGTGCGGAAGCGGTGCACGAGCGCCGCGTTGACGGCGCCAAACGCGCAGAGCGCCGCCGCGAGGTCGGACACCGAGCCGCCGACCCGGGTGGGCGGGTGGCCCGGCATGCCGGTGAGGCCCATGAGCCCGCTCATGCCCTGGGCGATCGTGTTGTAGCCGGGACGCCTGGCGTACGGTCCCGTCTGGCCAAAGCCGGTGACCGAGGCGTAGACCACGCTGGGGTTGACCGCGCGCACCTCCTCGTAGCCCAGGCCGAGCTTGGCGGCCACGCCCGGCAGGAAGTTCTCGATCACGACGTCGGCGCGGCGCGCCAGGTCGAACGCCAGGCGCGCGCCCTCCGGGTGCTGCAGCTCGACCGCGATCCCGCGCTTGCCCCGGTTGACGGCGGCGAAGGCCGCGCTCATGCCGTCGCCGCCCCGCCAGGCCCGGAGGTCGTCGCCGCGCCCCGGGCGCTCGAGCTTCACCACGTCGGCGCCGAGGTCGGCCATGAGGGTGGCGCAGTAGGGGCCGGCGATCACCCGGGAGAGGTCGAGAACGCGGATGCCGCTGAGCACGCGGCCGAGTATAATCCGGGGCCACTGTCCGTGTGGTTCCGGAGTGGAGGGAAGCCCATGAAACGATTCGTCGTCCGACGGGTCGGGTACGCGCTGCTCTCGCTGGTGGTGCTGTCCGCGACGATCTTCGTCTTCGTCCGGCTCACCGGCGATCCCTCGGTTCTGCTCGTCGAGCCCGGCGCGAGCAAGGCCGACATCGACGCGATACGCACGGATCTAGGCCTCGACCGTCCGCTCGTCGTGCAGTACGCCGTGTTCGTGAAGGGACTGCTCAAGGCGGATTTTGGCCGCTCCTTCTACTACCGCACCCCGGTGCTCGAGCTCTACCTCGAGCGGTTGCCGAACTCGCTGCTGCTGGCGGTGGTCGCGATGGCGTTCTCGCTCGCCATCGGCATCCCGAGCGGCATCCTGGCCGCCGTGCGCGTGAACGGCGGCTGGGACCGCGCCGGCAAGATCTTCGCGCTGCTGGGACTGTCAATGCCGTCGTTCTGGGTCGGGCTCCTGCTCATCCTCTTCTTCTCCGTCTACCTCGGCTGGCTGCCGTCCTCCGGCTCGGGCACCCCGTGGCACGTGCTGATGCCGGCCTTCGCCCTCGGCTGGTACTTTGCGGCCGCGCACATGCGGCTCACGCGCAGCTCGATGCTGGAGGTGCTCGGCTCCGAGTACATCAAGCTCGCGCGCCTCAAGGGCCTGCCGGAGGCGCTCGTGATCTGCAAGCACGCCTTCAAGAACGCGCTGATTCCCGTGCTGACGCTGGCCGGGATCAACCTCGTCCTGATGATCAATGTTTCCATCGTCGTCGAGACGGTCTTCGCCTGGCCGGGCGTGGGGCGGCTGCTCTACGAGGGCGTCGCCTTCCGCGACTTCCCGGTGGTGCAGACGACCGTCATCCTCAGCGGCGTGATGATCGTGGCCGTCAACCTCGCGGTGGACCTCATGTACGCCGTGATCGATCCGAGGATCAGATATGAACGGTAGCCGCGCTGCCGTCCTCGCGTTCCCCGGGCGCCTGGCGTCCTTCCGCCGCGAAGGCTGGCCGATGGTGCCCATCACCATCCTGGCCGTGATCGCGCTCCTGGCGATCTTCGCCGACGTGATCGCGCCCCACGATCCCCAGGTGGGGCTGCTCGGCGAGCGCTTCCGGCCGCCGGCGTGGCAGCAGGGCGGCAGCACCACGCACCTGCTAGGCACCGACCACGTCGGGCGCGACGTGCTCTCGCGGCTGATCTTCGGCGCCCGCGTGTCGATGGTCGTCGGCTTCACCGCGGTCATCTTCGCGGGCGTGGTCGGCACCGTGCTGGGGATCCTCGCCGGTTACCTCGGCGGCTGGGTGGACCAGGTCATCATGCGCGTGACCGACGCGTGGCTGGCGCTGCCCGCGCTGACGTTCGCGATCTTCCTGGCGGCCATCGTGGGGCCGAGCGAGATGAACATCGTCATCATCCTCGGCATCGTCTACTGGACGCGCTACGCGCGCGTGGTGCGCGGCGAGGTGCTCTCGCTCAAGGAGCGCGACTACGTGCGCCTGGCCATCGTGGCGGGCTGCTCCAAGCGCACCATCATGCGGCGCCACATCCTGCCCAACGTGGTGAACTCCGCCATCGTGCTGGCCACCCTCATGCTCGGCGTGGTCATCGTCACCGAGGCCGCGCTGTCGTTTCTTGGCGTCGGCGTGCCGCCGCCCAAGCCGGCGTGGGGCCTGATGCTGGCCGACGGCAAGAAGGGGCTGATGGCCGGCTACTGGTGGCTCACGGTGCTGCCCGGCATCTGCATCATGCTGATGGTGCTCTCGGCCAACCTGCTCGGCGACTGGCTGCGCGTGAAGCTCGACCCGCAGCTCCGGCAGCTGTGATGGCATGAGCGACACGCCCCTTCTGGACGTGTGCGGTCTCACCACGCACTACGTCAGCGCGCGGGGCACGCGTGTGACGCGGGCGGTGGAGGACGTGTCGTTCACGCTGCGCGACGGCGAGACACTCGGCATCGTCGGCGAGTCGGGCTCGGGCAAGTCCACCCTCGCGCTGTCGCTGCTGCGCCTGCTGCCGCCGGCCGCGCGCATCGTGGCCGGGGCCGTCCGCTTCGAGGGCGAGGACTTGTTGAACAAGCCCGAGTCCGAGATGCGCCGGATTCGAGGCAAGCGCATCGCGATGATCCTTCAAGATCCGATGGCCTCGCTGAACCCGCTCTTCACCGTGGGCGACCAGGTCGGCGAGCCGCTCCGCGTCCACGAGGGCGCGACCCGCCGCGGCGCGTGGAACCGCGCCCGCGAGCTCCTGGGCGCCGTGCGCATCTCAGCGCCCGCCGCGCGCGTGCGGAACTATCCGCACGAGCTCTCGGGGGGCATGCGGCAGCGCATCGTCGGGGCCATCGCGATCTCGTGCGGGCCGCGGGTGCTCATCGCCGACGAGCCGACCACGAGCCTCGACGTGACCATCCAGGCCCAGTACCTGTCGCTGCTGCGCGAGCTCCAGCGCGCGCAGGGCCTGGCCATGATCTTCATCACGCACAACCTGGGCATCGTCGCGCGCATGTGCGACGCGGTGGCCGTCATGTACGCAGGACGCATCGTGGAGGCGGGTCCGGTCCGGCGCATCTTCGGCGCGCCGCAGCACCCCTACACGCGCGCGCTCATCGAGTCGATCCCGCGCCTGGGCGAGGCCAACGGCCGCCTCACGGCGATCGAGGGCCAGCCGCCGGACCCGGCGGCCCTGCCCACCGGCTGCGCCTTCCACCCGCGGTGCCCGCAGCGGCTCGANCGGTGCGCCTCCGAGGTGCCGCACGACACGGCCATCGCCACCGACCACCGCACGGCGTGCTGGCTGCATCCATGACGCCGCTCCTCGAAGCGCGCGGGCTCGTCAAGCACTTCCCGGTACGCAGCGGGCTGTTCGGCGGGTCGCAGAAGGTCGTGCGCGCGGTCGACGATGTTTCGTTCATGATCGAGCCGGGCACGACGCTCGGGCTGGTCGGCGAGTCGGGCTGCGGCAAGACGACGACCGCGAAGCTCGTTCTCCTCCTGGAGAAGCCGACGGGCGGCGAGATCCGCTTCGACGGCGAGTCGCTCGCGACGCTCGACGCCGACGGTCTCAGGCGCTACCGGAAATCGGTGCAGGCCGTCTTCCAGGATCCCTTCGCGTCGCTGAGTCCCCGGATGCGCGTCGGCTCCATCATCGCCGAGCCGCTCGTCACGAACGAGCGGCTCTCCGCGGCCGAGCTCGGCGCGCGCCTGCGCAAGGTCCTCGACCTCGTCGGCCTGCCGGCGCGCTCCGCCCAGCTGTTCCCGCACGAGTTCTCGGGCGGCCAGCGCCAGCGCATCGCCATCGCGCGGGCGCTCACGCTGTCGCCTCGGCTGATCGTGCTCGACGAGCCGGTCTCCGCGCTCGACGTCTCGATCCGCGCGCAGATCCTGAACCTGCTCCGCGATCTGCAACGCGAGCTGGGCCTGGCCTACCTGTTCATCGCCCACGATCTGGCCGCCGTGGCCCACATGAGCCAGGTGATCGCCGTGATGTACCTCGGGCGCGTCGTCGAGACGGGCGACGCGCGCACGCTCGTCTCGCGGCCGCGCCATCCGTACACGCAGGCGCTCTTCGCCGCCGCGCTGCCCTCGCATCCCGACGACTCCCGTGACGAGATCGTGCTGGCCGGCGACGTGCCGAGCCCGCTCGACCCGCCGTCGGGCTGCCGGTTTCACACGCGGTGTCCGAAAGTCATGGCGCGCTGCTCGATCGACGAGCCGAAGCTGGCGTGCGTGGACGGCCGCGACGTCGCCTGCCACCTGTACGACCTCGCGTGAGTTCGTGATGGGTATGGGGGGCCAGTTCAGGGCCCCCCATTTCTACAAATCAGCGCCCGAGTAGGAGAGGTTGAACGACTTGTTGCAGAGCGGGAAGTCGGGAACGATGTTGTTCAGCACCGCATATTCGAGCGCGGGCCAGTTGCGGAACGAGGGATCCACCACCTTCACGCGCGCGAGCGAGTCCGGTCCGGCCGCGACGATCCAGTGCCAGATCGGGCCACGCCAGCCCTCGACGAGGCCGGTGGCGTGCGCGCCCGCCCGCAGCGGCCCGGGGGGCGCGAAGACGGCGCCCTGCGGCGCGCGCCGGGCTGCCTCGCCGATCAGCGTCGCTGCCTGGCGCGCCTCCTCGATCCGCAGCATCGTCCGCGCCCAGACGTCGCCCGTCTCGTAGACGGGCACGTGCAGCGGCAGCGCGCCGTACGCCGCGAAGGGCGCGTCGCGCCGCGCGTCGGCGTCGATGCCGCTGGCGCGCGCAACCATACCGACCACCTGCATCTCGCGCGCGGTGCGGTTGGTCAGGCGCCCGGTGCCCTGCAGCCGCTCGAGCACCATCGTGTTGTCGAGCGAGAGCCGCGCGATGTCGACGAACTCGGCGACGACGCGTTCCACCTCGCGCGCAATGGGCTCGAGCTCGGCGGTGGCGATGGGGCCGATAACGCCGCCGGGCACCACGGCGCCCCGGAGCAGGCGGTGGCCGGTGAGGCGCGCGTTGAGGCGCAGGAGCTGCTCGCGCAGGCGGAAGCAGTGCGCGTGGCCGAAGGCGTAGCCGGTGTCGTTCACGATCATGCCGACGTCGCCGACGTGGTTGTAGAGTCGCTCCAGCTCCAGCAGTACGACGCGGACCCACCCCGCGCGCTCGGGCGGGCGGGCGCCGGCCAGCGTCTCCAGCGCCTGGCAGAGCGCCAGCGCGTGGCCGACGCTGGTGTCGCCGGAGATCCGCTCGGCCAGCTCCGGCGCGCGGGCGAGCGGCAGCGTCTCGAAGAGCTTCTCCGTGCCCTTGTGCACGAACCCGAGCCGCGTCTCGAGGTTGACGATCGTCTCGCCCTCCACCGAGAAGCGGAAGTGGCCGGGCTCGATGATGCCGGCGTGCACGGGGCCGACGGTGATCTCGAAGACGCCCGGGCCCTCCACGCGGCGAAACGGGAACGGGCGGCCGTCGTCCACGACGTCGGCGCGTGTCGCGGCGTCGCGGCGCAGCGGGTGATAGCCCTCGGGCCAGAACTGGTGCAGGGCGAGCCGGCGGGGATCGGGATGCCCGGTGGGTACGAGGCCGAACAGGTCCTGGATCTCGCGCTCGAAGCGGCTCGCCGCGAACGAGCGCGTCGCGAGCGACGGGAACGCGGGGCGCTCAGGGCCCACGGCCACGCGCGCCGTCGCGGCGGGGCGATGGGTGGGCGGCGCGAAGCGGTAGGCGAGCGTGAAGGCGCCGCTCGCCGCCCGCGTGTCGGCCGCGGCGATCCATTGCGGCTCGAGCCCGAGCGCGGCGAGCCGGTCGGCGAGCGCCGGCAGTGCCGGCGCCGGCAGCCGGCAGTCGACGGCGCTGCTCGCGGCGTCGCCGACGACCTCGTCGCCGCCGGCGTCGCGGACGGTCTGCGCGAGCGCGTCGAGGCCCGGCGCTGCCGTCACGGGACCACGACCCGCGCCGCCAGCTCGAGCGCCGCCGCCAGACCCGGCGGCCATGCCAGCCCGGTCGACACCAGGGCGATCAGCGCGGCCGCCATGGGCACCGCGGCGATCCAGCCGGCGGGGGCGCGGCGCACGGCCGGCGCCGGGCCGAAGAGCATCGCGTGCGCAGCGCGCAGCAGGCCGCCGAAGGCGACGACGACCAGGACGAGCCCGGCGGCCGCGGCCCACGCGTGGCCCTCGCGAAAGCCGGCCGCGAAGATCATGACCTCGCTCGTGAACAGGCCGAACGGCGGCAGCCCCATGAGAGCGAGCACGCCGACCAGGAACGCGCGGCCGGTGACGGGCAGCGCGCGCAGCAGCCCGCGCACGCCGGCGAGCTCGACGGTGCCGTAGGCGGCGCGGATGCGGCCGGCGAGGAGGAACACGACCGACTTCGCGAGACCGTGGTTGGCCACGTGCAGGAGGGCGCCCGAGATGCCGAGGGCGCCGCCGAAGCCGAGCCCGAGACCCACGAGCCCGATGTGCTCCACGCTCGAGTACGCGAGCATCCGCTTGTAATTGCCAGGATTCCACAGGAAAGCGGCGGCGACCGCGAGCGACAGGAGGCCCAGCGCGATGAGGATGCGGCGCGCGAATCCGGGGCCCGCCGCGGCGTCGACGATCGGCTTGAAGCGCAGGATCGCGTAGGCGCCGATGCTGAGCAGCACGCCGGACATGAGCGCGCTCACCGGCGCCGGCGCCTCGCTGTGCGCATCGGGCAGCCACGTGTGCATCGGCGCCAGTCCCGCCTTCGTGCCGTAGCCGACCACGAGGAACACGAACGCCAGCTGGAGCACACGCGGCGAGAGCGCAGGCGCCAGCGTCAGCAGCGCGGTCCAGCGCAGCCCCTGCGGCGCGTGCTCGGCGAGACCCTGCGCGCGCACCGCCTCCGCATAGTAGACGAGCACGGTGCCGACGAAGGCGATGGCGATGCCCACCGAGCAGATCAGCAGGTACTTGTAGGCGGCCTCGAGCGAGGCGCGCGTGCGCTCGAAGTTCACGAGGAACACCGAGGCGAGCGTCGTGCCCTCCACGGCCACCCACATGACCCCGACGTCGTCGGTCGAGACGGCGAGGAGCATGGCGAAGACCATGAGGTGGAAGAGCGGATAGAACAGGCGCGGCGAGCCCTCGCGCGCGTACCGGGGCGCCTCGGCGGCGGCGATGCCGGCGACGGCGACGATCACCGCGATCATCCAGCCGGAGAGCGCGTCGGCGCGCAGCACGCCGTCGAGGGCGACCGCGGGCGCGCCGCGCACGGTGCTGACCGTCACCGCCAGCCCGGCGCCGAGGGTGGCCAGCGTGGCGAGGGCGTGCACGACGGTGGCCGCGCGCGCGGGCGCGAGGGCCAGGAGCAGGGCGGCGACGAGCGGCAGCGCGACGAGCAGGGCGATCACCCGCGCAGCTCCCGCAGCCGGTCGACGTCGAGCGAGTCGTGCACGACGAGGACCTCGAGGAAGACGCCGGCCTCCACGATGCCCGGCATCCCGTACGTGGCCACGACACCGAGCGCGAAGATCGCGTTCTCGAACACGAGGAAGCCGGTGACTTGGCCGAGCGCGTCGCGGCCGGTGACGCACACGAAGAGGCCGATGAGGGCCATGGCGAAGGCGAGCGGAATCGCGCCGCGCGTGGGCAGCGCGCTGGACGCGACGCCGCTCACCGGCAGCATGATCACGTAGGCGACCACGACGAGGGCGCCCGCCACGAGGACGGGAATCCCGGCCGAGCGGCCCGGCCGCACCGGTCGTAGCGGGGCGCCCGCGGCCATGCGCCAGAGCACGCGCGGGATCAGCCACGTCTTCACCACGAGGAACACCGCGGCGACGAGCAGCAGCGACGGGCGGCCCGCGAGGAGTCCGATGGCCGTGGCCAGCGCGCCCAGGAGCAGGGACTGCACGACGAAGAGGCGGACGCGCCCGCGCCACGACTGCCGCCACACGAGCACGAGCGTCACGCCGAGGGCGACGAACGTCAGGAGGTTGGCGACGGCCGTCATCGGAGCAGGAAGACCGCGCTCACGGAGAGCACGGCGAGCGCGAACGAGCCGGCGAGCAGCTCCGGCACGCGAAAGAGGCGCAGCTTGGCGATGGCCGTCTCGAGCGCGGCCAGCGCGATGGCGAGGAGCGCGAGCTTGCCGGCCAGGGCCAGCACGCCGAGCAGCAGCGCCGGCGGCGTGACGTCGGCGGGCACGCCCCACGGAAAGAAGAGGTTGGCGAGCAGCGTGAGGAACACGAAGAGCTTCATCGCCGACGCCCACTCGACGAGCGCCAGGTGGCGCCCGGAATATTCCAGGACCATCGCCTCGTGGATCATGGTGAGCTCGAGATGCGTGGCGGGATTGTCGACGGGCAGCCGCCCGGTCTCGGCGAGCATCACGATGAAGAATGCCGCGAAGGCCAGCAGGTGCGCCGGGTTGACGGCGAGCAGCGGCTCGATCGTCACGCGCTCGACGATCCCACCGAGGTTGGTGGTGCTGGCGCGCAGCGCCAGCGCGAACACGGCGAGCATGACCGTCGGCTCGGCGAGGCCGGCCACCGTGACCTCGCGGCTCGATCCCATACCGCCGAACGCGCTACCCGCGTCGAGCCCGGCCAGCGCCAGGAAGAACGTGCCGAGCAGGAAGAGCGACATCAGCAGGAGGATGCCGGCGAACGCCAGCGGCGGGCGCGACGTCAGCACCGGCGCGGCCAGCGCGGCCACCAGCATCGCGCCGACCAGCACGTAGGGCGTCGCGCGGAAGACCCACGACGTCGTCTCGGAGACCACCGGCGTCTTGCCGAAGAGCTTCCGGAGGTCGAGGAACGGCTGCCAGGGCGCCGGCCCGCGGCGCCCGACGAGCCGGGCC
>WNFJ01212680.1_pt4 | contig 11604 bp, 9 predicted proteins | sample 5400461 | NCBI WGS metagenome assembly WNFJ01 (sample SAMN13153349, study PRJNA577476) | soil metagenome | isolation source: 115 cm saprolite on Douglas fir-dominated hillslope | place: USA:California | collected 2013-09-17 | reverse complement strand
ACTTCATCTGTTTCCTTGGATGCATTGGGGGTCGGATCATAGCGTCGGTCACTACCTCGATCTCTGGAGTGCTGTTCTTGGTTTGACGCTGTTTCCTATTGGGTACTTGCTCCATGCGCTGACCAAGCGGCACGCCTAATGTGCAGCAGAGCTTCGATCAGAAAGTAACTGATGCACCACATTGCTGAATTCGTTGCTGTGCTCGATGTGGCCTATTCGCAGGAGCCGCCATCCGTTTGTCGGTCAGCATTTCGGTTCATCCCCGATGAATCGAGGGTCCTAGTCGAAAATCCAGTCGGAGAGCCCATGTTGTTGATACAGCAAACGCAGTTTGTCGCGTTTCTGTGCGCTCTTCGTCTGAACACAAGCGAGCCTTCGCAAAATCGTGGTTGGCGATGGCTGCCTCCATGCGGCTGACGATTGATCTGATCTGCGTTTTCAATTCGACCACATCCTCAGGCAGTGGGCTGCGTTCTCTGACAAATTTCTCGATTGCCGAATCATCGTGCGGGCTTCGGGTTAACTCCTCACGAGTCGAGATAACTATGGCCATTAAGTCTCTAGTGACCTACTCAACCCGTCAACCCTGTTTCCTCTTAGGTGTGCGCTGGGCTTAAGGTTTCCGATACCTCGACTACCCGCAAGCGACATAGGTCCAAAGTCGATATGGACGAAGTTGCCCACATGGAGTTCCGGACCGTCGGTGAACCATCGTCATTGCTGGAAAAAGAATGCCATTCAAGAACGGTCTGTCCTATAAGTGGCGGAGCGGGTCCTCGATGCTCTCGGTAGTTGTCTTCGTGGTCTCGCGTTCGAGTGACTTGGTGACGAGCTCCTTTGAGTTCAAAGCCACCGCCAAAGCCAGGGCTAGCACAATCCCACCGAACAGAATGCCGAACGCGAGCTCGACAATGCCCGAAGCAATTTTAAGATGTTCGAGAGCCATCGCCACCGCCAACACAATCACTAGCCACTTCACGCCGACGCTCAACAGACGCCCGTACTGGAAGTTCATATTTACAGCGCCAATCAGAACGCTTCTTGCCAGAAAGCGGGCAATGATGCCTCCCGCTAACAGGACCAGTAAGGCGCCTAGGATGTTCGGTACATAGGCAAAGACGCTACGTACGAGGAGAGAGGTCAGTTCGGCATCAAAAGCCGACACACCGATCAGGAGTCCAGTCACGACGACTAAAGCGGCGACGAATCGTGATACCAGAACAGAAGGACTCTTCATTGGGGACCACTCCGCCGGTGAAGGGAAGCCCCATCCGACGAGCCGTTCATCAAACCGAATGCTGACAAGTAACCGGCGCACTATGATGGCCAGGATCCAGGCCGCTAGGACAGAGATCAGGAGCGCCACAATGAGCGCCACCAGTCCGGGCAACAGCCGGGTTAATGCTGTTATGAATCGCGTCGTTGACTGATCCAAGGCTTGCTTAACTTGCTCCTTCATAAACAAATCCCTCTCTCACATAGCTCGACTATGGGTTGAACCGGTCAGGCCATCGCCACCGGGACACGAGATATGGTTTGGAGACTTCGTAAGCGTTCGAGAGGCACTCAAGTCGGCGCTCCACTGCGGCTTCTTCGGCAGCCTCCACTTCCCTCGCATAGCCCGCCGCCCATCCCAGATACAGAGGAGTCATCGACCGGAGCAGATGCTCACGGTTGATAGTTCGAAGACGGTGGGCGAGAGCGAAGTCATACACGATTCGAGCCCACAATTCATCGGGCATCTGGAATTGCTCTGGCGTCGAACGCGAAAGCTTTCTGAGTTACAGCAAACTCGCCGGCGGGAGAACCAGCCCCCAGATCTCTTGCAGATCTCGATTTCCCAGTTGAAACGAATCCAGCAGGCGGTTCACGTCAACGGTCGCGGCGTCATGGGAGGCTGTCTGCGGCTCGCCAAATCCAGACACTGGAATTGACTCGCGCGTTTTTTGCCAGCAAGCCGCATTCCCTTCCATGGCCAGAAACACCGGGCCCAGGGCTTGGACCAAAAGGGAGCTGATATTCGTCCAATCCGTGGGATGGAGGATGCGGGGTCCAACGTGCACCTGGCAGACGCGAAGATTGTCGCAAATCGCAACCGGCGCGAGTGATGCGAGCGGATGAATCCGATGGGCGTTGCCATCGCTCCCGCCGAGCATTTCGAACAACGCTCGCGAAAATCCCAAGTCCGGCCCTAGCGGGTTTTGGAGCCGCTTTCCGTAGAGACATCGGATGAGGGGACTGATAATGCTAACATTCAACAATCCCTCGAATTTTCGGCGAGCGTAGTAGGGAACTGCCAGGTCAAACCCCGTTTCCAGCACGGGTTGCATGAGGTGGTAGACCCATTGTGGGGTTACCGCTTCCAGCTTCGAGGCAATAATGCAGCCGGCTTGAGCTCCCAGTCTTTTGCCGGCAGCGAAAAGCGATAGGTAGGCGGCGGAAATGCTCTGCATCGGAGTACCCGAAGTATCCGCCCCGATTGGCTGCCAGGGGACGAAGGTCAACTGCGGCCCTTTCCCGGAACTCGCCGAACCAGCGTGAGCCTGGACCGAACTCGCATCGCCCAAGAGAATCACGATTCGCAAATCTCCATGAAGCGTTCGCAGCGCCTCATGCACCGTCGCCACCGACTCTTGATCGAGATTAGCCAAAATCCCAACGACCAGATCGGCTGCGTCTATTTGTTCGATCTTTTCCAGCGCTTGCTGTGGGATGAAATCACCTTCCACTCTTCTGCCTCGGTCTCAGTTTTCTTCTCCACTGCGGGACAGGATGTCCCTCCCCGTGCACGATTCATTCATGGCACCAGCAACATAATCCCCATCAAAGGGATACGTACCCACGCGGGGCGGCTGTTCAACTCATAAAGCACTTCGTAGAGTGCCTTATCTAGCAGGAAAACATTGAGCAGCTTGCGGAAATCGGCATTCCCAGGCGGCAGAAAATCGGGGCCTTGCGCGGCTTGATGATACGCGCGCAAGAATTCCGCAGCCACCGACCGTTCCCAAAGCTGCGCCCAAGGTTCGAGGCGAGTCAAATCCTCTGGGTGCCGGGCGGTATAGTTCATGAGACCGGCATAGGCGGCGTAACCGAAGGACCGCAACATGCCAGCGACATCTTTGAGTGGGCACTGCTTGGACCGCCGAACCGCCAGCGGCCGGGCCGGTTCGCCTTCAAAATCCAGGATCACGAAATCGGTTTTTACGCGGAGTACTTGTCCGAGATGGTAGTCGCCGTGAATTCGGATTCGTTGTATCGGCGGGAAATCACCATTGAGGGGGCCGAAACGATCGAGAATCTGACGGCGACGGCTGAGCACCGAAGCCGCAACCTCGACTACTTCATCGGGCAAGTACGACAGACGCTCCTTCAGCATGTCCAAGACGCTGGAGGCGTGCTGTCGGATGCCGGCAAATTGCGCGTTAAGATCCACATCAGTTAACGCCTCCGGCGCGAATGCAGGATCATCTGTGGGTGTAGCCAGCGCCAGGTGAAGTTCCGCGGTCCTGCGCCCGAGGATTGCACCAGCTTCGAGGTACAAACCAAGGTGGTCAAGGGCCACCTGAGTTGGGGGATTCTCAGAGAGTTCCAGTGGTCCCTGGACCTCGCCGCTCAATTTTTCTGGGAATGGTAAGGGGGCACAAGCCTCGTAGTACCGGTCAAGCTCTTCCAGGGTCCACCTCCAGCCGTCGCCTTCGTTTGCTACCAAGCCCTGCAATAGCGCCAGGTTTGCGAGTTTGTCATCGGTCGCCGCGAGCCCGTCGACTTCAATCGAGCCTGCAAAAGGAGGAATCTGGTCGAAGTTGGTCTTCTCCGTCAGGTACTGCCCAATTTCGGCGTCCGGATTCAATCCGGGCTCTTGGCGGCGGAACAGCTTGAGTATGAACCGATCACCGAACAGAATTGACGTGTTGCTCTGTTCCGCTGAGCCCCGCCGCACCTGCAATCTCTCGGCCGGCGCCACGAGATGCAGGAAAGCCTTCCCACGTATGCCCCGGACGCCCCCACGGCGCGCGTTTACTTTGCTCGCATTCTCAATCAGCGAGAACAACAACATGCAAGTCTGGTCGTCGAAGGCTCCATCGTAGAGCAGACCCGCTCCCCTCTGCGATAGAACCGGGGCGATGATGGCGTTGGGGGCTGTCCGCTGCAACTCGTTTTGGGCCTCTCCAAAAGTCATCGCCAGCGGCAGGAAATATAAGTCAGGAGATCCAGTGTCGAACTCTACCTGGACCAGTACCAGCGCGGATTGCGATGCGTCCGATGAGACGTTCAACGGAACACTTAGCGGAATCCAGTCCGCCATTCGAACGGACTTGATCTCTCTGGATTTCCCCGCAAACCAGCGCTGCTTGGGCAGGTACTCCGGGAGTTCCACAGTTTCCAGGCGGAGGCGGCCGGTGGCCTCGAGGACGCTCTCCCATCCCGCGGTTACGTTCAACGGTGCATGTTCTGTCATATCCACGGTGCTGCCAGTGGGCTTCTCTCTTCGTTGCAGCTCTAGCCAGAGAAAACTATAAGATGCCAATGTGAGCCGATAAGGGTGACGCTCGATCGGGGGGAATTCCACGTACCCGAGCATTTCCACGGGTGTCATGCCCTCCACCTTTGATAAGTCCAGGTCGACGGGCTGCGCGAAGCGGGAGAGATTGGCGACGCACAAGACCTGTTCGCCTTCATATTGCCGAAGGTACGCCAAAATTTTGCGGTTCGAAGGATCAAGAAACTCGATGCTGCCCCGCCCAAACACCCGAAACAGCTTTCGCAGGGCAATCATGTTACGCATCCAGCTCAAAAGCGAAGATGGGTCGCTCTGCTGAGCCTCCACATTGATTGCTTCATATCCCCATACTGGATCCATGATGACGGGGCTATACAACCGAGCCGGTGTCGCGGTGGAAAATCCGGCGTTGCGATCTCCGTTCCATTGCATTGGTGTGCGAACACCGTTACGGTCACCCAGATAAATGTTGTCCCCCATTCCGATTTCGTCCCCGTAGTAAAGAATCGGCGTACCGGGAAAAGAGAGAAGCAAACTGTTCAGCAGTTCGATCCGCCGGCGGTTGTTATCAACTAGGGGCGCGAGGCGCCGACGAATGCCAAGATTGATGCGCATCCGAGGGTCCGCACTGTATGCCAGGTACATGTAGTCGCGCTCATCGTTCGTGACCATCTCCAGAGTCAGTTCATCATGATTTCGCAAAAACAGTCCCCACTGGCATGAGTCGGGAATTCCGGGAGTCTGGGCGATGATGTCGGTGATGGGAAGCCGGTCTTCCTGGCGGAGAGCCATATAGATGCGCGGCATGAGCGGAAAATGAAAGGCCATGTGAAATTCATCGCCGTCGCCGAAATAAGGACGCACGTCGGTCGGCCACTGGTTCGCTTCCGCTAGGAGCATCCTGCTGGAATAGTCTGTATCAACCTCCTTTCGCAGTTTTCTGACGATGGCGTGTGTTTCCGGAAGATTTTCGCAGCTGGTGTCCTCACGCTCCACCAGGTAGGGGACCGCGTCTACGCGCAATGCATCAACTCCCAGATCAAGCCAGTAACGCATCACCTTCAGAACTTGTTCGACCACTTTCGGGTTGTCGTAGTTCAGATCGGGCTGGTGAGAAAAGAAGCGATGCCAATAAAACTGGTTGGCCACAGGATCCCACGTCCAGTTGGAGCGCTCGGTGTCAGTAAAGATGATTCGCGCATCTTTGTATTTCTGGTCCGTGTCGCTCCACACATAAAAATCGCGCTCCGGCGCGTCGGGAGCTTGCCGCGCCGCTTGAAACCAGGGATGCTGGTCGGAAGTGTGATTCACGACCAGCTCGATCATCACCTGCAAATCACGCTCGTGAGCCGCAGTTAGAAAAGCCCGGAAATCGTCCATTGTCCCGTACATCGAGTGGACGTTCATGTAGTCGGAAATATCATACCCATCGTCTTTAAGGGGTGATGGGAAGAAGGGAAGCAACCACAGACAGGTGACCCCTAGATCCTGAAGATAATCCAGTTTCTGGATCAAGCCGGGAAAATCGCCAATACCATCGCCGTTGCTGTCCTTGAATGCGCGGACGTGCAATTCGTAGATGACGGCATCCTTGTACCAGAGAGGATCTGCCGTACTGCCCGGACGCTTTGCCATGATGCGTTTTCCCTGTCCTTAAACGCTGCTGGAAGATTCCGGGCGAAAAACCACAATTCCAAGAGGAGGGAGAGTCATATTCAGGGAGAAAGGCCGTCCATGGATCGGGAATGGCATCGCCGATAATCCACCGAAGTTTCCCTGGCCGCTGCCCCCGTACATGGCTGCGTCGCTGTTGAGGACCTCTTTCCAAAGACCGTTCAAAGGCACCCCGACGCGATAGTTTTGACGAACGACCGGCGTGAAATTGCAGACAAAGAGCAGTTGCTCATGAGGATTCCGTCCTCGGCGAAGGAAGCTGACTACACTCCTCTGCGCGTCATTACAATCCACCCATTCAAAGCCGGCGGCATCTGAGTCCCGTTGCAGCGAGGGATCGCTGCGGTACAAAGCATTAAGATCACCCAGCCAATGCCTCAGCCTGGCGTGAAGAGGCACTCCCAGCAGGTGCCACTCCAGGCTGCCATCGTGATTCCACTCGGACCACTGGCCGAACTCGTTGCCCATGAACAGGAGCTTCTTGCCGGGATGGCCGAACATAAACCCGTACAGGAGCCGCAGATTTGCGAACTTCTGCCACTCATCACCTGGCATCTTGCGCAACATGGAACCCTTCCCGTAGACGACCTCATCGTGCGAGAAAGGCAGGACGAAGTTCTCAGTGAAGGCATAAACCAGGCTAAACGTGATCTTGTTATGCTGATAGCTTCGGAATACGGGATCTTGCGACAGGTAGTCCAGCACGTCATGCATCCAGCCCATATTCCATTTGAGGCCGAATCCCAGTCCTCCAACGTAAGTGGGCCGCGAGACCTGCGGCCATGCCGTCGATTCTTCCGCAATCATCATGACGTCGGGAAATGCCGCATAAACATGCTCATTCACCTTTCTCAAGAATTGAATGGCCTCGATGTTTTCTTTTCCGCCGTAGCGGTTTGGTATCCACTCTCCATCACGCCGTCCATAATCGAGATAGAGCATTGAGGCGACGGCATCGACCCGCAGACCGTCGATGTGATATTTGTCGAGCCAGAACATGGCGTTGCTGATGAGAAAACTTTGGACTTCGTTCCGACCGTAGTTGAATACAAAAGTGTTCCAATCCGGGTGTTCCCCTTGCCGCGGGTCGCCGTGTTCGTAGAGATGAGATCCATCGAAATATCCAAGACCGGTCTCATCTTTCGGGAAGTGGGCCGGAACCCAATCAAGAATGACGCCGATTCCATGTTGATGAAGATAGTCCACCAGATGCCTGAAATCGTCCGGCGTACCGAACCTGCTAGTCGGGGCAAAGTAGCCGGTGGTTTGGTATCCCCAGGAGCCATCAAAAGGATGCTCCATAACTGGCAGCAATTCAACGTGGGTAAAACCACTTTCCCGGACGTACTGCGCCAGCAACGGCGCCATCTCCCGATAAGTCAGCCAGCGATTTTCTTCTTCGGGCACTCGCCGCCAGGAGCCTAAGTGCATTTCGTAAATCGAGATGGGAGCGTCCAGCGCGTTGCTCTTTGCCCGGTTCGTCATCCACGAACCGTCATTCCAAGAATAGTTTTCTAGATTCCATACGCGCGAAGCCATATGGGGACGAACTTCCGCGGCGAAACCGTACGGATCAGTTTTGTCGACCGTATACCCCCGGTAGTTGGAGGTCACGTGATATTTGTATATCGCGCCTTGACCGAGAGTCGGTATAAAGCTCTCCCACACTCCGGCAGAGCTGGACCGCATCACGTTGGCTGCGGGATTCCACTGGTTGAAATCGCCCACCACTGAGACCTGACTGGCATTCGGTGCCCACACAGCAAACTGCACTCCCTGACGTCCATCACGCTCCGTGAGGTGGGCGCCGAGTTTCTCGTAGGCACGGTCAAAGGTTCCTTCAGCCAGCAAATATGCGTCAAAGTCGCTCAGCGATTGCAAGGTTTGCACCATGGTTCTCATCCTTCCATTTACATCTACATCGGGAGGCGATTCCTAGACTCTTAGTTACAGGTAATAGTCAAAATCGCGCTCTGTCCGAATCCATCGGCGTACCCGCAAAATATGTGCCGGAAGACTTTCCGGTGTCAGTTCCACATAGTTCCGCGAACCCTGCCACAAATACCGGCCTTCGCCTAGCAGGTCGTGAACTTGGAATTGATGATCCGCCTCCAGCCCGAGGGCAGTAAGATCGAGATCAACCCAGCCTGTCTGGCGGTGGAATGAATCAAGATTGACGATCACCACGACTACGTTGCTCAGGTCATCCGTCGTCTTGCTGTAGCAAATCAGCATCGGATTGTCCGTGCCATGAAAGCGCAGATTGTGGTTGCTTTGCAATGCCGCGTTCTCTTTGCGGATCCGGTTGATTCTGGAAATGATGTCCTTCAAACTCCACGCGGAATTCAGATCGCGATGCTTGAGTTCGTATTTCTCGGAATTTAAGTACTCTTCACTGCCGGCTTGTACGGGCGTGTTTTCACACAACTCAAACGCCGGCCCATAAACGCCATAGCTTGCCCCCAAAGTGGCCGCCAAAATCAATCGGATCATGAACGCCGGACGACCGCCGACCTGGAGAAACTCCGAAAGAATGTCAGGCGTGTTCGGCCAGAGGTTAGGGCGGAAGTATTCTCGTACCTCGGTTTGCGTAAGCTCGGTGAAATAGTCCGTTAACTCCTGTTTTGTGTTGCGCCAGGTGAAATAGGTGTAGGACTGAGAAAAACCAAGCTTGGCCAGCCGGTACATTACATGCGGTCTGGTAAACGCTTCTGCCAAGAAAAGCACGTCGCCATGCTCCTTCTTAATCTCGCCGATTACCCACTCCCAGAAAGAAAATGCCTTCGTGTGAGGATTGTCGACACGAAAGATACGAACCTCCTGATCGATCCAGAATTGAAAAACGTTCTTTAACTCGTTCCACAACTCCTGCCAGTCCTGGCTTTCGAAGTCCAGCGGGTAAATGTCATGGTATTTCTTCGGTGGATTCTCTGCGTATTGTATGGTTCCATCCGGACGCTTCCGGAACCATTCCGGATGTTGCTTCACGTAAGGGTGATCCGGAGTGCATTGAAACGCGATATCAAGAGCAACTTCGAGGCCATGCTCTGCAGCCTGGGATACAAAATGCCGAAAGTCTTCAAGTGTGCCCAACTCTGGATGAATTGATGTATGACCGCCCTCCTCCGATCCAATCGCCCATGGACTACCTAAATCATTCGGCTCGGCCACAACCGAGTTGTTTTTTCCTTTTCGAAAAGCATGGCCGATGGGATGCACCGGCGGCAGGTAGACTACGTCAAAACCCATGGATGCAACATAAGGAAGCCACCTCTCGCAATCCCGGAATGCCCCGTGACGTCCAGCCTCGGAAGAGCATGATCGGGGAAAAACCTCATACCAGCTCGAAAAGCCGGCTTTCTCTCTGTCCACAACAACGACCAGAGGTTTCTGGTACCGGGTAGCAAACTGTCGTTCGGGATAGCGTTGGATCGCTCTGAACAATTCTTGTCCGAGCGCGAGGGAGGTTGCAGACTGCATGTCCTTTTCTTCGCGTATCCTTTGCGCCCCCTGTCGCAGCAGGCCGGCATCGTCCCCTTTGGCGCGGCCCGCGGCATCTTCAATCAATTCGGCTCCAACGAGCAAATCGACATGGACATCTTGTCCGGCGGCGATTCGTTTGCCAAGACCGTCGCGCCAAGTTGGGAAGCGATCGATCCATCCTTCAATGGTGTATTCGTAGCGCCCCGCTTTCGGGACCGAAAACACACCTCGCCAGCGATCGTTACCTAGCGATTTCATGGGTGACGATTGCCACTCTTTGTCGCCCTCGCGTGAATAAAGCACCTGACAGGTGATATGGTCATGACCATCGGCAAACACGTCGGCCTCCACGACTACCGTTTCGCCAACTATGCGTTTGATCGGGAATCGGCCGCAATCAATTTGTGGCGAGACCCTCTCAATGACTACACGACCTCTTCCATCGGCCAGTTGCGATATTTCTCTCATTCTTACGAGCCTTTCACCCCTACGTAGGCTGGAGTATCCCGTACATCCTGACCTGAGTTTGATGCAACGCTCTAAGCGCGGGTCCAGTTTTCTTGCAAACTTTGCGTCCAGAATCGCTACTTAAGAACGTCCATCGCCACAGATTGCATATTGTTGCAGAATTGAGAGAAAAAGGCCCCCGGTGTTTCCTTTTGCCACAGGTGAGGCGGGCCCGCGTTCGGGACCCGCCCGTTGTGCGCGAGGATTATTCAGGCGGCCTTGCTTGCGGCAATTTTGTGGGTGGTTGAGGTGTGTACGTCAAAGGTGCGAATCTCGGGTTCGGCCTCAAGGAGGTGCCACACCGTATCGTGGATCTTCTGGTACTGTTCGCGCTGATATTCCTCGGCATCCTCTCGCTTGTTCCAAAAGCTCAAAGCCAAAACGCGATCCGACTTTCCAGACGAAACAAGCACGATCTCGTCCATGAAGCCTCGTTGTTTTTTCAGGATCGGCACCGCTCTGTCATTGATGGTGTTGGCAAGCTCTTGCGATTTCCCTGATTTGCTGGTCATTTCAACTACGCGTGTGAACATCTTCTCGCTCCTTTCCTTTGGTTGGAGGGTGAAAGGAACCCGCCGCGGGCGCGGCAGCGGAAGGCTTATTCGTGCTTCAAAACATTAAGTTACTTCTGCCATTTCGTTGGAGTCAAATGCCGAAACGTGGTGCAGTTGGCAATTCAAGCGGTCTTCCGTGGTGGTGGCGCCAAATGCCGAGCTAAAGGCTGCTTCGAAAAGCGATGAACGAAAGCCACATCTGACATCTGTCCCAACTCTGCCTCATCTTTTCCCCGAATCGCTTGTTTCAATGATTGAAGAGTCACGTAACCGTAGATGTCAACATCTTCTACGCTGACCCGCAAGCCCGTTCAATCTCCCAGAGATCACCCCTGCCTTTGCGTGTGTTCGCGAGCGTACCGCTTTTGGAGGACCCCGTAGTTGAAAAAGGCGCCAACTATTCGGCCTTTCCTGGCGCTCGGATTCAGGAGTCAACAGTTGCCCCTCGTTGTGCATCTGAACGTCAGTCATCTGGCTAAAATCTACGTTGAGGGATCCGTGTGCCTGGCAGGTCGGTGCTAATCGTAGACGATAATCAGGTCGTTCGTCAGGCCCTTTGCGATCTCTTTACGCGCGAAGGGGACTTTGACGTATGCGGAGAGGCTGAAGATGGCCGGGAGGGCGTCGAAAAGGCTCAGATGTTGCAGCCTGACTTGATTGTGACGGACCTCTCAATGCCGGTCATGAACGGCCTAGAAGAAACGCGTATTTTGAAGAAGGTCATGCCCACCGTGCCAGTGATTATTTTCACTGCTCACAGTGATCCTTTTGTCGAGAAAGAAGCTGCCGCGGCTGGCGTCTCCGCCGTCGTGTCCAAATCTCAGGCTGTCACAGTTCTAGTCGCAACGGCTCGGAGCTTGCTCGACGAAATTGCCGCCTGACTCA
>WNFJ01241372.1_pt1 | contig 11605 bp, 11 predicted proteins | sample 5400461 | NCBI WGS metagenome assembly WNFJ01 (sample SAMN13153349, study PRJNA577476) | soil metagenome | isolation source: 115 cm saprolite on Douglas fir-dominated hillslope | place: USA:California | collected 2013-09-17 | reverse complement strand
CCACAACCTCAGCCTGCACGAGAAGATCATCTACCAGCCCGCGTCACACTTCTGGCTCATCCAGACCGTCGAAAGCGCGATCTTCCTCGCCGTCGCAGCCCTCCTCGTCACCGCCGCCGTGTACGCCATCACCCGGCGCCGCCCCACCTGACAGACCCCTAAGGCCGACCGCAGGCCGACGAGCCCGGCACGCGGACGCACGTGAACCGCCGATGACCAGCGGTGCCACAGCCGCCAGGCAAGCCCGCCAGGCAGGCCCAACCGGTCTCGAGCCACGAGCGCACATGCCCTTCAGCCTGGCAAGATCTCCATGAAGATCACCCGCATATCATGCCTGTGCGGCACGCCCTGAACCGCCCTGCCCCGGTCTGGTGGGCGCGTGTCAACGGGATCGCCTGTGCCCCCAGTTCGCGGGCGCGCAGAATACCCAGATCCGGGCGGCCAGCGTCTTGATCGACATAGAGCCGATGTCCGCCCATAATTAGGCGGCTCGGCGCGCGATTATCAAGACTTCTTCGGGCCGCTGGCCACACGGCAATCCCGGTTGCGACATGGCCGCGGCCCCCGCCTGGCCGTATTTTTATACATCGCCATGCTTGGGGTGAACGTCCTCAATTGCCGCGTTTCGGGTGCGTGCGGGGCCGGACGTCTGCAGTGCCACTACTTGGCGGCCGCCCGGTGTCACACTCAAGGACAGAACGAGGAGCCTTCAGTTCTGGCAGGTGAGCATGCGATGACCGGTTCGCAGCCGGGCTGGGTGATTGCTGCCTGCAGCGCCAAACCCGGAGCTGAGGAGACTACCCGTTCGGCGACGAGGTGGCCGTATTCAAGGTCGCCGGGAAGATGTTCGCGCTGGTGCCGCTGGGCGAGGCGCCCGGAAGCGTCAGCCTCAAATGTGATCCCGATCTCGCCACCTCCCTGCGTGGCCGCTACGCCGCTATCACGCCCGGCTACCACCTCAACAAGCGGCACTGGAACACCGTGACGCTCGACGGCTCAGTGCCCGGCGAGGAAGTGCTGGAGCTGATCCATCATTCGTACGACCAGGTGGTGGCCCGCCTGACCAGGGCCCAGCGGGACCAGCTGACCACCTGAGAGACCATCCGCGGGTTACGCTCACGCGCTGCCATGCCGAATAGCGCGCATTACCTGTTCGCATGCTTATGCGCTGGCACGCATGTTCACCCGATCTCTTGAGGATCGTCCGCGATTTCGCTGAGACCAGCGGCCTAACCCCTCCGGCGAGCCAGATCGCCGACTCGGCGCGGCTCAGAGTTGGGTCGGCCCGCATGGTGGCCCAAGCGCAGATAGGCCAGTTCTGTACATGAAATGGTCGGGCAGACGCCGCGCGATCGCGGCTCCGCCGCAGGGATTCCAGCCGTTACCGGGTAGGACATGCACCCATAGGGTGTGTGACCGACCAGAAGCCGCGCACGGTCAGCGCGGCAGGCCCAGCCAGCACGGCCACGCCGCCCAGGGCGACGGCGCTGCCCAGCCAGGCCCGGGCACTTACAGTGGGAACGGAATCAGCCTATTCAAGGGGCGCAGTTGGAGCCGAAGACCGTAGGTGCTCTCGCCGTTCCTGTCGTTGGCGGCGGAGTCGTGTCTCGCGGCAAGCTCTTTGAGCGGCTAGGGGGAGCGGGACGTGTTGCCGTGGTGTCGGCGTCGGCAGGGAGCGGGAAGACCTTCTTGCTGCGTTCGTGGATAGGCGCGGCGGATCTGACCGAGCGTGCCGCGTGGGTGTCAGTGCATGCCAACGAGCGCGATCCGCAGCGGTTCTGGCTGTCGGTGGCTGACGCGCTGCGCGGCACCGCCCCAGGGTCGGTCCTGGTGCAGGGGCTGACGGCGGCACCCGATCTCGACGGCTGGGCAATCGCCGAGCGGCTGCTGAAGGATCTCGCCCCGCTCGAGGACCGGTTTTGGCTGGTGGTCGATGACCTGCATGAGCTGCGCTCGGCCGAGGCGCTGCGGCAGCTTGAACTAGTGGTAATGCGCGCGGCGCCGCAGCTGCGTTTCGTGCTCTCGGCGCGGTGTGATCTGGCGCTGGGGCTGCACCGGCTGCGCCTGGAAGGGGAGGTGACGGAGTTCCGCACGGCCGATCTCCGGTTCACGCTGGACGAGGCGCGAGCACTGTTCGAGGCGGCCGGGGTGCACCTGCCCGTGCCGGTCCTCGCCTTGTTGCACGAGCGGACCGAGGGCTGGGCAGCGGGGCTTCGGCTGGCGGCGTTGTCGCTGGCCGGGGACGCGGATCCGGAGCGTTTTGCGGCCGAGTTCTCCGGCAGTGAGCGGACGGTCGCCGAGTACCTGCTAGCCGAAGTGCTGGACCGGCAAAGCGATCAGGCCAGGCGGCTGCTGCTGCGGACGTCTGTGCTGGAACGGGTGAGCGGCCCGCTGGCCGACCTTCTCAGCGGCGGAAACGGCGGGGAGCGGATCTTGCAGGATCTGGAGGCCGCCAACGCGTTCGTGGTGGCGCTAGATGCGCGGCGGTCCTGGTTCCGCTACCACCATCTGTTTGCCGATCTGCTACAGCTTGAGCTGCGTCGCACCGAGCCGGGTGAAGAGGCCACATTGCACGGTACCGCCGCAAGCTGGTTTGCGGAGCATGGGTATTCGGTGGAGGCGGTCCGCCACGCCGAGGCGGCGCAGGACTGGACATTCGCCGCCCGCCTGCTCGCAGACCACTGGCCCGCTTTCCACCTGGGCGGGCAGGCCGCCACCGTGCACGCGCTGCTGGCGGCGTTTCCCGCGCATGCCCCCGCGGCCGATGCTGAACTCGCTGCGGTGGCAGCGGCCGACCAGCTGGCCCGGGGGTCGCTGGAGGCTGCGCAGCGGTATCTGGATCTGGCATTGCGGGGGGCGGCGTCGGTCCCGGCCGACCGGCGTGGTCAGGCGGAGGTGCTGCTCGGGGTCGTCCGGCTGCTGCTGGCCCGCCAGCGCGGGAACCTGCCGACGGTGGCCGATGAGGTGCGGCGGCTGCAGGCCATGGCCGAGGCTCCGGATGGCGCCCAGCCCGGCAGCGGCGAAGACATGCGCGGCCTGGCGCTGATCAGTCTCGGCATCACCGAGTTGCGGACGGCTCGGATGGAGGATGCGGAGCGGCACCTGGAGCAGGGCGTCGCGCTGGCATACCGGATCGGGCGGCCGTTTCTCGAGTTCAGTGGCTTGGCATACCAGGCTGTGAACGAGATCTTCCGGTCGTTTGCACAAGCGGCGAAGCGCAGCAGGCAGGCGATGGAGCTGGCCCGGCGGCACGGCTGGACCGACGAGCCGGCGGCTGGTACCGCCTGCGCGGTACTCGGAGCCGTGCTGGCCTGGCAGGGGCGGCCCGAGGAGGCAGAACCCTGGGTCCAGCGCGCCGAGCGCACCCTCAGGGCGGAAGCCGAGCCAGCGGCGGGAAAGTGGGTCTACTACGTCCGCGGGGTGCTCGAGCTTGCGCGCGGTCGTGACGCCGAGGCGCTGGCTGCCTTCCAGGCCGCCGAACGGCTGGGCGGGCTCCTCGCCGCACCGCATCTGCTTACCGTCTCGACGCGGGCACAGTTGCTGCACACGCTGGTGCGCCTCGGCGAGACGGAGCGCGCCGAGCGGGCGCTTGCCGAACTCGACGAACAAGACCGCGAATGCGGCGAGATACGCGTCTTCGCATCGAGGCTGCGGCTCGCCCGGCACGACCCGCATGCGGCGACCGTCGCGCTTGGGCCCGTGCTGGACGGCTCCGCTCCCGTACCCGGGCGACTCCCGCTGATTCGGGCCTTCCTGCTGGAAGCGATCGCCCGGGATGCGCTCAACGATGCCGCCGCCGCCGGACGCGCCCTGGAATGCGCGCTTGACCTGGCCCAACCCGACGGCGCGCTCTTGTCGTTCCTGCTGCACCCCGTCCCGGCCCTGCTGCATCGCCATGCCCGGCATCGCACCGCCCACGCCACCTTGATCGCCGAGATCCTCAGCCTGATGGGAAGGGTGCACACGTCGCCGCCCGCTGGGATGCAGCCGCCGTTGGAGCCGCTCAGCAGTAGCGAGATCCGGGTTCTGCGATACCTGCCAACGCACCTCTCAATGCCAGAGATCGCGGACGAACTCTACGTTTCGCTGAACACGGTCAGAACCCACATGCGTCACCTCTACACCAAGCTCGGCACGCACCGGCGAGCCGAGACCGTCGAACGCGCCCGAGCCCTGGGCCTGCTGGCAGCACCCTCCCCGCCTGAGGACTAGGCCAGCCTTCTCGGCTCGAAGTCAAGGCGGGCGAAATCACATCAATCATGCGATGTCGGCTTGCCCGCGGTAGGCCAGCATCACCCTATGCCGGCAACGAGTAGCCGGGAGGACGGGGAGGAAGGCGTGAGCGCTGAGAGCAGGACGCCGAGGGATGACGCCCCCGTTCGCGCCCGTCACCTGTTGCGCGCTCGTGCGGTATGGGCGCACGACCCTGATACCGCCCTCGGTGGCCTCACGGCACGGCATCACGCCAGCCACTTTCTCACGCACATGTCGCAAGCGACATTCAGGCGACGCGCGACCTTCTGACAGAGCACTCGTCTGGGAGGCACCGTATGGGACCTACTCGTCTGTTTCCGATTATCGTGTTGTTCTCCCTGGTCACCGTCAAGTACGGCGGCTGGGCACTGCTGGGGTTCCTCACGGGCGCGGCACGCTGGGCCTGTTCCGCGAGCAGTTCTTCCGCGCCGGCCATGCGCATGCCGGGGTGCTGCTGGTCCTGTCGCTGGTCTATTTCGTCTACCTCGGGCGGGCCGGTTACTCCGCCAGGGTGCAGTGGCTAGCCGGGTCGCTGCTGCTGGGCGGCGTGCTGGCCCAGCCAGGCGGCTTCTTCGTGCACATGGGGTTCGGCCAACAGGGCCGCAGCTCGGCCCGCACGGTGCTGACACGGGCCGGGGCCTTGCTGATCGCCGCGCCTCTGATCATTCTCGCCGTTGGCCTGATCACTACCGGATGAGAAGCGGATGGCATGCCACCCTTCGACTATGCGGGAACGACGCCCCTGGTAACCGGAGCCTCGTCCGACTGTGGCCGCGAGCCCCACAGGCAGACCATGAAGCGGTTCCGGCCGCGGATGGCTGGCTCCAGCTTCGTTACCTGGACCGCCCCGGCCACGGCCCTGCCTAGTCCGTGGAGACGATGCGCCACACCGGCTGGAGAAACCGGACATCGTCCACCACCGCTAAGCGCCCGCCGTGCAACCGCGGATGGCACGCCGACGAGCAGACAGGAGAGACCATGACCGGCCCGGACCTCGCCGCCCAGGATGTGATCGACGCGCTCGACAGCTTCTACTGCCACAACGTCGTGGTGGCCTTGTGGGCGGATGCGGTGGCCAACCGCCTGGAAGGCCTCGCGATCTACCTGCTGAGCGATGATCTTCCCGAGGTCGCCGAACACGCGCGAGCCGCGGCCCGCCGCCTCGCCGACCGGATCGGCGATCTCGGCGGCGCTGTCACCGGTGATCCCCGGCAGCTCCTCGACCGCGCACCCGGCGACACCGAGTTCACGATCCCGGACTGCTCGGACCCGCGGGCCATCACCACCTACGCGCTGAAGCGCCTCGACGTCATCATCGAGGCATATCAGGCGTTCCTGGACAAGGTACGGGGGCGGGATGATGTGAGCTTCGCGCTCGTCGTCGGCCTGCTTGGCGCCGAGACCCACCGCCGGGCCGACGTCATGGCTGCCCAGGCCGGGCCATGAGCCGCGGCATGACGACCGGGCAGCCATGGCCGTGGCCGCAGACGATGGATGCACTGCTCGCCGCGCCGGCCTCCCATCGCGTTCTGCTGGAGAACGACCGGGTGCGGGTGCTGGAGGTGGTGATCGAGCCAGGAGCGCGCGAGCCCGAGCACACCCATCAGGCGGCGAGCGTGATGATCGTCGACGAGCCGGCCCGGATCAGGTATTACGCGGGCGGCGCGCTGCGGTTTGAGTCCCAGGCGCGGGCCGGGTCCCCGTCCGGCGTTCTGGTGCGCTGGATGGAGCCGGAGGCCCCGCATTCTGTCGAGAACATCGACCAGCGCCGCTACCACGCGATCCGCGTCGAACTCAGGTAACGCCGGTGCCGCGCTCTCACCGAACACCCGTCCCGGACCGCCGGCCGGGGCCGCCTTGACGCCGGCCCGGCGCCGGGGTCTCGGTGTCGAAGATCAGCCGTCGCTGGCCGACAGGCACGGCTCGGCTGGACCGGGCAGGATGCCGGCCGGGGGCGGCGTGGTAGGCGCCGTATCGGCCCGAGATCGCCTACCACCGCCAGAACGCCGGCCTCGCGGAGCCGGATTACAGCAAATTCCGGGTCTCCGGAGTCGCGGAGGCGATCCAGTGAGCAAGCTGCCAGACGGAGTATGGAAGCTGCTGCGGCACGAGGACGACGAAGCGGCAGAAGAGGGTATCGGGCGGATCCTGGCGCTGTCCGATGGCGTGTTCGCCTTCGCCCTCACCCTGCTGGTCATTGCGATAACCGTCCCGGCCACGACGGGCAACGCCGGCCTGCCGAAAGCGCTGCTGGGTCTCTGGCCCCGGTACCTGGCCTACCTGTTGAGCTTTGTGGTGATCGCCAGGTTCTGGGTGATACACCACCAGGCATTCCGGCTCATGGCCCGCTACGACATGGCGTTCATCTGGCTCAACCTCGTGTTGCTCATGTTCGTGGCGTTCCTGCCATTCCCTACCGCTGTCCTGGGCAAGCATGCTGGGTCACCCGCAGCGGCGGTGCTGTATGCGACCTCAGTGAGCTTGGTCTCAGCGGCATCAGCAGGCTACTGGTGGTACGCATCCGGCAAGGGAAGTCTGCTAGGGCCCAGCGTCGGGCGTGCGCGGATAAGGGCCATGCGAGCCCGCAGCCTGTCGGCACCGGTATTCTTCGCGCTGACGCTGCCAGTTGCCCTATTTGCGCCCTACGCCGCGGAAGCACTGTGGTTTTTGGCGTTCCCCCTGGCCCGGCTCTCATTCAACTGGTTTATGCCGAGAAACACAACAGCCCGATTAGCCCAACGAAGCAGCCAGGATCGTGCTGAAGCGCTCCTTGGCCGCTAAAGGTGAAGGAGACCGTGACGGCCCAGGCGAAATTGTAAATGCCGGCACACCGTCCTTGCCGCAGATGTTCGACCACCCGTCACCGCCGCCGACGCATCCTCGCAGCCATGTAAAACGACGCCGCCCTGCCGCCCCCCGGGGCCGCCCAAACCAGTGCCGGGCGCCAGAACAAAAGGAGTAGCGAAATGACTTCTGCTGCAATCCCCGCCCAGATCGCCTGCGTAACCGGCGCCTCTTCCGGCCTCGGTGGCATCTTCGCCCAGCGCCTTGGCGAACGCGGCTTCAACCTCGTGGTTACCGGCCGCGACCGTCATCGCCTCGAGGAGGTCCGCCGTCGCGTCATTGCCGGTGCCCGGGACTGCGCGGTCACCCTTGTCACGGCCGACCTTGCCACCGGGATGGCGTCCTCACCCAGTGAGAACGACAGGCCCTTGCCGCCGCGTCCGGGCACTAGCGATCAACCCTGCTGTTGCAGGGCAGTGGACACGGGAGAAGAGACACATGATGCTGCAAGCCGCGGTCAACGGTGACCTCCCAAAGGCTGATCATCCGGCCGTGCCGGTCACTGAGGAGGAGCTGATCCGCGACGTCCAGGAATGCCTGGCCGCCGGTGCCCGGGAATTCTACATCCATGTCCGGGACGTCGACGGCAACCCCACGCTTGAACGCGGACAGGTTGACCGGGCAGCCTCAGCTGTACGCGCCACTGGAGCCCAAGCGGCCGGAGTTACCACCGTCGCCGACATCGAGCACAACCCCCAGCGAAGGCTGGCCCTGATCAGCAGGTGGACCCAGCCCACCTACTCCTCGGTCAACCTCTGCGAGGAAGGCCCCGTCGAGGTGATACGGACGCTGCTGGCCGCCGGCATCGGCATCGAGGCAGGAGTATGGACACCCCAGGACGCCGAGACGCTCGTGCGCTGCGGCCTGGCCGACCACGTGACCCGGGTGCTCGCCGAACCCGGAGAAGCTCAAGCTGGCAAAAATGACGCAATACCCATGGTGGACGCCATCCACGAGATCCTCGGCCGAGCCGACGTCAAAGCGCCCCGGCTACAGCACGGCGACGGGGAGCTGACCTGGATCCTCATCGAAGACGCCGTCCGCCGGGGCCTCGACACCCGCGTCGGCCTCGAAGACACCCTGTGTCTGCCCGACGGCAGCCGCGCCCGCAACAACGCCGATCTCGTCACCGCCGCCCGCAACCTTGTGAAGGAGCCGTAATGCCGCCGCTGACCTCACGCCGTCGCGCCGCCGTGCTGGCCACGGTGTGCCTGGCCGTGTTCGCGATCAACCTCGATACCACGATCGTCAACGTGGCCCTGCCCTCTTTGAGCCGGCAGCTCAGTGCCGGGACGAGCACCCTGCAGTGGGTCGTGGACGGCTACAGCCTGGCTTTCGCCGCGCTGGTCCTCCCCGGCGGGTCGGTCGGAGATCGCTTCGGGCGCCGTCCGGTGCTCTTGATCGGCCTGGTGGGCTTTGCCGCCGCGTCGACGCTCGGCGGTGTTTTCCACAGCGCTGCGGTGCTGGTCCTTCTCCGGTTCGTGATGGGCACCTTCGCCGCGCTCATCTATCCGACGACCTTGTCGATCATCACGAACTCCTATCCCCACCGGCGGGAGCGGGCCGCGGCCATCGGGGTATGGGGCGCCGTCACCGGCCTGGGCGTGGCGGTGGGCCCGGTCACCGGCGGACTGCTGCTGGCTCATTTCTGGTACGGATCGGTGTTCCTGGCCCTTGTCCCCGCCGCCGCGGTCGCCGCGGTCGCGACCGTGCTGACCGTCCCGGAGTCACGCCAGCCCGGGAGCGCGCGCCTGGACCTGCCGGGCCTGCTGAGTTCCTCGGCGGCCATCGGCCTGCTCGTCTACACGATCATCGAGGCCCCGCAATACGGCTGGGGCGCTGCGCGCACCATCGCCGGGTTCGCAGGCACCGTGGTGATCGGCGCGGTGTTTGTGCTCCTGGAACGGCGCACCCTCGCGCCGATGCTGGACGTCAGCCTGTTCCGGGTCCCGGCGTTCTCCGCCGCGAGCGGGGCTGTGACCGTCGCGTTCTTCGCGCTATTCGGCTTCATTTTCCTGATTACCCAGTACTTCCAATTCATCCGCGGCTACGGCACCTTGTCGACCGGCGTGCGGATCCTCCCCGTGGCGGTCAGCATCGCCGTGGGCTCTGTCGCCGGCGCCCGGCTGGCCAGCCGGATCGGCACCCGGGTGATCGTCGTGTTCGGCCTGGCCATCTTCGGGATCGCGTTCGCGTGGATCGCGGTCTCGGCGACAAACGAGCCCTACCTCCAGATCGCCGCCCAGATGGTGATCATGGGCACCGGGCTGGGCCTGACCAGCACCCCAGCCACCGAGTCCATCCTCAGCGTGCTGCCACCGGCCAAGGCCGGGGTGGGCTCGGCCGTCAACGACGCCACCAGGGAAGCCGGAGGCGCCCTGGGAGTCGCCGTCATCGGCAGCGTCTTCAGCTCCGCCTACCTGAGCCGGCTCACCGCCTCGCCGGTCCACGCGCTGCCAGCGCCCGCGTTCGCCGCAGCACGTAGCTCCGTGGCCGCGGCGCTGGTCATCGCCCGGCAAGCGCCAGACTCCACACACTTGATCCAAGGCGTGATCACCTCGTTCATGAGCGGGCTGCACTTCGCCTGCGTCATCGCTGCCGTGGTCTGCTGGGCCGGCGCCCTAGCCTCCCTCCGCCTCCCCGGCCGGCTGAAGCAAGCACAGCCCGCGGCCGGGCAGCCCGGCAGCCATACCACGCAGGCCTCTATCCCGCAGGCACGCAGCGCAGCATCAGCTGACCGCCCGCCGCCCGGCGGACACGGCCCGACGGACACTGACCCCGGCGGTCAGTAGCCACGGCCAGCCTGCTGTCACGCCGGCCAACGCCCAGCGGATCAGCCAGAGCCGTAATCTAGGAACGCCGATGCGCACGATCCTGATCCCAGTTCCCGGCCGCGATATCGAACCTGGCCTGGCCTAGGCCGCCGGGTGGCCCGGGGGGATCTCACCCCCCAGGCTCCCACAGACTCCGTTACGTGACGTACTGTAGGTCGCTGACGAGGTGCCAGTTGACCTGGTCCTTTTCCGACGACCCCCCTCCGAGTGAAGTCGACCGCCGGCAAGGTGCCCGTGGCCGGGTCCCTTTCCGTCGGTCTCTTCCCGAGCAGGGCTTGCAGGTTTCCCCGCACCCTGCTCTCCAGTGATCATTTCGGGTAGGGCTTGGTGGCCCGGCCGGCGTGGATGTCCTCATGGCAGCGGCGGCAGGTCACCAGGGCCTTGCGCCGCCGCTTGGCCATGAGGTGCATCCATGCAGGTTTCTCATGTCGGCCCGGCTTGCTGAGATCGGCGAGCTTGCGGACGTGGTGAACCTCCAGGTTCACCGTGTCCTCGCAGATCTCGCAGCGCCCGGCGAGGAGCCGGTGGATCAGCTCGTTGTGCCGGGCGCTGGCCATGACCGGGCGCCGGTCGGTGAGGACGGCTGTGCGCACTCGTTTGAGCGGAGTCCCGCCGAAGCGGGCGACTAGTGGTTTCCCTCCCTGATCGCGTTCGACGGTGGCCTGGAAGACCTTGCGCGGTCCCGCTGGTCTCTCGATCGTCGTCTTGTATTTCCGAGCCATCTTGGTGACCGTGCTGTGGTGCTTGGCGGCCAGCGTTTTGAGCATCGACGTCTCCATGACCCAGCGGAGACGGCCCAGGCGGAACACATCCTGGGCGAGAAGGCAGTACTGAACGAGCCCGGCGTACTCGGCACCGTACTTCGCAATCTCTTCTTGACCCTTCGCCTGCTCAGCAGGTTGACGTCACCCAGTAACGGACGATCTGCACATGGCTCAATGATTCCTCCTGCTGCGCGAACTCGGTGACCGGCCCATCGATCTGCTGGTCAACAACGCCGGCTTCGGAACCTACGGTCCCTTCGACCGATCCGACACTTCGCGAGAGATGGACGTCATCGGCGTTGACGTCGCTGCTCTCGTCCGGCTCACCCGACCTGTTCTGCCAGGCATGGTCGAGCGCGGACATGGAGGTTGGACCGCCCCGGTGATCTTGGAGGCTCTGATTCCTGGAACCGGCACAGCGGAAGTACCCCGAGGAGCTGCGCGAGCGCGCGGTCAAGATGGTGTTCGAGATCCGTGACCAGGAGGGGAAGGGCCACGGCGAGATCGCCCGGGTGGCCGGGCAGCTGGGTGTTCACCGGGAGGCGCTGCGGACCTGGATCCGGCAGGCGGAAATCGATGGCGGTGCCCGGCCGGGCACTACCACGGAGGATTCGCGGCGGATCGCGGAATTGGAGCGGGAAGTGCGTGAGCTGCGCCGCGCGAATGTTCTGCGCGGCAGCCCGGTTCCCAGCTCAGTCCGTCCAGGCCACGCGCGAACGGGTGATCTGAGCGCGGCTGGCGTGGCCGCCGACTCGCTCACATGCCGAATAGAGGGCGTTACGTGCATGCATGCTTATGCGCTGATTGACATGTCGGTAGCTCGTCGGGCTCGCGGCCGGGCACTGCGAGGCGCTGGCGGGTCCAGATCATCGGGTGAACCACCATCGGTAGCGACCGGGCCCCTGCGTC
>WNFJ01058161.1_pt1 | contig 11605 bp, 14 predicted proteins | sample 5400461 | NCBI WGS metagenome assembly WNFJ01 (sample SAMN13153349, study PRJNA577476) | soil metagenome | isolation source: 115 cm saprolite on Douglas fir-dominated hillslope | place: USA:California | collected 2013-09-17 | reverse complement strand
AATGGCGCTTACCAGCGGCCCAGCAAGGCAAGTTATTTCTTCCATTTCGATAGCTGGCGCTTGTTTGCCGGCGACAATCAATGGCTGCCGGCCTATGTCTATTCCGAGGAATCGGACCTGCGCTACGGTATGACTCGGAAGCTGACCTTCAAAGCGCAAGTACGGCTGTGGGGCTTTGACCTGAATGCAGTGCGAGTGAGACGAGAGCAGGAACTCAACAAAGTTCTGGTGGAATCCAAGGCGCCGGTGAAAGATCAGTCGAGCAGCAACAACGATTACTCCCCCATCGAGGAACAACGGCTATGGGAGCGGCAAGCCGAGGACAATATCGCAGACCGCATGGAAAAGCTTGGCGTGCTATCGCCCCGCGGCGAGGTGGATAAGGTACTGGAAACGGTAGTGAACAACCTGGAAGTGACCAACAATCTGGACATTGAACCGGAGATGCGTTGCCGGGTGCTGATGACATCGACGCTCGAATCATTCGACATCGGCCATACCATCGTGCTGAGCCGTGGCTTGATTGATGTGCTGCCGGATGAAGCCAGCCTGGCGACGATCCTGGCGATGGAGTTGAGCCACGTGGTGTTGGGACATCGGGTCGATACCAAGTACGCTTTCTTCGACCGAATGTTGTGGGACGATCAGGATACGTTCCGCCATTTCGGATTTGCACGCACTCCCGAAGAGGAACAAGGTGCCAACCAAAAAGCGGTGGAGCTGCTGTCTAAGTCTCCCTACAAGAACCAACTCGACGCTGCTCGACAGTTCGTGCAAGTGCTGCAGACGCGCTCCAAGGAAATACCCAATCTGATCAGCCCGCACCTGGGAGACCGGGTCCCGATTACGTGGGCTGGATCGACCAATCTGGCCGCCGCTGCCACGCCCATTAGCTCGGACACGCAGGCTCCGCAGAAAACGAGCGTGATTTTTGCCGCGCTGCCGCTCGGCGGGCGCCTCAAATTCGATCCCTGGAGCGATCAGGTCGAATTGCTGAAGGCCAAGCCGGTGGGCACGGTAGCCGAGCGGGAGAAGATGCCATTCGAGATCACCCCGTTCATTCTCTATCTCACACGCGACAAGATCACGCCAACGGAGATAGCGACCCTCCCTGTGGATACGGCCGGCGCCACAACCGACAACAGAGCCCCAGCGGGCGATGGGGTGGATACGGCGAAGAAGACACAGTAAGGGGGAGCACCCAAAGGCCGGGGCCACCGGCGTAAGGGGCGGCCCTAGGCTCGATTTTCACAATCAGTCGAACTCTCTCCAGCTTCACACCATCCTGCTGATATCACCTCCTGCAAATAACGCATTAGTGAGGATGCGGGCCAAAGACTGCGAGCGCGGAGGATCTTCATGAAAGCAGGGGTGTTTCGCGACATTGGAGACATCCTGTTGGAAAATGTGCGCGAGCCAAAAATCGAGAATGGATTTGATGCAATTGTGCGCCTGACTTCGAGCGCGATCTGCGGCACGGACTTGCATTTCGTTCGAGGGACAGTTCCCGGCATGGTGCCCGGCACGGTTCTTGGCCATGATAGTTCTCGCCAAGCGAAGGAACCATTGACGTTTCCCCATTTTTCCAACGCGAATCAGCCGAAATACCAGCTTTGCCTGATGTTTCTTTCGTAAGGACCGGAGTATGAAGCCAGTGGTCCCTGGAGAGGGGTAGTCAGAGACCTTCCTCCGGGATAACAAAGGCTCAGCCTTTTTTGATTAAGGGCGAGCCGTGAGGAGAAGGAGGACCACATGGCCGAAAGAGCTATATCGCAATCGAGCGGAAAAGGCATCAGTACCCAGACGGGTGCGGCTTCCACACCGAGATTCGTTGACCCGCAAGCTATCTCCAATCGAATGAATGAACTTTTCGATGCTATTTCGCGCCGAGCGTTCGAATTGTTCGAAGGCGACGGGGGAATTTCTGGGCGTGAGCTCGATCACTGGTTCCGGGCGGAAGCGGAGTTGTTGCATCCCGCGCACGTTCAGATCAAAGAATTGGATGACGCAATTGTCGTGGACGCAGAAGTCCCCGGCTTCAATGCGAATGAGCTGCAACTAAGCCTGGAGCCCCGCCGCCTGACTATCAGCGGCAAGAAGCAATCGAGCACCGAACAAAAGAAGGGCAACGTTGTCTACAGCGAGCGCTGCTCGAACGAGCTCCTGCGCTCGGTCGAGTTGCCGGTCGAAGTGAACGTCTCGCGGGCGAGCGCCACATTGAATAATGGCGTTCTGGAACTAAGCGCTCCGAAGCTGGCCGCGGCGAAGGTTTCGATAGCAGCCAAGTCTGCGACCGCGTCCTAAGTCTTTCTCTCTCTATTTCCTAAATACGGCAGTTAACGCCTGCTCTTCGCTCAGGCGAGACGCGCAGCCGGAGATGTAGGTCGCCGCGCGATTCCATGCTAAAAGATCTCGTGCTCTTGCGCGGATGTTTCCGGCTGCTATTCCTCTACGACGTGGCCGAAGCCATCGATCTCCGAAGGCTTCGGGAACTGCTCGGGCCTCGCGGGGGACCCGTGAAGGGCGTTTTCCCGCGGCGGACGCCGGAGTACGTTCGGTTCGAGGAAGCACCGATCACCGAACCCGGCGAGAGCCTCAATCTGGGCGGCGGCCAAAGGATCGCCTGCTCGCTGAAATATTACGCGTTCGCCGTGGTGGTGGTGCAATTCGAGATTCCCTTCGAGGGCGAGTGGAATGCCGTTCTGGCGCAAGCGTCCAGATGGATGGATGCCGCGGAGATTGATACGCATGCCCGTGAAATCGGGCGCCGCCACGTAGAGCACGTTGCGTCCGCGGTCATCCGTCCGACGCGGGACTGGCTTTCTGAGTCTTATTTCATCATCAGCCTGGAGCAAATCATCAAGCCCGGCGGAGAACCGGCGAAAGCTGACGAACTGTTGGCCGAACGTCCGTCGGAGCTCGTGCAGCTGGTTCGCGGTGAATTCACGCCACTAGCTCCCAAGGCTACCGCCGAAATTCTGGAGACGAGTGTCTCCTACTATCCCACCGACCTGGTTCTCATCGGCTCGACGGCCGCCCTCGTCTACGATCGCGCCGAGGATGCCGCGGCGACGTTTCAGGTGCTCGAATATGCCAAGATGCAGCTTCTGGAGTTTCGTTACTACGACGGCTTGATGACGCGGCTGCTCTCAGATGTCTATGACGCTCTGGAGACCAAAAGGAATCTGTTTATTCAACGATGGAGCCTGCCACGCGACGCGGAGAGGTTCAATACCATTCGCCTGGATGTGATGGAGCTGACCGAACGCATCGACAATGCGATCAAGTTTGTAAGCGATGTCTATTACGCGCGAGTTTATCGGCTGGCGGCAACGCGGCTGGGCCTGGACGAATATCGCAACCTGGTGGACGAAAAGCTTCGCACCATGGGCGAACTGTACGATTTCATGGTGGACCGGTTCAACGAATCGAGGTCTTTTGTTCTAGAGTTGGCGGTAGCGGTTATGGCGCTTCTCGACGTGATCCTCTTTGCTATTTTGCTGGCGAAAGGCGGCTAAGCCTGGCCTGGCACGAGGCAAAGCCTATGTCGGCTATAAACGAGCATTCTTCCGTACTATTCCTGTGACTACGCTCTTGTTTGTTCCCCTCGTCCTTGCCGGGGCATTTGTCGCCGGGCTCCTCGGGGCGCTCACCGGCTTAGGGGGCGGCGTGGTGATCGTGCCGCTGCTTGTGGTGGCTTTTCACGTAAATATCAAATACGCCATCGGAGCCTCGCTGATCTCGGTGATCGCGACGTCTTCCGGCGCAGCCGCCGCTTACGTTCGCGAAGGGTTCTCGAATATTCGCATCGCCATGTTTCTGGAGATCGCCACGACTTTGGGGGCTTTGTTTGGCGCTTTTCTTGCCGCGCGATTGGCCGCGGGGATTATTGCTATCGTGTTTGGCGGGGTATTGGTTTTTTCATCCCTGCTTTCGATGCGCGAACGTCATCAGGGAAAGTCTTCGGGTCCGGCAGATCGCTGGGCCACGCGGCTGAGACTGAATTCCTCGTATCCGACCCCGCACGGCCCCGAACACTACGAAGTGTGCCGTATTCCGGCAGGCTTCGGAATGATGTTTGGGGCCGGCGCACTCTCCGGTCTGCTGGGAATCGGGTCGGGCGCTTTCAAGGTGCTGGCGATGGATCAGGTGATGCGCATACCGTTCAAAGTTTCCACGACCACCAGCAACTTCATGATCGGGGTGACGGCCGCGGCCAGCGCCGGAATCTATTTGCGGCGCGGGTTCGTCGCTCCTGGGTTGGCGATGCCCGTGGTCTTGGGCGTGCTCATGGGCTCGGTGCTGGGCACGCGTGTTTTAGTGCGAGCGAAAACGAGATGGCTGCGAATTCTGTTTGCGCTTGTCATCGCGGCGCTGGGCATAGAAATGGTCTACGGTGGTATCAGCGGGAGGTTTTGAAATGAGCGAAGCGAACCCGGCGGGATCGGACTGGCGACGATCCAAATGGACCGATGAGCGGGTGGAAAGGATCATGGGCGCGCTTCTCCAGAGCGGCGTGATTATTTCGGGATTAGTCGTTTTGGCCGGCGGGGTGCTCTATGTGCTGCGTTACGCGCATGCCCAGATACAGTACGGGAGTTTTGTGCCGGAGCGCGAGAGCCTGCGGAGCTTGCGGGCAGTCGTCAAAGATGCCTTGCATGGTGATGCCCGCGCGATCATCGAATGCGGTTTGCTGCTGCTGATCGCCACGCCGGTCGCGCGAGTCCTATTTTCCATCGTTGCGTTTGCGCTCGAAAAGGACCGGCTTTACGTCGTGCTTACAGCGATCGTTTTCGTGATTCTGATTTACAGCTTATTCGGTGGAGCTGCCTGATTGGCGCGCGCACGGAAATCGACGAAGGATCCGGAGCCCGGCGGGAGCGGAGCAGGGCTCATTTTGACGATTGGCCATTCGACCCGGTCGATCGAGGAATTTCTGGACTTGCTGCGGCAGCATAGAGTCGAACGGCTGGTGGACATTCGAACGATTCCGCGTTCGCGACGCAATCCGCAATTCAACACCGAGGCTCTGGCCAAGTCACTCGTGCGCGGGGGCATTGACTACGGGCACATCAAAGAACTCGGCGGCTTGCGGCATCCACGGCCCGATTCCATAAACCTGGGGTGGCGCAACGCGAGCTTTCGCGGATATGCGGATTACATGCAAACCGCTGAATTCGATGAAGCTGTGGCCCGCCTCCTGCAGCTTTGCGCCGGGAAACGCTGCGCGGTGATGTGCGCGGAGGCCGTGCCCTGGCGCTGTCATCGCTCTCTGCTGTCGGACGCGCTGGTGGCACGCGGCATTGGGGTTGAGCATATTCTTAGCGGAAGCCGGCGCGACGTTCACAACCTCACGCCATTTGCGCGAATCGAGAACGAGAGGGTCACTTATCCGCAGGCCGAGACGGCGCAGGCGGAGTTAAGATTCGATGAGAGCGAGGCCGCTATGCCCAGCAAGAAGCGCAAGACAAAGTTTACCGCCGCAAAAGAAGCACGGCGGAGGGCCAGATTGGCTGCCGGAAGTCCGCCGGTGGAGCGCGTGATCGCAGACAAGCGGCGGAAGGCGCCCAAACACAAGAAACCGCTTCAGGAATTGTGAGAGAACCCCGACTGAAGAGTCTGTGGTCCTCATTTTACGGAGAGACTCTTCGGCAAGAAAATCCAAACCCGCTCAGAATGACATGGAAACTGAGAGGCCTTGAAGCGGGGCCCGACCGGGCCTAGTTTTTGGAGTGTCAACCAGGTTTGGAGTCGGGGACGATCTCATCCGGCTTGAAGACGGGCGAGACGGGCCGGCCAAGAAAACGGGCGAGTTCCTCCGAGATTTTCTCCAGGGCCCTCTTCCCAAAACCGACGCTATCGACTTTCACGGTGCCGTCGGGAGCAATCAGATAAAACGTGGGCACATTGGTGATGCCGTAATCATTCGATACGGGATAGCCATCTTCGTCGAGAAGAGCAGGGAACGTGACGCCATATTCGGCAGAGAAGTCGCGCGTATCCCGCGCGTCATCCTGAGAAATGCCCCAGAAAGTCGTGTGGTCGGAGGCGTAGGCTTGGAAGAGCCGCTCGAGAAAAGGAAAGGTGAACTGGCAAACCGGGCAGCTTACTTTGAAGAATGCGGCCACCACCGGCCCGCGTCTTAACGCTTCGCGAAGAGAGACGCCTTTGCCATCGAGGTCCTGTAGCTCAAAATCGGGCGCTTTGTTGCCGGCGTGTACTTTTGCCATCGAGTTTTTGGTAGCCGGGCCAGCGATCAGTGAATGTGGCGGGTTTTCTTGGACATGTAGTCCATGAGCAAATATTGGCCCAGCGTGTAGGGCGTGGTGAAGTAAGCCTTGCCGCGGCAAATCTCGGCCACCTTCTGGACGAAGTGCACGAGGCTATAGTCGCTGGCCAGCATAAAAGTATTAATGATGATGCCGGACTTGCGGCACTTGGCAACTTCCTCGAGGGTTTGGGTCACTACGAGAGGATCGAGACCAAAGGCGTTTTTGTAGATGCGGCCGTCTTCGAGCGTCAAAGCGGAGGGCTTGCCGTCGGTGATCATGACGATCTGGCGCATGTCTTTCTTCTGTTGCGAGAGGATGCGCTGAGCCAGGCGCAGGCCTTCGCGCGTGTTTGTGTAGTAGGGACCGACCTGCACGCGCGCCAGTTCGCCCAGTGGGACTTCCTCGGCGCTGTCATGAAAGAGCACCAGGTGAAGCGAATCGCCGGGGTATTGCGTGCGGATCAGATGCGAGAGTGCCAGCGCCACGCGCTTTGCCGGCGTAAAGCGGTCTTCGCCGTAAAGAATCATGCTGTGGCTGCAGTCCAGCATCATCACCGTAGCGCAGGAGCTCTGGTATTCGCACTGATGGACCATCAGGTCGGGATAATCGAGGACGATGGGCACCTTGGCGCCTTCGCGGCGCACGGCATTGAAGAGCGTGGCGCTGACGTCCAGGTTCAAGGTATCGCCGAATTCATACTTCCGTGAGATTCCGCCGGATTCGACGCCGGTGGCCAGTTCGCGCGTGTCATGGCGTCCAAAGCTGCTTTTGCCGAGCGAGCCCAATAAATCTTTCAGGGTGCGGAACCCGAGAAAATCGATCGTCTTGTCGGTAATTTCGAAACGCGCCTGATTCTGCGCGTCGTGGCCGGCGCCGATCTGCCCGCGCTGCGTTTTGTCGGGGGGCGGAGTCACCTGCGGCGGCGGGCCATTGATATAACCCTCTTCCATCATTCTCTGGATCAGCCGATCGAGGAGCTCTTTCAGCTCCTGCTCCGATTTTGCCGAACCTTCCTTGGTCAATTGGTCGAGCAAGTCTTCCGGCAGCAGATCGCCTTCGGAAAGCGCGCGCAGAATGGCCTGGCGCAGCGCCTCCATCGTTTTTTCGGGATCGAATTCGGAGACGCCGTAATATTGCGATTCGAATCCGCTCTGCAGGAAAAAGTCGCCCAGCCGCTTGATCAATTCTTCCAGATCAACGGAGTCGGCCGGCTCGCCCGTGTATCGCGAATAGCGGATATATTTCACCGAAGTTCCTCACTTCCACCCCAGCACGCGCAAAGACGGCGCATGCTGGGGACCCCGGTTTTTACCAGCCAGATGCGTGCGAAGCCGACGCATATCGCGGAGCCCGTTTCCACCCTTCGGCCCCATTGTGTCGCCCTCCCGCGCGGTTTTAAGGAATTCATGGCGTCTTTTCGAAATTGGTGCAGCACAGCATTGGCCCACAATCGCTCAATTATATTGGCGCCGGGGCGGCCGGTTGAACTGCTCGCGCGGCTCCGCCGGTTTGGGCCGCTCCGCGAAGTAGCCGCGCTCTTCGTTGCGGCTGATGCGCTTGTGCGACCAGAGTCCCTCGAGTATGAATTCCGCCGCCGCGGCTGCGACGGCCGGATCGGATTTGCCGTTTGTCCCCAGGCGTTCGACATGATCGAAAAGCCCGTGGACGCCCCGCAATGCGGCGAGTTGCTCCGAGGCGGGGGCATTCTCGGGAACCTTGAGTTCGCCGCCATTCTCAAACCATTGAACAACAGGCTGCATATTGGCGTCGGCGATGTGCCTGGTATAGACCCTGCCGATTGCGGAGCGAACCAATTCTCGGGCAACCGTCTCCGCGCCCTTCAGCTCGCCTTCGTACTCCAATTCCATTTTGCCGGTAACGGCGGGAATCGCGGCGTAAATATCGGCGACGCGTGCGGAAACGTGAGCTTCCTTGTTTCTCGCGGCTCGCTGTTCGGCGTTGCTGACGACGGCCTCCATGCAGGCGATGGGCAGGCGCTGGCTGACGCCGGAGCGACGATCGATGCGTTTGTCTTCGCGCGCCAGGAAAGCGATATGCTCGACCACTTCGCGGATGTAGTCCGGGGTAAAAAGCTTGTGGCCGGAGCTGCGCTGCGTCCAGGCTTCCTGGGCAGTGATGGCCATGCCTTCTTCGACGGTGATGGGATAATGAGTGCGAATCTCGCTTCCCACGCGGTCTTTGAGCGGAGTGATGATCTTTCCGCGTGCCGTGTAGTCTTCGGGATTGGCGGTGAAGACGAGCAGCACATCCAGCGGCAGACGAATGGGGTAGCCCTTAATCTGCACGTCGCCTTCCTGCATGATGTTGAAAAGGCCGACTTGAATCTTTCCGGCCAGATCCGGCAATTCGTTGATGGCAAAAATGCCGCGGTTGGCGCGTGGCAGCAGGCCATAGTGCACGGTAAGCTCGTCGGAGAGATCGCGGCCGCCGCGCGCCGCCTTGATGGGATCGACGTCGCCGATGATGTCGGCGATGGTCACATCGGGAGTTGCCAACTTCTCCACGAAGCGGTCTTCGCGGCTTAGCCAGGCAATTGGCGTGCGGTCGCCCTGCTCCGCGACCATGTCGCGGCAAACGCGGCAGATGGGGTGCAGCGGATGATCGTGGATTTCGCAGCCGGCGATATAAGGAATTTCCGGTTCCAGAAAATCTATCAATCCCCGAAGGATGCGGCTCTTGGCCTGACCGCGCAGGCCGAGAAGAATGAAGTTGTGCCGCGCCAGGATGGCGTTGGCGATCTGCGGCAGGACCGTCTCTTCGTAGCCGCGAATGCCGGGAAACAGTGTCTCGTGCGCCTCAAGTTTTCGCAGCAGATTGCAGCGCATCTCGTCTTTGACGCCGCGATCGGCGGCGCCACCTGGGCCTGCGATGCGCCTCCACTCGCCGATTGTGGATGCTTTCCCAGCCGCGGATTCGGTGGTCATAAGGTCCCCTTCTTACTGGATACGTTCGGCGCGCAGCGCACCGGTGTGACTCTCACATTATAGCCGAACGGCAAAATCGTGCCCGGAGAGGCTCGCCGCCTGGTTTTGGCTCGTGAAGTCGTCGCGGTCCTCAGTTCGGCCCGTGGTTATTGGCGGCAGCTTTGGACCTGATTTGCTGAATCTGGATGAGCTGCGGCAAGAGTTGGTTCAGGCGGCCGATCAGCTTCAAACGGCGCTCCGCTTCCACACGCATTTCCAGCAGCTCCTGCAGGGTGTCCAGTTCGAGGGGAAGCTCGCTGGCAATTCGGTAGGCCAGCAGGCCGTCGGCCTGGTCATCGATATTGATTTCCACAGGAGGGCTGCCATGGAGCAGCAAATGGCAATCGGTGAATAAAGTGAGGAGTTCGCTGGCCGCGGCCGGGGAACCCGGCTGGAAATCATCCGCCATCATTTCAACGGTGGCTTCCAGATACTCTTTATCTTTATGAACCGCGCGGACGCGATAGGCCGATTCGCCACTCGTGACGATGTCCATCCGTCCATCCGGATAAGTGCGCGCTACGTTGCGGACCGTGGCGGTGCAACCGACGGTGGCGATTCCGTTTTCCCGGGCCAGCACGACGCCGAAAGGTGTTTCCTCATCGATGACCGTTTTCATCATGCGCTTATATCGCGGCTCAAAAATGTGCAGCGGCAAAGTCATTCCGGGCAAGAGCACCACTGCGAGAGGGAAAAGCGGAATGTGCTCCGTGGTCATGAGGGATATAGAAATTGTAACACTGTGCGGCCATACGTGCGCCGCATCTGCGGAACCTAAATCGCGCTCACGAGGGGGGCAACTGCGCGAGGGCCGCTTCCATCTCCGACCCGGCGTGCTGATCGCCGGTCCTGCGAGCCGCCTCGATACCGGTGCTAAGGGTGCGCTGGGCGTCGGCCGTTCGCGAGAGGCGCGCCAGGAGCTGTCCATACTGGAAATAACCCGCGACGTAATTGGGATTTTCGGCGAGCAGCTTTTCAAAGTTGGCGATGGCCGCGGCGGAATCGCCCTGGTTGGCGCATTCCATGGCCAAGCCGTAGCGCGCGAAAGAGTCTTGTGGATGCGCGGCAAGGAATTCCTCGAGCATGGTACGGCGAGTTTTCTTCTGTGGCTGCGTCATTGGGTCAGTTGGGCCAGCGCTCGCAAACGCGTATTATAGCCGGTCGTTCGACTCTCACAAAATTGACTCGAGCAACGCGGTCGGCTTGGAGGAACGAAGTGCCGAGAAAGAAAAGCACGGCGAGTTCTGAGTTGGCGGGGAAGCCGGTGAGCGCTTCGCGGACGGAAATGACGGAAGTGGTGCTCCCGCAGGACGCCAACGTCTTCGGAAATATCCTGGGCGGCCGTGTCATGCATCTGGTGGATATCGCGGCGGCCATAACGGCGCACCGGCACTGCCGATCGATGGCTGTGACTGCTTCGGTCGATCACATCGACTTTCGCAATCCGATCCGCGTCGGCGAGGTCATCATGTTGAAGGCGAGCCTGAACCGCGCCTTTCACAGTTCGATGGAGATTGGCGTAAAAGTCTTTTCCGAAGACATTCTGACCGGGGAAAAGAAGCACACCACCAGCGCCTACGTCACGTTCGTGGCGCTGGACGAAGAGCACCGGCCCAAGCTGGTGCCACCGGTAATTTGCGAAACGCCCGAAGACCGCCGGCGCTACCGTGAGGCGCTGGTACGACGGAAGTATCGGCTGAGTCACCGCGCGAATAAGCACTAAGAAGAATGAACAAGGATCATCAGACGCCCGAACCACGGAAGCGGGCGACGGTTTGGGCGACTGCGTTGGCCTGCTCCACACATGAGCCAAGCGAAGGCCCTCCGAGGTAGTTGCCGACGAGAAAGATGCCGGGCGTACGCTCACAGAGTTTTCGCAGATCGGTAACAACTGCTTGATGGCCGAGATTGTATTGCGGCAGCGCGTGTTGCCAGCGAGCCAGATGATGCGCGGCCGGGCTCGCGGTGATGCCCAGGACCGAGGAAAGCTCGGAAACAGCGATAGCGGCAATTTGATCCGCGCTATAGGAAATCATCTCCGGATCGGTCGTTCCGCCTAGAAAACTCGTGAAGCTGGCCATTCCTCGCGGAGCGCGTTCAGCGAAAAGCGCGGAACTCCAAACGGTTCCCAGAATGCGCAATCCCTCGCTACGCGGCACGAGAAAGCCGAAGCCCTCCAAGCCATGTTCGGTGTTCCAGTAGTTGATTTGCTCGAGGCCATACCCCGCCGAGACTTGTGCGACACTGGCATATTCGATTCGTCCAAGCACCTCGCTAAATGCAGGTTCAATGCCGCTCAACAGGCGCGCGGTTTCGTACGCCGGCGTGGCCACGATTGCAGCGTCGAAG
>WNFJ01431460.1_pt2 | contig 11606 bp, 7 predicted proteins | sample 5400461 | NCBI WGS metagenome assembly WNFJ01 (sample SAMN13153349, study PRJNA577476) | soil metagenome | isolation source: 115 cm saprolite on Douglas fir-dominated hillslope | place: USA:California | collected 2013-09-17 | reverse complement strand
TTTCGTTTCTGCTGTATGAAATTGGGATCGCTCTCCTCAGGCCGGACCGCATCGGAATGAATGACCCTCAGTTGCTAGGAGAGGCGTTGTCAGCCGCCGGTCTGTATTTCTATGTCCGCAATCCAGATTCCAATCGCCTCTTGTGCATCTCGGCGCTCCTGCTCTGCTTGGCAGGATTTACTAAGCCAAACTTGCTCGCGTTTCCTGCTGCAATAGCGATCGATCTTCTGCTCAGATCACGGAGGGCCTTCGCTACCTGGGCCGGCACTATGTTGCTATCCGGAGGGTTACTTACTGTCCTGACTCTTTTGATTGACGGGCGCTATTTTCTGGTCCATTTGCTCGGTGGCGGAGGGCGTGCTTACTCATACTGGATTGCTTGGAGCCAGTTCCATCACTATGGGGAAAAGTTTCAGAGCCTGCTCGTGATCGGAACTGCCTGGTCGCTCTTTTCTTTCCGTTCGCGCAGGCTATTCGCGTCCATATTTCTCATAAGTCACCTCTTCGGCTTTCTGTTAGCAGGTGGGTCCGGCGTTGATCTGAATATATTCTTTAACGGGCTAGCCGCCGCCACGATCGCCTGCGGCATGGCTCTATCCGATTTGGGTCTTGCGTCCGTTGAGTCGCGCCCTGCCGTTTTGAACCCTGCTGTAGCGCTGATGTTTGCATTCCTTTTTATCAGCATCATGATGTTCGTTCCTGGACAGCTCCGCCGCGACCGCGCAATGCTTCGGGCGTTGCCCGCCCATGAAAGCGAATTTAATTCTGCCGTTGAATTTGTGAAAACGCGCCCAGGGCCAGCCCTCTGCGAAAGTCTTCTCTTGTGCTATGAGGCCGGCAAACCGTTCGAGTTTGAATCTTATTCTGTACAGGATATGATCAAGACGCGCCGCCTTGGTGAGGACGAAGTCCTTCAAGTGCTCAGGACGCACCGTTTCCAGACCGTGCAGATCGACTTGCGTTCAGACGAAGAACCTCTTAAAGATTGGGTCGATTTGCGAACCAGCCTTAGCTCTGACCAGAAAGACCCCGATAAGGAACGAAGATTTACCCCAAACTTCATGAGAGAACTTCTCAAAGAATATCAGCTCTCGAAGCGGACATCAGATATGGCGATTTTTTGCCCGAAATGAATCGCAAGATCCCAGCCGGATTACAGGCCACCCTTTTCGGTTGATTGTGAGATTTTAATATCAAGCATTAACGATCCGACGTACAACTCTGCAATTTTCCGATAACTCGCTGGTCAACTGGCAGCGATAACGTCAACTTTGCATGGAATCTAGAGTATTCTGTTTTGAACCAACCCGGATATGGTTTGCATGTTGAGTCGAGCTGTGAATGATCGCTATCGCTGCCCCGAGAGATTTTTCGATCTTGCCCTCCCGAAACGGCTATCCTCTTACGACGGCTATTTTCGCTTCGGCCCGGATACCATCTGCTATGGCCGCTCTTCTTCGGGCACGCCCGCACCTCGCCCCGACTCCTCTCTTTACGATTCAATCAGTGACGTCGTACCCGGGGATGGGAAACTCAGCTTGCCTTTCGATCCCACCGAGATCATTGATAATCTTCGCCTCGAGCGCTACGCGAGTGCCGGCCAGAAGGACAGCAGCCTCCGGGATTTGAATCGAAGACTGTACTACCTCCTGCGCCCGCTCACAAATCTCGTAGTTCGAAGGCAGATTCAGAAATTCCACTCACGCAATTGGAAAAAGCACTCCTTTCCCAAGTGGCCGGTAGACACGACGGTTGAGAACATCTGCGAAACAATCCTGCTGATGTCTATGCAAGCCAAAGGAGTGGATCGAGTTCCGTTCGTGTGGTTCTGGCCGGAGGGTGCCAGCGGTTGCCTGACCATGACGCACGACGTGGAAACCAGGACTGGCAGAGACCATTGCACCGAGCTTATGGACCTTGATGATGCTTTTGGCATCAAAGCCGCTTTCGGAATCGTCCCGGAGGAACGTTATGAGGTGTCTCCAAGTTTCCTTGAGTTAATCCGTAACCGCGGATTTGACATAGTCGTCCAGGATTTAAACCACGACGGCCGCCTGTTTGACAACAAGGACGAATTTCTGCGGCGGACGAAACTGATCAATCGCTATTGTCGCGAATATGGTGCTAAGGGATTCAGGGCTGCGATACTTTATCGAAAACCGGAATGGTATGGCGCCTTTGAGTTTGCCTTCGACATGTCGATTCCAAACGTCGCTCATCTCGACCCTCAACACGGTGGCTGTTGCACGGTCATGCCCTATTTCATTGAGGAGATCCTCGAACTCCCTGTCACTACTATTCAGGACTACACCCTTTTCCATGTTCTAGGTGAACGTTCTATCGACTTGTGGAAAACGCAAGCCGAACTGATTCTAAGGAAGAATGGCTTGATGAGTTTCAACGTTCATCCTGACTACGTCATCGAACACAACACACTTTCCGTGTATGAGAGTCTGCTGGAGTACTTGCGAAAATTGCGCCGGGAAACGCGGATTTGGTCCGCACTTCCTGCTGAGGTTGATTCCTGGTGGAGAGCTCGAAACAAGATGTCCGTCGTAAAGGAGGGAAACTCCTGGCGGGTCGCCGGTGACGGCGCTGAGCGCGCCGTATTGGCCTTCGCAAAAAACGTCGATGGCAACTTAGTTTACGAGTTGGCGAAAGCTTCCGAAACGGTATAGATCACGCGCGGACGGATGATCCGTCTGACTATTTGCTTTCAAAGACGCGATTCTGGCTGTTGGTTACAAGGTAGTTTTTCAAACAAAGCTCCGACTCAAATCAACGCTCATCGACTATGATATTTCGTGAAACCAAACTACCGCATGTTTTGGAAATCGACCTCGAAGCCAAAGCCGACGAGCGCGGCCTCTTTGCGCGTACCTGGTGCCAACAGGAGTTTGCAGCTCGTGGACTCAGTACAAAGTTGGTACAGTGCAGCGTGTCGTTTAACATACGAAAGGGAACGCTCCGCGGCATGCATTATCAGGTCTCGCCCCACGCGGAGATTAAACTGGTGCGCTGCACACGTGGTACAATATACGACGTAGTCCTCGATCTGCGTCCTCAGTCGCCAACATTTAAGGATTATATTGGAGTGGTCCTCAACGCTGAAAAGCGAAACACGATCTATGTACCCGAGGGATGCGCGCACGGCTTTCTTACCTTGGAAGAGGGAACTGAGGTCTTCTATCAAATGTCGGAATTCCATAGTCCGGAATCGGCTCGCGGCGTGCGGTTTGATGATCCAGCATTTAGAATTGCTTGGCCGGAAAAGATTGCAGTGATTTCTGAAAAAGACCGAAATTATCCGAACTTTGAATAAAGCGATGAATCTGCTGAAAGAATTCGATCAGAAGGATCTGACGAACATTGGCCAGGAATTGTACCGGTTCGCGGAGGAGTTGTACCCGATTTGCCGGAGCATTACCGGCGATGGAATTCGTCGCACGCTGCGCGCGATCCAAAACCGGATTCCACTGCGGTTCCTCGAGGTTCCGACGGGAACAGCTGTCTTCGATTGGAAAGTACCCAAAGAGTGGAACATTCGAGATGCCTATATCAAGGACAGCCGCGGAAAACGCGTTGTGGACTTCCAAGACTCCAACCTGCACGTCTTGAACTACAGCACGCCTGTGCGCGCGAAAATGCCGTTAAGCGAACTCAAGTTACATCTCTACACGCTTCCGGCAAATCCCGAGTGGATTCCTTACCGAACGTCATACTACAAAGAAGATTGGGGATTTTGTCTCTCCCATAATCAAATGCTTGCGCTGGAAGACGGCGAATACGAGGTATGCATCGACTCCACTCTCCAGGACGGACACTTGACGTATGGCGAGTGTTTTCTGCCTGGCAGGTCTGCGGACGAGGTCCTGATTTCGTGTCACGTCTGTCATCCGTCGCTGGCGAACGATAATCTCTCCGGGCTTACGGTCGCCACCCTTCTGGCGCGCATTCTTTCTGGGCGGGATCTTCACTACTCTTATCGATTCCTCTTCATTCCCGGAACGATCGGGGCGATCACCTGGCTCGCGCAGAATCGTGCCGATGCGGATCGGGTCCGTCATGGGCTGGTTTTGACTTGCATAGGAGACCGGGGCCGCTTCCACTACAAGAAGAGCCGCCGGGGAAATGCCGAAATTGATCGCGCTGTGAGCCACGTTCTCACTCACCATAGTGAATCTCCGGAGTTTCTTGATTTCACGCCATACGGCTATGATGAGCGGCAATACTGCTCCCCTGGCTTCAACTTGCCTGTTGGTTGCCTTATGCGGAGTGTTTGGGGGAGCTTTCCCGAGTATCACACATCAGCGGACAATCTCGAGTTTGTTCATCCGTTACAGCTCGCCGGATCGCTCCGCATGTGTACGGCCATCCTGGACGTGCTTGAAAACAACCGCCGCTATCGCAACCTCAACCCTTATTGCGAGCCGCAATTGGGCAAGCGCAATCTTTACCACTCCACCGGCGGCGACGGAGTCGCTGCAGACATTAACGCGCGTCTTTGGGTATTGAATTTTTCCGATGGAGAATTCTCTCTGCTCGACATTGCCGAGCGTTCGGGTATCCCATTCTCGCTAATTGGCCAAGCGGCGGATCTGCTCTGCCAGGCTGGGCTGCTTGCACCTGTCCTGGGCGACTCGGTTCGAGAGACGCCCGGGCACCGGTCCCACGAAGAGACACCGAGCTCGTCGAGGAGTTAGGACCCGTGGATCTTAAGCGAGCAGCTTGTTGCTTGCGCCGCGATCGACAAATTAATTTGTTTCCAATAGGAGCTGCAAGAGCATGAGAATACTTTTGACCGGTAACAAAGGCTATATCGGCGCCGTTGCGGGGTCTGTGTTCCGGTCCACTGGGCATGACGTCACTGGCCTTGATTACGATTTATTCGCTGGATGCGACTTCGGGAAAGAAATTGCTGAGTTCCCCCAGATTACGAAGGATATCCGCGATGTGGCAAAGGCGGATCTGGAGGGTTTCGACGCGGTCGTACACCTGGCCGCGCTCTCGAATGACCCGCTGGGCAACCTCAATGCGAACCTCACCTATGACATCAATCATCTTGCATCCGTCCGGCTTGCCGAATTAGCCAAGCAGGCGGGAGTAAAGCGTTTCGTTTTTTCTTCGTCCTGCAGCACCTACGGCGCTGCGGGGGATGAGTTTCTGGACGAGAATGCAGCGCTGAATCCGGTCACGCCTTATGGGGAATCGAAAGTTTATGTCGAGCGTGACATTGCTCGCCTGGCAGACGAGCACTTTAGTCCCACCTACATGAGGAATGCGACCGCCTATGGTGCATCTCCGCGTCTCCGGTTGGATTTGGTGCTAAACGACTTTGTAGCCTCAGCCCTCACAACGGGTTGCATTAGCATCAAGAGCGACGGCACGCCATGGCGCCCGATCGTTCATATTCGAGACATCATTGCGGCCATGCTGTGCGTCCTCGAAGCTCCCAAGAGCGTCATTCACAATGCGACCTTCAACGTTGGCCAGACCGAGGAAAACTACCGCATTAGCGAATTGGCTGCCATTGTTGCAGAGACCGTGCCTGGCAGCCGAATTGAATATGTCCCCGGCGGGGGTCCTGATAAGCGCTGCTACCGCGTCAACTGCGATAACATTCTGCGTGTCCTACCGGGCTTCCAGCCTCAGTGGACAGCCCGCAAAGGCGCACAGGAACTCTATGATGCCTATCGGGCCAAGGGGCTGACCGCGGAAGATCTCAAGGGCGGCCGCTACTTTAGAATCAATCACATCCGGCGGCTATTGGAGGCCGGAGAGTTGGATCTCTCGTTGCGCCGAACTTCGGGACTTAGTGGAAATATTTTTCACACCTATGCCCCGGAGCCAGCCAGCCCCGCCGGAAAGAAAGCCTAGCCCCAACCTCAACACTTCAGGGTAAGTCCTTTCTGTACTATGAGTTAAACTAAAGCTAGCAAGCCAAACCCGGTCCGCATTTCGCCAAAGTTGGCAGGCCGATTGCGAAGCCATTGCTGGCAGCAATTCTGTTGGCTGACTCTTTATGGCGGTAGCCTATCCCGCCAAGTGGTGCTTTTCGTCTTGACTGCTACTGCTAGACCCATAGTCAACGTGCCTGGCCCAGTTGCGTTCCTGATAGGTATGTTTCGAGAGTAACGGTCTTGAGTTCCACCGATCGCCTGGCAACTAATTCAAGAAAAGGCCGAGGCTTTGAAAGTCCACGTTAATAGCCGCGTCTCCGGAAGAAGGAACGAGTTGCCATGGATATAAAGGAAAGAGTGGTCCGAGGTGGCCTCGCCAAAGTGCTGGCCCAAGTGGCCAGCTTCAGTCTTCGCATCGGGTCCCTGATGGTGTTGGCAAGATTACTCGACCCCAAGGACTTCGGGCTTGTGGGGATGGTTGCAGCCTTCACGGGTGTCCTAAATCTCTTTAGAGATTTCGGACTCTCATCGGCCACTGTCCAGAGGCTAAATGTCACCGACGACCAGATCTCAACCCTATTTTGGATCAACGTTTTGGTTGGGGTGATCCTTGGACTCTTGTTGATGGCCCTGGCCCCTCTTGTCGTGGTCTTCTACCACGAACCTCGCCTTCTTTGGGTGACCGTCACTTTGGCAACTGCATTCATCTTCAACGGGGCGGGAGTGCAGCATACGGCCCTTCTCGAGCGCCAGATGCGCTTCACCGCATTGGCAACGATAGACATTATCGCCCTGCTCGTTAGTACTCTTATCGGAATCGGCATGGCGAAGGCCGGGTTTGGATTTTGGGCACTTGTGGGAGCATCCGTTTCTCTTCCATTCGTCACCACTCTCTGCTTATGGCGCACTACAGGCTGGAGCCCAGGGAGACCGCGGCTCCAAGTTGGGCTTCATTCCATGATGCGATTTGGCGGCGGGGTCACCTTGGTTAATCTCATAGTCTATACGGCTTACAACCTTGAAAAGGTCTTATTGGGTCGGTTCTGGGGTGCGGATGCTGTGGGCATTTACGGAAGGGCTTATCAGCTGGTCAATCTTCCTACCGACAGTCTTAATACAGCAGTTTGGGGGGTTGCGTTTTCGGGACTCTCAAGAGTTCGGACCGACCCCATTCGATTCAAGAGCTACTTTCTAAAGGGCTACTCTTTGGTCCTGGCGTTAACCATACCCATTACAATTGGCGCAGCTCTGTTTGCCGGTGACCTGATTCACCTTGTCCTCGGTCCAAAATGGAATCAGGTAGTTGATATTTTCCGTTTGCTAACTCCAACGATGTTGATCTTCGCTCTTATCAATCCCCTGGCTTGGCTTACTTTCTCTCTTGGAATGGTGGGCCGAAACCTTAAGGTCGTTTCAGTTCTCGCACCTCTCGTGATTGCGGGTTACGCCATAGGATTGCCGTATGGTCCTAAAGGAGTCGCCTTTGGCTACTCTGCTGTGATGACCTTGTGGGCCATTCCCCACATCGCCTGGTGCGTCCATGGCACCGTGATTTCCTTACGCGATATTTTGCTCACAGCAAGCCGGCCGATGGCTTCAGGGATCGTAGCTGCAGCGTTTGCTTTTGGAGTTCAATTCTTTTTCTTCCAGTCGTGGTCTGCTCTCCCAAGACTCCTCCTCGGGACCTTGCTTCTTCTTGTGGTCTATGTCGGCATGCTCTTTTACGTGATGGGCCAAAAAGCAGTCTACTGGGACCTCGTTCGAGGATTGAGGAAGCGTTCCACGCTTCAAGAGCCTCCCCTTGTCCCAGCTTAACCATTTCGACGAGGGGCCCATGTCGTTTCCCACGGTCGTACTTGCACCTGGAGGTGCGTATTTCTCTCGCGACTGCGTCTGACCTGAAAGCATCCAGCTCAACGCTGCAAGAGCCCAGAGCTGAGGAGCGAAGAGCGATGGTGTTTACCGCTCTCTTGCTGCTCCCTATTTTCATCGCAGCCACGCGCTGGATCCTTGACCATCCCTTCGGAATCCATTGGGATGAAACTCTCTATTTTAACGGAGCGTTGAGAGACCTTCATAATCTTCACAGCGGCAGTCTGAGAAAGCTGGGTTCGATCCTCATTGGTGGAGATGTACGTCGGCCTCCTGCAAACCTTCTTCTCGCCCTTCCGTTCCTCGCCTTGCTGGGGTTCCATACCGCTGTGGCCAGATTTGTGACTCTGGCCTGCTGGGGTGGGAGCGCCGGGATCACCTACGTGACTGCTCGTCGTATTGGAAGCCCACTCGCCGGTGTTTGCGCGGTCTTGGTCTTTTGTTTGTCACCTGAGGTGCTTTCCGCCAGCGTCTTTTTCAGCACCGAGGGCCCTTTATTTCTGGCTACATCCGTAATGCTGTATTTCCTTTCCTTCTATTGGACCGACGGGGTAGAACGTCCGCGCGGCTGGATTGGATTGGGCCTCGCCCTTGGTCTCGGCCTTCTGTCAAAGAGTTCTTTCGTGTTGATTGCGTTTCCAGTCCTTGCTCTTACCCTTTTGTTCGCCTATCGCCGGTGCCTGGGCGGCCCGGCAGTGCGGTCATTCCTCAAAGCAGGCTCTCTTGCATTTATTGTTGCAGCCCCGTGGTGGCTCAAGAATCTCGGCCCGGCTTTGAGCTACACCAAGTTTGCTAGAGAACAGGCCCGCAATTCTTTAGGGGCTCCGTCGCTCCTCACTTGGGCAAAGTGGCTCGGCACCGTACTTGTCAGTCTCCTTGGACCTGCGCTCAGTATTCTGATCGCTGTAATTGTTGTTTTGGCGATTCGCAAAATCATGATCAAGAAGGAGATTGTCCTCAATCCTGCCTACCGGGCTGCGATTTTGTCCTGCATTTGTGCTGGCCTGCCCCTTGTGGCTCTTCAGCTCTCCGGCACCAACCATTTGCTTCGGTATCTCTGCCCGGCCGTCATCCCGTTTGCTATCGCCATGGGACTGCTCGCCGATCTCGTTGGCTGGGTCCGTTCCAGGGCGGCTATTGCGATCTCCGGTTTGCTTGCGATTGCGCAAGTAATGATGATCGTCGCCCCCATTGTATTTCCCAACACTCGTCCTGTGGACCCCGGCTTTTACAATGGCGGGCTTCCCTGGCGCATTCTGGTCCGCTTTGAGCAATGGGACTGGAAGCCGGTTCGCGACATCGCACGAAGTTGTGACCTCGAGAAACCCAAGATCGCATTCCTGGGAATGGGGCGCCCTCTTAACCCTCCGCAAATCTTATATCCGTGGTTCTTGGCGGGAGAGTCTCCCTCGGAAAAAGATGGCTTCGCTGAACCACTCTGGTACGACCAGGGACCGCTGGACTGGCAAGGGGTGATGAATTCAGCTATTCACAGCGATATTGTCGTAACGGCCCCTGGCTTTGTAGGGCAAGCTACGGATAGGCAGGATTTGGATAATCGCTATAATCGCGAATTCGCTGAGCGTCTCGCTCGTGACTCGCATTTTCGGGAGCCCATTCGTATTCAGATGGGGCGTTTCGAGCCTGTCGGCGTCTTAGCGTTTGTGAATAGCTCTCTTGCATGTCGCTCGGCAGCAGAACCAAGGGCCAAGCTGTAACGGCGATTCTACAACTCGAGTTTGCGTATAACCTGCAATCTTGCATGTTTAGTGCGTACTCAAGAGGTCTGCAACGGGAATTTGCGTTTCGCGGCACTAGTTGTCTGATGGAAGGCATATGGATCCCCTAGTTAGTTTTGTCGTTCCTTGTTATAAGCTGGCCCACTTGTTGCCCCAGTGCGTCAACTCGATCCTTGCCCAAACCTACGGGTACTTTGAAATTCTCATCATGGACAACTGTTCCCCGGACAACACTCCTGAAGTCGCTGCTTTATTTGGCGATCCCAGAGTGCAGCACATTCGCAATGAGACCAACATTGGCCACGTTCGTAACTTCAATAAGGGCATCACCATGGCCCGTGGCAAATATGTTTGGCTGATCTCGCCGGATGACTGGCTGAAAGGGCCTAATACTCTTGCGCATTATGTCGACACGATGGAGCGCAATCCTCGAGTCGGTTTCGCATTCTGCCGGGCAATCGAGGTGCAAGGCTCAAAAGAAATAGGCGTCGCTCTGTGGACCAATTGTGGAAAGAAAGATCGTATCTGGGATGGCCCGAGCTTCCTGATGCGTTTGATTGAGGGAGACTGCGTCGTCCTCTCTTCGGCCATGGTTCGCAAGGAGTGCTACGACAAGCACGGTATGTTTTCTCTTGAGATGCCCCATGCCAACGATTGGTATCTCTGGTGTGTTCTCGCTCTTCATTATCAGGTCGCCTACCTGTCGGAACCCATGCTTTATGTCAGGATTCATGAAGAGAGCCTCACGAGTGAGTTTAACCGCGGCGGTAACCCCATCTGTACTATCGATGAACTCAACGTCCTCTGGCGCGTCGCCCGTCTCGCAGAGCTTGCCGGCGTGATTTCAGACCGGCGTGCTTTTAACACCGCTATCGCCACCCTGGCAGCGCGAGCTCTAAGGTATGGCCAACCCGGCGGGGTAAAGAGGCCAGGACTTACGGAGTCTGATATCGATGCCATCGCTCGTAATCATGTGAAGGATTCGCAGGATGAGCAGGACTTCCGCGCATGTCTCCATATGGCGACTGGGGATGAGGAGTTCTGGCACGGTCAATATAAGAAAGCAGCCCAAGCCTACTGGCTGGCGGTCAAACTCCGCCCTTGGTGGATGAGAGGTTGGGTGAAGTATTTGCTGCTGCGGACCGGCGGTGTTGGCCTTTACATCAGACGGTCCATTCTGGACTTGCGAGAGTCGCGTGTTGAGGCAAGGTGAGAGGGGTCTCTGGGATGGATATTACCGTCGTCTTATGTACGTATAACCGTAGCAAGGATTTAGCGACCGCTCTAAACAGTGCCGCAGCCTTGGTACTCCCAGAATCGATCGAGTGGGAGATTCTGGTCGTCGATAATAATTCAAATGATTCGACGCGCGAAGTGGTTGCGGATTTCTGCGGCCGATTCCCCTCCCGTTTCCGCTATCTGTTTGAACCCCAGCAAGGTAAATCCAACGCCCTCAACGCGGGGATTCGCGAAGCTCGCGGCCGCGTTTTAGCCTTCATGGATGACGATGTGCGGGTCGATCCGGCGTGGCTGCAGAATCTGACGGCTCCTTTGCGCGATGGCGAGTGGGCTGGCGCAGGCGGGCGGGTTGTGCCGGAGTGGTCTCGCCCGGCTCCACGGTGGATTTCGCCGCAAGCCTGGTACGCGACGGGTCCGCTCGTGCAGTTTGATCTCGGTAACCGGGCTGGTGATCTTTCTGAACCTCCATTTGGGACTAACATGGCTTTTCGAAAATCGGTATTCGAAAAACATGGCGATTTTCGCGTCGAACTAGGTCCGAGGCCTGGCAGCGAGATTCGTAACGAGGATTCGGAGTTCGGCGCCCGATTGCTGGCCGCGGGAGAGCGGCTGAGGTACGAACCGTCCGCCATTGTGTATCACCCTGTTCCCGAGAATCGAATCGACAAGAACTTTTTTCTGGCCTGGTGGTTCCACAAAGGCGAAGCCAACATTCGACAATTTGGCATTCGTCCCGGCACGAAGTATTACGTGGCAGGGATTCCAGTCTACCTGTTCCTCACAATCTTCGTGTGGGCCCTTAGGTGGATAGTCGCCTTCAATCCTTCCAGACGATTTGCGAACAAGCTCGTAGTCT
>WNFJ01370419.1_pt1 | contig 11607 bp, 8 predicted proteins | sample 5400461 | NCBI WGS metagenome assembly WNFJ01 (sample SAMN13153349, study PRJNA577476) | soil metagenome | isolation source: 115 cm saprolite on Douglas fir-dominated hillslope | place: USA:California | collected 2013-09-17 | reverse complement strand
CGGAAGCAGGCTTCGGGGCCTTTGCTCGCTCGGCGCAACTCTTCACCGCCCGCTGGGGGGCCAATGTTTCTTCGCCCAGCATGGTCACCGCGCCGGCCAATCGTGGAAACTCGGAGAGCATTCTCTGACCGTCTTTGGCGCACTCGGCGAACTTCGTTCGGGCTTCAGTTTGCAGCTTCGTTTGCTTGCCGCGATCTTTCTCGGACTTGGCGCGGCGGCTGACCTCGAGTGCCTCCTGGCGCGCCTTTCCAGGTCCTGCCGCGAATTCCAGCCGCGCCTTGGCCAGCGCGATTTCAGAATGGGACTGCTTTAAAAACTGGCGTTGACGTAAAGCGTATGCAGAGTACACAACGTCCCTGGTTTCGAGCGTCTTTCCGGCCTCAAGCGCGTTCTCGACCGCGACGGCAATGTCTTTGGCTCGATCCATATCCGCGCGAACGAGCTCCCGCCTCTTCAGAGCCGCCACGGCCGGCTTGAGCTCCGCGAGCGCTCTGTCCACCTCTGCCTGACGCTTGCCGATGGCAATCGCGAGATCCAAAGCCTCGCGTTCCTTTCTCACCTGGGGCAGTCGTCTGAGGTATGTCCCGAGCCGCTGCATGATCGCCTGGTGTTCCGGGTAATAGCCGAGGTCGGGATCCGAGAGCGATTTCTCTGCTTGCTTCAGGGTGCGCTCCGCCCGCCCCGGCTCCAGCGCCGCCATCTCTTGCTCCGCCTGGTCGAGGAGACGCTCGGCCGCGGTGGCGCGGGTCTCCGCATTGACGAGCCGCTCCCTCAGCGTCGGTTGGGAAGAACTGCAGCTGATCAAAGCAAGAGATGCGGCACCCAGAAGATGCCACCCATTGCAAGCCATGGTGGCCAGAACTGTAGCTTGATTTCCGAAGTATCCAGATCAGCGCACATGTGTTGTTTCGCCATCCGGAAGGTTCGAAGGTCGGGGTTCGACTCCCTGGGGGGCGCGCTCAGCCCCCAGGTTTCCCGCCAGGTTAGGCGGTGTCGAGCAACCCCGAGTCGACAGAATGCGGGTGATGCGTCCTAAGGCAGAGGCGGCACGTTCGGCGAAGGCACGCGGTGGTGTGTGGCCTGCTCGAGGGCGTACGCATAGCCGACGAGCCTGGGTTCGCTGAACGCCGGGCCCGAGAACGTCGCGCCAAAGGGCGAGGGCCGAGCGTTGAAGCCCGGCGGAAGGCCGCCCGCCGGATTGGGGAAGAATCCCCCCGGCACGATCACGCTCGGGTACCCCGCGCGGGCGGGCGCATTGGCTCCGAAGTTGGCCGGGAAAAGGACCGCGTCGAACCTATGTCCGGCGCAGCTCCCCTGGTTGGTCACGAGCCCCGCGCACTCCGGCGGGACGACCCCGGTGTAGAGGACGTCCAGGCCGCAGGTCCGGGTCAGCTTCAGGTCCAGCGCGCGGTCGGCGAGGTAATTGTTGAGGTCCTGCCCCGGCCCGGTGTTGAGCGAGTCGGAGGCGATCCCGATTTCCTGTCCGTACTTGAGAGCCACTTCGGGGTGTGCGGCGTTGAAGGAGACCACGTCGGCGAGCGTGTGCACGGTGCGTTCCGGAATCTGCGCGTTGGAGGCGCTCACCCCTGGCCCGAAGTCCCTGTCGGCAAGATAGGAGTTCAGATCGCGCTTGAAGCCGAACGCCAGCACAGTCGAGCAGGGTGGGATCGCTCCCGCGGGGCTCGCCCTGCGGGCGGCGATGTCAGAGGTGCTGACGCAGGTGCCGTAGTTGTTCAGCACGTTTTGGGAAGGGATCTCGCAGATCTCCACCGTCGCGCCGAGCGACCTCATGGTGGCGATCGCGTCGTTCATCAGCGCCGTTCGCGCCGCGCCCAGGCCGAATTCGACCCAGTACGGATGTTGCGGCACCGCAATGCGCGCCCCTCTCAAGGCATCCCGGTGGAGAAACTGCGTGTAGTTGCGGAAGCAGTTGCCGGGCCTGAGGCAGGCGGCGGTCGCCGGATCGTCCTCGTCGAAGCCGGCGAGAACGCCCAGCATCTTGGCCGCGTCGGTCACCGTCCGCGCCATCGGGCCAGCGGTGTCCTGATCGGCAGTGATGGGCACGATGCCGTGCCGGCTGACCAGGCCGAGCGTCGGCTTGATTCCGACCAGGCTGTTCTGACCGGACGGGCTGAGGATCGAGCCCGAGGTCTCGGTGCCGACGCCGGCTGCGGCGAGGTTCGCGCCTACCGCGATGCCGGGTCCAGAGCTGGACCCTCCGGTCGCCAGCACCGGGCGGCCGTCATTGACCGGCGGCGTGGTCCTGGGGTCGATGCGCGGATCGTAAGAGTTGAAGCCGAAGCCAACCTTGGAGAGATCGGCGCCCGGGACCTGGAACAGCTGGAAGCGCAGCTGCGAGCTGAACCCGGTGGGCATGCCCAGGGCGATGAAGTTGGCGAACTCGGTGAGCGTGCCCTTGCCGAGGATGATGGCGCCGGCGCGGCGGAGCTTGCGGGCGATGAAGGCGTCCTCGCGCGGACGCGATCCGCCGAGCGCGACGGACCCCGCGGTGGTGGGCATGTCGCTCGTGGCGATGTTGTCCTTGATAATGACCGGAATTCCGAACAGCGGCCTCCCGCCGTCGTCGTCGCCCTCGTCGGAATCCCCGAAGTCGTCACCCAGCCGGCGCGCGTCCCTGATCGCGTGCTCGTTGACGTGCATGAAGCTGTTCAAAGGCTGCTGGCCGACTCCGCGGTTTAGCGGCTGCCCGGCATTGGAGCGATCGTAGGCTGCGATTCGGTCGAGGTACATTTGCACCACGTCTTCGGGCTCGAGCCTCCCCGCGCGATACTGGGCTTGGATGTCGTCGAGGGTGGCTTCGACGAGGTGAAAGGACTGCGCATTCGCGGCGGCGGGCAAAACCGCTGCTACAAACGCGACGAAGACTGGCGCGAGCATCGAAATACGCTTCATGTGGAGCTCCCCCGGTTCGAGTGCCTAAGCACGCAACCTGATGACTTGAAGGGACGCACAAATGCACTTTCTCGCCGGAAGTCAAGTGTGATTGGCGCTACCGATGCCACTCCTCGTTCTTTGATCACACCAATTGAATTTCTGCTTTCGCCGCTCTTCCATCGCTATCAGCTTTGCCTCGCTGAAAGTCGCATCGAGGGCGCCAACGGCTTCGGCGATGGCCGCGTCTTCCCGACCACCTCCACCGACCAGTATGCGCCCACGGTTGCGAGGGGGTTCGGGCTCGCTGATGCCGACCTTGACGCGCTCCTTCCCAACCTGCGGAACTCTGCCTGCAGAGTTCGGTTGAGCCCGGATAGGGGTGCTTGAGTGCGTGCGACCGTTGTCGCGATCTGCCTAGCGTCGACTGCGGGATGCGGGCCTACCCGCGTCTCGCCGGGCGGGCGCTTCGCCACGCTGGCGTCCGGTACTCAGCTCCCGAGCGAGACTGACTGCGCCCAGCGGGTTCGCAGAAGCGGCTTCGAGCCGCGGCCCGTGAACGGCGCGGTCAACCACAGCGTACCAACCTCGGCGCAGCTGCAGGGCTACAACACCGGGAGCTGGACCGGCTACGCCGATCCGGCCCTCGCGATGCACGCCCGAGTTACTGGCAACTTCACCGGCACAACCGACGAGCTGATTCAATGGGCGGCATGCAAGTGGGGTTTCGACGAGGACGTGGTCCGGGCGCAAGCCCAGACGGAGAGCAACTGGTACCAACGGGGCGGGGTCGCCGGGCAGGGCCTGGGCGATTACACTCGCGACATGTCCCTCTGTCCGCCCGGCACCTGGGACGGCCAGGGATGTTTTCAAAGCTACGGGCTCCTCCAGGCCAAGTACATCTATTCGCAGAGCGCGTGGCCGATGATCCGCGACGACACCGCTTTCAATCTCGATTTCGTCTACGGCTGGCGGCGCGCCTGCTTCGAGGGCCACATCACCTGGCTTCACCAGGCCGGCACGCCCGGATACCCGGACTACGCCGCCGGGGATCTGTGGGGGTGCGTCGGCCAATGGTTCAGTGGAGGGTGGTATGACGGCGGCGCCATCGCCTACATCGGCACCGTCAGAAGCACCTCGCGGACAAGGACTGGCTGAAGCCGGGCTTCTGAACGCACTTCAGCCTGGCACTTCGCTGTCGTGTGGGACGAGGACCGAGCCGGCTAAGAGCTTCGTGCAAGGACCTCGGGCTCTGCAACGTCCAGGGTCGTCACGCGCCGGAGCTCGCGACGATGCTTCGTATCTTCGAAGGGCCGCCCGCGGTGCATCGTTGTGCGGTTGTCCCAGATCACGAAATCGCCGACGCGCCACGCATGGCGATACACGAACTGCGGTTGAGTGGCATGCTCGATCAAATCGCGTAACAAGAGCCGACCTTCGGGAACTGGCCAATCGATGATGCGTGATGCGTGCGACGCGAGATAGAGGGCGCGGCGGCCCGAGTGCGGGATCGTCCTGACGACCGGATGAACGGCGCCCTTCAATATCTCCCGCTCGTCCTCGGAAAATTTGAACCCGAGCGTGTGACGCGAGTAGGCGATCGAATGGTGAGCGCGGAGGCCCTCGAGCTGCGTCTTCATCTCGGGCGGCAGCGCGTCGTAGGCGGCGCGCATATCGGCGAACTCGGTTTCGACAGGAACTGACGGGATGATTCGCGCCGAGAGCATCGAGTAGCGTCCGGGAGGATCCACGAACGACGCGTCGGTATGCCAGAGGCGATTACCGAGCCCGTACATGCGACGGCGGTCGTCGGGCGGCAAGACCTCGCCGGTCTCGTTGACGTTCGAGATGTCGGTGAGCGCCCCGTTCCCCAAGCGGCTCTTGCCAACCACGGCGGCGCCGGTCCGCGAGTGGAGCTGGCCGTCGAGGCGCTGCGCGAAGTTGAGCTGTTCCGCGTCGGTGAATGGCTGATCGCGGAAGACGAGGACGGCGTACTCGTCCATCCCCTGGCGAACCTCACCGAGCGTCTTGCGATCATCGACCCGGCGAAGGTCGACCGCGCTGACCTCGGCGACGAACTGCGGGTGAAGCTTTTGAAATTTCAGCGACACCACTCCATGAAATAGGCTCACCGTCGACGGAGAGTCAAACGTTCGAGGTTGCTTCTCCAGGCCGGTGCATCGCCTAGTTAGATGGGTTGCGTGGCTACAGAGTCCTCCGCCCAACGTTTCCGAAGGTAGATAAAATTGATGATCCACGCGACAGGGTTGAAGCTCAAAATCGTGAGCGCGACCCAAGCCCAGTGGCGACGCTGTGCGAAGGACCATGCGAGTACTGCGTAAATGACGCCGCAGACGATCACGGCACTGACGCCGGATTCGAGCATGATGCCGAGCCCCATACCGCCGAGGAACGACAGAATACTAAAATAGAGGCCCCACCTGTATGGCCTCTTCCCTGGATTACGCTGCCGGAAGCGACGATTGAGAACGAGTGCGACGACAATTGGCACAATTGACACGCCAATAAGGATGCCGATCAGCCCAAAAGCAATGAGATCCGCTCCGATCGTGTCCCCCAAGCTCGCGGCGAGATTGGCATTAACCGGTAAGGTTTTGTTGTTTTGGTCCATCGTTATTACGACTTTTCCTCGAGCGTGGCCTTTTTCCAGGTACCGGATCGCCTCGGGGACCTCACTCAAGCTGTAACCTCTGTCGATAACCGGTTTCACCTTTCCAGCCTGCATGAGATCGCTCAGGATAGTTAGGTCCTTTTTGTTCAGTTCCGCCAGAAGCATGTCGAACTCCTGGCTCACGAAAGGTGACAACATCCGCGCTTTGATCGGACGAACCAAAAAAGACCCGATCCACCGACCGTCGTTTGGTCCCCCGCCTCCGATCGTGACGAAGATGCCCTTGGGCTTTAAGACGCGGTTCCATTCCAACAACGAATGGTTCCCAACGTTGTCGAGGATTAGGTCGTAACGTTCACCACGCTTGGTGACGTCTTCTTTGGTGTAATCAATGACCTGATCTGCGCCGATTGATCGGACCATCTCGACATTCCTCGTACTGCATACGCCGGTCACATCTGCGCCGAATGACTTGGCGATCTGCACAGCGAACGTACCGACACCTCCCGACGCGCCGTTAATCAAGACCTTCTGTCCTGGCTGAATCTTTCCCTTGTCGCGAAGACCCTGCAATGCAGTGATTGCCGCAATAGGTACAGACGCCGCCTGCTCAAAGGTCAGGTTCGCCGGTTTCAACACCACTGCTCGTTCCGCACGAACAGTGACGTACTCGGCGAACGCCCCGGTTCTCCCCCCGAACACCTCGTCGCCTGGTTTGAATTCCGTTACGTTTTTGCCAACCGATTCAACCGTTCCCGCGTAGTCAACGCCTAGTCGTGTTTCGTTGGGTTTGAGCAGTCCTGCGGCCACCATGCGCATGAAGTACGGGCTGCCTCTGATGTAATGCCAGTCAAGTGGATTCACGGAAGCCGCGCGAACTTTGACCAAGACTTGATCATCATTGGGAACAGGCTTTTCGATCTCTTCAAGCCGAAGTACATCGGGTGAACCATATTCGTGATACACGATGGCTTTCATCAGTGGAGCAACGCTCGGACTCGTCTCAGCCAGCGCTGCGCTGGTGAACAAAAGCGCGGCTGTGCAGATTGCAGTGATCAAAGGTTGTGAGTGCGCGCTCGATCGCCATTCACGCGCTGCGCTGGACTGCTCCTTCCATCGTTGAACGTTCACGCCGATCACGAGGAGCCACAGGGTCAGCGATAGTTCCCCGAGGCCGCCGGGGAGCATACTGTAGGGAGACAGACTCTTTGCGAGCGGCGGTGACAGAAAGGTTAGCCAGCCCAAGCCGGCGAACACCATCAGCGCACCGAGAATTCGCGGCAGGAAGGTCGACCTGAAGATGAGGTAACCAACCGAGAGGCAATGGAGCCCGAAAAATACCAGGCCGATATCGTTGGCCTGCCCACGCACTTTGAGAAACATGAGTGCCAGCGCCTGCAACTGTTCCACCGTGAATACGCTCAAGTAGCGGGCGCCTCCCAAGAGGACGAACGGGGCGAGATCAAAGATGCAGCTGATAGCCCCAACCGCGCAGCCCACGAGGCTAAAGAACGCCGCTAGCAAAGACACGGTCCTGTTGACCGGCTTGAGCAGCTCATAGATGAGCAGAGTCACAGCGACATAGCAGGCGGTCGATATGAGGATGGCTGCGGTACCCGACCGGAATAACGCTTCGTGCCCGAGGATGTTGGTGGCTGTGGCCGCGGCGTCGCCGGATACAATCAGCCTCCCGCCGACGAACAGGGCGAATGTGCTCGTCAGTGTCGTCATCAACCAACAGAGACCGGCAGTCCTGGCTTTGGAGAGCGGCGATCCTTCTGCAATTCGTTCCCTCATTACAGCGGTGCTCATGCTCGTTTCTCCTTCGCGAGAAATGGAGTCCAATCCGCCGTCAGTCGAGGCGTTGTACATGAAAGTCGTGCGCTTCGCCGGCGGCCCTAGCAATTGCCACCGGCGACGGGCGTCGTCGGCCAGAGGCCGTCCGGTCCGAAGAGTGGGGCGAGCACGATGCCGTGTCGCGATGCGATCTCCCAGATCTCCTCGATCCGCTCCGGAGTGATGCGGCCGCGCCCCTGCGAGAACGATTCGAACCGCCGTTCGAGCGCCAGCGCGACACCCTCGAGCAGGCACCCGTGCGCCACTCGCGCTGCCGGGAAAGAGTAGAAGATGTCGAGCAACGGCGAGTCGCTCTCCCAGCCGCCGGTGCACTGCCCCATGCCGCCCCAGAACACGTGCGGGGCGCCCCGCCTGTGGTTCGCCGGACGGAGGTTCTTGGGATATCCAGCATCGCAGACGAGCGCGCCCGGGCGGCACTCGTCGATCTCCAGCGCGGGGGCGGCGAGGCTGGCCGCGCAGACGACGACGTCGGCGGCTCGAAGGAGCCGCCGCAGGTCGGTGGACGCAGTCGCATCGACGCCCGATCTGCGGAGCGAATCCTCCTGCCGGCGTAGCCGTTCGGCGTTGCGGGCCGAAAGCAGGAGGCGTCGCACCTTGGTAGCAAAGTACCCGGCGCAAGCCGAGCCGATGTCGCCCGTCGACCCGACCACCAGCAGCGACGCGTGGGAAAGGCCGATGCCCAGCAGGCCTGCCGCTGCCTCGACGCCCTTGACGATAAGGGCCGAGGTCAGCGAATTCCCCGTCGTGAGCGCGAGACCCTCCGGCGCTTCCGCGAGCTCCGGCCGCCCTTCGAGAACGATCGACGTGAATCCACCCAGCGCCGCGATCTGGGCTCCCTCGCGGGCGGCGCAGGTCACGGCCTCGCGGACTTTCTCGATCGCGCGGTGGAATGCCCGCGCCTCGAGCTCGTCCGGCGCGACGAACGTCTCGATGTAGACACCGCGAGCGCTGCGCCCATTGGCGATGGAGGAGACCCGGCTGCGCACGAGCGTCCGCGGAGGAATCCACGAAGCCACCTGCCGCACGTCCTCCTCCGCCAGCCTTGGACGGTCCGGATCGCGCAATGCGTGCACGATGCTAGAGATCCGTGGCCAGCTCTCCTGGTGGCCGAGAAGCGCGAATTCCACACCGTTCACGCGGGCAGGTTCGCGACCCACCGGAGGCTCTTTTCTCCGCGCACGCCGACCCGGTCGAGCGATTGCAGATAGAGGCGCAGCGCCTTGCCGCGCAGGACGGGCGCGCTCAAGCCGATGTCGCCCAACGACTCTTTCACGCACCTCTCGGCGCAGACGCCGCACGGTCCACTCGAGCAGCGCGGGGCGACCATCTCTGCGATGACGGTCATGACCTCGCCGTGGAGGCGCTCGGTCCTGGTTTCGAAGCCGACCCGGTCGAGCTCGCAAGCCGCGCGCAGGGTGGTGACCGCGTGCTCGAGGTGGCTTTCCTCGTCAAGCGCGATGGTCCCGAAGGTCCTCGCCATCAGGCCGTCGGTGGCCTCGGCCACGGCCCGGTACATCGAGACCGCCAGGGACTCGAGCATCAATTCCTGCACTACCAGGCATGCGAGAAAATCTCCTGCGGCGACTTGCCGCTGGAAGGCCTCGCGCAGGCGCCGCCAGTAGCGGGCGCGCGGGTCCTCGACGAGAGGCACGCCGAGATCGCGCGCCACCGCGCGAAAGGCGAGCGCGTGGCAGCGCTCACTCTCCGCATCCGCGATTGCCTCCTGTTGTTCGGCGGCGCTCGGGCAGAGCGCGACCATCGAGGCGTAGTTGAGCATCCCGACGAACTCGCCGCTGACCGCCTGCGAGAGCACGTCGGCGTAGATCAGTCGATTTGACGCATCCCTGTCGAGCACCCTCAGCGAGCACGCCTGCATGACAAACCTCCACGGTCGACGCCCGCACGCCTCTTCTTCTGGACCTCGCGCACCTGGAGCTCAGTACGGTGGGACGCGCTAGCCTATTGCACGTCGGGTGGGTGGAAAGAATCGGAGCGGTAGCGGGACCGTCCTTTCGGTGGCGGGTGTGCATTGCATGGATTGCAGTGTGACAATTCAGAATGTTTGTCTTTCGTGTCTCGCACTCATTCCCTCCATGCTCTGCGGGGGCAATAAAGGCATGTCCCCTAGTCAACGTCAGATGCCTTGACCTCGACAGAATTTCCTTGACGGGAAGAGCAAGAAACATGATGGGGGATAATTTTCAGGGGGGAAAATATGAAACGAGCGTTCTTGGTGCTCACGCTTCTATTCGGTTATTCGTTGTTTGCTATCCAGTCTGCCCAAGCGCAGATCGATATTGCGGTACTGCATGCAGAAGGGGACCCAACCTGGCCTGCCGATGTACAGTCTAAGCTTCAAAATTTCGCGGACTTTGGCGTAATCGACATCATCAGTGTCCTTGCGAGTACCCCGACGCTCGACCAACTCTTGCAATACCGCGCGGTTTTAGTTTCGACCGACAATCCCCCGCAGAATCCAGTCCTCCTCGGCGATGTTTTGGCCGACTATGTCGACAACCTCGGAGGGGTCGTTTTGGTGCACGCTTCCATGTCCGACCCATGGGCGCTATCGGGCCCGATTTCGAACAGGAGGGTACGGCCTAATCGGTTTCTACCTGGGTCAGCGAGCGGGTCCGGCTAGCCTTGGAGATATCCTAGAACCGGACCATCCGTTGATGGAGGCTGTCAGCACATTTGTCGGAGGAGGCTATTCCGGCAGACCGGACACGGGGAGCATTGCTCAGGGTACCCTGGTGGCCCGCTGGAGCGACGGAACCCCTCTCTTGGTGGCGGGGAACGTTGGAGGTACACCTCGAGCTGATCTTGGATTCTTTCCCGTTTCGAGCGACATAAGAAGTGACTTCTGGGACAGAAATACTGACGGCGCACAGATGATGCGTAATGCCCTGGTTTTTGTAGGAGTCGCAGCGCAGCCTCCTATGCGGAGCCCTAGTACTGTAAATACCACGCCATCAGAGCCTGTCGTCTCACCCTCCAACAGGGAGATAATGCCGGCGACGGCATACGGATATCGGCGATAGCGCCCTGGAGGATTTGAACCGGGAGGCAGAAAGGAAGCCGTGAGAAGCACATCTGCCGTACTATCGCTGCTGGTTTTGGCGCTCGTGATCGCCCCGGCTCAGAGTTGGGCGGCGCAACCGAAAGCGAAATCGGCGCCTAACAACACTGCATTCACGACCTGGCGAGATCCGCGCGAGGGCGCGTTTCGCCTCGGAGTGCCGGTAGGATGGAAGGTCAGCGGCGGCACTTCTCGCGCCGCGTCGATTGACGTTCGCGGCGTCGTGCGAGCGGAATCGCCGGACGGAACAATCAAGGTGTTCCTGGACGACCCCGATCTCCCCCCGCGCCAGGTTCCCGACGCGATGATGCGCCAGGTCGGCCTCCGAGAGGGCCAGGTGATCAAGGGCGCGTGGGGCGGTCCGGTGCTCCTTGCGCGCTATTTGACGGGCGAGCAGTTCGCGCGGCAATACATCGGACAGAAGCTGTGTCCGCGCGCACAAATCACACAGTCTGCACCACTGCCGGCGGTCAGCCAGGAGTTGAACGCTCGAATTCAGCCGATCGGGGCGCGCCAGGGCACAGCCGTGCGGGCCAATGTCGGCGAGGCGTATTTTCGCTGCGGCGACGCTGTTGGCTACACCTTCGCCAACACGCTGTTGTTGGCTCCGGCCGCGGGCGGAGGCGTGCAGATCTGGGCGGTGTATCAACTGGGCAGCGTTGTAGTTTCCGAACCGGCCCAGGCGGCCTTCGGCGCTTACGTGCTGCACACGATGATGGAGACCTTCGCCCTCGATCCCCAGTGGGAGGCGCGCCAGGCAAAGCTCACTCAAGATGTGACGGGCTCGGTCACTCAGATGCAGAAGGCGATGGCGCAGAGCATCGCGCAGCACGCTCAACGCCAGGCGACGACAGCTTCCGCCGGAGGCTTTAACCACCCCAATGATGCCCGCCTGCCCACCGATCTCCGGGCCAAGTGGGCAAGAGAGGACGTCAGCCGACAGAAATTCAGCGACGCCACGCTGGGATATCATTGGGAGCACAACCCGACGACGGGCGAGAACGTCCGCGTGGACAATTCCAACCCATATTACTGGATGGACCACAGCAAGAACGTGGTGGCAGGCTCGTCCGACGGAAACCCGCCCACCGGCAGCCAGGGGCAGTTCACGCGACTTGATAAGGGCTGGCAACCATAAGGCGACTCC
>WNFJ01227919.1_pt1 | contig 11608 bp, 13 predicted proteins | sample 5400461 | NCBI WGS metagenome assembly WNFJ01 (sample SAMN13153349, study PRJNA577476) | soil metagenome | isolation source: 115 cm saprolite on Douglas fir-dominated hillslope | place: USA:California | collected 2013-09-17 | reverse complement strand
GAAACGGTCTATTCCAAAGGAACAGTCTATGCCTGTATTATCTACTCTGGAGATGCTCTTTTACTACTTCCCCTTTACACAACTTTCGGTATGGCATCTAGCTCATCCCTATCACAAACAAATAATGCTCTCTTTACCTGTCCTGCTTGCGCAAGTTTGAATAATAATTGTTTTGCGATAAAAGTTTTACCTGTGCCAGTGGCTAATGATAAAAGAACCCTCTTTTCTCCTTTGATAATTTTTTCAAGAGCTGCCCGAATTGCGGCATCTTGGAAATAGAAACGTATATTTTCTCCACCTTTGTATCTAGTAAATAAGGCCTTTGCTTCCTCGGAGGCTAACTGAATATTCTTTACTTTTTCAAATCTTATCCGAAGTTCGTCAGGTGAAGGGAAATTGTCCAACGTCAAAGAGTCAATGATTTTCTGGCTGTCTTGAGCATACTCAGCGTAAAGGTATCCATTAGTTGAGAATGCGAATGGCACATTAAACCGTTTCATATAGGCCTGCGCTTGCTGTAGCCCAAAACTTGGGATTGAATCTTCTTTTTTAGCTTCAAGGACAGCTATTGGAAGGGGAGGTTGACCTTTAACTATCTCTATACACAGTAGATAATCACTTCTACCTTTACGTTTTACTGGTTTTCCTTCAGCAATATCAGAACCACCTGGAGTAACTTCAACTTTTATTAAATCGTTTGTCCATCCTCGTAAGAAGAGTTTGGGATCTATTAAATCTCTTCGGGTCTGCGCTTCATTTTTAGGCATAAATTATTTCATTTCTCAGGCTCAGTTTTATCCAGATTATCACTGTGATCTCCACAATCGACACTTTGGCGCTTACTCTACCATAATATTGGCTGGACTTCAACAGATGGAGGAGAAATGGGTATGTCCCAAGAAGAATGTTTTTTGGACACAAGTATGAGTCACACGGGCAGCCGGCAAGATTTCACAAAATCAGCGGCGCAATTATCCAGATTAGAACGCAAGAATTAAACGTTAGAATTCCTTTGGAAGAGTTTTTTGTATTTTAGAGCTGCGGGGGCTTTAAGTAAAATCGGGTAATTTTAACTGCCGCTTCGTTTCAAAATCCTAGCGTGTCTGTAGCATAACCACAACCGCAATAATACTTTGTAATTGTCAACGAGCTCATGTATACTCAGTACAGCCAACACAGGGCTTCCGAAGCCTCCGAACTCTTAACCGAAAGACTCCACGATGCCTATGTGCCAGGTGGATAAGGAGTTTCATATTGATAGACCCATTGCTTAGTCTTAGTTTTTCGTTGCAATCCAATAAGGGCACGTATGCGCTATTGATCGGTTCGGGCGTATCGCGCGGCGCGCAGATACCGACCGGCTGGGAAGTGCTTGAAGATTTAATTCAACAGATCGCGCTACTTGAGAAAGAGGATACCGGCGGCGATCCTGCTGCATGGTATGCAAAGAAGTTTGGTGCAGCACCTGACTATTCTAAGGTGCTCGACGCCGTTGTCAAGTCTCCCACTGAACGCAGCCGCCTTCTACGTAAATACTTTGAACCTACCGACGAGGAACGCGAGCGGGGTGAAAAGGCACCGACGGCGGCACACGAGGCAATAGCCAAACTTGTAGCTGCGGGCTATATCAAGGTGATTGTTACCACTAACTTTGACCGATTAATCGAGACCGCGCTAGAGAAACAGGGCATCTCGCCTGTAGTCATTGCGACGCCGGATAGTATCAAAGGTGCACCGCCGCTCGTGCACTCGGTATGCACCATCATAAAGCTGCACGGTGATTACATTGATACGCGGATCCGCAACACAGCCGACGAGCTAAGTAGCTACGATGCCGCTACTAATAAATTGCTCGATCAAGTGTTCGACGAGTACGGTTTAATTGTTTGCGGCTGGTCGGCCGAGTGGGACACCGCGTTGCGTGCGGCGTTTGAACGGTGCAAAAGCAACCGCTTCACGACCTACTGGACGTCGCGAAGAGATCTTGTGGGGGCAGCACGAGATCTGGCTGCATTACGAAAGGCGCAAGTTATCAAAATTGGTAACGCCGATGCGTTTTTTTCTGATCTTGAGCAAAAGCTATCAGCACTTGAGGAATACGATCGGCCGCATCCGTTGTCGGTAAAGACTGCCGTTGCTTCACTAAAACGTAACCTTTCTGAAGATCGTTATCACATCCAACTGCACGACCAGCTTAGTCAGGAGACTGAACGAGTATTCGAAGAGCTGACTGGCCCTCACTTTACAGCTCAGGTAGCGGGCCCTAACTCTGACTTTTGCTACGACCGGCTGAAGCGCTATGAGGCAAGCGTTGAGATTCTCCAAGCGCTTATGGCCAATTGCGCATACTTTGCCAGCCACCATCAAGCACAACTATTAACAAAAACCCTCAATCGAATTGCAACGCGTAAAGAAGTTGCGGGTACAGTACTTCTACTATACTTACAGCGCTACCCAGTGCTTTTGTTAGAGTATGCAGCCGGTATGGCCGCTATCGCCGCTGGTAACTACGGGAACCTCAAAGCCGTATTCGATGCTAAAGAAAAAGAACCGGGCAAAGACCCCACGCCGCTTACGGATCATGCAACCTGTGCAATTGTAGACAGCCGTGAAGGCAACGCGATTACTAAACAGGAGAGCATGTATGCCCCTATTAGTGAGCATTTATTCAACGTACTCCGTGAACCGTTAACTGCTCTCCTGCCAGGGGACGAAAACTATGCAGAAGCATTCGACAGGCTGGAGATACATATTGCTTTATCCATTGCGGATCGGGCGCTCAAAGCAGGCGATACATCAGTTTGGGTGCCCGTTGGAAGGTTTGGTTGGGAAGGCAGGTTTTTCGGCGGCGGTCCGCTCATCTCTCTCGGAAAGGAAATGGACCGCGACGGCGCTAACTGGCCACCATTAAAAGCAGGGCTGTTTGGGAGCCAGGCCGAGGCAAAAGCTGCATTCGAAGCAGTAAAGGCTTTCGTGGATCGACTTCAGTGGAGGTAGCTCACCGAGAGTTATAAAGAAACCCCCGTATGTGTAATCTGTCTATTTAGGGTATGGGCTAAGTTGGCATAGCTAACGTAGGGTATTACGCGGGCAGTCCCAAAAACGACCGTTTACGAAACGATTTGCAATTGCACAGTTTGGGTTATCGCTTCTAGCGTAGGATGGAGTCCCGAAAGTCGTACCAAAATCTATATCCCACACAGCCCTAAGTAACCTACGAGAACATAGTATAACCAACATGGCATAATATGCGTTCTAACAGGGGTAGCGCACTTAAGTTACCGCCCTTGACAAAGGACTTATCGGCCAATTGCGTACCGCTACCCCTGTTACACCACGTCGTAAAATGAGCATTGAGCGACAGAACCACACTCAGCCTAGCGCCACCACCCGCCATGCTAGAATTAAGCTAAATGCTCAAAGTAACCATCGTATTGGCAGTTCTCGTACTTGTAGGCTTATGGGCATGGCACGCGCACCAAGACAAAGTTTATAAAGATTGCATGATCGCCTGGAGCACAAGCCAAGCGACACCACCAGCCTGGAGCCCCAACTTCAACACCGTCATGCACGATAACCATGTTACATGCAGTCTGCAAGCCTACGGCCACGAAACCCCAGACCACATCTTCACTAGGCAATAGCACTACCTTGCACCACGTGCCACATGCAAGGCCATGTTAGTATTAATTCATTACGTGAGGTAATCGCAATGACCCAGTACGCCGTACCGCAACGCGCACCACGCCAGCGCCGGAGCTTATCACGCCGCACGCTAATCGTTTTAGCCGCAGGCTTCCTCGTACCTGCTTCACTGCTTGCAATCGCCAGTACACCAGTCAATGCCGCACCAAGCAACAACCCTATATTCGCCACAATCCAAGACGTACAGAACGCCATCAATGCAGCACTAGCACCCATTCAAAGCGCCATAGCCAGCCTACAGACGCAGCAGGCAAACCAAGCAACACAGATCAGTAACCTACAAAGCGCAACGAGCAAAAGCCTTAAAGTCTATGATGCCAACAGCCAAGAGCTAGGTATTCTAGTTAGTCATGATAGTAGGACGGGTAATCTCATCTATGATGACGTATACTCGCCAGCCCTCAATAGATTCATCCTACTTTACGAACAAAGCTTCGGCTTTGCGAATATATTTTTTGATGGGTTTGCAAACGTAACTAGTGCCAGTTATCAATCTTCTGATTGCACAGGTACTCCATATCAACTTGAGGCAGGAGAGTTTCATAACTCAATTGCTCATGACCTAATACCTTTTACCCCGCAGATATACTACGAATTTACCGACTCAGAGGGACCCGCGACAATCACAACCAACTCCGATGGAAGCTGGAACACTGCAACTAACCAATTTGTGTGTATCTCCCAAACGCGAACGGATGTCACCGCTTATGAACTACATCAGGTAAACTTACCATTCTCGACCCCAATCTCAGAGCCACTACAATTTAAATATCAGTAGAGCCCAGCACCAGCGCACGAGCAGCCACGCAAACGCTTTATATTGTTCTAGTAGGCCCTCACCTGCCGGGCCTTATACCGCTCGTCAGCACAACGTCAGCATATAAACACCTGCTTGCCCGTCATGCGCCGCACAAACTGCATGGCAGTGACAAAGCCGGGCACCGGATTATTTTTAGCAACCGCCAGTAAATCACACCCACAATCAGCACACGTGCTACTGTCACGCATGCCCATGCGCTACATGCGCTGGCAGGCTCTTGTGTTCCTTTAGATCGCGGTTCGTGGTAGTAACCGCAGCCTTGATAACCTTCACATCACTTTCCAAAGCATCCAACCGCTGCCCTACCCGGTTTATATCGGCGCGGGTAGCCTGCTCTTTCTGGCCCTCAAGCAGTGCCTTGTTTTGGTCACGAATCTCTTCTAGCAGTAGAATGTGGTGGTCTTTCTTCATATTACCAGCCTAGCACTAATCAAACGGGACCCCAAGCGCCCTTACCCCTGAACAGTGACTACAGCACACCTGTTAAGAAGCTGGCAAAACTACAATAGTAGCGTTACCAGCTGGGGCCGTATAATTGCCGATACTATGCTTCTGCACAAATGTGATAAATGCGGCGTTGAGATAGACGGCCCCGCCCTCGACAGAAAGAGTATACAAGTGCGTATTGGCTTGTTCTATTCGGTAGAGCTTTGCCACACCTGTGCTGAGCCTGTCATACAGTTCCTGGCAAGCTCGCAGCTTCTACAGGCGCAGCTCCAACGATACGGTTTTATTGAAAGCGCCGCCTGAGCCGTACACTCATTACTTCGTTCCTGCAAACAACCAGCGTCCCAAAAACGACCCTCTCCGATGACAGTTGCTAGCACGTTGGTAATAATTTTCCTATCAGGCGAGAGACCACGGCTGTATGTTATTTGGATACAGGCCGGTTTTCCGTACATCCCAGCCAATCAACCACTAAAACGGATCCCTTCCCTCAAACGGCTGTTTGAGGCGCGATAGATCGCGAACGATGGTGCAATTTCTGCACCGTAACGCCCCGGATTTAGGGCACTGAATAGGTGTTGAGCGTATTGGTTAGATGTACGAAAGGTTGGTGATGCCCGCTGAGAAGTCTCCAGAACAGCGCACTATCGCCCAGTTAAATGACGAGTTCCGCCGCCGTCAGCATGACTGGTATATAACGTGCGGCGCACAGACATTACCGGATGTGCCCGGATTGTTGCAGGCGGTACAGGACTTTAATGCCTTTACAACGGACAACGATCCATACGGTGAACACGACTTTGGTTCGATCATCTGGCACCGTGATAAGACGTACTGGAAAATCGACTACTACGACGCTGCGCTGCAATACTGGCATGACCCGCGCTCGCCGGATTGCAGGCGCATATTAACAGTATTATTGGCGAGCGAGTACTGACATGGAAAACCTGAGCCATGAAGCCTCTCCCTCGCACGCTACCCCGCGAGAAGCCTACGAACAAAACTATGATGAGATCATACACTATTTAGGCCGTATTGCTGGGAAGGAACGGTCTAATTATCGTAACGAACAGCCCAGAAGCTGGGAGCACATCGGCCGCCAGGAAGAGCTGATCGCGATGCTGCTAGGCGTGGTTGATTACTTAGGGGCATGAGCGAAACAGTCTCGCAACGACGGGAGATCGACTGGGCCAAGATCATCGAAACGGCTCTAAATATGCCCGGCAACATGGGCAACGTCTACAACCGTTTCTATAATTACTCCTACGCAAACCAAGCGTTGCTGTGGGACCAGGGTGCTAGAGAACCAGTCGCCTCGCTGAAAAGATGGAACTTCCTCGGCAGAACCGTACTCGCACACAGCAAAGCCTTTGAAATCATTGTGCCTATCTTTGCTCGCAAGCCTAAAGATGACGAGGATGAGGAAGCGGCACTTATCGGGTTTAAATCGGTTAGGCGCATCTTTACCCTGTCTCAGACAGAAGGCGAAAATCTGCCAGAAGTCCAGATACCGGAATGGGATATGGACACCGCCTTGCAGACGCTCGGTATTAGCCGGGTACCATTCCGCAAGAATGACGGGAATCTTCAGGGCTACTCCTACGGCCGCAACATCGCCGTCAACCCATTTGCCGTCCATCCTGAAAAAACGCTCTTTCACGAGGCAGGCCACGTCGTTCTAGGCCACACCATGCGCGAGGTGGTAGCTGAATATGAGCAGCACCGTGGCCTTTTTGAGTTCGGCGCTGAGGCCACCGCCCATCTTGTTACGAAGGAGCTGGGGCGACTGACAGTTGAGATGGCGACGCACAGCCAAGGCTATATCCAAGATTGGTTACGCGGTGAACGTCCGCCTGATAAAGCGATTCGTGAGGTGTTCCGGGCGACGGATGTTATCTTGAGAGCCGGCCGTTTAGCTATTGATAATGTGATAGAAGGAGAGTGATGTGAGCGAGCTTATGGAACGCGAGCCGAGCCTATACCTATGGAACGTATATCACGAGCCCGCAGATACGAACGATCCGGCGCAGTTTATCGGCACCATGCGGGCGGATACAGCAGCCCTAGCAATCAACCTGTCGGCGCAATACTATGAAATACCGCCGCACGACCTGGTGGTGAAGCGGAGCGATTTAGATATACGAGAATAATTAGTTTTTATCATCGTCCGGTTTAGTCCTGCTCTCCCTAATAAACTCCTCAAAATCCTCCCGCTTAACTAAATATGCTTTGCCAGGTTTGTAAGCGGGTAGTCTCTTCGACCTGATCCATGACCTGATCGTATCCATCGGAACATGACCGTTTAATTCCGCATAAATTTGTTCGACGGTGAGCCACTCGGTTCCAGGAGACAAAATACCACCTCAAAATAAGAGAATCGCGGCTTGATGAAACGAGTATACAAGCGCTGTCAATCTACCAGCATGTATCAAACCGACTAGTGTAACCCTTGCAAATCAATTACGATTAGTTTATAATAACATTACTAGCTTATCTCTATGTAACCAGCGTTTGAGAGCATATACCTACCGGAAAGCGAGGGAATACCTTGGCTATTGAACCCTATGGCGACAACCTTATTCCCGTTATCCCTGTAGATGAACACGAACTCTTACACACGGCCGACCACCCGTTTTGCTGGAATAGCACCTGCGAGTGCCACGAAGACGATGTAGCCATATTCCAAGTCTCGCTGTATGTCCGGGACGGTCTCATGACCCCCGACGAGGCGACGCTGTTTGTGAGCGGGAGGACGTTCTAGCCATGCAACGACGCCCTGTTCCTCCACGGGCCAGCCGTACAGCAGCGCAAACAAATGTGCCGCCCGACGACGAGGAGGATGACGATCAATACACTACAGGCTTGCCCCGCAGTGCTATACGTTACCCTTTAGGCCGTCCCTATGTCTACCAGCAAGGCAATCGGAGGATTGTGGTCCATCCCGAACCGCCGCCTATAAAGCGCAGAGTTCACTGGATGGTTTACGTGGGACTTGGCATGATGTTCATGCTGGCGCTTTATGTCGGGTTTCAGATGCTTGGCAACTGGTGGAATAACCATGTCTATGGCAATCCCCTAACCTACCAGACAGATCAGGTCGTCGGCCACGGGGACTCAACCGATCACCCGACACACTTTATCGCGATCAACCTTAATTCCCGCGTCACCATCATTGAGGTCCCTGGCGGCGACACGTCACATGCTCGGATTTACTCAGGCCCAACCCTCTATTCAGACAATGGGGATTCGATACCTGTAACCCTGGAATTTAAGGACGTGAATGGGGACGGCAAGGTTGACATGATTGTCCACATCGGTGATAAACGGATTATTTACCTCAACGACGGCACAGAGTTTAAGCCTCAGCAATAGGAGAGAACCATGTTTGACGTGGACGACGAACCGATGGAAACGCTGCATATCTATCTCGAACGGGAGCAGCCACCGCGCCCATCGCTGCTTCCCATTTTCCTGTCAGTGTTGGCTCTCTCCCTACTCGTCGCTCTCTGCGCTCTGTCCCCTTATCAGCAGCCGGTGACACGGGCTGTTATCCGTGTCCCGGCTGTCCTCTTGCCGACCAGAACGTTTACAGCGAGTGTTGCTATTATTCCGACTGGCGTAAAAACCTATCCGGCGACTATATCACACGGTTGGATTACATTTACCAATGGCTCGATTATCGGGCAAGATATACCAGCAGGATTTACCATAAATGGTGTTGCAACCGATAGGGCCGTGTATGTACCGCCAGGCAGCGCTGATGGCTATGGCTACGCCACCGTCCAGTCTCACGCCCTTATAAGCGGGAAGCAAGGCAATATCCCTGCGTTGGCGATTAATAGCGTCATCGGCTCAAGCCTCTACATCCGCAATCTGAGCGCCTTTACGGGCGGCAAAGATAGCTATTCAGTGAAGGTTGCAACCGCTCAGGATCAGCAGACGGCGCTCACGCAGGTACGCGGTATACTGTTCGTACAAATAAGCGCATATAAAAATGGGGTACACTACCCCTGTAAAGAAGTCTATTTATATGAGCGGGGGCGCGTAGCTATAAATTGGCAGTGCCAATTCGTCAGCTATACTGTCCCGTCATACATGCACGTTACCGCAGTCAGCTTGCAGGGAAAGAATCTATTATTGCATGTCTGGTTCGTAGCGCATCCCGTACATATTTGGGTGAAGTGAACCCTGCTCGTTCGTTATACATAGTAAATTTGTTCGTTCGTCAGAAAGGGAAAACCGCCATGACCGTTGTTGACATTTACTGCCGTACCGCAATTGACGGCCCGGAGACAGACACCAAATTACAGGGACAGGACGCTGCCTGCCGCGCCTATTGCCAAGAAAACGGGCTAGTAGTAGGCATGGTACATCACGAAGTGGCATCAGGGACCACCTACCAGGAACGAGAACACCTGAGTCTGATGCGGAGCCGATACCGTGCTCAGCTCATCGGAGGTGTCGTCGTGACCTATGCACACCGTCTTGCCCGCACACTCGATCAACTTTTTGCTCTGCTGGAAGAGATGGAACGCTACCAGATTACGCTGTATTGTGTGAACGAAAGTATAGAGGACGCCACGGCTATTCGGCTCCTCAGAACAAAGCAATAAATCGAAAGGGAAACACCTCATGTCCCTATCCGAGCAGCAACGAGACCAGATTGCCTCCATACCCGCACAGCCGACCCCTAGGCGCAAGCGTGCCGTCATCTACTGCCGTGTCAGCACCGACAAACAAGAGATTGATGGAGAAAGCTTAGAGTATCAAGAGGCGAAATGCCGCCAGTATGCCGAGCTGCACGACATCGATATTGTTATTGTCCTCCACGAAGCCAAAAGCGGCTTTATCCATTACTCATTGCGCGAGAAGCTGACACTCGCCCGGCAGATGGTCCGCGACCATTTAGCCGACATGATTATCGTCTTCGATCTTAGGCGTTTCTCACGTAACTTTGTCCACTCCGCCATGATCTTTGAAGAGATTGAAAGCAATGGCGGCCAGATCGTCTCTGTCTCCGAGAACATCGACAACAGTCTGACGGGCAAGCTGGTCCGTTCCATCCTGGCGTGGAGTGCCGAGTCTGAACGGGAAAAGATCGTGGAATACGCCAACCGGCATTGGCAGACCCGTTTAGCGCAACGGTTGCCGATGGCGACCGGGCGCGCCCCCTACGGCTGGGAATGGGCGGATAAAGACAAGACGCACTACCTCGTCAATAAAGAGGAAGCCATTGTACGCTTCTCGATTTTCACTATGTTTGTTAATGAAGATATGAGTCTGCGTGCGATCGCCCATAAACTGACTGAGAGCGGTATCTTACCGCCGGCAATGGCGCGGGGCTGGAAGGTGAAAGCCGCAGCCTGGCGCCCGTCTACCGTCCATAAAATCCTGACCGCTTCCGAGAATATCGGGACTATTACCCTTTGTAAGACAAAAAGAGGCACGACTGCTTCGGGGTCTGAGACGAGAAAGCCGAACAGCCAAGTCACAACCATCCCCGGCGGTATCCCCGCTCTTATTCCGGGCGAACTGTACGACCTGGCACAGTACAAATTGAAGCATAACCAGATAGACAAGAGCCATGTGCACCACAGGCCGGAAGACTTCCTCTTAAAAAGCCATGTCTTCTGTAAGACATGCGGCTACCGGATGGGCAATGTGTACCGCTTTTATGGCGGGGTAGCCTACGGCGTCTACCGTTGCCGCAAGTTCTATAGCAAGTATGACCGCTGTCCCGACTTTCCTGAAATCAAGGCGGATAAGGTCAATGCCTACGCGTGGGAAGAATGCTGCCGCGTATTCGAGTCAATCGAGGAGATCAGGGATACCATCCGTGCCAAGATCGAGGAGGACGTGCGGGGCTTTCTGGAAAATACCCAAGGAAAACAGCAGCTCGCCCAGCTAACCAACGAGATTGCAATGGCCGAAGCTGAGCGGGATAAGCATGCGCACGGCAGTTACTATTACAACCTGGTCAGTCAGGACATTACTACTAAGCAGCAACAACTGCGCAGGTATGAGGAGGAGTCTCAGCATGCCGGAGTGAGCGAGCAGTTGCTTGACATCTACCAACGGAGCGTGCTTAGTTTCCTCGACTTCTTAAGCACGATGAAAGGCCGGTACCACGAAGCGACTTTCAAGGAGAAACGCAACGCCCTTGATGTGCTCGGCGTCACCGTAACGGTACATTCCTGTGATACAGAGATTTCACTGGCCAGGCGTGTTGAAACGGCTAAGGAATGGCTATCACTAACCGAGGCGGCTGAACTGGCGGCTATAGACATGAGCACGATCTACAGACGAGACGAGTCACGCCGTAACAGGTACGTCAACCGTGAAGAGTTAAACCGCTTCTTATCGACGTACAGCTATGCCCCGCGATCTGTCCGCGAAGACGTGCATACAAGGGTAGAAATCCATTATTCGCCAATTTTCTCAGGTGTCCAACCCTCCTTGATGTAGGCGTAGGTGGCGATCAAGTAAAATGGCCCGTAAAGCAGGTTATCCAGCCAGATCGTCACTTTGAAAAAGACTGGGCGGGCGATGAGCAGCGGATCGAAGTTGTTGCCCCACCAATGGACCGCGTCGATCACCGGGCGAGGAGGCCAGATGGGATAGGTGAAATGTGCCGGA
>WNFJ01730041.1_pt1 | contig 11609 bp, 8 predicted proteins | sample 5400461 | NCBI WGS metagenome assembly WNFJ01 (sample SAMN13153349, study PRJNA577476) | soil metagenome | isolation source: 115 cm saprolite on Douglas fir-dominated hillslope | place: USA:California | collected 2013-09-17 | reverse complement strand
GATGGCTCGGACTGGCTCGAGTACATGTTGAATGTGTCCCCCACCCCGAGCCACCACCTGCTTGGGGTCATGTACCACTTGTCGCTGGGCGTGGCGAACATGGACACCGCCGCTGCGGCGCTCGAACGGACCGGCTGGAAGCCGCACGGCGAAGAGCACAAGCAGATGGGACTCGACGGCAAGTTTCAATTGAACGTGTTCGATCCGGACGAGGTACGCGTCGAGTTCATGGACTTCTCCCCGTCGCAGAAACCGTGCTGTTCGGACTTCACCGCACCACACTCGCAACCGCAATAGGAGGTTTCGGTGCCAAACGTGCGATTCCCGCCCGAGGCGCGCTCCGTATGACCCGGATGCGGCTAGGCCATACCGTCCTTGCCCTGAGCATTGCCGTCGGTGCGAGCGCGGCGCCGCCGGCTGGGGCGCAAACCGCCGGACCGGCGCGCACGATCGACTCGCTCCTCGCCCGGATGACGCTCGAGGAGAAGCTGGGGCAGTTGAACCTGCTCTCGGTCAATGACCGGCCCAGCCCCGCGCAACTGGACCTGGTGCGGCGTGGCCTAGTCGGGGGATTCTTCAACCTGACCGGCGCCGCGGCGACGCGCGAGGCGCAACAGGTCGCCGTGACCGAACCCCGGCTCCACATCCCGCTCCTCTTGGGCTTCGACATGATTCACGGTTACCGCACCACGTTCCCGATCCCGCTCGCCGAGGCGAGCACCTGGGACCCAGCGGCCGTCGAGGCCGCAGCCCACGTGGCCGCGCGCGAGGCCGCCGCCGCGGGCGTGAACTGGACGTTCGCGCCGATGGTCGACATCGCGCGCGATCCGCGCTGGGGCAGGATCGCCGAGGGCGCGGGCGAGGATCCGTACCTGGGATCCGTGATGGCCGCAGCCCAGGTGCGCGGGTTTCAAGGCGCGGACCTGCGGGCTTCGGACGCCGTGTTGGCCACGGCGAAGCACTTCGCGGCGTACGGAGGCGCCGAAGCTGGCCGGGACTACAACACGGTGGACATCTCCGAACGGACGCTGCGTGAGACCTACCTGCCGCCGTTTCGGGCCGCGCTCGACGCCGGCGTCGGCAGCATCATGACATCGTTCAACGAGATCGCCGGCGTCCCGAGCACCGCGAACCGCTGGCTCGTGACGACACTATTGCGGGGAGAATGGAAGTTCCGGGGCATGGTCGTCAGCGACTGGACGTCGATCGACGAGCTGCGGGCGCACGGCGTCGCGGGCTCACGCGCGGAAGCGGGAAAGCGTGCCCTCGACGCTGGCGTGGATATGGACATGGTGAGCCAGATCTATGTCGACGACCTGCCGGCGCTCGTGCGCACCGGGCGCATCCCCGTCGCGACGGTCGACGCCGCGGTGCGTCATGTGTTCGACGACCCCTACCACGGGGCGACAGTCGAGCGCGAGCGCGCGACGTTGCTCGCCCCGGAGCACCGCGAGCTCGCCCGGCGCGTGGCGCGGGAGGCGATCGTGCTACTCAAGCACGATCCCACCCTGCTCCCGCTCGGCGCGACGCGGCGCACGCTGGCCGTGATCGGGCCGCTCGCCGACGACCCGGTCGCCGTGCTCGGACCGTGGAGCGGCCACGGCGACCCGCATGATGCGGTCACGCCCCTTCAGGGCATCCGCGCGCGGGCGGGCGAGGGCACGAAGGTGCTGTACGCCAGGGGCTCGGGCGCGAACGACAGCGCGACCGCGGGCATCGCCGACGCGGTGGCCCTGGCACGCCAGGCCGAGGTCGCGGTGGTCGTGCTCGGTGAGACGGCGGACATGAGCGGCGAGGCCGCGAGCCGGTCGACCCTCGGTCTCCCGGGCGTGCAGCAGCAGCTGCTCGAGGCGCTCGCGGGAACCGGCACGCCGATCGTCTTGGTGCTCATGAGCGGCCGCCCGCTCGCCGTGGCGTGGGCCGCGGAGCACGTGCCCGCGATCGTGCAGGCATGGTTCCTCGGTGACGAAACCGGCCACGCGCTGGCGGACGTGCTGTTCGGCGACGCGAATCCCAGCGGCAAACTCCCCGTCACCGTGCCGCGCGCCCTCGGCCAGGTGCCGATCTACTACAACCACAAGAGTACCGGCCGGCCACCCGCCGCCGAGAAGTACACGTCCAAGTACCTCGACGTGGCGATGACCCCCCTCTATCCCTTCGGCTATGGGCTGAGCTATACGACCTTCAGCTACTCGGACCTCCGCCTGAGTGCGCCGCGCATCGGGCCAGCCGGGTCCCTGACCGTCTCGGCCCTAGTCACCAACACCGGCTCGCGCGAGGGCACGGAGGTGGCGCAGCTCTACATCCGCGACGAGGTGGCGAGCGTGACGCGACCGGTAAAGGCCCTGGCGGGATTCCGCCGCGTCGCCCTGCGCCCCGGGGAGGCGCAGAAGGTCGAGTTCGCCCTGACGGCGCGACAACTGGGCTTCTACAACCAGGCGATGCGGTTCACGGTCGAGCCGGGACGGTTCCGGGTGTTCGTGGGCCCCAGTTCCGCGGAGGGGATCGAGGGAGCCTTCGAGGTCGTGGGGAATCGCTAGACTGCTCCCCAGGCCCGGCTGCCGATCGGCTGCGAGATGACCCGGCCGACACCCACTCCGCGCGTGGGCGCCCTTGCTCCGGCGCCCGCGGGCGCCGCGTGCTAGTATCCCGGGTCCCCGTCCCGACGGTCGCCCATGCCTCCCTTGCCTACGCGCCCCTACATCCTGAACGAGCTCACCTGGAATACGGTGCGCGACGCCCGCTACGAGGTCGCCGTGCTGCCGTGGGGCGCGGCCGAGGCGCACAACTTCCACCTGCCCTACTCGACCGACAACGTCGAGACGGAGCGGATCGCCGCCCTGGCGGCGGGGCACGCGACTGCGCGTGGCGCGCGGGTCGTCGTGCTACCGCTGGTACCGTTCGCCCAGCACCCAAGCGCTCGTGCTGCGCGACGTCGCGACCGGGCTGGCGGGTCAGGGCATCCCCAAGCTCGTGATCTTGAACGGGCACGGTGGCAACGATTTCCGCCAGATGATCCGCGAGCTCCAACCCGCGGTCTCGCTGTTCCTCTGCACGGTCAACTGGTATCAGGTCGTGGACCCGAAGCTGTTCTTCGAAGACTTGGGTGACCACGCGGGCGAGCTCGAGACGAGCGTCATGCTCCACTTGGCGCCGGAGCTCGTGCGGCCATTGTCGGAGGCCGGCCCCGGGCGGGCGCGCCGGTTCACGATCACAGCGCTACGAGAGGGGTGGGCCTGGGCGCCGCGCCGGTGGCGCCAGGTAACGGACGGGGCGACGGCCTGCCCGACCTATATGTCGCGAGCGGCAGCTATCACCGCGCTCCGCGCCGGCACGAATGGCTGGACGTGTATGCCCACGAACCCCGCGAACGAGGGGAATGAGCCGATGTGCGTGGATGAACAGTGGATGGCGTTCATGCAGGCGCTCGAGACCAAGGCCACACCACACGTCAAGCGGGTTCGTGTCGGCTACATGATCGCCCCAGGCGGCGCGCCCGGAAGCAACACGGACCCGTTTGCGAAAGCGGCGACGCCGACCAATGAGTGGGGCTATGATCCTCCGCATGTGATGCTGCTGGCGACCGACCTGAATGAGTTGGAGGGGATACCGACGAAGTCGCCCAGCACCCAAGCGCTCGTGCTGCGCGACGTCGCGACCGGGCTGGCGGGTCAGGGCATCCCCAAGCTCGTGATCTTGAACGGGCACGGTGGCAACGATAGAGGGGGGCGGCTGTCTCGGTGTTGCAAGGCCGAGGCGGTGGGGCGACCGCCCCGGGTCAGTGACTCCCCCGCGTCGTGATGACGATCACTCCGTTGGCGCCGCGGATGCCGAAAATCGCCGTGTCACCGGGGTCCTGGAGCACCTCGATTTTCGCGATGTCGTACGGACTGATCCCCTGCAACGCTCCCCAGGGCCCCGACTGGATCGGCTGACCGTCAATCACATACAGGGGCTCCCCGCTCGCCATGAAGGACGCAGGGCCACGGATCCGCACGGAGACGCTGCCATCTTCCATGCGCGTCACCAAGACGCCGGGGAATCGGGTCATGAGCACCATCTCGATGGGCTCCCCCCGCGGCGCGCGCCGCAGCTCATCCACCGTCACGATTTGGATCGGCGGACCGCTCGTCGACCTCCCTCCGGGCGTATACGCGCATCCAGGAAGAAGTCCGATCACTAGACCACCGGGCAACAGCACGAGCGACGAGAACCGCGGCATAAGACCTCCAGGAAGGAGGGGTCCCCACGGCAACCAACCGGGACGGATTCAATATGGCACCTTGTTCCAGCCGGCGCCTGGCCCGTGGGGGGGTCCGAGTGCACAACCGGGCATCCTGAGCCATCCCGTGGTAGAATCGTGGGTCCCGGTCCCGACGGTAGCCCATGCCTGCCTTGCCTAGTCGCGCCGAGGTCCTGAACGAGCTCACGTGGAAGACGGTGCGCGACGCCCGCTACGAGGTCGCGGTCCTGCCGTGGGGCGCCACCGAGGCCCACAACCTCCACCTGCCCTACTCGACCGACAACGTCGAGACCGAGCGGATCGCCGCCCTGGCGGCGGGACACGCCACCGCGCTCGGCGCCCGGGTCGTCGTGCTGCCCGTGGTGCCCTTCGGCGTGAACACCGGGCAGCTCGACATTCCGCTCTGCCTCAATTTGAATCCCAGCACCCAGGCGCTGGTGCTGCGCGACATCGCGACCGCGCTCGCCGGTCAGGGCATCCCGAAGCTCGTGATCTTGAACGGCCATGGCGGCAACGATTTCCGCCAGATGATCCGCGAGCTCCAGCCCGCGGTATCGCTGTTTCTCTCGATGGTCAACTGGTATCAGGTCGTCGACCCGAAGCTCTTCTTTCACGACCTGGGCGACCACGCGGGCGAGCTCGAGACGAGCGTCATGCTGCACCTCGCGCCGGAGCTGGTGCGGCCCTTGTCGGAGGCGGGCCCCGGACGGGCGCGGCGGTTCGGGATCGCGGCACTGCGCGACGGGTGGGCTTGGGCGCCGCGGCAGTGGCGCCAGGTGACCGACGACACCGGCGTCGGAAACCCCGCGGCTGCGACCGCGGACAAGGGACGCAAGTACGTCGAGGCCGTGAGCGAGAAGATCGGGAGCTTCCTCGTGGAGCTGGCACAGGCAGATCCCGGGAAGCTGTACGAATAAGATCCCTGGCGGTCCAGGGGCGAGCGCGAGCGGGGCATAGCTTGCCGCTCCCAAGCGAATCCACACTGAGAGGCACATGACCGGCCGACATCTCCGCACGCTCTTCGCCTCGCTGCTCTTGCTGCTGGCTTGCAGTCAGCAGGAGAACGAGCGCCCCCTGTTCCAGCAGCTCTCGCCCGCGCAAACGGGCGTCACGTTCGCCAATACCATCATCACCGACGACTCCTTGAACGTGCTCACCGACGCGTACGTGTATAACGGCGCCGGCGTCGCGATCGGGGATATCAACAACGACGGACTGCCCGACATCTTCCTCGCCGGCAACATGGTGTCGAGCCGCCTGTACCTGAATAAGGGCAACATGCGGTTCGCAGACATCACGAAGTCCGCGGGCGTGACGACGAATCGCTGGTGCACGGGCGTGACGATGGTGGACATCAATAACGACGGCTATTTGGATATCTACGTCTCCGTCTCCGGCCCCCCATGGTCCACCGCCGCGAGCCGGGCGAACCTGCTATTCATCAACAACGGTGATGGCACGTTCACCGAGTCGGCGGCGAAGTACGGGATTGCCGACACGGGCTTCACCACCCAGGCGGTCTTTCTGGACTACAACGGGGACGGCTACTTGGACCTCTTCCTGCTCGAGAACTCGCCCGAGGATTTCACTCGCGGTGGGCTGACCGTCCACCCAGCGGGCCTGAGGATGAACAGCCCTCGCAGCTACAACCGCCTGTACCGCAATAACGGCAACGGCACGTTTACCGACGTGTCCGCGGAGGCCGGGATCCTGACGGAGCTCGGCTACGGTCTCGGCGTGGTCGTGGCGGACTTCAACGGCGATGGCTGGCCCGACATCTATGTCTCGAACGACGAGTGGCCTAACGATGTCCTGTATATCAACAACCGGAACGGCACCTTCACCGATAAAGCCGCCGAATCGCTCCGGCACACGAGTTACGCGGGAATGGGCGTTGATGCGGCCGATTTCAACAACGACGGCTGGCCGGATATCGTGCAGGCGGACATGATGCCGCCAGCCGTACGCGACCGCAAACGGATGAGCGGCACCACGAGGTATGGGGATTTTCTGGACCTGGGTCGCAGGGGATTTCGCCCCGCCTACACGCTCAACGCGTTGCAATTGAACAACGGAGCCACCCGGGACGGAGCGGTCAGCTTCAGCGAGATTGCCCGCCTCGCAGGTGTTGCCTACACCGACTGGAGCTGGAGTACCCTGTTCGCTGATTTCGACAATGATGGCTACAAAGACATCTTCATCACCAGTGGTTATCCCAAGGCGGTCACCGACTTTGACTACCAGACGGCCGTATTCGCCGCACGCCGGGCCGGCGATCAGCAGCGCGCCAAGCAACGTGAACGGGAGCTTCTGAAGTCGCTCCGCGCGTACCGGGTGCCGAACCATGTGTTCAAGAACGAAGGCGGTCTCACATTCAGCGACAAGACGCGCGCCTGGGGGATCGATCAACCGGGCTTCTCATATGGCGCGGCCTACGCCGATCTCACGAACGACGGCCGGCTCGACTTGGTGGTGAATAACATCGACGGTACTGCCTCGATCTACAAGAACGTCAAGCCGCCGAACGATTCGAGCCATTATCTAGAGATCACGCTCCAGGGCACGTCGCCCAACCGACGCGGGATCGGAGCGACCATGATCCTCTCGGCTGGAGGACAGAAGCAATACCTCTACCATTCTCCGACCAGGGGCTACATGTCCACCATGGACGACCGGGAGCACTTCGGGCTCGGTCGCGCGAACCGCGTGGACAGCCTTGAGCTGATCTGGCCCGACGGCCGGTATCAGGTCCTGACCGGTCTCGACGGCGATCGCCTCGTCTTCGTGAAACAGGCTGACGCGACGGGAAAGCACCTCCCCGCTCCACGAGCCGCAACGCGAGATCGCGTGTTCCAGCCCATGGATGCGCGGCGCGCCCCGAAGTATCGGCATAAGGCCGGAAATCTCATCGATTACGACGTCCAACCGCTCTTGCCGTATATGCTGTCGAGCCAAGGCCCGCCCATCGCCGTGGCGGACGTGAACGGCGACGGCCTGGATGATGTCTTCATCGGCGGCGCCGCCGGGGTCCCGGGCAAGCTCTTCCTGCAGCAACAGGACGGCAGCTTCGTCGAATCGACCCGCGGACAACCCTGGGCGGCCGACAAGGATTACGACGACTGGGGTGCCTTATTCCTCGACGCCAACAACGACGGCCTGCCGGACCTGTATGTGGCGAGCGGCAGCTATCACCGCCCAGAGGGGTCGCGCTGGTTGCAGGACCGTCTGTACATCAACAAAGGCGGCGGCCGCTTCGTCAGGGATAGCCAAGCGTTGCCGGAAATGCTGACGAGCAAAGGCGTTGTGGTGGCCGGGGATTTTACGGGCCACGGCCGATTGGATTTGTTCGTCGGTGGCCGGTTGATGCCTGGACAGTATCCCACTCCGACCCGCAGTTACTTGTTGCGCAACGACGGCGGCAAGTTCACCGACATCACCGAGGAAGCGGCCCCGGAGCTCGCGCGACCGGGCGGCATGATCACCGCCGCCGTCTGGGTCGATTTTGACGGCGACGGACGCTTGGACCTGGTGACGGCGGGGGAATGGATGCCGCTCCAGTTCTACAAGAACGAAGGCGGCAGACTGCGAAATGTGACGACGTCCGTCGGCCTGCCGCCGTTGCGGGGCTGGTGGTACAGTCTCGCGGTCGGGGATTTCAACCACGATGGCCATCCCGATCTGGTCGCGGGTAATCTGGGCTTGAATTCCACCTACACCACATCGCAGGCGAGCAAGTTCGGGGTCTACGCGGCCGATTTCACCGGGAACCGGACGACGGATGTCGTCTTCACGCAAGCGGTCGCCGGGAAGGAATATCCATTCTTTGGGTTAGCGCGCTTGGCCCCGGCGATCTATCCCCTGCCATTACGCTTCCCGAGCTATGGCGCGTTTGCCGACGCGGCGATCCCGCAAATGTTCGGGGCCTCCCAGTTGCAGCAAGCGCTGCATTATCAGGCAGACACCTTTGCCAGTGTTTATCTGCAGAACAACGGGAATGGGACCTTCACCGCATCCCCGTTGCCCGCCCTGGCGCAGGTCTCACCGATCCGGGCGATCCTCGCTCACGACGTGGACGGCGACGGCAACCTCGATCTCATCGTGGCAGGGAACCTGTATCAGGCCGAGCCGAACACAGCGCGCGCGGACGCGGGGAACGGTCTCTGGCTGAAAGGCGACGGCCATGGCCACTTCACGCCGGTTCCGGCCGCGGAAAGCGGCCTCCTCGCGCCCCGAGACGTCACGGGTCTAGCGCTCATCAAAACGCCTGCAGGAAATGCCGTGCTCGTTGCGAATCACGGCGATTCCCTGCAGGCATTTATGATCCGGCGCCCCTAGGCGCCCGGCGCCCCTACGCGCCGCGGGCTACCACCCGGGATTTTGCTGCAACGGCGTGGTCGATCCAACCTTACTCAGCTGGATCTGGATGTTCGGGATCGGATACAGACGATGCCGATTCTGCCACAGCGCCGCCGACAGGAACGAGCGCCGGGTTTTCTCTACGAGCACGTACGCCGGGATGGCCGAATCGGCGAGCGTGCCGCCCGGCCCCGTCCAGGCCCAGCGTCTCAGGTCAAACAGCCGCTGGCCTTCCATCGCGAGTTCCAGCCGTCGCTCATACTGCACGTACCCTCGGGCAGCGGCCTGACTTGCCCACGGTGTCGTGTACAGTCCGATCTTGTAGTATGCCCAGGGTTCGACCAAGGTATCTAGGGTAGCGCTAGCGACGACCAGGGGCACGGCGATGTCGGCGGCACCGGTCCCTGGCCCCTGGGCCACCTGGCCCGCCCGGGCCCGGACCTGATTGACCAGGATTCTGGCGTTGTCGATCGTGCCGGCTTCGATCTCCGCCTCGGCTAAGAGCAAGAGCAGGTCGGCATAGCGGTAGATGTGGATGTGCACCGAATTCAACTGCGCCGGCAACCACCCGACCAGACTCGTGGCGCCACTCGACTTTTCCTGGACGTTCTTCTTCGGGCTGTAGGGACCCCCGTTGCCTACGTCGCGGACAAACGTCGAATCGTGCTTGCCCCAGTCCTTGTAGGGGACGCCATCCCTCCCCACCGTCCAGTCCAATCGCGGATCCACGGGAACCGTGGTGTTCGCAGAGAACTTCGCGTTGCTGGCGTTCCAGGTCGCCGCCGTCAAAGCGAGGGGAAGGCCGGCGGCGTCCACCTGGAAGAAATTGACGAGGTTCTGCGACGGCTGGTGAAACCCGCAGCAGAATCCGGCCCCATACGGGAAATTGAGCCGTTCGCCATAGTTCCCGTTGTTGCCACCCGGCTCGCCGTCATTCACGGAGGCCTGATACGCCAAGATGGTTTCCGGGCCATCGTAATACGACTTCACGCCCGTCCAAACCTGATGAAAGTCTGGTTGCAGCGAATAAACCCCGCTCGCCTGGACGGCCTTCAACGTGACCAACGCGGCGGCATAGTTGCCGGTGTAGACCTGCAGCCGGCCCTTGTACGCCCTGGCCGTCCACGCCGTCACGCGGCCCTTCTGTCCGTTCCGGGGCGTCGCGGGCAGGTACGCGATGGCGGAATCGAGATCCTGCGAGATGGCGGTTGCCGCATTCGCGATCGTTAGGTTCGGCTTCCGGAAATCATTATCCGTCTCGTAGTAGTAGGGAATGTTGCCCCACATCCGCCACGCTTCGAAATGGTAGTGCGCCCGCAAGAAGAGCGCTTCGCCCTTGATGCTACTGGCGTCCGCCGCGGGGATTTCCAACGGCTTCGCCGCCTGCACCTGCTTGAGCAGGTTCAACGTCGCATTGGCGCGGACGACGCCTTCGTACACCTGCCGCCATTTGACATTCAAATAGCTCTCGGCGTCACCCGTGGACCACACGTACTCCTCGATATCATTAATCGGGGGCTGGTCGCTGGCGTTGGATCCTTTGTAGGCATCGTCGCTCGCGACACTGCCCCACACCCAGTTGCTGGCGGCGCAACCCCAGTTGGCGTTGGTCGAGTTCGTGCAGTCCAACGCGCGGTAAGCCGCGATGAGCGTGGCTTCGACGCCCGCCTTGGTCTGCAGCGAGGTCTGGTCCAACGTCCCCTGGGCGGGGGTGTTGAAAGCAGTCGGTACCGCAATGGCGTGTTCATCGTCTTCCCTTCCTTGAATAAGACGATTCGCTAAAACGTCGTGTTGATGCCAACGGTAAACGTCCTGCTACTGGGATACGTACCCCTATCGACGCCGCGGTACTGATCCCGGAGATCGCCGGCCGGTCCGAAGAAGTTCGCCGCCGGCAGCGCCGGATCGAGGCCCGGGTACCCCGTAATGGTAAACAGGTTTTCCGCCTGCAGATAGATGCGCCCGGACGGGAGCCACGCGATCAATCCCGGCGGCACGGCCCAGCCGATCTGCAGATTCCGCAGCCGGACGTACGATCCGTCTTCGACGTAGAAGCTGCTGATCGCGTGACTGAAATTGTCAGCGATGTCGAGGATCGGATACTTGGCATTCAGGTTCTGCGGCGTCCAGGAATCGGTCAAGAGGTCCTGACGGACGTTGGTGTTGAAATTCCGGAACACGTACCACTCCTTCTGCACGTCGAAGATCTTGTTGCCGAACGTCCCGAAGAACGTTGCGCTCAAGTCCCACGCACCGCGCCGCACCGTGAGGTCCAACCCGGCCGTGAACTTGGGATGCGGGCTGCCGATGACGACGCGGTCGTCCAACGTAATCTTTCCGTCGCCATTCGTATCCTTGAACCTGATCCGGCCCATCGCGGCGCCATCCTGACACGGGGGCGTCGCACAGGTCCCGCTCACGCCTGGCGTATGAGCCGCGGCGTCGGCGGCACTGGTGAAGTAGCCATCCGCGACCAGCCCGTAGAACGAACCGATCGCATCGCCCACTTGGTTGATGACCTGATTCCCGTACCGGGTGGAGATCGGACCGTAGAAGAATTGGTGCTCTCCATCGATACTGAGGATCCGGTTGATGTAGTGGCTGCCGTTGAACGTGACGCTGTAGAGCGTCTGCTCGCCCAGCGTGCCTTGATCCGCCGTGCCGGCCGTTGCCGGGTTGGGAGGGTCAAACAGCAGGTTGCTCGTCGTCCGCTCGTAGTAGTCGACGGCCAAGGTGCCCTTGCCCTGGAATGCCGAGATATCGGCCCCAAGGTTCCACGACTTGTTCTCTTCCCACTTCAAAGCCGCGTTCCCGAGGAGGGTCTGCTTGAAGCCGGGCTGCAGCGTCGAGCCGGATCCCGTAATATCGTAGAAGGTGTCGCCCTGGCTACCGCCGAACTGGCTGACGATGCGCCCGGACGGGATGAACTGGTTTCCGGTCTTGCCCCAGCCGAAGCGCAGCATGACGTTGGAGAAGAACGAGCTGTGCGACAAGAATGGCTCCTGCGATA